>WNEY01002622.1_pt1 | contig 13660 bp, 11 predicted proteins | sample 5400531 | NCBI WGS metagenome assembly WNEY01 (sample SAMN13153338, study PRJNA577476) | soil metagenome | isolation source: 200 cm saprolite under Douglas fir tree site 1 | place: USA:California | collected 2015-04-18
ACCTGCCGGAGCGCGTTACGCGCCGCCTCTGAGTTGAGCGCTACGGGTGCCGTCATCACCGACTCCTCTCCGCCGTCCTGTTTCCGAACCTAGTCGACCCTGTAGCCGCGCACCAGGCAGCGCCGTCGCCGCGCGATCCGGGCGTATAGGCGCCGGGCCAGGGGCATCACGCCGGGGATGCGGAATCCCCACGCCAACCAGCGTTTCCCCGGCAGCAGCCGCAGGAGCTCCGGAACCGCGTCCGCGCCCGCGAGCACCCGGCCGTCCGGGGGGGGGAGCACGAGATGCATCGCCGCCGCGAGGGCCGGGAGCGGGATGCCGAACGCCGCCACGCTGGCTTGATCCTGGAACGGGACCAGCGCGATCCGGTGTTCCCGGTCCCAGCGTCGGAGCAGGTCGACCGAGCGCCGGCACAAGCCACAGTCGCCATCGTATACGAGCGTGGGGCGAGTCCGGTCAGCGGGCATCGGACGCGCGCGCGGCCGCGTCGGCGACGCCGCTGCGCACCTGCTTCAGCAGCGTAAACGGGCGGCGGGCGCGCGGTACGTACGCCCGGTTGGTGAGCAGCACCACGAACAGATCGCGATCGGGGTCGATCCAGAGCGAGGTCCCCGCAGCGTTCCCGCGCTCGAGACGCTCTCCCCTGTCGGTACCGCCTGCCACCCCAGGGCCCGGGCTTCGGTCCTGGCTCCGAACGCCGTCGCCTTGGACGTGAACAGGCGAACCGTCTCCTCGCGAAGCAGGCGGCGGCCGTCGCGAGTCGTCCCACCTCGCAGGACGAACTGGGCGAACTGCGCTACGTCGGCCGCCGTGGAGAACACCCCCGCGTTGCCCGACACCCCTCGAAGCCTGAACGCGCTTCCGTCATTGACGACGCCGGCGACGGGGTGCCCGCGCCACATCCCCGTCGGCGCGATCCGGCCCCGGAGGCGTGACGGCGGCCGGAACATCGTCTGGTGCAGGCCCAAAGGGACGAAGACCTCCCGTGCCACGAAGGCGTCGAGCGACTCGCCCGTCACGCGCCGCACGACTTCGCCGAGCAGGATCGCGTTCAGATCGCTGTAGATGACGCGGGTGCCTGGCGTGACGCGGGGGTTCTCGCGCAGTACGCGCGCCATGAGCGCCGCACTGTCGCGGATCGCTTTGAGCTCCGGTTCGGGGAGGTCGGCCCGGAGCCCGGACGTGTGCGTGAGGAGCTGGCGCACCGTGATCGGCGCCGTTTGCGGCCCTTTGAGCTCCGCGATGTAAGTCGAGACCGGCTCATCCAGGCGCACCTGCCCCCGCTCCACCAGCAGCATCAGCGAGGTCGCGGTCGCGATGACCTTGGTGAGCGAGGCCAGGTCGTACATGGTGCTGTCCGGATCGACGGCGGCGCTCGACGCCGACCACGTGAGATGCCCGTAGCCTTTGGCGAACAGGATCGTGTCGCGCCGCCCGACAACCAGAGCTGCGCCGGGGTAGGCTCCCCGGCGGATGCCGTCTTCGACGAGGGGATCGAAGACCCCCGCGCTAAACGCCGCAGGAGAGCCGGCGCCCTGCAGGGCGAGAAGCAACAGCCCTACGACCACACGCCCGGGATCCGTCGGCCGCAGGCGAAACAGGCGCCCTCAGCGCCGATCCGCTGTTGCCGAATCACATACCCGTAGCGCTCGATCAGCAGCTCGCGGCAGTCCGGGCACCACGTATGCTCCCAGCGCCCGACCCGGCCCGGGAGATTGCCCGCGTAGACGAACTTGAGGCCGGCCGCCGCCCCGATCTCACACGCTCGCACCAGCGTTTCGGCCGGCGTGTCGTCGGGGTCGGTCATCCGGTAGTCCTTGTGGAACGCGGTGACGTGCCACGGGATCTCGGGGCTCACCGACGCGATGTAGTCGGCGGCCCGGCGCAGCTGGGCGTCGTCATCGTTGAACCCCGGGACCACCAGGGTCACCAGCTCGAGCCAGAACCCCCGCTCGTACACCATCCGGATCGCATCGAGCACGTGCTGGAGCACGCCGCCCAGCTCGCGATAGCGGCGATCCTCCATCGCCTTGAGGTCGATCTTGTAACAGTCGGTCCAGGGGCGGATGTAATCGAGCACCTCGGGAGTCGCGTTGCCGTTCGAGATGAACGCGGTCTTCAGGCCGTGGCCCCTCGCCACCTTGAACACATCGAGCGCCCATTCGGCGGTGATGAGCGGCTCGTTGTAGGACGAGCCGACGAGCCTCGCTCCCTGCCGCAGCGCAATCCGAACCAGGTCGTCTGGGGTGACGTCGGTCGGGACTACACCGGCGGCGTCGTCTCGCAGCGCCTGGCTCGTGAGCCAGTTCTGGCAGTAGCCGCAGTGGAAGTCGCATCCCAGCATGCCGAAGGTGAGCGTGTCGGAGCCGGGGAGGGCGTGGAAGAACGGCTTCTTCTCGGTCGGATCGCACTGCAGCGCGGCGACGTAGCCCGCGGGGACATACAGCGTGCCGTCCCTGTTGAAACGGACCTTGCAGATCCCCCGGCGTCCGGGCTTCACGAGGCAGCGGTGCCCGCAGGCGAAACAGCGCACCGCCTGTTCGGGAAGCCGTTCGATCAGCTCCCCCTCCCGAACCCGCGCGTCCAGCACCTGGGCGAGGTTGGCCGCCCCGCCGTCCGGGGGGGCTTCGTGGGTGAGGAACGAGATGATGGTGCGTTGCGCCATGGGTCCGCCGACTGCCGCCTTTCCTCAATATAGCTCGGCGCTCCCGCGGCTCAGCCGCCGACCCGAAGCGGGCCCGGCGCGAGATCGTAGAGGAGCGAGGCCGTGCGGATGTCGCGGGGTGAGAGATCACGCACCTTGGGCTGTGCGTACATGATGTCGCCTGGATCCGGCGAGTGGTCGAGGCCGATCAGATGCCCGATTTCGTGCAGTGCCAGCACCCGGACGTCGTCGGGTCCGAACGGTTGCCCCTTGGCATCGAACGTGGCGAGGGTGACGACGCCGCTGGTCAGGTGTCCATCCTCGTCCCACTGCAGGTCGGTCTGTCCCGAGCGCTCTCCCTCGAACTGGATGCGCCATTGGACCCGCACTTCGGCGGAGCCGGAGTCGGCGTCCAGGTTGAACCGCACCGGCACGCCGGCCTCCTGCCAGCGCTGGAACGCGCTCCGCACGGCGTCGAGGAAGCTCGGCTGGAAGTTGGCGACGGTCGTTGGGGGAAAGAACACGCGCACCGGCGTCGACATGCGGCCGTCCCAGCGGTGTAGCATCGAGTCCCCGCTCGCGACGAGGATGTCGTTCAGATACGTGCTACCGGCGCTGGCCCGGATCCGGCGCCGGATCTCAGAGCGGGCGAGGAGCACGATGTAACTCGGGCCACCGGCGCCGACGGGGGGCAGGACCGTCGGCGCAGGGGCGGGGGCGGGTTGCGCGGCTGCGCGCGTGTTGTCCGGCGCCGAATCGCTGGCCGGCCCTGACGTCCGCACCACGGTCTGCGCGGTATCGGGCGTCGCGCCGGCCGACGGCGGCGCGGGCCGTCGCACAAAGGTGTTCCAGAGCGCGGCCGACGCGAGCAGGACAACCAGCGCGGCGACGAGAATGACGATGCGGCGTTCGAGCATCCGCGCAATATGCGAACGGACGGCGTCGCGCCGCTAGCTTTGGCCCGCTGGCGTCTCTATGATTGTGGCCTGCTTATGCTTGGCACGTAAGTGTTCGCGTTACCCGCGGCACCCATCATTCGCCGGCGTGGGTGGGTCATCGTGGCATGGGCGGCCCTCGCGTTGCTGTTCGGGCCGCGGGCTTGCCACGTCCAGCAGGTGCTCGCGCTCCGGGGCGGTGGGAGCGAGTCCACGGAATCCAGCCGGGCGACCGCGCTCCTGAAGGAGGCGTTTCCGACACCGTTCGCCGACTACGTGGCGATCGTGGTCCACGGCCCCGTTCGCTGGACCAATGCCCGCTTCGAGGCCGTGCTCGACACCCTCAAAGACGCCGTCGAGCGCCGCTCCTACGTGGGAGAGGTGATCTCGGCCCGCTCGATCGGAGAGTCGAGCTTCGTCAGTCCGGACCGCCGCACGACGTTCCTGATCGCGGCGCTCACCGTGGAGTCGACGCATGACCTGAGCGCCAGTTTCGTTCCCGACCTGCGTGCGACGATCCGCGACGCGCTGGCGCGGGTCCCCGGCTCGGAGGGCTTCGAGATCATGGTGACCGGGTTCCCCGCGCTCGACCATGACGTCCGCACCATCAGCGCGGAGGACACCGAGCGAGGCGAGCAGCGCGCCCTGCCCCTCACCCTGGCGGTGCTGATCATCGCCTTTGGTGCGCTGGTGGCCGCCGCGCTGCCGGTCCTGGTGGGTGTCCTCGCGATCACGATCGCGCTCGGCCTGGTCACCATCGCGGCGCGGTACACGCCCATGTCCGTGTTCGTGCTGAACATCACCACCATGGTGGGGCTAGGCGTTGGCATTGACTACTCGCTCCTCATCGTCACCCGGTTCCGCGAGGAGCTCAACCGCGGTCTTTCGGCGGCAGACGCCGCCATCCGGACGGTCGAGACCGCGGGCTCGGCGGTCATCACCTCAGGACTCACCGTAGTGGTGGGATTCGCGGCGCTGGTCACCACACCCCTCTCGGACACGCGCTCGGTGGGCGTGGGTGGGCTGTTGGTCGTCGCCGTCGCCGTCCTGCTCGCCACAACGTTCCTTCCGGCGGTCCTCGCCATCCTGGGACGCAACATCGACCGCCCCAAGTGGCTCGCCCGCCCGCTCGCCCGGTTCCATGCGCCGACCGGCTGGGAGCGCTGGGCCCGCTGGCTGGGCCACCGGCCGTGGCGCGCGGTGGCGGTAGGGGGCGCGGCGATCGCGCTGCTCACATTTCCGCTCAGTCAGATCCGCCTCGGGCTTCCCGCCACCAACTGGTTCCCGCCGGAGTCCGAGTCCGGCCAGGGGCTTCAAGTACTGCGCGAGATGGGCGCCAGCGGCGTGATCCAGCCCGTGCGTGTCGTGGTGCAGCTCCCGGAAGGCGAGTCGGCCCTCTCCGCCCGCCGCCTCCCCGGGCTCAAAGCCCTCACCGACTCGCTGCGGAAAGACCCGCGCGTCCGCGAGGTCCGGGGCGTCGCGAGCATCAAGCCGAGGATGTCCACGCTGCAGCTCGCCATCTACTACAGCGACCCGGCCGCGGTGCGCGCCAAGAACTCGAAGTTTTTCGATGCGTATCTGAGCGCCGACAATCGCGTCACCCTGCTCGACGTCATCCCCGCGGACACGGTCTCCCTCACGGGACTGATGGACGTGGTGCGACGGGTGCGGGTCCTGGTGGCCCGCGACGTCCGGGGCCTCGCCGGGGCGGAGATCCTGGTCGCCGGCTTTGCCGCCTCGAACGTGGACACGCAACAGGAGCTCATGAAGCGATTCCCGGAAACCGTCGCTCTGGTCCTCGGCATTACCGCGATCATGCTGTTCGTCGCCTTCCGCTCGCTGCTCGTTCCGATCAAAGCCGTCGTCCTGAACCTCCTGTCGGTGGGCGGGGCATTCGGGCTCACCGTGCTCGTGTTCCAGCACGGCTACGGCGGTCGCCTGTTCGGGCTCGACGGGCCGACGGAGGCGATCTGGGCGGTCGTCCCCGTGCTGGTGTTCGCCATCGTGTTCGGGCTGTCGATGGACTACGAGGTGTTCCTGTTGACGCGCGTGAAGGAGGTCTTCGACAAGACGGGTCGGAACGACCACGCCACCATGGAGGGGCTGTCGGCCACGGCATCCACGATCACGAGCGCCGCCTTGATCATGATTCTCGTGTTCGGCACCTTCGCGTTTACGCGCGTGCTCGCGGTCCAGCTCATCGGCTTCGGTCTCGCTGCCGCCGTGCTGCTGGACGCGACCCTGATTCGGATGGTGCTCGTGCCGGCGATCATGCACATCGCGGGGAGGTGGAACTGGTGGCCGGGGGTGCGGGCGCCCAGGCTGGAGGCAGGCAATAGTGACTAGTGAGTGGCGTCTCCTGTTTCCAGCCGTTGCAAGCGTGAACCCAAGACGTCCCAATGCCAGGCCGGCACTCGGACTCCTGTCCTCGGGTCCTTCAGTGGCTTGTACTGCAGCCACGCCGGCTCGAGCTCGAGAGCCGGGCCCAGCGCGAGCAACCGTTCCTTGTCCGCGCTCACCAGGTGCACCATCGGCTCGCCCCGAAGCGTATGGCGATGAAGCCACACGCCGCCGTCGAGGGCGAAGCACATCCCCTCGCGGCGGCGTGTGAACTCCCGGTACGGTGGATCTACTGACAGGTAATGCGGCCCTCCACCGTCGCCGGAGCCAGCGGCGCCGCGTTCCCCGAGAACAGGGCGCACGTCCGGGCCGGCGCGAAGGCGCTCGTGGTCGACGCGGACCACCCCGATGCCGTGGCGTTCACGACCATCGTCACGCCCGCCGACGGATTGAAGTTATTCATCAGCGTCAGATTGTTGGTGTACTTCGCGCTGTCATAGAAAAAGGCTTCCTCCGCCGTCGCGAGGTTCCGAAGATCGGACTTCATCGAGGCGACGTAGGCCTTTTCCTTCGTGTTGGAGAACTTCGGGATGGCGATGGTCGCCAACAACCCGATGATCACCACCACGATGAGCAGCTCGATCAGGGTGAAGCCGTTTCGAGACATCGCTACCGACCCTCCGGACGCCAAAGGGCACCGGGCCCGTAAGTCACTGGCTCGGTGACACATATAGTTAGCGCCGAGGCCCATTCCTGCAAGAGCCATGCTTACCCCTTGGCATCGACCCAATTCATTCCTATGCCGACACTTACGACCAAAGGGACTCGCAGCTCGGCAGCCCCCTCCATATGGCGTTTTACCAGCTCTGTGGCGGCTTCCCCCTCCCCGGGCGGTACTTCAAGTACAAGTTCGTCATGGACTTGCAGTATCATGCGAGACGCAAGCCCGCGCTGCTTCAGGCCGGCGGCGATCCGGATCATGGCGATCTTGATCAAGTCCGCAGCCGAGCCCTGGAGCGGGGAGTTGGTAGCAGTTCGCTCGCCGAACGCTCGAATGTTGTAGTTGCGGTCCTTCAACTCCGGTATATAGCGCCTCCTTCCGAACAGTGTCTCGACATACCCCTTTTCGCGCGCCTCGGCCACGGTGCGATCGAGCCAGACCCTGACACCCGCGAACCGCGTGAAGTACTGCTCGATGAATCGCTTCGCGTCATCCTGGGTGATGGCGAGCTGGCGGGACAGGGCGAATGGCCCCTGCCCGTAGATCGTGGCGAAGTTGATCGTCTTCGCGCGGGCGCGCATGTCCGGCGTGACCTGGTCGTGCGTCACGCCGAAGATGATCGCCGCAGTCTGGCGGTGAATGTCCCCGCCCTGCTCGAAGGCTTCGACGAACGCCGGGTCGCCCGAGAGATGGGCCAGCAGTCGCAGCTCGATCTGAGAGTAGTCGGCCGTGAGCAGCATCGCGCCGGGCGGAGCGACGAAGGCGCGGCGAATGGCTTCGCCGCGCGGGGTGCGCACCGGGATATTCTGCAGGTTCGGGTCGGATGACGAGAGCCGGCCCGTGGCGGCCCCGGTCTGATTGAAGCTCGTGTGGATGCGCCCGGTCTGCGGGTGGATGAATCCCGGCAGCGCATCCACGTAGGTGGACTTGAGTTTCGATAGCTCGCGGTACTCGATCAGCAACTTGGGCACCTCATGTCCCATCGCGGCGAGCTGCTCCAGCACCTCGTAGTCCGTGGAGGGGCCCGTCTTCGTCTTCTTGAGAATTGGAAGCCGGTGTTTCTCGAACAGCACGTGCCGGAGCTGGGGCGTCGAGTTGATGTTGAAGTCGGTACCGGCGGCGTGATAGATCGCGCGCTCGAGCGCGGTCAGCTCGCCGGCGAAGGCGCGTGAGATCTCGCCCAGTCGCGCCAGGTCGATGCATACCCCTCGCGATTCCATGTCCACGAGCACCGGCATGAGCGGCATTTCGATCGTCTCGAGCAAGCGAACCAGCTGGTGATCTTCGAGCTCCGGCAGGAACGCGGCGTGCAGGCGCAGCACGATCTCGCTGTCCGTCGCACAGTAGCGCGCCGCGTCCGCCAGGGGCACGGCGGCGAACGGACGCTCCGCCCTTCCCCGGCCCACGAGCTCCGCGTAGGTCCGCACCGCGAGGGACAGCCGCTCGCGCGCCAAGTCGTCGAGGGCGTGTGAGCGTCGCCCGGGATCGAGCACGAAGCTCGCCAGCATCGAGTCGAACGACACGCCCGCGAGCTCCACCCCCGCGCGGCGCAGCACCAGCCAATCGTACTTGATGTTGTGCCCGGCCTTCGGCACGCGCGGATCGCTCAGAAGCTCCCGTAACGGCGCCAGCGGCTCGCTCGTGAGCGGCGGCAGATTCCGCGGGGCTGTCCCGCCGGCGAGCTCGCCGTCGGGCGCCACGTGCGCGAAGGGGAGGTACCACGACCGCCCCGGCGCGACCGCCAGGGACATACCGATGAGCTCGGCGCGCATCGGATCGAGCGACGTGGTCTCCGTGTCGAGGGCGAGGAGAGGGGCCCGGCGCCATTCGGCGATCGCGGCCGGCAGCATGGCGGGGTCGTCGACGATCGACGGCTCCGCGTGCGCCGCCGTGAGCGTCGCGAGCGATGGCGCTCCTGTACCGCCGCCTGCCGGCTGGGCGACCGGAGCGACGCTCCCCGCGGGCGCAGGCTCGAGTGATGATAGTTTCGGGATCAGCGACCGGAACTCGAGCTCCGTAAACAGCTCGGCGAGCCGCGCGACGTCGGGCGGGCGGACCCGCAGCCGGTCGAGGTCGAGAGGCAATGGCACGTCGCGCCGAATGGTTACGAGCTCCCGCGACAGCCGCGCCAGATCGGCGTACTGCTGCACCGCCTCCCGCGCCCGCTTGCCGGGAATCCGCTCCGCGCTCGCGAGGATCGCATCGAGGTCGCCGAACGACTTGAGCAGCTCGAGCGCCGTTTTCTCCCCCACGCCCTTCACGCCCGGCACGTTGTCCGAGCTGTCACCCACCAACGCCAGGTAGTCCACCACCCGCTCCGGCGGCACGCCCAGGCGCTCGCTCGCGTTGGTCTGGTCCACCCAGTGCTCCTCGACGGCTGCAGGGCCGCCGCGACCCGGGTTCAGGAGCGCGATGCCCGGCCCGATCAGCTGGTAGAAATCCTTGTCGCCCGACACGATCACCACCTGCAGGCCCCGCGCCGCGGTGGCGAGCGTGCCGATCACATCGTCCGCTTCGTATCCTTCCACGCCGACCAGCGGTACGCGGAACGCCTCGAGGATCTGCTCGATCCGCTCGACCGACCGGTCGAACTCCTGCTGCAGCTCCTCGGTGAGCTTCTGGCGCGTCGCCTTGTACTGGGGGTAGGTCTGGTGCCGGAATGACTCGCCCACGTCGTGCACCCAGGCGAGATAGTCGGGACGCCGTCGCTCGAGCAACCGCAGCAAGAAGTTGGTGACCCCCCAGGCTGCCGAGGTGTTCTCGCCGCGGCGGGTGGTGAGGGGGCGGGCGATCATCGCGAAGAAGGCACGGTAGATGAGCGCGTAGCCGTCAACGAGATAGAGCGTGGCGGCGGGGGTCGAACCGGGGTCGGGCATGTGCTGAGGAAAAATAACCCGGCCGGTGGACCTGGGGGGAATGAAAAACCCCGCCCGAATGCGCGGGCGGGGGGACGCCGAATGGCGCGAGGCCAGTTAACCGCGAACGACGTTCGCGGCGTGCAGCCCCTTCTCGCCAGCCTTCACTTCGAACTCCACCACCTGACCCTCGGCGAGGGTCTTGAACCCGTCCATCTGGATAGCCGAGAAGTGTACGAACACGTCCTCGCCGCCTTCCTGCTCAATGAAGCCGTAGCCCTTGGCGTCATTGAACCACTTCACTTTTCCCTTTGCCATTCGGTCTGCCTCCTGCAGAGTCATGCATGGGGCGCTGAGCACCCGGCCCGGCGTCGTGTCGGGCGCGATAGAAATGACACGCGGCGGAAAGGTTGTCAAGAAACCCCGGCGTGACGCCGACGCGCGCCCATAAATCAAGCACCATCAATTGGTTGGCGTGACGTACAGGGCGCGGTACAGCTCGCGATTGCGCAGCACCGCGCGGACGTAACCGCGCGTCTCCTGGTACGGGATCAGCTCGATGAATTCGTCCGGATCGTCGGCGCCGGGCCGCTCGAGCCACCGTTTCACGGGCGCGCCGCCCGCGTTGTAGGCCGCCGCCGCCGCGTCCACCCGACCTCCGAAGCGTTGCAGCAGCTCCTGCAGATGTGCGGCACCGAGGTGGAGGTTCAGGTCGGGAACGGTGATCCACTCGGGATAGAACGTGACGTCGAGACCGCGCGCGGTGAGGGCCGCCGTGCCCGGCAAGAGCTGCGCCAGGCCGCGCGCGCCGGCCGGCGAGAGTGCCTGGGCATCGAACACGCTTTCCTGGCGCACGATGGCGACGAGGAGCAGTGGATCGATGCCGAATTCGGCGGCCTCCGCCTCGACGGCACGGCGGTTTGGCCACGGGAAGATCACGCGCAGCACGCGCGAGTCGTTCGGTGACTTGAGCGCCGCTTGCCAGCCCAAGCGAACGGCCGCGGGGCCGAACCCGCGGGCTGCGAGTCCGTCGCTCCAGGCGAGCAGGGCGTCGACGTCCTGCTGCGGCGCGCGTCCGAGGAGGGCGCGCACCTCGGCCTGCGCCGCGGTGTCGAGCCCGGCGAGCAGCAGCGTGTCGATGCGGCCGAGCGACGTGGCGACGACCGGCGAGGGGCCCGGCAGCGGAGCGGCGGCGATGCGGAGCGGCGGCAGGTCCACCTCGCGGCGCGCGCGGAGCCCGTAATAGCCGATCGAGTCCTCGCGCACCAGCGCAAGCCAGGTCGCCCGTGCTCCCGCCGTGTCGCGCGCGAGGAGCGTGAGCCTGCCGAGCCAGAAGCGCGCCGTGGTGCGCTGCGGGCCGGCGGCCGCCACCTCGGCCTGAAACAGGGCGGCGGCACTGTCGCGCAAGCTGTCGCGCAACGCTTGCGCGGCGAGCCGGAAGCGCGCGAGCGACGCGCGCAGATCCGCGGGGTAGCGCGCGATCAGCTCGCCGAACCAACGCGCCGCCCCAAACCAGTCCCCCCGATCCGCCAGCATGTCCCCGAGCATGTACAGCGCCGTCGGCGCCGCCGTATCGGAAGGGAACGACTGCGCGAACCCCGACAGTGCCTCCCGTGCGCCCGCATCTCCCAGCCGGACGAGCACCCGCGCGCGGCGGTAGATGGCGAGAGCACCCAGCGTGGGATCGGCGGTCGCGAATCGGTAAGCGCGCTCGGCATCGCGGAATCGGCCGGCGGCTGCGAACAGCTCGCCGGCGAGCACCAGGGTCGCGGCGCTCGAGTCGCCCTGCCGCAGCGCGCGCTCGACCTCGATGCGCGCGTCCGCCGCGCCCCCGTGGCCTTTCATGGCGCGAGCCAGCGCCACGCGCTCTGGCGGGGTTCTGGGCCGGAGAGCCTCCAGCGCGACGCCGACGGCCGCGGCCGCGTCATCCGATTCGGGCGCGCGCGCCATCAGACCGTACAGCGCGTCGCGCGCCCGGCTCGAGTCTCCATGCGCCAGTGCGAGCCGGGCCAGGTCGAGCGAGCGGCCCGCCTGGGCGAACGCGTCGAGGGCGGCGGCCGAATCTCCGGCGGCGAGCAGCGCCTGCGCTCGGGCGGAGCCGGCCTCGCGCGCCGCGGGGGCCGGCAGGTCGGCCAGCAGGCGGAACGCCACCGCCGTGTCGCGCGTGACGCGCGCCTGGCGCAGGCGCAGCCACGCGTCGATGGCGGGGAGGCCCGCCGCCCGCGCCGCGCCATAGGCGGCCGCCGCCGAGTCCCGTGCGCCCGCGGCTTCCCACGCGAGCCCCTCCCGCACCGCGAGCAGCGCCGCGCGAGCGCCGCGCGCCCGAGCGCGCGCCGCGGCGTAATGGCCCGCCGCCTGCATCCCGAGACCAAGCCGCGCCTCCGCCTCCGCCAGCACGGCGAGGGCGGCGCCGTCGCCATAGTCCTCGAGCCACGGCTGGCCCACCAGCAGACTGCGCGCGCGATCGTAGCGCCGAGCGTGGAGCTCGGCCTTGGCGCCCTCGACGATGAAGGTCGCGTTGAGCCGGGGCTCGCGGGCCGCAGCGGCGAGCAGGGTCTCGGCCGCGTGCCACGGCCGACCCGCGAGCCTGAGCGATTCGGCACGCTCGGCCGCGACGTAGGGAGAGATCTGCTGGGCCGTCGCGGCGGACAGAGGAGGGGCCACCGCGACGAAGAGCAGGAGACCGACCGCTCGCATCACTGCCGGCGGCGCTGCGCCACGGCGCGCTGGTACTCGGCTCGCGAGAGGGGCGTCAGGCGGTAGCGGCCGAATCCCGTATTGTCCTGAAAAAACAGTGTCAGCCGCATCGCGTTGTAGGTCCAGCGCACGCCGCGCACCCCCGCGCGCGACACGTCCGTCGCGAAGTCGAACACGTCGTCGGGCTCACCCAGCGTAATGAACACCTCGCCCCGGTCCGTCAGCCAGCCGGGATCCCCCGACTCCCGAAAGCGCTGGTTCGCGATCTGGATGCGGCGGAAGTACCCGTCCAGCGCCTCGTTCTCCGGCGTGATCTCGACGGGGTCGGTCGCCTTGTAGAACTCCCGCCAAACGGTGGGGCGCTCGTCCGGGGACGCATGGCGCAGCTTATCCACCCAGTCCTGGCGCTCGAAATAGCGCAACAGGCTGATCATCTGGTCGTAGTTGGCAATCGCCAATTGATCCGAGAAGCTCACCAGGAAGGGCGCGGTACGCGTCGCCCCGGATCCTGCCCCGATCCGCCCAATCTCGAATCGCCCGGCGCCGACGGGCAGCGCCCCCGGGCGAAGCAGCGCCAAGCCGGTCGCCAGCGCTTCGGTACCCGCCAGCGCCACCGTGTCGTGCCAGATCTCGTGGCCGCCCTGATCGAGCGCGCGCGCGACCAACCGGGTGCCGGGCCGCTCCCCGTACGCCTCGACGTAGAACCGCAATGTGTCCGCGCCGTACGACACGGTGGCGCGCGGGTTCACGAGCAGCTTCGGGACCTCGGACGCGCGGGTCCGCCCCGTGCCCTGATAGACCGCGAGCGGCGCGCTCATCCCCTGCCCTGCAAAGCGCGGCACCGTGTCGGTACGCTCCCGGTGCGCTGCGGCGGGACCGTTCCGGTCCCGCACCGTGACCATCACCCGGTAGATGCCCGGTGGCACGGCGATGAATTTCTGGTAGATCACACTCTCGTCGGCGCGCAGCGTCTCCTGGAAGGTGCGCACGCTCACCGTCTCGTCGCTCGCCAGCTGGCGCACGGCGCCGGTGTCGGCCCGGAAGGCGACCTCCACGTGGTAATGCGCGGTGAACGCGGGACCATCACGTTGGAAGTTCAGCGCGTGATTCGCGAGCGACAGACCGAACACCGCGAGTGTGGAGTCGGCCGCGGCATCCGCCATGTAGTTGAGCGTCGCGACGAAGGGGAGAGGCGGTCCCGCGACCAGGAGGCCCATGGCGCCGTACACCGAGCCGGCATCGAACAGAGGGGAGACGACCGCGCCCGTCTCCGGACGGGGCCCGGAGACGGGCCGCTGTCCGGAACTGCACGCGGCCAGACCGGCCGCCAGGAATGCCATTGCCGCCGCTCGTCTCACTTGCTCAACCTCAAATCCGGGCGTTAGTTTCGCGCGTTCCCATGCCCAACGAGAACCTCGCCGGTCGGACCATCGCCGGCTACCGCCTCCTCGAGCGCGTCGGCGAGGGA
>WNEY01002733.1_pt1 | contig 13653 bp, 11 predicted proteins | sample 5400531 | NCBI WGS metagenome assembly WNEY01 (sample SAMN13153338, study PRJNA577476) | soil metagenome | isolation source: 200 cm saprolite under Douglas fir tree site 1 | place: USA:California | collected 2015-04-18
GGAGTCTCCGAAGGCGAAGCGGCGAGGGCGGTGAGGCCTCGCCGCCTGATCACGCGATGAACGCCTTGGATGCCGATCCTGGATTCGCCGTCTGGCCGAACGCTCTTTCGGGCGGCGACGTCTCATTCCTGCTCTCGGCCCTCGACGAGTCAGTGAGCCGCTCTCGGGCCGGCGTCCGTCATCTGATGTCGAACGCCCGGATTGCGCAGCTGGCCGCTGACCCGCGACTGCTCGCGTCCTTCCCGGCATGCATCACATGGGCGTCTTGTCGGACGCGGCCATCCAGAAGCTCGCTCGGGAGTTGCCGGCAGTCGAGTGCACCGTTGCCCGCGGCGGCGTCGTCTCCATGCGACCCCTGCTCGTGCACGCCTCGTCCAAGGCGACGGCACCGACGCGACGGCGCGTGCTGCACATCGAGTACGCCGCCTCCCGGCGGCAGGAGCGCGATCTCGAATTATGCGTCGCTTGACGCAACGCACGACCAGCGACACTCTTGTTGACATTTACTCGCGCGACTCGTCCCGGGAAGAGTTGCCCCGTGCCGCGCGAAGATCCTCCGTGGCGGTCGATCACCGCCGCGCATTCGGTCGCGCTGCCGCGGCGAATGCTCGTGAACGTTCACGTGCACGTGGCCGTGCCCGTTCCCGTCCGTTCCGCCGTTCTCGCCTTGTTAGTGGCTGACGCGCGGGCTCGGCCGCCCGAGCAGATACCCCTGCCCGTAGTTCACGCCGAGCCGGAGCAGGCTGCGCAGCTCCTCGGGATGCTCGATCCCTTCGGCCACGATGCTCGATTCGATCTGCCGCCCCAGCGATGCGAGGGCGGCCTTGATGTACTCCGGCCTCATCTGCAGGATCGACTCCAGGCCCGAGTAGCCGGACCCCGCGTCGTCGATCGCGATCTGCAGCCCCGAGGAGCGCAGCCGGGCCAATACCTCGCGGAAGGTCGGGTAGTCCCAGATCCCCTCCTTCTCGGAGATCTCCATCACCACGTGGTCATGGGCGCGCTTGATGTTGGCGAGGTTGCGGTCGTCGAGGAACACGCTATGAGCGAGGAACCTCGACGACGCGTTGACGAAGAGCTTGGCCGCCTTCACCGCGGGGGGCAGGTGGGCGAAGATCGTCTCCAGGCAGAGGTTCTCCAGCTCCAGCTCGAGCCCCGCCTCCCGCGCGGCGGCGAAGAGCACGTCGGGCGTCTCCAGCGCGCTCCCCAGCGGTCCGCGGATGAGGGCCTCGTAACCCAGCACCGACTTCCTGCGGATGTCCATGACCGGCTGGAACACGGCGCGCAGCTTCCGCCCCGCCATCAAGGCGCGGAACTCGGAGAGCAGCTCCTGCTTCTCCTGCGACTCGCGCGCGCCGAGCAGGCGCGCGGCCTCCTGCAGCCCGCGCAGGATGTGGCGTGACGGGCGCACGCGGGGATCGTCGGGCACCTTGATGCAGCTCGCATGCACGCTCATGAGATCCACGGCCGTGCGGCCGAGGCTCTGCCGCAGCCGCTTCACGGTCCCGTCGCGGAACCGGCGGGCCTCGTCTTCCAGCCGCGCACCGTTCTTGCCCCCGTTGGGCCGCGCCGGCAGATCGAAGAGCAGGTAGAAGCCGTCGGCGCCGTTGAATTGGAGGGACAGCAGCCGTGTCTTCAAGGGCGAGGTATCGAGGTCGGCCCGCAGGCTGTCGGTGGTGAGCCGCAGGACGCGGTCGTACAGCTCCCAGCCGTAGAGGCTCTCGACGCCGGCGAAGCGGCCGAGCTGCAGGTAGACCACCCCCAGCGTCGCGATCCGCTCGTTGTGGAAATCGGCCAGCGGGTGGACCTTCAGGCCCGTGATCCGGTCCGTGAGCAGGCTCTCGAAGCGGAGGCGCTCGATGGCGTCGAGCTCGGCCGGCCCCGCCGGGGGAGCGGCCTTGACGCGGCGGCGGCGGCGGGGGACCTTTCGCCTGTTCATGATCCACCCTGGGTCTTCGACTCGCGGGTCAGGGACCGGACCTTGTCGCGGAGGACGTCGAGCCGGAAGGGCTTGGGCAGGTGGTCCGAGCCGCCCACTTGCATCGCCGTGATCTGGTCGCGCACCTCGCTGCAGGCGGTGAGGAAGAGGACGGGGACGTCGCGCGTGTGGGACTGGCGGCGGACAATCTCGCAAAACTCCCAGCCGTTGAGGTTGGGCATGCGGACGTCGAGGATGATGAGGTCGGGCGGCGCCTCGAGCACCCGCTTGAGGGCAGTGGCTCCGTCGGTGGCGGTCTCGACGAGGTAGCCGTCGTCCTGGAGCGCCTCGCCCACCGCGTCGACGATTTCGGCGTCGTCGTCGACCACGAGCACGCGCGGGCTCACCGCCGCGCCTCACGGGCCACCGGAAGGAGGATGGTCACCTCGGAGCCGCGGCCCGGCTCGCTCGCGAGGCTGATCCGTCCCCCCTGCGGCTCGAGCAGGTCGCGGGTGAGGCCGAGGCCCACCCCCGATCCCGACGCTCCCGACGCCCGCGCGGCCTGGCCCCGGAAGGAGAACTCGAAGGCCCGCTGCTGCTCACCGGCGCTCATGCCCACCCCCGTATCGCTGATGACGACGAAGGCCTGGGTCCCCGACCGGCCGGCCCGGATGCGGACCTGGCCTCCGGCGGGCGTGTACTTCACCGCGTTGTCGAGGACGTTGCGGAACGCGCGCTGCACGGCGAGCGAATCCGCGAGCACCGGCAGCTCGGGGCTCTCCGCGATGAACTCGATGCGCAGCTTGTCCGCGTGCGCGAGGCGGTAGGTGTTGGCGAGGCCGCCCAGCAGCCGCACGAGGTCGAAGCGCCGCCCCCGCCGCCGCCGTACCGCCCCCCGCGACTCGCCGTCCACGTCGAGCAGCGACTCCATCAGCTCGATCTCGGCCCGCAGGTTCTGCACGTGGTCCGCGACCGGCGGCTCGCCCTTGCGCGCATGCTCGGCGAGGAGCTCCGCGTAGAGCCGGATGACGGTGAGCGGGGAGCGCAGGTCGTGAAGGATCTCCTGGAGCCCCTGGCGCGGGACGGGGCCGCCCGCCTCCGGCTCGGACGGCTCGGCCCGCGGCGCGATGCCCGGTGAGGTGGAAGCGTCGGCGTCCCGCGTCCACAGCTCCATCGCGGCGAGGAGCGCGATGGGCCACAGCAGCCGCAGCCCCATCGCGAGCGCCGCGGGCGCGGAAGGCGGCCCGCCCGCGCCGGCGGCGAGGCCACCGAGGCCGAGGAGCGTCGCCACCGCCAGGAAGCGCGAGGCCGCCGGCCCGAGGAAGCCGTGGGCGAGGGCGATGTCGACGAGCAGCAGCGGATACAGCTCGCTGCCGAGGCCGCCCGTGAAGCCCACGGCCATCAGCGCGAGCCCGAGGCCGACCGCGAGGTCGAGTGCGCTCGCGAACCCGCCGAGCGCGGCGTCGAGGCTGCCGGCGGCGAAGAGGGCGCGCCAGAGCAGGCCGGCGGCAGCCACGGCCGCGAGCTTCGACGCCTGGCCCGGAGAGGCGTTAGCGACGGTGAAGCACAGGAGGATCCCGAAGAGGAGGAGAGCGGTCGATGCGAGGCCGCGCAGGAGCGTGTCCCGGTAAACGACGGGAGACACGCTCCTAATAGGGAAACCTCGGAAAAGTAATCATCATTCCATACTCCGGCGGTCTGAAGGACCGCTTTAGGAGCCCGTCTTCGGCGTTGGCGGGACGGGCTCCTTCCCAGCGTTCCTCCTCAGCCCGCATAGGCACAACCCACCCTGAGCCGACCGGTGCGGAGGCGCACCACGCTCACCGGCCGCATGGTCGCGGGATGCACCTCCGAGCTGTACCGCTGGACGATCTCCCCCTGCAGCCGGTCGGGCACGCGGTCTCCCACGTAGTTGAACGAGAGGCCTCCATAGCCGATGTCGCGCACTTCGGTCGACTGCCGGCTCGCGCGTCCGCCGGCCAGGTCCAGCGTCAACCCCTGGACGGCGAACCGAGGCCAGCGCCGCATTCCGGTCGGCTGGTCGGGCTTGGGCTTGGAGGCATAGAGCCGCACGTCGCTCATCTTCAGGATGAAGTGGATCGTGCGCCCGTCGGCGGGATAGGTCGCGACACCGTAGTTGAGGTCCACGCTCAGGCCCACGCGCAGCGGGAGACGGATGTGGGAGACACGCTGCCGGATGCGTTCGGCCACGGTCAGGGCGTGGACGAGGTCGGTGTTCGGCAGCACGGCCACGAACTCGTCGCCGCCGTAGCGGCAGCCGGCATCCACCAGCCGCAGCGAGTCGCGGATGCGGCGGGCGGTGCGCACGAGGACCCCGTCCCCGACCGGGTGGCCCAGGCGGTCGTTGATTCCCTTGAACCCCCGCAGATCCATGAGGAGCACCGACACGACGCTTCCCGAGCGCTCCGCGCGCGCGACCTCGCGCTCGAGGTGGTCGAGGAGGAAGCGTCGGTTGTAGAGCCCGGTGAGGGGATCGGTGATCGCGTCGCCGCGCAGGGTCACGACGTCTCGATCCGAGAGAAGCCGCGGCTCGTGCAGCAGCCCCCGCTTGCTGTGGAGCTCGTGGAGGAGCGCGGTCTGGAGGGACACCGGCCCCGGCAAGGCGCGGCGCAACGCCTCGTGCACGCGCCCGACCTCGTCCCACAAGGGGTCCGCCTCGCCCGCGGATACCGTGACGCCGGTCCACTCTGCGATCAGCCGGCAGAGGATCTCCGTGCGCGTAACGCCTTCGTGGACGCCGGCTTCCAGGCCGCGGCGGAAGCGGGCGGCGGAGAAATCTCGGCCCCGGCCGATGCGGGCCAGCTGCGCGATCCGGCCGTCGAGCTCGCCGTCCCCCATGCTCAGAGCCGGCGGCGGCCGCGCGCGCGCCGCTGGGTCGGGGCGTCGAGGTCGAACAGGTCCAGCCGCGGCTCCCGGGCCAGGGTCTCCACCGCGGCCGCCACCCCGCGCACCTCTTCGCCCAGGGGGAACACGAGCATCAGCTGCCCTTCTTGCAAGACGTCCACGAGCTCCCGGTCGGAGCGGGCCCACACCACCCGGGAGCCCACGACGAGCAGCCGCACGTCGGCCATCCCCTCGCGGGAGGGATCGAGCCGGCGCAGCGTCTGCACGCATTGACGGATCTTGTTCAGCCCGAAGCCGGCCGCGCGGAGCTTGGCCGCCACCCGGAGCCGCACGAGGTCCGCGAAGGAATAGCGGCGGGCGGAGCCGTAGCCGCTCGCCCGGGCCACCGACGGCCGTGCGAAGCCCTCGCGGTCCCAGTAGTCGAGCTGACGAGGGCTGAGGCCGGTGAGCCGGGCCGTCTGCGCGGTGGAGAAGGATCCTTCCTGTCTTCTCACGATGAATTTCAAGCTTGTATTCTTCGGGCGAGGGTATCACACACGCCGGCGGGCCACCAAGGATATTGATTGCCCGTTAAGCGTTCAGTCGTGCCGGGGAGACCGGCGGGCCCGGGCCCGCTCGGTAACGGCCTGGCTCTGTGCCTCGTAGGCGGCGATCACCGCCCGGGCCGCCTCCTCGGGATCGTCGGTCAGGAGCATGAGGTCGATGTCGCCCGGGGAGATCTTGCCCTCGCCGAGCACCCGCGCCTGCAGCCACCGGATGAGGCCCGCCCAGTAGTGGCGGCCGAAGAGGATGACGGGGAACTGGTAGATCTTGCCGGTCTGGATCAGCGTGAGCGCGTCGAACGTCTCGTCCAGGGTCCCGAAGCCGCCGGGGAAGATGATGAACGCGGTCGAGTACTTGATGAACATCGTCTTGCGGACCATGAAGTAGCGGAAGTGGATCACGGTGTCGACATAGGGGTTGGTCCCCTGCTCGAAGGGCAGCTCGATGTTGCAGCCGATGGAGCGGCCACCCGCGAGGCGCGCGCCCTTGTTGGCCGCCTCCATGATGCCGGGTCCGGCGCCGGTGATGACGGCGAAGCCGGCCTTGGCCAGGAGACCGGCGACCTGCTCCGCCTTCTTGTACTGCGGGTCGTCGGGGCCGATGCGGGCGGAGCCGAACACCGTGACGGCCTTCTGCACCCAGGCCAGGGTATCGAAGCCCTCGATGAACTCGCCCATGATGCGCAGGACGCGCCACGTGTCGGTGCGGGTGAAGTCGGCGGCGGCCGGCCCGGGGAACTGCAGGAGCTTCTCGTCCTCGGTGACCGGGGCCACGTAGACGTTGCGGATCGAGTCGTCGATGACCCGCGTCGCTCCGGCCTGGTGCGAATCCTGGATCTGCGAGGGAGGCACGCGGCCGGCGGCGAGGTGGCCGACCTCGGTGCGCTCGCGCAATCCGGCCATCGAGTCGGACTCGGCGCTGGCCAGCGCGGCGGGGTCCATCTTCCGGCGGCGCGGCCGGCGCGGCGCGGCCGCCTCACGCTTCCCCCGTCGCTTGGCCGTGCTCGCCATGCCCACCTCCTCCCTCAGTCCCGGACGAAGTCGATGAACCCGCGGACGGGATCGGTGCCGATCAGGCGCACGCGCACCTTGTCGCCGACGTCGAGGCCCTCCTCGCCGCGCATCAACCGTCCCTCCACCGGGGGCCGGAGGACGCGCACCCAGGTGCCCTTGGGGCTGGCCCCGGTCACGAGGGCGTCGAAGCGCGCGCCGACGCGGTCGGCGAGCAGCACCGCCGCCGCCTGCTTGCGCACCTGGCGCTCGACGCGGTTCGCCTCGTCCTCGCGCTCGGTGCACCGGAGGGCGATGGCGGAGAGCGCGTTGTCGTCGTAGGGCGGTCCCCCGCCGGCCAGCACGCCCTTGAGCAGGCGCTGCGTGACGAGGTCCGCGTAGCGGCGGTTGGGGGCGGTGGAGTGGGTGTAGTCGTCGACGGCGAGGCCGAAGTGGCCTTCGTTGGGTTGGCCGGGCTTCTGGAGCACGTAGTCGCCCGAGCCCAGCAGCTTGACGACCGCGAGCGAGAGGTCGGGGTAGCGCAGCGGGTCGCGGGCGCGCTGCCGCTCCAGGAAGGCGGAGAGCGCAGCCGCGTTGGGCTCGAGGGGCAGGTCGTCCCCGAGCTGGTGGGCCAGGTCCACGATCCGGTCCCAGCGCTGGGGGATCCGGACGATGCGCGCGATCCACGGCGAGTGGTGCTCCTCCAGAAAGGCGGCCATGGCGACGTTGGCGGCGACCATGAAGTCTTCGATGAGCTGTCGGGCGCGGTTCTTGGGCTTGACCACGAGTCCCTTCACCGTCTCGCCGTCCATCTCCGCCCTCGCCTCGATCGTCTCCAGCGGCAACGCCCCCCGTTCGTGACGCCGCGCCCGCAAGACCTGGGCGGCCGCGTCCTGGAGGCGGAGCTGCGCCGCCAGATCTGGCGAGGCGGCGACCTTCGCCGGCGCGGGGCCCTCTTCTTCGAGCCAGGCGCCGACCGCGTCGTAGTCGAGCTTGGTGTGGCTGCGGACGAGGGCGGGATAGACGTCATGGCTCCTGGTCGTGCCGTCGGCGGCCACGACGATGTCGATCACCATCGCCCGCCGGTCGACGCCCTCGCCGAGAGACGTCAGGTCGGTGCTGAGCGCCTCCGGCAGCATCGGGAAGATGGCCACCCCCGTGTACACCGAGGTCGTGTTCCACGCCGCGTGGGCGTCGACGGCGGAGCCGGCGCGGACCAGGCTGTCGACGTCGGCGATCGCCACGCGCACGTGCGTGTCGTCTCCGGAGAGCGCCTCGGCCACCTCGATCTGGTCGAGGTCGCGCGACTCCACTTCATCGATCGAGGACCAGAGAAGAGAGCGCAGGTCGCGCACGCCCGGAGAGGGTGTGGGGTCCGGGGTTCGCCGGACAGCGGCGACCTCAGACTCGACTTCGGGCTCGAAGTCGGGCCGGAAGCCGCGATCGATCATGGCCTGGCGGGCCGCGGCTCGAAGGTTGATGTGCGGCCTCACGCGGGGCGGGGGCGCCTCGAGGATGGGAGCACGAAAAAAGCGTAGCACATTAATGTGACGCCGCCGGGAGCGTCACAAGCGGCGCGCGGGAGCTTGCCTCGTCGTGGTCCCATGCTCCGATGACGCGAGGCGTCCTCGTCAACGACGTCCACTCCCGGCTCAACCCCACGCGCGTCCGCGAGGTCGTGCCCGTGGCATCGCTCGGCGCGCTCGTCGATGCGGTGCGCGGGGCCCGCGGGCGCGGGCTGCCGGTGTGCGTGGCGGGCGGCCGGCACGCGATGGGCGGGCAGGCCTTCGCCGAGGGCGGCGTCCTCATCGACACGCGCGGCCTGGACCGCATCGGGCGGCTCGACCCGGTCGCCTCCACGATCGAGGTGGAAGCGGGGATCCAGTGGCCCGCGCTCATCCACGGTCTGGCCCGCGCGCAGAAGGGAGCGGCGGAGCCGCTGGCGATCGCCCAGAAGCAGACCGGCGCCGATCGCCTCACCCTGGGCGGCGCCGTGGCCGCCAACGCGCACGGCCGCGGCCTGGCCATGCGGCCGCTCGTCGGGGACGTCGAGGCGCTCGCGATCGTCGACGCGGAAGGCGAGCTCCACCCGGTGAGCCGGCGGGAGAATCCGGACCTGTTCCGCCTGGCCGTGGGCGGCTACGGGCTGTTCGGGGTCGTGGCCTCGGTCACGCTCCGTCTGGTGCCGCGGCGGAAGCTGGAGCGGGTCGTGAGCCTGGAGCGCGTCGACGAGCTGATGAGCGCGTTCTCCCGACGGGTGGGGGAGGGCTGCCTCTACGGCGATTTCCAGTTCGCCATCGACGAGTCGTCCGGCGATTTCCTGCGCCACGGCATCCTGTCCTGCTATCGGCCAGTGCCCGTGGGCACGCCCTTGCCGGAGCACCCGCGTGAGCTGTCGCGAGAGGACTGGCGGTCCCTGGTGGAGCTGGCCCACACCGACCGCCGGCGAGCCTTCCAGCGCTATGCGGAGCACTACCTGGCGACCGCGGGCCAGGTGTATTGGTCCGACACGCACCAGCTCGGCGTCTATCTCGACGATTATCATCGGACCATCGATCGACGGCTGCGGTCGCGCGTGCCCGCGAGCGAGGTCATCGGCGAGCTGTTCGTGCCCCGCGCGGCCCTGCCCGGATTCATGGCCGAGGCCGCGGCCGCCCTGCGCCGCCGCGGCGTGGTCGTCATCTACGGCACCGTGCGCCTCATCGAACGCGACGGCGAGAGCTTCCTCGAGTGGGCGCGCGAGCCCTATGCCTGCGTCGTCTTCAGCCTGCACACCGAGCACAGCCGGCAGGGGCTCGCGGCCACGGCGGGCGCCTTCCGCGCCCTGATCGACCTCGCGCTCGGACGGGGGGGCAGCTACTACCTCACCTATCACCGGTGGGCGACCCGGGCCCAGGTGGAGGCCGGCCATCCCCGCATGCCGGAGTTCCTGCGCTCGAAGGCCGATCGCGATCCGGACGGCCTCTTCCAGAGCGAGTGGTACCGGCACCATCTGACGATGTTCGGGCCGTCGCGGGCGAACGGAGTGCGGGAACGGCGCGCCCGCCGTTACGCCTGAGGGTCAGCCCTTGGCGGCGAGGGCGACCCAGGCGACGAGGGTGGCCAGCTTCTCGTCCTGGCGCCAGGGCGGGCCGAGCGCCCGTCCCATCTCGGCCACCCGGCGCTGCAGCTCGGAGGCGGTCCGGCCGGTCGCCTCGGCGGCGCGGGCGAGCACGTCGCGCTCGCGCACGCCGGTCACGCGCAGCGAGAGATGCTCGCTGGCCCGCCGGAGGACGTCGCGGTACATCTCCCCCTCGGCGGCGTGGATGAGGGCGTGGGAGGCGAGGATCGCGTGCACGTCTTCCGGCAGGGTGCGGCCGGAGGCGAGGAGCAGGCCGCAGCCCGCCACGTCGTGATCCCGGCCGCGCAGCTCGTCGACGACGGCGCGCAGAGCCTCGCGCGCCAGGAGGCGCGAGCTCTCGATGCACCGCGTGACGATGCGCTCGGCCTCCCTCGGCTTCTTGCCCTCGGCCTCGTGGTAGGGCTGCTTCGAGCCCTCGATCGCCGCATCGGCCAGCTCGATCCGCCGCCGCAAGACGACCTGGGGCTCCGGAGAGCCCCCGGCCACGGCCACCAGCGCCGCCCATCCCGAATGGGACCGCAGCCCCAGCGCGACGCGCGCGCTTGCGCTCACCGCCTCAGAAGGTGACCCGCATCCCGAGCTGCACGTTGCGCGGCGGCGCCGCGGTGGTGAGCAGCCCGAAGCCCCCGCCGCTGAAGTTCAGGGTCTGGTTGCCGAACCGGAGGTTCGTCTCGTTGAATATGTTGAACAGGTCGGCCTGGATCTGCAGCTTGACGTCGCCGCTGACCGCGAACCCCTTGCGCAGCGAAACGTCCCAGACGTGGAGGCTCGGCCCCCGGAACTGGCCGCGCTTGCTGTTGCCGCGGCGGCCTTCCGGCGGGGCCGCGAACACCGCCGGGTCGAGCCAGCGGACGTTGCCGGCCACGGCGGGATCGAAGCGCTGCGCGTCCGGCAGGTAGGGATCCCCGCCCACGTAGTCGGCCCGCCGGGTCCCGATCGAGCTGGTCGCGGTGACGGTAATCGGCGCCCCCGTTTGATACCGCCCGATGCCGCTGACCTCCCAGCCGCCCAGGACGCGGCCGATCCCCTTCTCGTCCCTGAAGAAGGGAAGCTGCCAGGTCCAGGTGCCGACCAGGATGTGCGTGCGGTCGTAGTCACTGGGGCCCCAGTTGTAGTCCTTGTTCTGGTAGTCCTCGGGGTTGTCGCCGTTGCCGCTGGCGTTGTCGTAGGCGCGGCCCAACGTGTAGCTGAACGTCCAGCGCAGCGCGCCCGTGCGCCGGCTGAGGTAGAGCTGCAACGCGTGGTAGCTCGAGTCCGCGTCCGAGAGCCGCATCTGGATGATCGAGTAGCCCTTGTAGGGCCGGAGGAAGTTCGTGTTCGCCCGCTGGGCCGCGGGCAGCGCGGCGTTGGCGGCGAGCACGTCGAAGGACGGCTGGTTGATGTCGGGCTGCCGGAGCAGGTTCTGTCCCTTGCTCCCGACGTAGCCGATCTCACCGAAGATGCCCCAGCCCAGCTCGCGCTGGAAGCTGAGGCTCCAGTTCCACGAGCGGGGAACGGTCAGGTTCGGGTCGATGGCCGCGATCGTGCCCAGGGGCGCGGGCACGGGGACGGTGCCGCCGCCGGGGGCGGAGATGTTGCCGTTCTCGTATTGGGAGCTGGCGGTGTAGGGCGGATTGTTCACGGGACCGTTGTTGGCGCCTCCGAAGAGCAGGTTGCCCTCGGGGCGGTCGTAGAAGAGGCCTATCCCTCCCCGCACCGCCGTGTCGGCGTTGCCGGTGGGCGTCCATGCGAAGCTGAACCGCGGCGCGAACAGATTCTTGGTGCCGTAGAAGCCGCGCGGCGCGCCCGCGGGCACCGCGAGCACCGCGGGAGAGTTGCCGTTCGGCACGCGGATCAGCTCGCTTTCGGGGACGCCGTCCCCCGCCCGCACCATGCCGTCGTAGCGGTCTCCGGAGTTCGGTACGAGGGTCCCGTTGCGGTTCACGGCGACGGCGCGGGCCGGGTCGTAGCGGGCGGGGTCGAAGCTCGCCATGTTGTTGGCCTGGGTGTACATGGGCTGATGCCACGTGTACCGCAGGCCCGCCTCGATGCTCAGGTTGCGCGAGACTCGCCAGTCGTCGGAGACGAACCCCTCCGCCTGCCAGAAGCGGAAGAAGCCCATCGGGTCGGCTTGCGCCTCGCTATAGGTCCGGAAGTTGCCGAGCAACGCGTCCGCGAAGGCGTTGCCCGTCGAGCGCGGGTTGCCGCCCGTGTCGAACCTCAAGTCGCCGGCGTAGAGCGAGCGCCCGTTCTGGTCCTTGCGGTTCCGAACGACCAGCCCGCCGGCCTTGAGGCTGTGGGCGCCCTTGAGCCACGTGAGGTGGTCGCTGAACTGGATGTCCGTGGTGGGGGAGAGCAGCGACCGCGCCGCGCCGAAGAAGGTGGCGTAGCCGCTGACGGTGGTGTCGGGGATGCTGTCCTCGAACCGGCCGCCGCCGCTGTAGAGCTGGGGGAAGCCGAACCCGTAGGTGTCCCGTTTCCAGGCGTCGCCGGTCGGCGGCACGCGCTGGCCGTTCCACGATGCGTTGGCCTTGAGCTCGTTCACGAGGTTCGAGCGCACGGTCCAGGTGTGCGCGACCTGTATGTTGCGGCCCGGCCGCTTCCGGTTCGTGGGGGACGTGGGCAGGGAGCTGGAGTTGGAGATGAAGGTGCCGAACGCGTCGATCAGGTTGTAGCTGTCGAGGATCACGCGCGCGGTCAGGCGGTGGTTCTGTGAAGGCTGGTAGTCGAGCCGCAGCAGGTCCTGCCGCCAGTCGAACGGGTTGCCTTCCTGGAAGAGTGCGTTGTTCGAGATGGGCCGGTCGGTGTAGGAGCCGGCCGCCTGCTCCATGGCGGTGTAGACGTTCGCGATCGCGCGCCCGTCCGGGGTGATGCGGCTCGCGGGGATCACGTTGCCCGGGAACGGCTGGCCGGTCAACGGATCGCGAAGGACGGTCGTGATGCCGCTGAAGTCCCCCTGCCTCATCGCCCGTGTCGGCAGCGTGCGCAGGGCGGGGGTCGTGAAGCGGCGGATCTTCTTCCACTCCTCGCCCGCGAAGAAGAATAGCTTGTTCTTCTGGATCGGGCCGCCCAGGCTCCAGCCGAAGTCGTTGTAGCGCAGGCGCGCCCGGTCCACGCCGCGCGCGTTGCTGAAGAAGTCGTTCCCGTCGAGGTTGTCGTTGCGATGGTACTCGTAGGCGCTGCCCTTGAAGTCGTTGCTCCCGCTGCGGGTCACCACGTTGATGTTGGCGCCGGAGTTGCGGCCGTACTCGGCGGAGAAGTTGGCGGTCTTGATCGACACCTCCTCGATGAAGTCGATCCCGACGTTGCTGATCTGGCTGTTGTTGCTCCCGGAGTCCATGTTGAAGCCGCCGTCCACCGTGAGCAGGCTGGTGTTCGTGCGGCTGCCGTTGACCGAGGTATTGATGGCGAGGCCGGTCATGATGTTGATCGCGTTGTCGTCGAGGAGCGGCGCGCCTGGGATGAGCGTGGCGAGCTGCAGGTACTGGCGCCCGTTGAGGGCCAGGTTCTGCACCTGCTCGCGGTCCACCACCCGCGCGATCTCGCCCGAGACCGTGTTGACCGTCTCCCCGTGGACCGACACCTCGACCACCTCGCTGATCCCGCCGACGTCGAGCCCGAAGTCGGCGGTGACGCGGCCGTCGGCGACGAGCTGGTACCCGGTCTTCACCGCCTTCTTGAAGCCCGACAGCTCGGCGCGGGCGTCGTAGGCGCCCACCGGGAGGCTGACGAACACATAGGCCCCGTTGGCGTCGGTGGTGGCGGTGCGGGACAGACCCGTGCCCTGCTGAGTCACCGTCACCGTGACTCCCGGCAGCACGGCCCCCGACGAGTCGGTGACGGCGCCGGAGATGCGCCCGGTCGAGCTCTGCGCGCTGAGGTCGGCCGCGATCGCGACGAGCAGCGTGAGAAACAGGGAGACCCGGGATCGGCGGTTCTTGGTCATGTGGAAATCTCCTTGCATCGTTCTATCGATTCAGGCCCGGGGAAGCGGCCCGGCGCCCTGCACGTACGCAGTGTACGAAGACAGCGCGCCCTGGTTGTGCTGCCGGACGAGGGCCTCGAGCGCGGGCAGGTCCCGCGCCTTCATCGCCGCCAGCAGCGCGTGGTGCTCCTGCTGCGCCTGCTCGGCGCGGTGCACGAGCACCCCGCTGAAGTAGTAGCGGCGCACGCGGTCCCAGCGGTCGAGCGCGCGCTCCATCATCTCCTGGAGCATCGGCATGCCCGTCAGGCGGGCG
>WNEY01002437.1_pt1 | contig 13642 bp, 13 predicted proteins | sample 5400531 | NCBI WGS metagenome assembly WNEY01 (sample SAMN13153338, study PRJNA577476) | soil metagenome | isolation source: 200 cm saprolite under Douglas fir tree site 1 | place: USA:California | collected 2015-04-18
TCTTGTTCACGGACATCGTCGGCTCGACGGCGAAGGCCGCTGAGCTCGGCGACGCGCGCTGGCGCGAGTTGCTCGAGCAGCACCACGCACGGATCCGTCGCGAGCTCGCGCGTTACCGAGGCGTCGAGCTCGATACGGCCGGCGACGGCTTCTTCGCGCGCTTCGACGGCCCGGCGCGCGCCATCCGCTGCGCAAGCGCGATCACCGATTCCGTGCGTGAGATCGGGATCGAGGTCCGGGTGGGGCTGCACACAGGCGAGTGCGAGCTGGTCGACAACAAGGTGGCTGGGCTCGCGGTCTCGATCGGCGCCCGCGTCGCGGCGCAGGCGCAGCCCGGCGAAGTGCTCGTCTCGCAGACCGTGAAGGACCTCGTGGCCGGCTCCGGGCTCCTCGCCTTCGAGGACCGCGGCGCGGCGGAGTTGAAAGGCGTCCCGGGCGAGTGGAGGCTGTACGCCGTTGCAGTCGCCTGAGATCCGCTACGCGCTCAGCGGCGACGTCTCGATCGCGTACGTCGTCACCGGCTCGAAGCCCATCGACCTCGTGTTCGTACACGGCGCCGCCGGGAACCTCGAGGTTGAGTTCGACGGCCCCTACATGAGCGGCTTCTACGACCGGCTCGCCTCGTTCTCGCGGCTCATCACGTTCGACCGCCGGGGAACGGGGCTATCCGATCGCATCCGTGAGGCGGCAACGCTCGAGACCCGCATGGACGACGTCCGCGCGGTCATGGACGCCGCCGGCAGCGAGCGCGCAGTGCTCTTCGGCACGTTCGAGGCGGCGGCGATGTGCATGCTCTTCGCCGCCACGTACCCCGAGCGCACGCAGGCGCTCGTGCTCTACAACCCCTATGCGAAGGGGACGCAAAGCGACGACTACCCGTGGGCCATGCGGGCGGAGGATTGGCGGCGCGAGACGGACACCGTTGCGGCGCGGTGGGGAACGCACGAGAGCGCCACGGAGCACGTACGCGCGATGGCGCCCTCGCGCGCCGAGGACGACGACTTCATCCGGTACGTCGCGCGCCACCAGCGCCAAGGTGCGAGTCCCGGCGCCGTCGCCACGATCCAGCGGATGGCGATGGACGTCGACGTGCGCGATGTCTTGCCGACGATCCGCGTGGCGACGCTCGTGTTCAACATGCCGCAGGCGCTCGGCGCAGCGGAGTACGTCGCATCGCGCATCGCGGGCGCGCGCCGACTCGATGTCCCTGGGCCGGACTACTTCGTCTTCCTTCTCAGCGACGACGTCTATGCAGAGATCGAGCGTTTCGTCGAGTCGGTGCGCGACGCGCCCGAGCCGGACACGGTGCTTGCGACCGTCCTCTTCACGGACGTCGTGGGCTCGACGGCGAAGATGGCCGAGCTGGGAGACCGTGCCTGGGCCGAGCTCGTGCAACGTCACCACGCACTCGTGCGCGGGCAACTCGATCGTTTCCGAGGCCGCGAGCTGGACACGGCCGGCGACGGCTTCTTCGCCGCTTTCGACGGGCCGATTCGCGCGATTCGTTGCGCCACGACCGTGTGCGACGCCGTGCGCGACCTCGGGATCGAAGTTCGAGCCGGGCTGCACACGGGCGAGTGCGAGGTCCTGGGAGAGAAGCTCGGCGGGATCGCAGTGAGCATCGGCGCGCGCGTCGCCGCGCAGGCGCAAGCGGGCGAGGTGCTCGTGTCACAGACCGTGAAGGACCTCGTGGCCGGCTCCGGGCTCGCCTTCGAGGACCGGGGCGCGGCGGAGCTCAAGGGCGTGCCGGGCGAATGGCGGCTCTACGCCGTCGCCGACGCGGCGGCCTGAAGCTCCGGCCGCATGCGCTTCAGCAGCCAGAGGAACGCGGCCGTCGCGCCGGTCGGCGGGCCGGCATGGCGTCGCCGCACCGCCACGATCGGCCGCCGCGGCGGCTGCCGGTCGGCGATCGCGACGATCCGCAAGCGGCCGCTTCGCACCTCCTCGGTAACGGCGACGTGCGGCAGGAACGCGACGCCGAGTCCGTGCTCGACCATCTTCTTGGCGGAGTCGATGTTGTCCAGCTCCATCACGCCGCGCGGGACGATTCCGGCGTCGAGGAAGAGCGCGCTCGTCAGCTCGTGGTAGCTCGACGCGCGGTCGAAGAGAACGAACTGCTCGTCCGCGAGCTCGGCCGTGTGCACGTCGTCGACGAAAGGATGCTCGGGATGCACGACGAGCACGAGCTCGTCCTCGTACAGGGTGAACGACTCGAGGTCGGGATCGCGCAGCGCTCGGCTGAGGCCGACGGCGACCTCGTCTCGCTTCACGAGCTCGGCCACCTCTTCGGAGTGTCCGGTGCGCACCGCGACCTGCACGCCCGGGTGCGTCTGCTGGAAGCGCTTGAGGATGGACGGCAGGGCGTAGGTGGACACCGCCGGCGCCGCCCCGATCGGCACGTGCCCGGCGATCCCGCGCTCGAGCTCGGTCAGCACCTGTCGGCCGTCGGCGACGGCCTGCAGGGCGCGCTCGGCGTACGGGAGGAACGCGCGCCCGGCCTCGGTGAGGCGCACGCCGCCGCGCCGGCGCACGAGCAGCGGCGCGCCGATCGTCTTCTCGAGTGCGTTCAGCCGCGCCGTGAGCGCCGGCTGGGTGACGAACAGCGCCTCGGCCGCCCGGGTCACCGAGCCGCGCCGCGCCGCCTCGACGAACGCCTCCAACTGCGGGTGCATAGAGGAAGTTTATGCAAATGATCGACAAGAACGATTGGACTTTCGTTTGCGGCTCTGAGACCCTCGAAAGAAGATGGAATCGATGACCGCCGAGCTTGCGATCGCAGGCCCCGACGTTGCGCGCTCGAGCGAGATCCTGACGCCGGAGGCGCTCGACTTCGTCACGAGGCTCCAGCTCGAGCTGGGCCCGCGCCGCCGCGAGCTGCTCGGCGCCCGGCGGGAGCGCTGGGCGCGGCTCCGCGCCGGCGAGCTGCCGGACTTCCTCGAGGAGACGCGCGCCGTCCGGGAGGACGAGAGCTGGCGCGTCCCGCCGGCGCCCCCCGATCTGCGCGACCGGCGCGTCGAGATCACGGGCCCCGTCGACCGCAAGATGGTGATCAACGCGCTCAACTCGGGGGCGAGCGTCTTCATGGCGGACTTCGAGGACGCGAACTCGCCGACGTGGCGGAACTGCGTCGAGGGCCAGGCGAACCTCGTCGACGCGGTCGCGCGCACGATCTCGCTGGACACGGGCGAGAAGACGTACGAGCTGCGGGGCGAGACGGCGACGCTCCTGGTCCGGCCGCGGGGGTGGCATCTCGTCGAGAAGCACGCGACGCTCGCGAGCGAGCCGGTGAGCGCGAGTCTGTTCGACTTCGGGCTCTTCATCTTCCACTGCGGCCGCGCGCTCCTCGACTCCGGCAGCGGGCCGTACTTTTACCTCCCGAAGCTTGAGTCGCACCTCGAGGCGCGGCTCTGGAACGACGCGTTCAACATCGCGGAGGACGAGCTCGCCCTTGGCCGCGGCGCGATCCGCGCGACCGTTCTCATCGAGACGATCCTCGCGGCGTTCGAGATGGACGAGATCCTCTTCGAACTGCGCGAGCACGCGGCCGGGCTGAATGCCGGCCGCTGGGACTACATCTTTTCGGTGATCAAGAAGCTCGGGCACCGCGAGGCGTTCGTGCTGCCGAACCGCGGCGACGTGTCGATGGCCGTGCCCTTTATGCGCGCGTACACCGACCTGCTCGTCCACACGTGTCACAGGCGCGGCGCGTACGCGATCGGCGGCATGGCGGCGTTCATTCCGTCCCGCCGCGACCCGCAGGTGAACGAGGTCGCGCTGGCCAAGGTTCGCGAGGACAAGCAGCGCGAGTCGGGGCAGGGTTTCGACGGCACGTGGGTGGCGCATCCCGATCTCGTTCCGATTGCGTACGAGAGCTTCGACCGTGAGCACCAGCTCGACGTCATGCGCGAAGACGTGCAGCCGGATGCGCGCGCGCTGCTCGACGTTGCAGCGACGCCGGGCGAGATCACCGAGGCGGGCCTGCGCCAGAACGTGGGCGTCGGCATCAGGTACCTCGCGTCGTGGCTGAACGGCGTCGGCGCCGCGGCGATCTTCAACCTGATGGAAGACGCGGCGACCGCCGAGATCTCCCGGTCGCAGGTCTGGCAGTGGCTCCAGCACGCGCGCGTGTCGGCGGACGATGTACGCCGGGTCGTAAACGAGGAGATCGACAAACTGCGGGAAGTTCCGCGCGTCGACGAAGCGCGCGCGCTGTTCGAACAAGTCGCCCTCGACTCGAACTTCGTCGAGTTCTTGACCGTGCCCGCATACGAGCACATCGACTGAGGAGGGACGACGTGAACAACGACTCGGTGATCAACCTAGAGGCGGAGGAGCTCGAGCGCGATTGGCGGCGCGAGCGCTGGAGCGGTATCAAGCGCGACTACTCGGCCGCCGACGTAATCCGGCTGCGCGGATCCATGCGTGTCGAGCACACGCTCGCACGTCGCGGAGCGCAGAAGCTGTGGGAGCGGATGCAGGAGCTTCCGTACGTCGCCGCGCTCGGCGCGCTGACGGGCAACCAGGCCGTGCAGCAGGTGAAGGCCGGGCTGAAGGCGATCTACCTCTCCGGCTGGCAGGTCGCAGGGGACGCGAACCTCGGCGAGACGACGTATCCCGACCAATCGCTGTACCCGGCGAACTCGGTGCCGGCGGTCGTGCGCAGGATCAACAACGCGCTCCGCCGCGCTGACCAGATCCACTGGTCGGAGGGGAGGCACGCGATCGACTGGTACGCACCGATCGTCGCCGATGCGGAGGCGGGGTTCGGCGGCCCGCTGAACGCGTACGAGCTGATGCGCGGAATGATCGAAGCGGGCGCGGCGGGAATCCACTTCGAGGATCAACTTGCGTCGGAGAAGAAGTGCGGCCATCTCGGAGGCAAGGTGCTCGTGCCGACCGGACAGTTCATCCGCACGCTCACCGCCGCGCGCCTCGCGGCGGACGTGTGCGGGGTGCCGTCCGTGCTGATCGCGCGGACCGACGCGCTGTCGGCGCAGCTGCTGACGTCGGACCACGATCCGCGCGACCGCGAGTTCCTCACCGGCGAGCGCACGCCGGAGGGCTTCTTCGAGGTCCGCGATGGGCTCGAGCCGGTGATCCAGCGGTCGCTCGCGTACGCGCCGTACGCCGACGTGCTGTGGTTCGAGACGGCGACGCCCGACCTGGACGAGGCGCGGCAGTTCGCGGAGGCGATCCACGCCGAGTTCCCGGGCAAGTTGCTCGCGTACAACTGCTCGCCGTCGTTCAACTGGAAGAAGCATCTCGACGACGACCAGATCGCACGGTTCCAAACCGAGCTCGGCGCGCTGGGTTACAAGTTCCTGTTCGTCACGCTCGCCGGCTTCCACGCGCTGAACGCTTCGATGTTCGAGCTCGCGCGCGGCTACGCGGAGGAGGGAATGAGCGCGTACGTGCGCCTGCAGGAGCGTGAGTTCTCGCTGGAGGAGCAGGGCTATACGGCGACGCGCCATCAACGCGAGGTCGGCGCGGGCTACTTCGACCAAGTCGCGCAGGCGATCTCCGGCGGCCTCTCGTCGACGCTCGCGCTCAAAGGCTCCACCGAGGAAGCGCAGTTCGAAGAAGGCGAGCTAGAGAAGACCGAGGCTGCGTAGCTCGTTCTCGATCAGGGCGACCGCGCCCGTCACGCGGGCGCGGTTCGCAGGATCGTTCAGCCAGCTCGAGGCACCCGACGGGTGCGGCAGGGGAATGGCGACATAGCCGTCGCGTTCGTAGCGGACGCCGATGCATTCCGTCACGCTCTTCACGCCGAGCAGCCGGCGGGCGGCGAGCCCGCCGACGGCGACGACCAGCTGCGGGCGCAGGAGCCGGAGCTCCCAGTCGCGCCAGAACGAGCAGAGCTCCTGCTCGTGCGGCGTCGGCGTCCGGTCGCCTCGTCCCGACGGTGCGCGGCCCGGATAGCAGCGCGTGACCGACGCGCAGTAGAAGGTGGAATAAAAGGTGTCCTCGTCCATGTCGAGCCAGCGCCGTAGCGTCTTCCCTGCGCGGCCGCGCCACGGCAGCCGCTCCTCTCCTTCCTGCACGCCCGGCGCCTGGCCGAACATGTAGGCCCGCTGGCCTGTATAGGGAAGGACGACCGGCAGCGACTCGAGCGGGTAACCGGCCTCCGCGCATGCGCGGCAGACGCGGTTGTCGCGCTGGAGCGAGGCGATCGCGCGGTACGACGAGCGGCGCCGCGTCACCCGGTCGACGGTGTGCCGACGCGGATTCTGTTTCCATCGGGGTCTGTGAGATGCACCTCGCGCATCCCGTACTCGGCCTCGTGGATCGGCGCGCCGAACTTCCCGGCGAGCGCGTCGAGATCGTCCACATACAGGTAGAGGAGCCCGTCCGGCCGTGCGTCGCCTTCGTGCTCGGAGAGGAAGATCCGCGAGTCGCCCGTCTTGCAGACGGAGACGAAGAGCGGGAGGCCCTCGTTGAAGCGATGCGTCCACTCGACCTCGAACCCGAGCCGCGCGTACCAGGCCGCACTCGCCTCGGCGTCGCGCACGCGCAGGAAGGGAACAACGTCGCTCACGCTCGCAGCTCGTCTTCCCGCTGCACCGCGGGGGGCCCGCGGTGCAGCGCAAGGCGGAACCTCTCGGTTCCCCCGGGTCCCCCTCCCCGTGCCATCACGAACCATCGGCTCGAGTGCAAGACCTCGCCGCCGCCGAGCTCGGCCGCAAGCTGCTCCGGCTCGAAGTAGCGCTTGTAGACCTCCCAGCGCGAGCCGTCCTTGAGGATCCGCTCCTGCCACTCTTCGCGCGCTCGATCCACGCGTGTGACCGCGTCGACCACGACGAGCTCCGGCGCGACACGGCGCGCCTCGGCGAGAAAGAGCTCGCGGTCGCGCGGCTCGAGGTGCCCGTAGAAGTGACCCGTGAACACGCGCTCGAAAGCTCTGTCCTCGAACGGCAGATCGAGTGCGTCGCCTTGGACGAAGGTCGCGTGCGGCGCACGCTCCTGAGCGAGTTCGAGCATGCGGGCGCTTTGGTCGAGACCGGTGATCTCGCCGCGGAGGTGCCGCGTCAGGAAGCCGGTTCCGCAGGCAACGTCGAGCGTCCGTGTCGGAGGCAGCTCGGCGACGGCCTGCTCCAGCGCATGTACGTCGTCGTCCCAGTGGGAGCGATCGAGCCCGTCGAAGCGACCGAGGCCGAGGTACCAGTCGTCGTACTCGGGAGCACGCGTGTCGTAGTACTCCTTCACGGCTCCTAGAGTACGCGTGTGCGGCCGCTCGAATCGGTGCCGAACTTCTCCGAGGGACGCGACCGCGCGACAATCGACGCGATCGGCGCGGCGATCGGCGCGCACGCGCGGCTGCTGGATGTGCACGCCGACGCCGACCACAACCGCTCGGTATTCACGCTCGTCGGCGCGGAGGACGAGGTCGCCGCGGCGCTCGTCGCCGCGGTTGCCGTCGCGAAGGAGCGGATCGACCTCCGGCGCCATGAAGGTGCGCATCCGCGGATCGGCGCAGCGGATGTCGTCCCGGTCGTGGCGATCGCGGTGGAGGACTTGGAGCGGGCGCGGGCGTCCGCGCTCGATGTTGCTCGGCGCATCGGCGAGCAGCTCGAGCTGCCCGTGTTCCTGTACGGCGACCTCGGGGCGGGCCGCGGTCCGGCGTTCTTCCGGCGCGGCGGCCCGGACGAGCTGCAGCGGCGCGTCGAGGCGGGCGAGGTGACACAGTCGTTCGGCCCACCGCGCTTGGACGAACGCGCCGGCGGAGTGATCGTCGGCGCCCGGCGGCCGCTGATCGCCTTCAACGTGAACCTGCGTGGCGCGCCGGTCGAGGTTGCGCGAGAGATCGCGGCGCTCGTCCGCGAGAGCGGCGGCGGCTTCCCGGGCGTGCGTGCGCTGGGCCTCGAGCTGCCGCGCGCCGGCGTCGTACAGGTGAGCATGAACGTCGAGGACTGGGAGGCCGCCGCGCTGCACGAGATCGTCGCCCGGATCGAAAGCGAGGCGCGCTCCCGGGGCGCGGAGCTCGCCGGCGCCGAGCTCGTCGGCCTGATGCCGGCCGGCGCAGCGGCGGCGGCGGCGGCCGCGATGCTGCGAATCGACGGCTTCGACGCCTCGCGCGTCCTCGAGCTGCGGCTGCTCGACACGTGAGTCTTGGCACGGGTCGTCGCAGTATCGATTCGCTGCGGTCACACACCGGCGGACCGACCGGCTCTAGACTCGACGCGGGGAGGAGGTTAGGGGTTCCGGCGGCGCCTGTCCGAACGGGACGATGCGGACGCCGCGGCGGCCCGTCGAGAGAGGGCTAGACTCGCCGCCGTGATCGATACCGCGGCGCTGACCGGCGATGACCTCCGCATCGGAGACGTCTGGCACGTGGCTGTTGACGGTGCGCGGGTCTCGCTGTCGGACCGAGCGCGAGACAAGATGCGCGCCGCCCGCGATGTCGTCGAACGCGCGGCGCACGGCACGAGCGAGCACACCTACGGCGTCAACACCGGCTTCGGCCGCTTCGTCTCGAAGACGATCCCGGAAGAACTGACCGAAGAGCTGCAGCTGCGCCTGCTGCGCAGCCATGCCTGCGGCGTCGGCGATCCGTATCCGGACGAGATCGTGCGCGCGGCGATGCTGCTGCGGGCGAACGCGCTCGCGAAAGGCTGCTCGGGCGCGCGCATCGGGACGGTCGAGTTGCTGCTCGATTGCCTGAATCTCGGCGTGCTCCCATACGTGCCGAGCCGCGGTTCCGTTGGCGCGAGCGGCGATCTGGCACCTCTCGCTCACCTTGCGCTGCCGCTCGTCGGCGAAGGCGAGGCTTGGCGTGAAGGCGCTCGTGTTCCGGCCGCCGATGCACTTGCCGCTGCAGGACTCGAGCCTGTCCGCCTCGAGGCAAAGGAAGGGCTGTCACTCATCAACGGGACGCAGTTCATGGCCGCCTACGGCGCTCTCGGGATCGTGCGCGCGCGGCGGTTGGCGAAGGCCGGGGACATCGCGTGTGCGCTATCGGTCGAGGCGCTGCAGGGATCGCGCACGAGCTTCCTGCCGGCGATTCACTCCCTCCGGCCGCTGCGAGGGCAACAGGACTCGGCTGCGAACATCCTGCAACTACTCGAAGGCTCCGCGATCAACGAGTCGCATCGCTGGTGCGACCAGGTGCAGGACGCGTACTCGTTGCGGTGCGCGGCGCAGGTGCACGGCGCCAGCCGCGACCTTCTGGACTACGTCGAGGCGACGGTCGCGGTCGAGCTCAACGCGGCGACGGACAACCCGCTCGTGCTCGTGGACGAAGGCATCCTCGTCTCGAACGGCAATTTCCACGGCCAGCCGCTCGCCTTCGCGCTCGACGCACTCGCGATGGCGGTCGCGGAGCTCGCGAACATCTCCGAGCGGCGGATCGAGCGTCTCGTGAACCCGTCGCTCTCCGGCGGGCTGCCCGCGTTCCTCACCGCCGACGGAGGCTTGAACAGCGGCTTCATGATTCCGCAGTACGTGGCGGCGTCGCTCGTCAGCGAGAACAAGGTGCTCGCACATCCTGCGAGCGTCGACTCGATCCCGACGAGCGCCGGGCAGGAGGATCACGTCTCGATGGGGAACGCGGCGGCGTTGAAGTCGTGGCAAGTCCTATCGAACGCCGAACGTGCGCTCGCAATCGAGCTGCTCTCCGCTGCGCAAGGCGTCGAGTTTCTCGCACCGCTCGAGCCCGGCGAGGGTGCGCGGGCTGCGCGCGCGTTCATCCGCACTCTCTCGCCGCGGCTCGAAGACGACCGCTCGCTCGCGGGCGACATCGAGACGGTCGCTGAGGCGATCCGCGACGGGTCGCTGGTCTCCGCCGTCGAGGACGAGATCGGAGCGCTTGCGTGAAACGACTGCGCTGGGACGCACCGACGGACAGCACAAGGCCGAAGCGCCCCTACCGCGACACCGTGCTCGTCTACGGCGGGATGGCTGTCCTCGTCGTCGTGATCGCGCTCCTGACCGGTGGCGGAATCGTGAGAGCAGTGGTGATCGCGGGCATCTTCTTCGTCGTCGCGACATCGTGGAGCTGGCGCAACTGGCGCAATCGTCTGCGCGCGGAGCAGCGGAGGAAATGACGACCGTCGACGTCGAGCAGACCGTCGAATCCCTCTGCGGCGACCTGACTCGCATCCGCGCACCGCGCGGGACCCAGCTCAATGCGCGCTCCTGGTCGACGGAAGCGCCGTTGCGGATGCTGCTGAACAACCTCGATCCGGAGGTTGCGGAGCGTCCTGAACAGCTCGTCGTGTACGGCGGCTCCGGGAAGGCCGCGCGCAATCACGAGTCGTTGCGCGCGATCGTGCGCACGCTCCTGAAACTCGGCGACGACGAAACCCTCCTGGTTCAGAGCGGTAAGCCGGTTGGCGTCTTCCGCACACACACTTTCGCGCCCCGCGTCCTGATCGCGAACTCGCTGCTCGTCCCGAAGTGGGCGACCTGGGACGAGTTTCGCCGACTCGAGGCGGAGGGTCTGACGATGTTCGGTCAGATGACCGCGGGATCGTGGATCTACATCGGCACGCAGGGGATCTTGCAGGGGACGTACCAGACCTTTGCCGCCGCGGGTGAGAAGCACTTCGGGTCGCCCGACCTCGCCGGCCGGACGATCCTCACGGCCGGGCTCGGCGGGATGGGCGGGGCGCAACCGCTTGCGGGCTCGCTCGCGGGGGCGGCGACCCTGTGCGTCGAGGTCGATCCGACTCGAATCGAGCGGCGCCTCGAGACGCGCTACCTCGACGAGGCCACCGATTCCCTCGACGATGCGCTCGCGCGCGTGCGCGCGGCCGCCCAGGACGGGCGTGCACTTTCGGTCGGGCTGCTGGGGAACGCCGCTGATGTGGTGCCCGAGCTCGTGTTGCGCGGCGAGCACTTCGATCTCGTCACCGACCAGACGGCGGCGCACGACCCACTGAACGGCTACGTCCCGCAGGGGCTCTCGGTGGACGAGGCAGCCTTGCTGCGCACGTCCGATCCGGACGAGTACTTGCGCCGGGCGCGAGCGTCGATCGTGACGCATGTCGAGGGGTTGCTCGAGTACGTCCGACGCGGGTCGTATGTTTTCGATTATGGCAACAACTTGCGAGGTGAGGCCCGTGAAGGTGGCGTAGCGGAGGCCTTCTCATACCCGGGCTTTGTCCCGGCTTATATTCGTCCGCTCTTCTGTCGCGGGATCGGCCCGTTTCGCTGGGCGGCGCTGTCCGGCGACCCCGCCGACATCGCGGCGATCGACGACGAGCTCCGGCGGCTCTTCCCGGATGACGCGTTGCTGCAGAGGTGGCTGCAGCTTGCGCCGGAGCGGATCGCCTTCCAGGGACTGCCCGCGCGGATCTGCTGGCTCGGCTTCGGCGATCGCGCAAAGGCGGGGCTGGCGATCAACGAGCTCGTGCGGACGGGCCGTGTCTCGGCGCCGGTCGTGATCGGGCGCGATCACCTCGACTCGGGCTCGGTCGCGTCGCCGTTCCGCGAAACCGAGGCGATGCGCGACGGCTCCGATGCGATCGCCGACTGGCCGATCCTGAATGCCCTCCTGAACACCGCCGCTGGCGCCACGTGGGTGAGCGTCCATCACGGCGGCGGCGTCGGGATCGGCAACTCGATCCACGCCGGAATGGTGGTCGTCGCCGACGGCAGCGACGAGATGGCTGAGCGGCTCGAGCGTGTCCTGACGACTGACCCCGGCACGGGCGTCCTCCGGCACGTCGACGCCGGCTATCCCGAGGCGATCGACGCCGCCGAAGCGGCGGGGCTCGAGCCGCCGTTGCCGCCGCGCGGATGACGCTGCCCTCGCGGCTGCTCGTCCGGGATCTCGCCCAACTCGTCACGCACCGCGGAGCCGCCGCGCCGCTGCGCGGGCCGGCGCTCGGGGACGTCGAGCTGATCCAGGACGCCTTCGTCCTCTGCGAGGACGGCCGCATCGCGGCGGTCGGGTCGATGCGCGACCTGCTGCGAGTGGGCGGGGAGGTGGAGGAACTTGACGGCAGCGGGCGCTGTGCGATTCCGGGGCTCCTCGACTGCCACACCCACGCGGCCTTTGCCGGCGACAGGGTGGCGGAGTTCTCGCTCCGCGCAGCCGGTGCGAGCTACGAGGAGCTGCACGCGGCAGGCGGCGGGATCCTTGCGACTGTCCGCGCGACGCGTGCCGCCGGCGAAGCGGGGCTTGCCGAGGCGCTCCGCCGTCATCGCGGGTGGATGCTGCGTGCCGGCACGACGACGTTCGAGGCGAAATCCGGCTACGGACTCGACCGCGACACGGAGCTGGCGTCGCTGCGGGCTGTCCGCGACGCGGGCGGCATCCCGACCTGGCTCGGGGCGCACGTGGTGCCGCCCGAGTTCGACGATGCCGACGCGTACCTCGACTTCGCGCTCGCCGACGTTCTCCCCGAGGCGGCCAAGCTCGCCGAGGCGGCGGACGTCTTCCTCGAGCGGGGCGCATTCGTCGCGGAACAGGCGCGGCGATACCTGGTCGCCTGTCGCGACGCAGGGCTCACGCTACGGCTGCACGGCGACCAGTTCACCGACGCCGGCGCGATCCCGCTTGCGATCGAGCTCGGCGCGCGCTCGGTCGACCACCTCGAGGAGACGGGCGACGCGGGCGTGCGCGCATTGGCGGAGAGTGACGTCAGCGGCGTGTTGCTGCCGGCCGGCGCGCTCTGCCTCGGTCGGCCGATGCCCCCGGCGCGCGCGCTCGTCGACGCCGGCGCGGCAGTGGCACTTGCGACCGACTTCAATCCGGGCAGTGCGTTCTGCGAGAGCCTGCCGCTCGTCTGCGCGCTCGCGTGCACGCAGCTGAAGCTGTCACCGGAGGAGGCGCTCGGCGCGTGCACGGTCAACGCCGCGCACGTGCTGGCCCGCGCCGGCCGCAAGGGCCGCATCGCCACGGGCTACGACGCGGATCTGGTGCTGCTCGACGTGCCCGACTGGCGTTACCTGGCGTACCACCTCGGCGGCGAGCTCGGGATCCAGCCGATCGTCGCTGGGCGCCGCGCGCTACCGTAGCGTCATGCCCTCGAAGAAGCAGCGCCGCCGGCGCGAGAAGCTGAAGCGTCACGAGTGGGAGCTCGTCGAGATCGACGAGGAAGGCAACGAGACCCCGCTCGAGCCGGAGCAGCTGAAGAAGAAGGAGACGAACAACAGGGAACGGACCTCGCGCACGCGCGCCTCGCGACCGATCCGAGCGGTGAAGCCGCCGTCGTGGAGCCGCTCCGCGAAGCGAGCGGCACTGTTCGCGCCGCTGCTCTACGTGTTCCTCTCGATCGGCAAGAACCCGCCGCCGTTCGCCGCGCGGCTCGGCATCGCCTTGCTCTACGCGGCAGTGTTCGTGCCGATGTTCTTCTTCGTCGACCGGATGGCGTACCGCGCGTACCAGCGGCGCCTCGGCGGCGGCTAGCGCTCGCCTTCGCGGTAGTGGCCCGCTCCGGGCCACGGCGCGAGGAAGAGAAGGATCCGCGCGCCGCCGTCCGTCGAGAGCGAGCGCCGCTCGCCCGGCTCGAACCACGCCAGGAACCCCGGCCCGCCCTGGACCGTCTCGTCGCCGGACGTCATCCGCACGGTGCCGTCGAGGACCATCACCCACGCGCGCTCATGCACCTGGTGGTCGCCGAGTGATTGCCCGGGGTCGAGGCCGATCAGCACCGCGCGCAACTCGTCCGTCGAGTGCAGCACGACCGGCGAGCGGCTG
>WNEY01006279.1_pt1 | contig 13640 bp, 18 predicted proteins | sample 5400531 | NCBI WGS metagenome assembly WNEY01 (sample SAMN13153338, study PRJNA577476) | soil metagenome | isolation source: 200 cm saprolite under Douglas fir tree site 1 | place: USA:California | collected 2015-04-18
GCACTTTTCTGCTGTATAGTAAGCGCGTTTGGAGCAGCACCAGCACCCGCACCAGCTGTGAGTTTAATAGTATACATCCTTCCAGCAGCTTCACTCACAGCAGGTAGCGTGAGCGTCCAAGCGGCAGCAGAAGTGCTCGCTTTTATCAGCGTATCTTGAACGCTCATAGAGTACGTAGTAGTCTTCACAGCTAAGCCGTTGAGGACTTGCTCACCAAGAATGCGATCTATTCTGCTTCTCTGTGCAGCTAACATTTCTTCTCCTTTGAATAAAAAGTATTCACAGAATCACGCCAATAAATCAGCAATTTCCTTCTGAAGGCCGCTGAGTTCTTCTCCTTTTACTCTATTGTTGCTACTTCTTTGCTTTACAAATGCCGGGGAATTTTCTCCTTTCTTTTGCCCTTGCGGTGTAGCTTTAATTTGCAAAAGCTCCCGCGTCTTTTTTGCACTTTCCGCAAAAACTTGTTCAGTCGTAAACTCAGGATGTTCAGCCGCTATATCATTTGCTACTGCAGCTACAGTTTTTTTCATCATTGCTAAATCAGGATTCTCCACATAGAACTGATTTACAAGCTCCTTCATATTCACGTGCTCAGTAACGTATGAGTAAATAGTTCCAGGCAAGCCCTTCATTATTTGCTCAGCAGAAAGTTTAGAAGCTTCTTGAAGCGCCATATTATACACCGCAAGAAGTACTTTGTTAAAAGCTTCTGGAGAAGAGAGCACTTCATCCAAGTCGCTTATTCCTGCGAGAAAATTTCGCTCTTGAGGAGTTAGCTCTACAGAAGGCGCTTCTTTTTTTGCTACGCTAGAATCGAGGCTCTCTCCAGTCACTTTCTCGAGCCGTGCCATAAGTGCTTTTTCACGAGGAGAAAGTGGAGTTGCCTCATCAAATGCTTCCTCAGAAGAAGCGTCAGCTTTAGATGCTGTCCCCACAGAATCAGCTTCTTTTTCCTGGGAGGAAGCAGGAAGTGCTTTACTTTCTGTGCCATCTTTTTCTGACGCTTCATTTCCGCTAAGCTCATCATCGCTCAATAAACTAAAATCTATTTCCACTAGCTTTTCCTCTCTGCTTCTATTTCAAAACTGTCCAAAATTCTCTGAGGAAGAGCGAGCATTTCTTGCATGGCTTGAGCTCGCCCTTGAAATCGCATAATTTCATCGTGATCATTTTCAGCAATTATTCTTTCATAAATATCTTTCAGCCAACTTTGCAGCTCTTCTTGATGATCGAAATGAACAGAGGAATTAAAATATTCCTTGTGTCTTTCATAGCTTGCTTGAAGAGGAATTTCTTTATGCTGATCCATTAAGTGCTCCAGTAAGAGGTACCATATTGCCCGCTTTTACTTGCTGCGAAACAGCCTCATCAGGTGCAGTAGAAATATTGACCTGCTTCTGAATGCGAAAATTGTCGATATTTTTAGCACCAAGCGAAGTAGCAATATATTCAAATATCCGCACTATATCAAACTGGCTTCCTACTGCTGGATTTTCTACGATAATCTTAAACAGCTCTGTCCATACATTGCTATAATTGCCGCCTGGAATAGAGCCATCTCTTACAAGGAAATCATAAGAAACGAGTATATCGTCAGGAGAAACTTTTACACGATTATTTTGTACACTAAATTCTTTCGCAATTTCTTGCGGCCAATCTCCAACAGAACGGAGCCATATTTCTTGCTCCATAAGTTGCTGAGCATGATACGCAAACATGTAGCCAATATCTTGCATACTTTGTATTCCGACTATTTTTGCCACTCTTTCTAAGCGATTTACTGCGCCTTGAGCAGTTCCTTTAAACTCCGCAGAAGTAAGCCTCTCAGGACCGCCCTGACGAAGATTTCCCATAACTGGATTATCCGTGCCTGCCATTTGCTGCATATAGGAAATAATTAAAGAGACATCCGCCATATTTCTCTGCGTTATATCAGTTACGTTTAGTTGCTTTACTGCATTTTCTACGCCTTTACCCCATGCTGGTCTTCTTAAGCGCACTAACCATCCTGCGTCCGGATCTTTAAGATCGTTTATATTCAGCAAATATGGATCTACTATAAGTACGTCATTAATAGCTTTCCTAACATTAGCAATATGGCTATTAAATAGCCAGTCGATAGTAGTTTGCATGCCCTGCAATATTTCCAAACGTGAGTACGCAACGGGTGAATAGCCATCAAAATCAGGTGCTGATACAGTAATAGGAAAAAGATTGTGATGAAGCCCAAGAGGCTTAGCTCTAATAATGACACTATCTCCTCCTACAGTAAAAAGCCATTTATTCGGAATTTGTTCAGGGCCGAGTTTCCACTGCGATGGAATAAGCTTCACATAAATGTGCAAAAGATCTATCGGATCTACTGCTTGGCGCGAAATTCCGTGCTCCCAGTTTCTATAGGAATTGCGTTTTCCAGCGCTAGGCATAACAGTAGGACCAAAAATCGTGGTAGTTTTGGAATTTACCAGCTTTAAATACTTTACGTTAAAAAGGTCCTCCTCATTTTGCTCCTCTTCAAGTAAGTTTACATAATTTGTGCTATCTACCCAGCCTACAAATTCCCCAGCTTGAGGATCGTGTATAGGAACCGAAGGGTCAGGAAGATATAAATAAGGGTCAATGTTGCTAAGAGAGTTCCCCTCGAATAATAACGCTTCTTCCAGCACTTTCTCATTTCCTGTTTGTACCACGTTGCCAGAGCGATCAGCATATCCAGTAGGCTTCTTAGAAATTTTAGTGCCATATTGTTGCTTCCATTGTGGCGAAACTGCTCCAAATCCGTAAGCTCCAGAATCCCGAAACATAGTATGCAAGTTAAGGGCTACTTTATTCCGTATACAATGCAAGTTAATCAGCTTTTCCATAAGCATAGCTCCAGCAATATCTTCTGGGCCTTGTCCTTCATAGCGAAACATAGGCTCAGGAAAAAAAGCTGCAACAAGATAGGAAACAAGCGTTTCGAGAATTGCATAGGAATACGGAAATACTATAGAAATGGGCTTCCTGGAATCATTCGCTTTAATTTCTTTTTCCTTCTCGCTTGTTGGAATAAAGCCCATAAGCTTTTCATCCATCGCATTCCATACGTGGTAGCGCTTATTCATTATCCTCGCACTTTCTCGCGCATAATTCATAAGCTTAGAAACAAGGCTTTGATGTAGCTCGGAACCTGGCTTTAAATCAAGGCCGCGAGGGTAATCATAGCTAAAGTTTACGCTACTAAAATCAGTTCGAGAGGAATCAGGATTTATTATTTGTGCTGGCATTTTCGCTCCTAAAGTTGCAGCTCAAACCAATTTCCGAGAGTTACGGTGCCATTTGTTCCTACAGAATCAATGCGATATTTTTGATTCGTGCCCTTAGGGACGGCAAACATAAGCTGAAAAGAATTATCCTCATTCAGAAGACCCGCTTGTATTCCAACTATTCCACTCGCAATAGTAGTTGGAGGAGTAGAAGTATCCTGTTTCGCTTGCATAGTCGCTACTCCCAGTGCAAGAGTGATGGCGCATCGCACAGTTGCTAAAATAAGGAGCGCTTTATTCGCATTTCCAGAATAGGTTGTATTCAGTGCTCTAGAAGCAGTTACATTAGAAAAGCTGCCTGCGAAAGAAGAAGGCATATCACCATTGCGAAGTACATGGTCGGAAGCAGTTGGAGCTTGAGAAACAATTAGCTGTCCATCAGTAGAAAGAGCATTAAAGCTTGCGTCGTCATAGGAAAATGGTCCGACAGAACCAAAGGAAACAGTTTTCGTTGCCACTCTTCAGCTTCTTATCTAAAGGGCCAATGAATCGTATCAAGAACCTGCTTTTGTAAAATCGCTTGATTCGCTTGATTTTGGAGCACACTATGAAGCATATTTTCATGCGCTAATGCTTCATCTGCTGTATCAAAGCCCGGCATAGGATGTCCTGTATCGGGATCAATCATGCTATTTGCAACAGCTATTTTTTTAGCTTCCTCTGGGTCGTATAACTTTCCGCCATACATAGTTGGAATAATATGCTCTTTTCCGTTTACATTCTGCACGCTATTAAAATGCGTAGAATATCCGTTCCCTCCAACATGCTCCATAATAGGGCGCCCAGGATAGCCCTGTTTAGCTCCAGGAAGAACTCCCAGGATATTACCGCTAAATTCAGGGAGAGCATTTTCTTCAGCCATCTAAATTCTTCCTCAAATTTCAAACTTCTTTCCACAGCTCCAACATTGATACGTATAGAAATGGCTAGGAGTATTATCGCCTCCTTTATTGCTGGGATAATCGTGTATATCGAACCAAAGCTTAGAAAATTCGCACACTTTAGGAACTGTAATAAAACTGCTTATTCCTTGCAGGAAAAGAAAAATGAGTTTTAATTCTCGCTTCATATTCTTCTCCAGCCACTCAGGACTAATAAAAAAATTGCCACCCCGAAATAGCTGCTCCAAAATATATCATACTGCAGCTCGCTAACAAAACTAGGAAATATGCACTTAGAATATGCGTTCCACAAATGGCTTGGTAGTGCAGCTATTCGTGCTAGTATTCGCAGAAGATGTCCTATACCGTCATACGCAATCATTGCTACACCAAGCCAGAAGCAAAAGCGCCTCATACGCGCCTCCACCCACTCAGCGAGTCTTCGTATTCTAGCTCTGCAAATTCGTCCTCAGAATCATAGCCCTCTATCTGCTCATCAGGAACAGCAAAATATCTCCCGCCTAATTCAAGGAGCTCAATAATGTAGGCTGTTGCATCGGCAACGTCCACGAGACCTGAACGAGGAAAAGAGAGAAGCTGGGCTTCGAGTTTTCCACAACATGAGCGGTTATGATAAACGTAGCCTTGTCGATAATATGGAACCAGTGTACCGATTCGCTTAATTTTTCCTTTTTCTCCACCGGGATCTCCTCCTCTGGCTTTAAGCCATACTAATTCGCAAGAATAGTGCGGAGGTCGCTTATTCATTTCGTTTTGAAAAGGCTGCTTGATAAACTCTTCCAACCCCGTTACTTCCACTCCAATAACATGAGCTTTTAATCTAAGCTTCATTTCAAAAGCTTCATTATACACTTGATCCGGAAACATTTTTCCACTAACACAATCGCGAAAATAAATGGAGCCACTTGCATAGTCCACTCCTATTCCTACTATTGCTGAATCTGCTGCTTGCATACTTGCAGTTTTAGCAGGATCAACTAGCACGAAATTCTCCAGCCTTTTCTTTATGCCTTCTTCTAGCTCATCCTCTCTGTAATAGCGGAAATATTCCTGGCGAAAACTTTGCGTCTCTTTAGAAACTGGAAGATTTCTAAGCTCCATATACAGAATATCAAGAGTGCCATTAGCTCTAGCTGATTCAACTTCTGCTTCAATTTCAGCATCAGAAAAAAGCTCCGGTACATTGCTCTTATAGGCGTCATCAAACAGCTCTAATCTGCGCGATTCCCATGTAGAATCATTAAGTAGCTCAGAAAGTAGTGCTTCAGAATGTTTTAACGTATCTATATAAAGGATTTTCCATTTGTTTGAATAGCGATCAATACAGCGCATAAGATCGGAATGAAACCACTCCTTTAATTTCCGTCTATTTTCAGCATTTTCTAGCTCTTTTTTATCCTCCAAATCGTCAACAATAACAAGCTGTGGACGATAGTTCTTAAAGATAAGCCCTCGTACTTGCTGACCAGCTCCACGCGGCATCACAAGCGTAGAACCAAATGCTACCCATGAGTGCTTAGAAAAGCTCTCATCCATCTCGGGATCATCTTCAGCAATTTTTATATTGCCAAATACCCTTCGGATTTCGCGATTCGTAATAAGCTCCCTTTTCATATTTTCCGTTTGCATGACCGCAAGAGATTCGCTCTGTGAAACATACGTAATAAATTCGTACTCACGGAAGAGAATTCCGCTTATAGCAAGGGCTCTAGCAAAAGTCGTTTTTCCTAGCCCTCTTGGAGCTGCAACAGCAATTTTTTGTTTAGGAGAATCAAGTAAGCTTATTATTTCGTGATGCAGCTTAGAATAAGGCGTAGAAAAAGCTTCAGGAAGAAAAGCTTTGCCAAAAACTCCTATTTTTCCGTAGCATTGTGCAAGAATCGTTTCTAGCTCACTCATATATGCCCTTAATTATTAGCCTCGTAACTGCCACTAAGAATGAGGGTTGAGCCATTGGTGGCATGGAGGTCACTGGCGGCTAAAAGAGTCCCACTTGCCGCTACAGACGAGGTGGTTGCAGCCGTGACTCTATCCAAACGAATCGTTGGAGTAGTGTTAGCATTTACGCGGGCCTGAATAACAATCACAGCGGTAGTAATATTCGCCCATTGTACAGTAGTGGCCATAGAAAAATGAGCGGTGGCGGCACTAGCGGAGTATGGCAGTCCCAGAATAGTGACAGCGTTGCCCGACAGGGTATTGCCACTAGTGGCCAACTCTATATAGCAGTCATAAAAGACCCGCTTGCCTACCTTGATATAATAGCCCTTTTGCCCACTCGCTGCATATGCAAAAGTAGAACCGCTTGAAGATAACGCCGGAGTCCAAGTACCCTCGCTATAATGCTCAAGTAGCTTCCCTGTTTCTGCGCTGGTCCCTAGCGGAGCCCCAGCAGTATTGCCGAGTTGGAGGCCAGGCGTAGCCAGCAAATCCAACCCGAGATTGTCATCCCAAACGAGTTGATAGGAGGCAGCGCCGGTGTAGGAGCCTCCGTTTGAGGACCCACCCACAAACTCGTTTCCGATAGAGATGAGCTGGTTTACGGCGCCACCTGCTGCGCCAATTGAGACGCGCGACGCTACCGTATTGTCGGAGCCAAAGCGATTGCTCTGTAGCGTGATAGCTTGCGCGTTATACATCACGACCTGGATTTGGCCCAAGTTGGGGCTAAAATGGTTCCCGCTGATTACAGCGACTGGTTTAACAATACTGGCTCCCGTCGTACCGGCCAGCGTGCTATTGCGAAACGTTAAGGAGTTGGAGGATGAGGCTTCAAACTCATTGCCACTAATCACGCCATCTTGCAGGCCACAGACGCGTAGATTCTCCAGGCCACCGTTGAAATTATTGTCGCGGATAGTGTGCGCCACGCCGCCATCGTCGACGATGTTGTAGGCGCTTGCACCGTGATTGAATTGATTGCGGCTGATTGTAATGCGGTTCGTGAAGTTCAGGCTAGCGCTGGCGGTGCGATCTGCTCCATTTACCAGCCATACTCCTGCGGTTGTTTGCGAATCAAATACGGAGTTATCAATCGTAGCAATTTCGCTTTGATCGTACACTACCCCGTATTTAAACTTAGAGAAAAAACAGGAAAATACATCAACGAAGCTACCGCCCAGATCCACAAATGCTGCGCCGGTAGAGCCACCATCGCCCGCAAACCCTATGTGCTCAATACGAATATTTACGCCGGTAGAGCTATTAATAGGCCAAGTTGAGGAAACAGCATTACCAGTATGCGCAGCATGAATCGTAGAAATTTTCATGCCATTTCCGCGAAGAGTAGTGCTTTGATATATATTCAGCTGTCCAGTTGTTTTATATGTAGCGTTTCCTAACGCGACTATTCCGCCTCCCTGATCACGTGCAGCATCAAGAGCTGACTGTATAGCAGCAGTATCATCCGTTGAATTATTCCCAACGGCGCCATACAGATGATCCTCAATATGAAGCACGCCAGTAAGCGCAAAAGAAGCAGGTTTGCGTAAATCCGCAATAGAAGCAATATCTCCAGCAGTAATGGTCACTTTCATTAGCCAGGCAGAATTGCTTGGAAGAGTTGGTTTAGCTGCACTTGTACAGTCCACAAAATAATTGCTTGATCCAGCACGAATAAAATCCGCACTAGAATTTGCGGTTATACCAGCAATAATGACCCACGCAACATCGTTTACCGTACATCCAATAGCGCTATAATTAATTGCGCTTGAACCGCCTGCGCCATTAGCCGTAACTCTATTACCGGTATTAGTAAAAGCTTCAGTAGCAAAAGCTGCACTAGTCATCCCAGTTACAGTAGCATGTTTTCCTCCAGCATATATAAAATCCTCGCTGATAATACGAGTAAATATTGCAGGAAGTTCATTTTGCCAAAAACTACGTGAATCTGCACGGAAAGTTTTTTGGTTAGAATCAGGAAGCACATTAATAACTTCATTTCCAGCTGCAAAAGAAAGCGTAGTAAGAAATAGGATAAAAAGAATAAGCAATTTCTGTGAGTATATTTTCTTCACAGCAATTATTCTCCAGGCTTCTTAAAAGTAGAAAGCTCCTCAATAGCTGGCACACCGCTTTTAGCTAAGCCTCTTGCTACAGCATAAATACTATTTGCTAGTGTTAAGGTTGGAACAGAATACTTTGCTGGAAGCAGCCCAGCAGAAGTAGTAATAATACCCGCTATATTTGTAGCTACTATAAGCCAAAATTCGCTTGTCTTATACGCTGGTTTCGTTTCCATTACTATTCCTTTTCTCGTTCATTGTTTGTAAGCATTTTTTGAAGCTTTTCTATTTGAGCTTTAAGAGCAGCTATTTCTTGCTGCGCTTTATCAAACTCTACCGCAAAATGGCTTACGTTAGCCTCAGCAAAAGCACGCGAAGATTGCAGCTGTTTAATAGTCCAGGTGCATTTAGCTAACTCTTCGTTAGGTGAGATACTCTGCGCAAAACTAAGAAAAGGAATTAGAAATAAAAGTGCGTACAGAGAAAAAAGCTTTTTCATAGTTAGCATCCAGCTCCCACATTATCCACGACTGTTACAGCTGTAGCACTTGTACCGCAAGCCATAATAAGCTTACAAGTGTTCGCATTTGTTCCAGCAACTATTTCTAGCTTACATGTTGCGGCTCCAGGTGCTGATCCGCTAGCAGTTATTTTATCCATGCCCACAGCTCCAGCAGTCAAAGTTGGTTGGCTAGAGCCTAATTGTACTCCGCCTGTACCAAAAGCTATTACACGTGCTACAGCTGTAGTACCAGTAGCAAGAAGAATATCACGGTTAGCGCCACTGGCACGCGATTGCAGGACCAAATTTCCTGCTGTGAGAAAAGGATAGGCTCCACCGGAGCTACTAGTATTGAAGAGCACGCTGCTCGTCGTTGTGCTATCATAAGCCGTTGGACCTGCTGACATATTGAGCTTAGTCTGAATATTGACGGTACCGCTGATCGTTGGGCTACCACTCCAGGCTGGAGCCACACCAGCACCACCAGAAGTAAGTACTTGTGCAGCTGCTGCATCGGCAAGATTGCTGTAGACATTGGTAGCAGACGCGTAGAGGAGATCGCCGGTCGTGGCGCTATTCGGGTGCTATAGACGTTACTGGCTGATGCATAGAGCACATCGCCAGCAGTAGCACTATTAGGAAAAGTAACGGTGCTCCATGCTGGTGCTGTAGAAGCTCCTCCACTCCGTAAAAATGAACCAGCAGTAACATCTGCAAGGTTGCTATACACGTTGCTCGCAGAAGCATACAAGAGATCACCGGTGGTAGCTGTATTCGGCAGTGTCGAAGTGGACCAGACTGGCGCAGTAGAACTCCCTCCGCTGCGGAGATATGATCCTGCTGCAACATCAGCTAAGTTACTATAGACATTGCTAGCTGACGCATAAAGCAAATCTCCAGTCGTAGCAGTATTCGGTAACGTAGCAGTACTCCACGCTGGAGCTGTTACTGCTCCTCCACTTCTTAGATATGAACCAGCAGCGACATCAGCAAGCTTAGAAAGAGCCGTAGTTCCACTTGCGTAAAGTAGATCTCCTACAGCATAAGAAGCATTATCTGTTCCGCCTTTTGAAGAAGGAAGAGTATTCACTACATCAGCAGTAAGACTTACGGTAGCACAAGTAGCAGCTCCAGAAGCATTTAGTGAACGCGGAAATTGATTCGTACAAGAAGTTCCTACATATGCACTGGGAGTACTAACGCTAGCACTTACGGTATTCAAAAGGAGTCCGGTAGTAAGATCTCCAAGCGAAACTTCATTCGGCAGGCCGCTTTCTGATTGCGTTGTAATGTAGTGGCCTTCAAGAGGAGAGGAATAATTGTAGCTGACTTCTGGAAGCACTACAGCTACTACAGTGACTGTTCCTGCGCTTCCTCCAGAAAGAGCTGCTCGAAGCTTTTTCATTCCTGCTACTGGACAGGAGAATTGTACTAAAGTAGTACCGCTTGTTGTTACCGTGGTAGAAACAGCATTAGAGGATAAGTTCCTGCAAGAAATAGTAGCAAAATTTGTCGCATCAGCTGAAGCAGAAAATGTCACAACTCTATCAGAGCCCGCAGTTCCTAGAATACTTAACGCTGCTATAGAGTATCCTGCTACAGCTGCATCTGCTCCATTACCAGAAGAAGCTGCATCCTGTAGCGTAAAAGTTTTGGTGGGAAGAGTTTGAGAAATAGCTAGAGAATAGGAGAGGAAAAAGAGCACTAGAAAAAGGGCTAGAAATTTGCGCATAAATAAATTTCCTTTATATGTGTGCTAAGTTTCGGCCCACTAATTATATGCTCGCTGCGGAGATGCTGTCAAGGGTCTGCGATGAATGGCCCGGGGCGGCCACCCTTGACAACACTCCTTGCTTGCATTCGCGTGGGCGTCCGAAACTCATCCCACGTGTTTGAAGCAATCATTGAATAGCTCCACTCCGCGTTCATATAGTGCGACAAGGAGATAGCAGTAATTGTTTCCTGTGAATAATTTTCACTCATAGTGATTCCCTCGAAAATTCCGCTTCTAGAGAAGGAGCTTCTAGAGTTTCTGGCGCTTTTTCTGCTTCCCGCACCCTTGCTTTGAGCCTTTCTATATCCTCCCTTGTAAGGTGCGATGAAAGAGAGAGCTGTTTCTGTACTGGCCCATGTCCCGCGCGAGCCATATAATTCTCTGCTGTTCTAGCAGCAATTCCCACCGGAGCTTCTATTTTCCCAGAAATGATATCCTCTAGAAGCTGCAGAGCTGTTGGGGCAAACTGCTCCACTCTCTTCGCAATTGAAACAACTTCCTCATCTAGTACTTCGCTGTGTTCCTGCAGCACCTGCTGCGCAAGAGCAGAGTTCCTTACATTGGAAACTGTCTGAGGAGTAATGCTCAACTCCTCAGCAATCTCCTTGTTCCCCAGTCCTAGGCTGACTAATCTAAGGATCTGATGATGGCTTTCCCATAACGCTTTTATATCATAGCTCTCTCTCCTTTCTTTGAACCTTCTATCATTTAGCTTATTTTCCCGCAGGGCTTCCCGCATCTTCTTTTCTCCTAGAGCTATTTCTTTCTCCCTTCTTCAAGGAAGAGTATACCACATTTCTCCTCCCTCCTCTATGGAAAAGTTCTATTCCTCCTCGCTAAAAGGATGGAAAAGCAATTTAGCTTTTTCTCCTCGGGAGGGAGCTTTTTCTATTTTGCTGAAAACCTGACGCCTCTAATTCTTTGTTATTGCTGATTCTATCGCTTCTTTTTCTCGCAGAGCTTCTTCAAAGATGTAGAAGTAAATTAATTCGCCATACTATGAGGAACCTGGTTTTATGCTCCCTTTATGCCCTACCCCCCAATTTGCTCCCTCTCAATTCGCGGCCATTTCACTGGAGGAAAAAATGTACCCTTTTCAGCAAACTTTAAGAAAGGGTACGAAATAAAGTTGCTGGTTACATATATCGTTTTGAGAGGAAGCACTTTCTCATTCCGATAGAGTAGCTCTCTCATTCTGACATACTGCACAAATGAGCAGGAAGAAGGGAGCAATTAAAAATATTTTCGAAATAATTGTTGCGGATGGTTGACAGCCCTCTAATGCCGTGGTATACTTTTATATGTAGATTAGATGATGCGAAAGGAGAAAACGATAAGAAATTCAGTAGTACAAGATTGAAGCATTTTAAATATACGAGTAGTTTCTTGCTTCATTGAAAAATACGAAAGGAATTTCGTTATGTCTGAAACGAATGGAAAATGCTCTGTTTCTGGTTGCATCAACCATGTCACGGATACTTTTACGTGCCATGAAAACGGAGATGTGAATCTGCCAAAATTCACCTACACATTTACAGCACACTTTAAAAGCACTTCTGAGATGCTGGAGTGTGCTGCGAAAGAAGTTGCAAGGAGATGCCAGCAGAATGGAAGGAAGGGAAAGTTTCCTTCTGATAGAACCGTGGATGTAAATGCAAAAGGTCAATACGAATTAACTATTGCGGATAGAAAGGCCGCATTCCTGAAACTGAGTCCTGAGCAGAGAGCAGTAGAGTTGGAGCTGTTGAAAGAACTCCTTGCTACTGCTTCTAAGAGCAAGTAAACCTTCTTTCTGTGGCTGGGATGAGCACCAGCCCAAGGGGAAAACGAGTATGGATCAATATCTTATAGACAGGGCAAGGAATATCGTGCAAGAATTACCGAATTTCCTTGAGGAATTAATCGCTGACGATAATGTTATCGGCGTAACAAAATTCGTGTTTATTCTTGATATGATCCTGGGGAACGAGGAATGACCATAGAACGAGCGAGGTAGTATGAAAAATGAACCGCATTATGATGCTCAGCTGCTTGCTGATTTGAGGAAGCAATGTGAAGGCTCTCTTATTCGCTTTAAGCAGATGGTTGTGGGCTTTTACCGGAGTGATAATCTTGATATGCTTATCATTCTTGCTGAAATGTTGCGCGAGATAGAATCCGAGGTAGTATAACTCTATACAGCCCAGGATGAGCACTGGGCTTTTTAGGAGAAATATATGCTGGATATACAAGTTATCTCATTAGGGCTCACTCTTGTTTACCTCTTCTACCTCGCAAATGAATGGCTGAATAACTGGAGGAGAAAGAAGTAGCTAGAAAAATTGGGCTGGAATACTTCAGCCCTTTTTATTTCGCTACAGCGAAGTAGCTTTAGCTTATGTGGAAAGCTAAAACTTTTTGCTCATGCGGAATCGCGATAGCTATCGCTGATGTGGCTTCTCTATTTGCTTCTATACTTTCGTATATTACTCGCGAGAACTTCTAAGCTAATTACTAAAACTTTCTGTTCAAAGCTATAAAAGAGCCTCTTTCCTGCGCGCACATTGCAGCTATAACAACACGGAACTAACTGGAATAATGAAGGATGCCATAGCTTAGGGTAAGGCAGCTTTTTAAACTCGCTGAGTGGCAGCACATGATCAAATAGCACTGCTTCTCCCTGGCAATATACGCATATAGCTGTACTATGGTAGCTATGCCTATACGGAAATATACCGTTACTTAAGCTGTCATAACCGCTCATCTTTAAGCTCTCCTGTGAATAGCATTCATATATTTTTACAGCAATTACTCTTTCGCTTAATTTCTGGCTCCATTCTACCACATTTTTCTTCTGGCATCAAGGCTTTGCTGCTCTCCGAGAGAAATTTTTGTATGAGTAATAAAAATTCAAGCGAATCTCTCTTCCTATAGAAGAATTTTTCATTGCGATAGCAGCAATGGCCTCTCCGAATAGATTTTTTAGTGAGGAAAGGCCATTGCTGCTTGACAAGCGATGGAATATTTGTTATGATTGTTACAATTGTATTGTTACAGACAGATACAATCAGACTATAGTATATTACCTATCCCATGTCAGATATATTATATTGGAGCGAGATATATTCGGAATAGTATATTGCTGTTGTAGTACGCTCTTAGAGTTGCTAA
>WNEY01002441.1_pt1 | contig 13636 bp, 13 predicted proteins | sample 5400531 | NCBI WGS metagenome assembly WNEY01 (sample SAMN13153338, study PRJNA577476) | soil metagenome | isolation source: 200 cm saprolite under Douglas fir tree site 1 | place: USA:California | collected 2015-04-18
CCGCCCAGATCTCGCCTTCTGGCACCACCAGCTTGACGGTGCGGCTCACCGCTCCAGCTCCCTGGCCTTGCGCTCCACGTCCTCGATCCCGCCGCACATGAAGAACGCCTGCTCGGGCACGTGGTCGTACTTGCCCTCGGTGATCGCCTTGAACGAGGCGACGGTCTCCTCAAGCGGCACGAACGCGCCTTCGATGCCGGTGAACTGCTCGGCCACGTACATCGGGTGCGACAGGAACCGCTCGATCCGCCGGGCCCGCTGCACCGTGACCTTGTCTTCTTCTGACAACTCGTCGACGCCGAGGATCGCGATGATGTCCTGCAGTTCCTTGTACCGCTGCAGGATCCGCTGCACCTCGCGGGCGACGGAGTAGTGCTCCTGGCCGATGTACCTGGGGTCGAGGATCCGCGACGACGAGTCGAGCGGGTCCACGGCCGGGTAGATGCCCTTTTCCGTGATCGCCCGGCTCAGTACTGTGGTCGCGTCGAGGTGCGCGAACACGGTGTGCGGCGCCGGGTCGGTAATGTCGTCCGCCGGCACGTAGATCGCCTGCATCGAGGTGATCGAGTGGCCGCGGGTGGAGGTGATCCGCTCCTGGAGCTGGCCCATCTCATCGGCCAGCGTCGGCTGGTAACCCACCGCCGACGGCATCCGGCCGAGCAGCGTGGAGACCTCGGAGCCGGCCTGGGTAAACCGGAAGATGTTGTCGATGAACAGCAGCACGTCCTGCTTCTGCACATCGCGGAAGTACTCGGCCATGGTCAGCGCGGACAGGCCGACCCGCAGCCTGGTGCCAGGCGGCTCGTCCATCTGGCCGAAGACCAACGCGGTGTCCTCGATGACGCCGGACTCGGTCATCTCAAGGAACAGGTCATTGCCCTCGCGGGTCCGCTCGCCCACGCCGGCGAAGCAGGACACCCCGCCGAAGTTCTTGGCGACCCGGCGGATCATCTCCTGGATCAGCACCGTCTTGCCCACGCCCGCGCCGCCGAACAGGCCGATCTTGCCGCCGGACACGTACGGCGTGAGCAGGTCGAGGACCTTGATCCCGGTGACGAACATCTCGGTCTTCGGCTCAAGCTGATCGAGCGGGGGGGCCTGGCGGTGGATCGGCCAGCGCTCGGTGATGTTGAGCGAGGAGGTCGGCACGTCCAGCGTCTCGCCGAGCGCGTTGAAGACGTGCCCCTTGGTGACATCGCCGACCGGCACCGAGATCGCGGAGCCGGTGTCAGTCACCACCGCGCCCCTTACCAGGCCATCGGTCGGCTGCATCGAGATGGCCCGGACGGTGTTGTCACCGATGTGCTGCTCGACTTCGAGCGTCAGCGTGCTGGTATGGCCGGCCATCGTGACGTCCACGTGCAGCGCGTTGTAGATGTCCGGCATGTCGTCGGCGGAGAACTCTGCGTCGACCACCGGCCCGATCACCCGGACGACCCGGCCGGTGCCCTCGGCGGCAGCCGGCGCTCCGGCCGCGTGCTCTGCGGTTGCGGTCATGATCTCACTTACTCCCGATCGGCTCCGGCCAGCGCGTTCGCGCCGCCGACAATCTCGCTAATTTCCTGGGTGATCTCGGCCTGCCGCGCCTTGTTGGCGTCCCTGGTGAGCTTTTCGAGCAACTCGTTGGCGTTATCGGTGGCCGACTTCATCGCCCGCCGACGCGCCGCGATCTCGGCGGCCGCCGAGTCGAGCAGCGCGTGGAAGATCCTGCTCTCGATGTACCAGGGCAGCAGCGCGTCGAGCACCTGCTGCGGCGAAGGCTCGAACTCGTAGACCGGGATCGGTCCCGGCTGCCGGTCCGCTACCTCGGTGATCGTCAGTGGCAGCAGCCGGTGGATCGCCGGCTGCTGGGTAAGCATTGACACGAATTCGGTGTAGACCAGGTGAATCTCGTCCACGCCGCCCTGGTCACTTGGCCGCTCGAAGGCTTCGAGCAGCGCATTGGTGATCTCGGTCGCGTTGGCGTGCGCCGGGGTATCGGAGAACCCGGCCCACTCGCCGGCCATCGCCCGCTCCCTGAACCGGTGCCAGCCGATGCCTTTGCGGCCAGCCACGAACGGCACCGGCTCGATGCCACGCTCGGCGAGGTTCGCGTTCAGCGACTGGGCCTCGCGCATCACGCTTGCGTTGAATCCGCCGCAAAAACCGCGGTCGCTGGTCAGGATCAGGACTGCCGCTCTGGTCGGATGCTCGGGCTCGGTCGTCAGCGGGTGCGTGATGTTCGACGACCGGCTGACGACGGCCTCGACCGCAGCGGTGATCTCGCGGGCGTAGGGCTCGGCGGCCCGCGCTCGCTGCTGCGCTTTGATGATCCGCGACGACGCGATGAGTTCCTGGGCCTTGGTGATCTTAGCCGTGGACTTGACCGTGGCGATCCGCCGCCTGACCGCGCGAAGCTGTGCTCCCATCCGGCTACGCTTCCTTGTCCGCAGGCGGCGCCACGTGTTTGGTGATGCCGTCCTTGGCGATCTCTGAGTCGTCCGCCGGAGCGACCGGCTCGTCGGTGACTAGCAGCTGGCCGTCGCTGGTCTCGAACCCGCGGCGGAATTCGCCGATCGCGTCGTTGAGCGCGGTGGCGGTGTCCTCGGACAGATCGCGCGACTCCCTGATCGTGTCGAAGATGCCTGCCCGCTCGCGGCCGATGTAGTCGAGGAACTCCCGCTCGAACCGGCTGATGTCACCAACCGGCACGTCGTCGAGCTGACCGGTAGTGCCCGCCCAGACCGAGACCACTTCGTGCTCGACCGAGAACGGGCTGTACTGGCCCTGCTTGAGCAATTCGACCAGCCGCTCGCCGCGGTCGAGCTGAGCGCGGGAAGCCGCGTCCAGGTCGGAGGCGAACGCGGCGAATGCCTCGAGGTCGCGGAACTGCGATAGGCCGAGGCGAAGTGTCCCCGACACCTTCTTCATGGCCTTGATCTGGGCGTTGCCGCCGACCCTGGAAACGGAGACGCCGACGTTGATAGCGGGCCGGACTCCGGAGTTGAACAGGTCGGTCTCCAGGAAGATCTGACCGTCGGTGATCGAGATCACGTTGGTCGGAATGTACGCGGAGATGTCATTGCCCTTGGTCTCGATGATCGGCAGGCCGGTCATCGAACCGCTGCCAAGGTCGTCGGACAGCTTGGCGCACCGCTCAAGCAACCGCGAGTGCAGGTAGAACACGTCACCCGGGTAGGCCTCGCGGCCCGGCGGGCGGCGCAGCAGCAGCGAGATCGCCCGGTACGCCTCGGCCTGCTTGGTGAGGTCATCGAAGATGATCAGCACGTGCTTGCCCTGGTACATCCAGTGCTGGCCGATGGCCGAGCCGGTGTACGGGGCGATGTACTTATAGCCGGCCGGGTCGGAGGCCGGAGCGGCCACGATCGTCGTGTACTGCATCGCGCCGGCCTCTTCGAGCGACTGCCTGACCTGGGCGATCGTGGAGCCCTTCTGGCCGATGGCGACGTAGATGCAGCGAAGCTGGCGGGTCGGGTCGCCCGAGGACCAGTTGGCTTTCTGGTTGATGATCGTGTCGATCGCGATCGCGGTCTTGCCAGTCTGCCGGTCGCCGATGATCAGCTGCCGCTGGCCGCGCCCGATCGCGGTCATCGCGTCGATCGCCTTGATACCGGTCTGCATCGGCTCGGTCACTGGCCGCCGCTGGACGACCGAGGGCGCCTGAAGCTCAAGCGCGCGCAGCTCGGTGCCCTCGATCGGGCCCTGGCCGTCGAGCGGCTCGCCGAGCGGGCCCACCACCCGGCCGAGGAACCCGTCGCCGACCGGGACCGAGAGCACCTCGCCGGTCCGCTTGACCCGCTGGCCTTCCTCGATCTTGCTGAAGTCGCCGAGGATGACGGTACCAATCTCACGTACGTCCAGGTTCAGCGCCAGGCCGCGGGTGCCGTCCTCGAATTCGAGCAGCTCGTTCGCCATCGCCGAAGGCAGGCCTTCGACCCGGGCAATGCCGTCGCCGCACTCGGTGACGATCCCGATTTCTTCCTTGGCGGCACCAGCCGGCTCATAGCGCTCGACGAACTTCGTCAGAGCGTCCTTGATCTCCTCGGGCCGGATCGTTAGCTCCGTCATCTTCCTCGCGTCTTTCTCGTCTGGTTGCTGGTCATCCGGTCAGGCCGCCAGATCGCGCCGCAGTTCGGCGAGCCGACTCGCGACGCTGCCGTTGATCAGCTCGTCCCCGATCCTTACCGTCATGCCGCCGACCAGCTGGGAGTCGATCACCATGTTCAGGTGCACATCGTGACCGTAAGCGGCGGCGAGCAGTGCGGCCAGCCTGGCCCGCTGCTCGCTGCCCAGCGGCACGGCGACATGCACCTCGGCGACCAGCCGCTCGCGCAGCGCGGCGGCCAGGCCTGCATAGAACTCAAGGCTCGCGTCCATGCTGCGGCGCCTCGGATACGACGCTGCCTGACTGATCAGCAGCAGCCCCGGTTCGGTGACCTTACCCGTCAGCAGCTCTGTCACCAGACTACGGCGACCTTCGGCCGGAACGAACAGGTTCGATAGCGCGTATCGCAGGCCCGGATCGGCCCCGACGATCCGGCTGAACCTGAACAGCTCATCCTCAACCTCGTCGAGCTGGCCCTGCCGGTCAGCCGCCGTGCAGATAGCCAGCACCGCGAGCTGCTCGGCGGCGCCGACCAGGTCGGCCGGCTCTGACCACCGCTCCCGTGCCAGTCCGGTGACCTGGGCCAGCGCGGCATCGGAGATCTTGCCGGCTAGCAAAGATTGCGCCAATCCGGTGCGCGCAGCGGCGTCGATCGACGCATCGGCCAGGTTCCTGCGCAGCGCGGGCTCGCGGTCGAACAGCCCGGTCACCGCGAACAGCTCGCCGCCCAGGGACGCGGCCTGCGTGGCACTGGCGCCTGCCAGCGCCGATGCCAGCCGCTCCTTGGCCCCCGACAGCGACGCCCGGCTCGCTCCCCTCATCGGGCTGCTACTCCGGTGCCCTCGAGGTCGGCGAGGAAGCGGTCGACCATGCGGGACTGCCTGGCTTCATCCGCCAGCGACTCGCCGACAATCTTGCTGGCCAGCTCGACTGCCAGTGAGCCAACCTCGGCGCGCAGCGTGGTCAGCGCCTGCTGCCGGTCCGCGTCGACCTGAGCGGCGGCGGTCGCGATGATGCGCTCACGCTCGGCGACGCCGTCGGCCCGGCCCTGCGCGACCAGTTGCGCGGCTTCTTCCCTGGCCTGCTCGCGCAGCCGGGCGGCCTCGTGTCTGGCCTCGGCGAGCTGCTCCCGGTATTGGTCGAGCACCTTGTTGGCCTCGGTCTGGGCGGTCTCGGCCCGCTTCAGTCCGCCTTCGATCGCGTCGGTGCGCTCTGCGAGCGTCTGGCTGATCCTCGGCATCAGCACCCTGGCGAGCAGGATGAACACGATCAGGAACGCGATCGTGCCGATAATCAGTTCAGGCCAGTGCGGTATCAGCGGATTGGGAGAAGACGACCCTGGTGCGGCCAGAAAATGTGATGACATCTCTACTGCGCTCCTTGCCGCGACGACATCCTTGCTTCACTTCCCGTCGCGACGAATTAGGGTAGTGCGGAGTAGTGGAAGATGAACGGGATCACGATTCCAATCAGGGCCAGCGCCTCGGTGAGCGCGAAGCCGATGTACATGTTGGACCTGATCATGCCGGCCGCCTCTGGCTGGCGGGCCATCGCCTCGACGCCATGGCCAAAGATCAGGCCGATGCCGATGCCGGGGCCGATCGCCGCCAGGCCATAGGCCACCGCACCGATGTTGATGCTGATAACGGTGTTATTATTGCCTGCGGCGGCGAGCACGTGGTGGATGAGATGCGGAACGAATTCAAGCATCTGTGCTTTCCTTTTCGGTAAAGCCGGCGGACATTCCCCCGGCGGGTACATAAAACATCAGTGCCCCGAACATCAGTGCTCCGCCTCAAGGGCGCCACCGATGTACTGCGCGGTCAGGATCGTGAAGATATAGGCCTGCAGCGCCTGGATCAGCAGCTCGAACGCCGTCAGCACGATCGTCAGGAGGAACGACGTGGCACTCCAGAGCAGTCCGAGGCCCGCGCTGATCAGGTACCAGGTCGCGAGCGTGAAGACGAGAATCAGGATGTGGCCGGCGAACATGTTCGCGAAGAGCCGGACTGCGAGCGTGAACGGCCGGACGATGATGTACTGCAGGATCTCAACCGGGGCAAGGATAAGCAGGATCCCGCCCGGCACGCCCTTAGGGATCATGTTCTTGAAGTAGCCGCCGAAGCCCTGATGCTTGATCCCGAGGTAGTTGTAGAGGCCATAGACCATCAGCATCAGCGCCGCGGGGAAGGCGAACTCCGACATCGCGGGGAACTGCGCGACCGGGATGATCTCCATGATGTTCATGATCCAGATGAAGAAGAAGAGCGAAACGAGGAACGGCAGGTAGCCGTCGCCCTTCTTGCCGATCATCGGCCGCAGGATCTGATCGCGTACGAACATGATGCCGAGTTCACCAAGATTTTGAGCGCCCTTCGGCACTAGCTTGGGCTGTGCGAACGCGCTCCAGAAGAACGCGATGACGAGTGCGGCGCAGATGACGGCTAGCAGCATCGGCTTGTTGAAGGTGAACGAACCGATATGGAACAGCGGGCCGTAGGTAAAGCTTTCCGGATAGCCGGGCGCCGGGTAACCGCAGCCTGACTTCAGGTGCGCCGAGGTCTCCGTGCAGTGGATTGCGGAGAGCGCGACAACGTCAGCGGCCAACTCTGTCTCCTCCAGCCTGGCGCGAGCGCGCGGAGTCGGTCCGCGTGCGCGCGAGGTCGGTCAAAGCCACGTGAGATTCCTTCCAGCCGGCCATCGCTGGGCGGCGGCTGCCAGGGCCCGGCCACCCGGGGTCCTAGCGGTCAGGTGAGCGTAACGGTAGGTCGATGATGGGTTTGCAGCGGGGTTGGGTTGAGATGGGCCCATGTTCACTGCCGCCCGTACTTGTAGATGATCGCGAACACTCCCACGCCCAAGCCGACGAGCATGCCCAGCGGGAACAGCAGCGCCAGGTGCGTCCAGTGCCCGATCAGCCAGCCAAGCCCGCCGTAGAACACCATTCCTGAGATCAGATAGCCGAAGATCGACCAGCCGGCGTTGTGGGAATCGTCCGCCATCAACACCCGCCCCGCTTCGGTGCCCCCGCACGGCTCATCACCGTCCGGAGGGTTCTACGTAAGGCGTCTTGAGCCGCATCGACCACAAGACCTGAGAGGCTGACCAGGCCAGAATGCAGACCAGGGCAGTGAGCCCGAACAGCCGCGCGTTGAACGCCGTGGTACCCGAGAACCGCACGACGAAGAACAGCAGAAGCAGTACCTTGACGATGTACGTCGTCATCGCGGTGATCATCATCGCCTGGGGGCTCTTGCGCGCAGCCCAGCCGACGGCGAAGACGCTGATGCCGAAGAAGACGGCGACCAGCGCAATCCCGAGCGCCGCGCCGATCAGGCCCTTCGAGCCGCCTACGGCGAGGCTGATGACGACCATGATCGCGCCGATGGCGGCCGTTGTGATGGTCGACCGGCGTACGATCTGGGCGTAGTTCGCCAGCATCGTTATCTAACTCCGGAGGAGCGGGCCGGCGGCCGGTTGGCCAACCGGGAGGTACGGAAAGGTATCGGAACGGAACGACTTGGTTTCGGTGACACTACGATCACCTCTTCGCGCAGGCAAATCCTGCGTGCCCTCAGGCGAGCGAAACGTATCACGAGCCGTACAGCCGACGGTGTGCGACTGCATGTGAAAGATATCACAAGCTCTCCGACCTTGGCCGCGCGAGGTCACCGAACGTGACGAAACCAGGCGATGCGGAACGCTAGCCTGAGCCGGAATCAGCCTGACCGAAGTCCGGCCACTCGATCGGCAAGCCGGAGATCGACCCCGATAACGGCACGATCGTGCCGGAAGCTCTCGTTGCCGACCGCGGAACGGTCGGATCGGCCGAACTTGCTTCGGCGGTGCCGCCCGGCTGCCGCGGAGAAGGCCCGATTCCGCTGTTAGCGATACTGCCGTCGGTGACGGAACTGTGTTGGCCGGCGTGGTTGGGCGGGGGGTGAAGTGGGTGGGACCCCCTTGAACCCCCGAGGTCGTACCTGGCGGGCGCGGCTACCTGAGCCGGGGCCGGCACCGGTACCGGGGTGGCGGGAGCGGGCTTGCGGCGGCGTTCCCACAAGCGCAACCTCGGGATCGAGAACAGCACGAGGACAAGCACTGCGACAAGCGTCGTGCCGGCCAGCACGTACAGGGGCGCGGTCAGGAGCGACAGGCCGACGACCGCACCGGTGAACAAGGCCGCCCAGGCATACAGGATCAGCACCGTCGAGCGGTGCGAGTGGCCGATATCGAGCATCCGGTGGTGCAGATGGCCTTTGTCGGCCGCGAAGGGCGAAAGCCCGGCCCTGGTCCGCCGGATCACCGCGCGCAGCATGTCGGTGTAGGGGATCACCATGACCGCGGCCGGCAGCAACAGCGGCAGGAGTTCGGGATACCGGTTCGCTCGGTTTTGCAGGCTGGTGAAGTCGAGCGTGGAGATCGCCGAGATCGGCACGTAGGCGAGCAGCAGCCCGAGCAACATCGAGCCGGTATCGCCCATGAAGATCTTGGCCGGATAGAAGTTGTGCGGCAGGAAACCGATGCAAGCACCGGCCAGCAGCACTGAGGCCAGCGCGGGCACCGCCTCCGTCGGCAAGGCGTTCGGCCCGGTGGTGACCTTGGTCAGCGAATAGTAGTAAATGAAGAACGAGATCGCGGCGATGAAGACGATCCCGGTTGCCAGGCCATCGAGTCCGTCAATGAAGTTGACCGCGTTGATCGTGGCAACGACGAGCAGGATCGTGAGCGCGACGCCCTCATGGGGAGTGAGGCCGAAAACATTGTTCTTTGGCAGCGGGAAGCTGGTCAGCTGGACGCCGTTCGCGACCAGCACCCCGGCGGCAGCGACCTGGCCGGCCAGCTTGCCGATCGCGTTAACGCCCCACCGGTCATCGATCACGCCGATCACGACAATCAGCCCGCCGGCCAGCAGAAATCCGTTTACCAGGCCTGGCATGCCGCTGACGCCACCGAACGGCACTAGTTCCGTCGCGGCGAGCAACCCGGCCGCGACGCCCAGGTACATGGCCAGCCCGCCCATGCGCGGGATTGGCTCCGCGTGCACATCGCGATCCCGGGCCGCGGGGACGGCGCCCACCCTGATCGCCAGCCGGCGCACCAGCGGCGTCAGGAGATAGGTAACCGCCGCGGTCATCAGCAGGGTGAGGAAGTACTCGTACTCACGCACCGCAAGGTCACCGGGCCGGATAATCGTCAGGCATTGCGACAACTCTATGGCACATGCGGCCGCTAGAAGGCTTGGACAATGCCTGCGGGCCAGGTAGGTGAGTCACGGCCAGGTGGCGGTCACGAACCGGTCGAGGCCGGCCAGGTCGCTGTGATTGCGGGTCTGCTGCCAGCCGGTCTCCTCGGCGAACACCCAGTACACCTGGGCGCCCTGCTTCGAGCCGTGCTCGACCGCGACCTTGCCGCCTGGTCGCAAGAGCCGCCGCGCGGCCCGTTCGACCACCCGGATCGCATCCAGGCCGTCGGTGCCCGAGTACAGCGCGGCGCTCGGCTCGTACTCGCTCACCTCCGGCGGCAGCTGGGCGTCGACCGGGATGTAGGGCGGGTTGCTGACCACCAGGTCAACGGTTCCGTCGAGTTCGGCCAGCGCGCCGTCGAAGTCCCCGGAGTGCAGCGCGACCCGGCCCGCGGTGTGCGGAGCGGCCGACGCGCACCTGGCGATGTTGCGCTCAGTCCAGGGCCGGGCCAGCGGGTCGCCTTCGACGGCGTGGACCCTGGCTCTTGGCACCTCCTGCGCGATGGCCAGCGCGATCGCACCCGATCCGGATCCGAGGTCAACGACCACGGGCTCGGCCACATCCATCTCATTGAGCGCCTCGATCGCCCAGCCGGTCATGACCTCGGTCTCCGGTCTCGGCACGAATACGCCCGGGCCGACCTCAAGGTCCAGGTACCTGAAGTAGGCGATCCCGGTGATGTGCTGCAGCGGCTCCCTGGCCTCACGTCGCCCCACGTCGTCCCAGAACCTCGGGTCGAAGTCGGCGTCAGGAACTAGGTGCAGCTTGCTGCGCTGCACCCCGTGCCGGTGCGCGGCCAGCAGTTCCGCATCGGCTCGCGGTGACTCCACGCCCGCCTCGGCGAGCCTGGTCACGGCCACCGCGATCTCGGATAGCAACAGGCTCACTGGCTCGGCCGCCCAATCATTCCAGGGGTCCAGTCACTGCGCGGCGGACATCTTGTCGGCCCGGTCGGCGTCCACCAGGGCAGCGATCACCGCGTCCAGATCGCCATCGAGCACCTGGTCGAGGTTATAGGCCTTGTAGCCGACCCGGTGATCGGAGATCCGGTTCTCCGGATAGTTGTACGTACGCACGCGTTGCGAGCGGTCGACCGTCGCCACCTGGCTGCGCCGTTCCGCCGCCGCCAGCGCCTCCGCTTCTTCCTGTGCGGCGGCGAGCAACCTCGCGCGCAAGACGCGGAGCGCGGCTTCTTTGTTCTGCAGCTGGCTCTTTTCGTTCTGACAGGACACCACGATGCCGGTCGGCAGGTGCGTGATCCGGACCGCGGAGTCGGTGGTGTTCACGCTCTGCCCGCCCGGGCCTGAGGAACGGAAGACGTCGATCCGCAGCTCGTTCTGGTCGATGTTGACCTCGACCGGGTCGGCCTCCGGCATGACCAGCACGCCCGCGGCCGAGGTATGAATCCGGCCCTGCGACTCGGTCACCGGCACCCGCTGAACGCGGTGCACGCCGCCCTCGTACTTCAGCTGCGACCAGGCGCCGTCCGGAGTGCCGGCCAGGCTCCCCCGCCCGGCCGCCTTCACCGCGACCGTCACGTCTTTGTACCCGCCGAGGCCCGTGATCGTGGAGTCGAGGATCTCGGTCTTCCAGCCCTGACGCTCGGCGAACCTCAGGTACATGCGCAGCAGGTCAGCGGCGAACAGCGCGGACTCCTCGCCACCCTCACCGGCCTTGACCTCGAGGATGACGTCCTTGTCGTCCAGCGCGTCGCGCGGCACCAGCAGGTGCTCGAGCCGCTGCTCAAGCTCGGACCGGCGGTGGGCGAACTGCTCGGCCTCGACCGCGAACGACGGATCTTCGTCGGCCAACTCGATGGCCGCCTTCTCGTCATCGCTCACCGTGCGCCACTCGGTGTACGCATTCACGATCGGGGTCAATACTCTGTACCGCTTACCTAGTGCGCGCGCCTTTTCCTGGTCAGCGTGCACGATGGGATCGGCGAGGTCACGCTCGAGTTGCGCGTGCTCGGACGCGAGGTCGGCAAGCCGCTCAAGCATCGCTTACCTCCTCAAATTGATAATAAGAGCCGCAAAAGACCAGCCCCCAGTGCCGTAAAGGCACAGGGGGCATAGCCCGATGGGCTACTTGGCCTGGTTACCCTGCTTGCCGAAGCGGCGCTCGAACCGGGCGACCCGGCCACCGGTGTCCAGGATCTTCTGCTTCCCGGTGTAGAACGGGTGGCAGTTGGAGCAGACATCGGCGTGAATCTCGCCGTTCCGCGCGGTGCTTCGGGTGGTAAAGGTATTGCCGCAGGTACAGGTCACGTTCGTGACCACGTACTGCGGGTGAATATTCGGCTTCATCGTTTCTCCTGGTTCCGTCGGCCGCCGGGTCGCCCGCTGTGTTGCAAACACATTGCAAAACCGTGACGTGAACCGGAACCGCTCTGTCGGCACACCAGTGTGCCATATCGTCAACCACCAACCCGCCGAGACGATTCCCCGGCGGGTTTTGCGGCGGCATAAAGGGGACTAAGAGGCGACTGTCGTCTTCTGCACGTGCAGCAAGAATTCGGCGTTGCTCTTGGTCTCCTTCATTCGCTCCATGAGGACCTCGAGCGCCTGCTGCGGCTCGAGCGCGTGCAGAACCCGGCGCAGCTGCCAGATGATCTTCAGTTCCTCCGGCGTCATCAGCAGCTCTTCCTTCCTGGTGCCCGACGCGTCCACGTCGATGGCGGGGAAGATCCGCTTGTCGGCGAGTTCACGTCGCAACCGGAGCTCCATGTTGCCCGTGCCCTTGAACTCTTCGAAGATGACCTCGTCGGCGCGGGAGCCAGTCTCGATCAGCGCGGTGGCCAGGATCGTCAGCGAGCCGCCATGCTCGATGTTCCTGGCCGCACCGAAGAACCGCTTCGGCGGGTAGAGCGCGGTCGAGTCGACACCACCGGACATGATCCGGCCGCTGGCAGGCGCCGCCAGGTTGTACGCCCGGCCCAGCCTGGTGATCGAGTCGAGCAGCACGACCACGTCGTGGCCCATCTCGACCAGCCGCTTGGCCCGCTCGATCGCGAGCTCGGCGACCATCGTGTGGTCCTCGGCCGGCCGGTCGAAGGTCGAGTGGATGACCTCGCCCTTGACCGAGCGCTGCATGTCGGTGACTTCCTCAGGACGCTCGTCCACCAGGACGACCATGAGGTGGCACTCGGGGTTGTTCTTGGTGATCGCGTTGGCGATGGCCTGCAGGATCATCGTCTTACCGGCCTTAGGCGGCGAGACGATCAAGCCACGCTGCCCCTTGCCGATCGGGCAGATCAGGTCGACGATCCTGGTGGTCATGATCGTCGGGTCAGACTCCAGGCGCAGCCGCTGCTGCGGGTAGAGCGGCACGAGCTTGGAGAAGTCGGGCCTGGTCTTGGAGTCCTCGGGGTCAAGGCCGTTGACCTTGTCGAGGCGGACCAGCGCGTTGAACTTCTCGCGGCGCTCGCCCTCGCGCGGCTGCCGGATCGCGCCTTCGATCACATCACCCTTGCGCAGCCCGTAGCGGCGCACCTGCGACAGCGAGACGTAGACGTCGTTCGCGCCCGGCAGGTATCCGGTGGTACGGACGAAGCCGTAGTTGTCGAGCACGTCGAGGATGCCGGCGATCGGGATCAGCACATCGTCTTCGGCGATGACCGGCTCTGATTCACCGGAACCACGCTCACGGCGCCGGTTGGTGCCGCCCTGCTGGTTCCGGTTGCGGAACCGGTCCCGGTCGCGGCTGCGCCGGCTCTCGCCGCCGCGGTCGTCGTCCCGGCCGTTCTGATCCCGGTGGCTCTGGTCGCCACGGCCCTGCTGGTCACGGCCCTGGCCGGAGCCGTCGCGCTGCTGGTCGGACCGGCTCGCGCCGTTGGGCTGGTCGCCGCCGTCGCCCGACCGGTTCTGGTCATCTCGGCGGCCGTTGCTGGTACGGCTGCGGCGGTCGTTGCGCTGGCCGTCGCGCCGCTGACTCGAGTCGCCCTGGCCGTTGGTGCGCCGCGGGGCGGTCTGCTCACCGTCCTGCGCGGCGTCGGTGATCTGGCTAGCCTCGGCGCCCTGACCCGCTTCGGTGACCGGGCCGGCCTGCGGCGCCTGTGCACCACCATCGGCGACGGCGTCGCTCGCGCCGGTCTGGCCGGAAGTCGCCGGCTCGGCGACTGTCTGCGCGGACGGCGCCTCGTTGACCACGTGAGTCGCTGCGGCCTGGCTGTCGGCCGCTCCCCCGTTCTTGGCCGCACCAGCGCCACTGGCCGCGCCAGTCACCACGGGGCCGGTCACCACGGGGCCGGTCACCACGGGGCCGGTCACCACAGGCGGGCCGGCGGCGG
>WNEY01002443.1_pt1 | contig 13633 bp, 16 predicted proteins | sample 5400531 | NCBI WGS metagenome assembly WNEY01 (sample SAMN13153338, study PRJNA577476) | soil metagenome | isolation source: 200 cm saprolite under Douglas fir tree site 1 | place: USA:California | collected 2015-04-18
CAGCTGTTGAGCGCGCTCCAGAACAACATCACCACGGACATGTCGCTGTCCGACATGCGCGCGATCTACGACTGGGGCAAGAACCTCCCCGACGCCTCGATCATCCGAGCCGCGCTCACGGCGGGCGACGGGAGTCCGCTCCACGCGGGCAACTGCGGCCTGGGGGTGGCGGTGTCCCAGCTCTGCGCGGACGATCCGAGCTTCGGCATGATCCACCGCTACATCGCCTCGCTCCTCGTGGATCCCGCGGTCCAGTGAGCTGAGCGAGCCTGATCTAGCCGCGCGGCTCCGCTCGGGGGACATCCGCGCCCTCGCCCGCGCGATCAGCCTCGTCGAAAAGCGCGATCCCGCAATGAGGGCGATCGAAGCCGAGCTCAAGGACGGGGCCAACGCCTACGTGGTCGGATTCACCGGAGCTCCCGGAACCGGCAAGTCGACTTTGGTCGACGCGCTGGTCACGCTTTTGAGGAAGCTCGATCGCTCGGTGGCCGTGATCGCCACCGACCCCAACTCTCCGTTCACCGGCGGCGCGATTCTTGGCGACCGCATCCGCATGCAGCGGCACGCGCTCGACCCCAAAGTCTTCATCCGCAGCATGGGAGCGCGCGGCCATCTCGGCGGCCTCTCTCTGGCCGCTCGGGAAACGATCCGGTTGCTTGGCGCCTTCGGCTTCGACCCGGTGATCCTGGAAACGGTCGGGGTCGGTCAGTCGGAGCTCGAAGTCGCGGCTGTCGCGGACACGACGGTGGTGGTGCTGACCCCGAACCTCGGCGACGGAGTCCAGATGATCAAGGCCGGCATCCTGGAGATAGCGGACATCTTCGTCGTCAACAAGGCGGACCTCGAAGGCCACCACCGCGCCGTCACCGAGCTGCGCTCGATGCTGAGCCTGTCGAATGTGCCCGGCGCGCCGAAGCATTGGAAACCGCCCATCATCACGACCTCCGCTACTCAGCAGGAAGGTCTCGACCACCTCTGGGAAGCGATACTCGCCCACCGGCGCCATCTCGAATCGAGCGGCCGGGCCGCTGAGCTGGCGCGGAAACGGCTCGAGGACGAGACCGTCGAGGTGGCGGCCGAAATCGCTCGCGACCGGGTGCGGCAGGCGTTGGCAAAGGACCCGGCCCTGGCCGACCGTCTGCTGGAAGAAGGGACGCCGTTTGCTACTGCCGAGGAGATCCTGGACCGGACGCGATAATGGAATTGGAGTTAATTGAAAGTTCGAGCACGCGACCCCAAGCAGGCGTGGAAGGAGGACTTCGAGTCGTCCCCCGCGCGTGACGACGGGCTCGAGACCTCGACCATCTCGGGGATTCCGCTTCAGCCTCTTTACACCTCCAGCGACCTTCCCAAGCGCGAGGAGGAGCTTCCCGGCCGGTTCCCGTACACAAGGGGAATCCATCCCAGCGGCTACCGCGGCCGAATTTGGACCATGCGTCAGTTCTCCGGCTTCGCCACCGCCGAGGAGACCAACCGCCGCTACAAGTACCTGCTCGCCAACGGCCAGACGGGACTGTCCGTCGCGTTCGACATGCCCACGCTGATGGGACAGGACTCCGATGCACCGACCAGCCGCGGCGAGATTGGGCACTGCGGCGTTGCAATCGACTCGCTCGCCGACATGGAGACGCTGTTCGACGGCATCCCGCTGGCCGACATCACGACGTCGATGACGATCAACTCGCCGGCTGCGATTCTTCTGTGCATGTATATCGCGGTCGCGGAGAAGCAGGGCGTGCCCGCAGCCAAGCTTGGCGGCACGCTTCAGAACGACATCCTCAAGGAGTTCATAGCCCAGAAGGAGTTCATCTTTCCGCCGGCGCCGTCGATGCGTCTGGTCGTCGACTCGATCGAGTACTGCGCCAAAGAGGTTCCGAAGTGGAACACCATCTCCATCTCCGGCTACCACATCCGCGAGGCTGGTTCGACGGCCGCGCAGGAGCTCGCATTCACGCTCGCCGATGGCATGGCTTATGTCGACGCCTGCATCGAACGCGGCATGCGCATCGATGACTTCGCCTCCCGCCTCTCGTTCTTCTTCGACGCCCACATCGATTTCTTCGAGGAGATCGCAAAGTTCCGCGCAGCGCGACGGATCTGGGCGCGATGGATGCGAGAACGCTATGGCGCGCAGGACGAGCGCTCGTGGAAGCTCCGCTTCCACACCCAGACGGCCGGCGTTTCGTTGACCGCGCAGCAGCCGGAGCTCAACATCGCCCGGACTGCAATCGAGGCCCTGGCCGCGGTGCTGGGCGGCACGCAGTCGCTGCACACCAACGCGATGGATGAGGTCCTCGCGCTTCCCACCGACAAGGCCGCGCGCCTGGCGCTGCGCACTCAGCAGCTGCTCGCGTACGAGACCGGGGTCGCCAACACGATCGATCCCCTCGGCGGCAGCTACTTCGTCGAGGCGCTCACCGATGAGATCGAGCGCCAGGCGGAGGCGTACTTCAAGCGCATCGAGGAGATTGGTGGCGTCATCCCGGCCATCGAGGTTGGCTTCTTTCAGAAGGAGATCGCCGACGCCGCGTTTCGATACCAGCAGGAGCTGGAGCAGAAACGGAGAGTGGTCGTCGGCGTCAACGAGTTCACTGTCGACGAGGACGAGCCGATCGAGATCCTTCGCATCGACCCCAAGCTCGAAAGCGAGCAGGTGGCGCGGGTCCGCGAGGTGCGGGCCAAGCGCGACCCGGCGCGCTGGTCGACGGCCCTGGCGCGATTGAGAAAAGCTGCGGCCGGCAGCGACAACCTGATGCCGTATATCCTCGAGGCCGTCCGCGCGTATGCGACCGAGGGCGAGATCATGAACACGATGGTCGAGGTGTTCGGTCTGTACACGGAAAAGGCCGTCATCTGATGTCGTCGAAGACGGCCGTCAGGCCGGTCCGGATCGTGCTCGCCAAGGTCGGCCTGGACGGTCACGACCGAGGCGTCAAGGTCGTCGCCCGCGCCCTGCGGGACGCCGGCTACGAGGTGATCTACACCGGCCTGCGTCAGACGCCGGAGATGGTCGTCGACGCGGCTCTGCAGGAGGACGCGCAGGTCATCGGCCTGTCGATCCATTCAGGCGCGCACATGACCCTGTTCCCGGCCGTGGTTCAAGAGCTGAAGCGGCGCAAGGCGACCGACATCGTCGTCTTCGGGGGCGGCATCATCCCGGACGACGATATCGCCGCCCTCAAGCAGAAGGGCGTGGCCGAGCTCTTCACGCCCGGTACTCCCCTGCAGGGCATCGTGGACTGGCTCCGGAAGCGGTTTCCCGAGGGCGCCCGCTAGCCGGACCTCGGTCGATCCTTCAGTAGTGCACGACCACAGAATTGGCGACCTTGTCGTGCCAGCCCTGCTTGCGTGGGTCGAAAGCAACCCAGATCCACCCGATGTAGCAGGCCCATGTGTTGATGAAGGTCATGAGCAGGCGGATGGTCGCCCGGCCGTAACCGATTGGGGCTCCGCTGTTGGCGTCGATGACCCGCAGACGGAGCAGGCGCATGCCGATGGTCTCGCCGGAGGAGCCCCAGAAATAGATCCAGTAGCCGAACGTGACGGCGAGGGCCAGGAGATAAAAGAGTACGAACACGCCGCCGAACAACGCGGCGGCCGCACCTTGCGAGCTCTGGCTCTCATTGTTCGCGTTGCTGGCTGATGCGAACAAACCGCCGGCTGCGGCGAGCACACCGAAGAGGATGCTGAACGGGATGCCGAGAAGGAGCGTGTCGACCAGCCTCGCCACGACGCGGATCCAGAACCCTGCGTACGTCGTCTGCCCCGCATACGCCGGCGCCGGTACGGGCGCGTGCGCCGGAGGCGGCGGCATATAACCCGCTGCAGGCGGTTCCTGCACGCGAGACTACCCCTGGAGCACCAACGTACCCGCGATCTTGTCTGCCCATCCCTGCTTGCGTGAGTCGAACGCCACCCAGATGACTCCGACAAAGCAGACGAGGAAGGAAACCAACAGGCCGACCCATCTGAGCAGGGCTTTGCCGATGGTGATCCGCTGGCCTGTGTTGGCGTCGACCACACGCAGTCTGAAGATGCGCTGCCCCAGCGTCGCGCCCTGTTGAGACCACATGTATGAGAAGTACGCGATGCCGATCACGAGGTTTAGACCCGATGCCGCGCTGTAAGCGCCGCTGCCGGCATTGGACGGGTTGACCCGGAAGATCGCATCGACGATGCCGGAGACAACGCCCAGGATGATGGCGTCGATGATGTAAGCAACGACTCGGATCCAGAAGCCTCCGTAGTTGGCCGCTGGCGCATAGCCCGGCGCTGGCTGGTAACCACCCATCTCGGGCGGCGGCGGTGGCGGCATCATGCCGCCAGAGGGCGGTGGGGGAGGCGGTGGGCTCTGCATACCTGGTTCCCTCCTGGTGGTGTGGTGCCGGCGTCCGTCGGTATTGCTCTGCGCGGTATCATAGCCATCGCCTCTCCACCTGAGGCGCCACCATGCAGCTGAACGCATCCACACGCGAACTCCTGGGCAAGCGAACCCGGCGACTACACCGCCAGGGAAAGCTGGCTGCCGTCGTCTACGGCCACAACAGCAAGCCGACGCCGCTCGTACTCGACCGGCTCGAGTTCCAAAAGGTTTTCGTGAAGTCGGGGCGGACCCACCTGGTGGACCTGGTCGTGGACGGCGATCGCACCGAGAGGGTGCTGGTCCGCGAGATCCAGACCCACCCGCGACGGCTGGGACCCATCCACGTCGACTTCTACGCCGTCAACCTCGAAGAGAAGATCACCGTCGAGGTTCCGGTCCACCTGACCGGAGAATCGGCCGCGGTCAAGCGTGGCGACGCCGACATCCTCCAGCCGATCCACGCACTGCGCGTGGAGTGTCTGCCCACCGCCATCCCGGAGTCTTTCGAGGTCGACCTCACCCCGCTCGAGGAGATCGACTCCGAGCTCCGCGTGTCCGACCTCAGCGTGCCCAAGGGCGTGACCGTGCTCGTCGACCCCGAGGAGCTCCTGGTCAAGATCGTCCACAAGCGCGAGCTCAAGGTCGAGGAAGAGGTCCCGGCCGCTGAAGCCGTGGTTCCCGCGGAAGGCGAGGCCGCTGCCGAGGGCGAGGCCGCCGCCGAGGGCGAGACTCCGGCCGCAGAGGAAGCAGCCGAGAAGAGGAAGTGACGCCGCCGCCGCTGGCGGTGGTTCCCGGCCTCTCCGACACGAACCTCGAGTACGTCGTCGTCGCTGTAATCGTCTTCCTGGTCTTCGCCATCGGCTCGCGTGTTGTGTCAACGACCGTCGTCGCAGCGCTCCGGCGACGAAACGTCCGGGCGGACATGGTCCAGGTCGGCGGCCGCGTCGTGGCGATCTTCGTGATCGGCCTCGGGATTTTCTTCGCCGTCGGCTTTGCGTTCCAGAGCCAGAACCTGACGCTTGCCGGCATCCTGCTCGCCACCATCATCGCCAGCTTCGGCGTGCAGGACCTGCTCAAGGACTACGTCTCGGGCTACTACGTCCTGCTCGAGCGCCACATGAGGGTCGGCGATCGCATCACCTTGGAGGGGGCCGGCTCGGGCACGGTGACCGACGTGAGGCTGAGGGTGACGCTGCTGAAAACAGACGCGGGCGACCTCGTGGTGGTGCCCAACTCAGAGCTGTTCAACAAGGCGGTGACCGTACACGTGAAAGCCGTAGAGCGAGCCGCCGAGACTAAGCCAAAGCCCCCAGAATGATCCGCCAGAGTGCCTCGAGCTCCTGGCCCTCGATGTCCGACTCCTCCGTCACCAGCTCTCGAATCGCTTGCGACGCCAGCTCGACATGGAGGCCCCCGGCCACCTGCGTCGCGAGCGACCGCAAATGGAACGTGTGGTCGGGCTTGTCGGTCTCGACCTCGAGGTCGGCTTCGATCTTGTCGAGCTGAACGAACTTCGCCCACCTCGCCACCTCTGACGCGCCGGTCTCCGGCGCATCAGAAAGGTGCAGGCAGTTGACGCCGCCGAAGATGCCGTATCTCTCGCGCAGCGAGCCAGGACGCGATTGCTGGATTCGCGTCTCGCCGAGGTCGTGGCGCATGCGCTCGAGAGCCTCGGCGGATGCGGTCACGCGCCCTACCGGCATCGGGAGAGCGGTCATGAAATCGACCAGCCAGCCGAAGAACGGCCTGCCTTGCAGGAAGTCGTAATGGCTCTCGATCAGGGCCGCCGGCGGTTGGAACCAGGTGAGCGACTCGACCTTCCATTCCCGTTCGCTGGTGAGCCAGCCCCAGATGCCGGCGCGCGCGGCAAGCCGGTAGGCAGTGTCGGGCTTGAGGATGACGAGCGCGTCGGCCACGGACTGTGAAGTCTATGTTTTCCGATCGCGCGGACCGGGCCTGTACACCTTGCTGTCCTTCAGCTTCTCGGGCATGTGGACTTGCTTGGCCACGCCGCCTTCGTAGTCATGTGCGTACTTGTAGTCGCGCCCGTAGCCCATCGATCGCATCAATCCCGTGACGGCGTTGCGCAGGTGCAGCGGCACCGGCTCGTTGCCGGTCTGGTCGATGAGCTCGCGCGCGGCTCCATACGACGTGAGCGCGGAGTTGGACTTGGGAGCGAGCGCCAGGTAGAGAGCCGCCTCGGTCAGCGGCAGAACCGCCTCCGGCATGCCCACGAAATGCGCGGCTTGCTGTGCCGCCATCGCCACCTGCAGCGCCTGGGGGTCGGCCAGACCGATGTCCTCCGCGGCGGAGATGACGAGGCGGCGCGCGACGAAGAGCGGATCTTCGCCGGCCTCGAGCATGCGAGCCAGCCAGTAAACGGCCGCGTCAGGGTCGCTGCCCCGAACGCTCTTGATCAGGGCCGAGACGATGTCGTAGTGCTGGTCGCCGGCCCGGTCGTAGAGGAGGTGGCCTTCCTGGAGCGCTCGCTCGACGTGATCGAGCGTGATCTGGTCGCCGGCAGCCAGCGCGGCGGCGGTCTCGAGGCCGTTCAGCGCCACGCGCGCGTCTCCGCGCGCGCCTTCCAGCAGGGCGTCCATGCCGTCCGCGCTGATCGAGGCGGCGAGCTCGACGGCGCCACGCTCGACGATCTTCTGGAGATCCTCGCGTTCGAGGGCCTCCAGCCGGAACACGCGACTTCGTGACAAAAGGGGCGCAATCACCTCGAACGACGGGTTCTCGGTGGTGGCGCCGATCAGGGTGACGGTGCCGTCCTCGACGTGCGGCAGGATCGCGTCCTGCTGGGCTTTGTTGAAGCGGTGGATCTCGTCGATGAACAGAACTGTCCGGAGGCCGGCTCGCCGGTGGACCCGCGCCTCGGCCACCACCTTGCGGAGGTCGGCGACGCCGGCGGTCACGGCCGACATCGCGACCAGGCGCGCCTTGGTTTCGGCCGCCAGCAGGCCGGCGAGGGTGGTCTTGCCGCTGCCAGGAGGTCCCCAGAGCACGATGCTGGGGAGGTGGCCTGAGGTGATCACGCCTCTCAGAACCTCCACCACCCGCTTCTGGCCGACCAGCTGGTCGAAGCTTCGAGGCCGCAGGCGAGTGGCAAGGGGCGCGTTCGGTTCCGGAACGCCTGGAACCTCGAACAGCTCGCCCTGGTCGGTCATAACTTAGATTCTGGACCCTGTCTGTAGAATCCCCCCGTGGGCGCCTGCTGGTACTGCAACGCGGATCTGCCGGAGGGAGCCCAGTACTGCCCAAACTGCGGGCACAGCCAGACCGACAAGACCTCGAGCCCGCTCTATGGGGTCGTCGATCCCGTGACCGGGATCTGGAACTCCCAGTTCATCAATGCACTCGTGGGCCAGGAGGCCAACCGGGCGGTCCGCTACCACCGGCCGCTTTCGGTCCTGGTGGTCGAGCTGGACCACGCCGAGCACGTTCACAACGAGCTCGGGCACATCCAGCTGGATGGGCTGCTGCGTGAGATCTCGGAGCGCTTGGGGCAGGCCATCCGCGACACGGATACGGTCGCGTTTCTGGACGCTGAGGGGCCACCCCATTTCGCCATCGTCTTGCCGGAGACCGACGAGCAGGGAGCCACCCTTGCCGCCGACAAGATCCGGCGCTCCATCGCATCACACGATTTCGGTTCCGCAGGCAACTGGAGGCGGATCACGGTCAGCTGTGGCGCCGCGACGATCAGCGTGATGAGATCGTCAGACGACGAGGCGGGCCTGATGAACCGGCGTGAGTACACGGGAAACCTGCTGCGCGAGGCCTATCACGCTCTGGAGTCAGGGCGTTCGTCCGGCACCAACCGCACGTCGGTCGGCGCTTTCCGCTCATAACTACTCCGTAGGATCGGTATCGACTTGGCGTCCACGCGCGTCTACCTGATCCGGCATGCCGACGTCGAGAACCCGCGCCGTCTCCTTTACGGGCACCTCGACGGATTCCAGCTGAGCGCGCTCGGCCGCGCCCAGGCCGCCGCGGTCGGCGAGAGGCTGCGCTCGGAGAACGTGAAGCGCATCGTGTCCAGCCCTCTGGCTCGGGCGGTCGAGACGGCCGAGCTGATCAACTCGAGACTCGATCCGCCCGCGATCCTTGAAGCGGATCCCGAGCTGCGCGAGGCGGAGTTCAGCCGCTACCTGCAGGGGCTGCCCTACTGGCAAATCCCGCTCCGGCGCCCACTCTGGTTCGCGCACAAGGCTCGGCGCGGGCTGGTTCCCGGTGACGAGTCGGTCGACCGGATGGGAGGCCGCATCCTCGATGTCGTGCGCCGGATCGTGCGTGAGCACGCCGGCGAGACCATGGCCGTCGTCAGCCACGCCGACCCCCTGCAGGCAACCTGGATCCTGCTCGACGGCCGCCCGCACAACGAGCGCGAGATGTATCGCAAGGTCGTGGACAAAGCGGGCATGCTCGTCCTGGAGATGGATGGGGAGAAACCCACCAGCTGGGAGTACATGCCTCCGCCCAAAATCGAAAAGCAAGCGACAGTCGCTTGACCGAGGCGGGTCGGGTCGGGCGTTTCCCAGGGGACTTCCTGTGGGGGACCGCCAGCGCCGCGCACCAGGTCGAAGGCGATAACCGCAACAGCGATTGGTGGGAGTTCGAGCAGCAGCCCGGCCGGATCGCCAACGGAGACACCTCCGAGATCGCAAATGACAATTACCACCGCTACCGCGAAGACTTCGCGCTCCTGCGCGGGCTGAACCAGAACGCCCACCGGCTGTCCATCGAGTGGTCGCGGATCGAGCCATCGGAGGGGGAGTTCGACGCCCGGCAGATCCGCCACTACCGGGACGTCCTCGGCGATTTGCGCGAGCAGGGCATCGAGCCGATGGTCACGCTTCACCACTTCTCGAGCCCGACCTGGTTCAGCCGCAAAGGTGGCTGGTCGGTGCCGGATGCCGCCCATGGATTTCTACCGTTCGTGCATCGTGTCGTCGACCACCTCGGTGACCTCGTCGGGCTTTGGTGCACCATCAACGAGCCGACCATCTACGGTGCCAACGGCTGGGTCTTCGGCGAATTTCCCCCCGGTCGTAAGGGGGACGTCACCGGGTTCTATCGCGTGACCAGCAACATGCGCAAGGCTCACGAGCTGGCGTACAGCGCCATCAAGCGCAGGTGGCCGGACGCGCCGGTAGGTCTTTCCCATCACAAGTTGCTGTTCCTGCCGGCCTCGGACAGGCGCCGCGATCGCTGGGCCGCCCAGACATCGCAGATGGTTCTCGATCGATGGCCGGTCGCTCCAGGTCAGCTGCGCCGGATCGTCGAGTCGACGAGCGATTACATCGGCATCGCCCACTACTGGGGCCAGATGTGCGCGTTCGATCCTCGAAGGCCGCGGGATCAGTTCATCCGGCGCTTCAACGTGCCGGGCCGGCGGGTGACCGACATGGGACTGAGCGCCGATCCGAGCTGGATGCGAACTGTCCTGAATGAGCTGCGCCCGCTTGGCAAACCCGTGTACATCACGGAGAACGGTCTCGCGACCGGCGACGATGAATGGCGAGGTCGCTTCATCACCGAGACCCTGGCCAACGTGCTGCTCGCAATCGACGATGGCGTCGACGTTCGGGGCTACTTCCACTGGACGAACACGGACAACTTCGAGTGGGCGCGCGGCTACGCCACGCGCTTCGGATTGATCGAGGTCGACCGCAAGTCTCTGGAACGGACGATCAAGCCCAGCGGCCACCTGTACGGCCGCATCGCGGCCGCAAACGCGCTCCCCGACTAGCCCTTCGGTCCTGAACTAGACTCAGCCCGTTGAACGTCAGGTCAGGTTTCATCTCGGCCGGCGCGATCGTCCTCGGCACCGTCCTCATGGTGTCTCTCGCGTGGGGCTTGCAGCACGCGGCGATGACGAGCCCTCACCTCCTCGGACATACTGCCCCGGACCTCGCGATCCAGCAGCTCGACGGGCGCCAGGTCGGCGTTCGCGATCTGCGGGGCAAGCCCGTGGTCGTCAACTTCTGGGCGTCGTGGTGCGGCCCGTGCGTACAGGAGCTGCCCATCCTGGCGGACGGCGCCGCTACGCATCCCCAGGTCGCATTCGTTGGCGCGGCGATGCAGGACACGACGACCGGAGTCCAGTCCTTCGAGCAGCAGCACCCGCACACCTACCCGGCGGGGCCCATCGTGTCCGGCAGTTACAGCGCATACGGCGTGGTCGGGCCGCCGGTGACGATCTTCATAACCGCTGACGGCGTGGTGGCGGCATCGTTCGCCGGTCCTCTGGACGCTACTACGCTCGACCACTACCTGAGGCTGATCGCCGCATGATCCGGTGGGGCCTGGTGATCGCGGTCGTGGCGGCCTGTGTCGGCTACCTGGTCTATTCGGCCTCCGGAGCCGCGTCGGAGTACTACCTGACGGTGTCCGAGCTGCGCTCTCAGGAGCCCACGACCGGAGACGTGCGCGTCGCCGGCGTCGTGCAGAACGACATCCAGCGCAGCGATGGAGGCCTACACGTGCGCTTCACGGAGAAGGACGGAACCGCGTCGGTGCCGGTCGACTACACAGGCGCGCTGCCCGACATCTTCAAGCCGGGGATCACCGTTGTGGCCGACGGCAGGCTCGGTGCGGACGGGGTCTTTCATGCGCGCGCGGTGCTCGCGAAATGCCCGTCGCGTTTTTCGACGACGCCCTACACGCAGTGAACCCATGATCCTGGCCTACCTTGGCGCCGGTGCTCTTCTCGCCGGCCTGGTGCTGGCCGCGTTCTCGGCGCTGCTTTCTTTCTGGGCAGGCCGGACCGACAACGGCGTGATGATCCAGGTCGGCCGGCGCGCCTTCTACGCGACCGCAGCCATGATCTTCATCGCTGGGGTCGTGCTCGAGACGGCGCTTCTCGCGCACGACTTCTCGCTCGCGTATGTCACAGAGCACAGCGATCTCGCGACTCCAGTCGCCCTCGTCGCGGCCGCGTTCTACGGCGGCCAGGAGGGGTCGCTGCTGTACTGGGTGCTCATCCTCGGCATCCTCGGCAGCGCTTCTTTGCTCGCAAGCGCCACGCTCGGGCCGAGGCTCGCCGCGTATGCCGCGGGGGTCATGGCGGCGATCGTCACGTTCTTCCTGTTCGTGCTCGTGCTGGTGGCGAGTCCGTTTGACGTCCTGCAGATCACGCCACCCGACGGTCTGGGCCTCAACCCAGTCCTGCGCGATGGCGGAATGCTCATCCACCCGCCAGTGGTGCTCGCCGGCTTCGCGTCTTTTGCGGTTCCCTTCAGCTTCGCGGCTGCCGCCCTGCTGGCGGGGCGCACTGATGCGGCCTGGATCGCGCACACGCGGCGATTTGCTCTCGTGGCCTGGGGGCTGCAGAGCACGGGCCTGGTACTCGGCATGTGGTGGGCTTACCACGTGCTGGGCTGGGGCGGCTATTGGGGTTGGGACCCGGTCGAGAACGTCGCGTTGATGCCCTGGCTTGCGACGACCGCATACCTGCACTCGTCCCAGGTGCAAGAACGTCGCGGGCGGCTGCGGGGATGGACCTTCGGGCTCGTCATCCTCGCCTTCCTGCTGGTGGTGTTCGGCACTTTCATCGTGCGGAGCGGGATCGTTCCATCAGTGCACACGTTCGCGGTCAGTGCGATCGGCCCGTGGTTCCTGGGATTCCTCGGCGCCTGTCTGCTTTTCTCAGTCGGCTTGCTGGCGTTCCGGTCTGGCGGGATGAAGTCGAGTGCGGAGCCAGCGCCGGCAGTGTCGCGCGAGGGCGCCTTCGCGCTGCAGAATCTGTTGCTCATCGGTGTCATGGCAGTGGTGTTTTGGGGAACCATCCTGCCGCTGGTTTCCGGCCTTGCCGGGCAGGAGCGCGTAGTCGGCGCCGCCTATTACGAGCGGGCGGCGGGTCCGCTGTTTGCGGCCATTCTCCTGTTGATGGCGGCCGGCCCATTGGTGCCGTGGCGCCATGCCGGCGCGCCATTGTGGCGATCGCTTCGCTGGCCGGCGGCGGCGTTCGCCATCCTGCTGGTGGCGCTGATTGCCGCGGGCGTGCGCTCGCTGCCGGCGCTGCTTGCGGTCCCGTCGGCGTTCGGGGTCGCGAGCACCGTGCTGTACGAATACGCGCGCGCTGCCGGCAGATGGCGTCTCGCGGGCGGCGGCTGGTCGCGTGCGCTCGCGCTTGTGGCGAGGCGGCGGCGGCGTTATGGCGCGTATCTCGCACACCTCGGGTTGGCTGTTCTCGTCATCGGATTGGCGGCGTCGCACTTCTGGCAGCAGGAGAAGGACGTCACACTCCAGCCCGGGCAGCAGGTTTCAGTCGCCGGCTATACGCTCACGTATGCGGGGGTCCAGAACCGGGAGCTCGCCGACCATTCCGAGCTCGTCGCGACTATGAAATTTGGCGATCAGACGCTCGAGCCGGCTCGCGCGACCTACGCCGGGCTCGGCGGCCAGTCGCTGACTCACGTCGCCATCAGCACCACCCCTGTCGCGGATGTTTATGTTGTGCTGGCCGGCACGAACAGCGACGGGTCGTCGTCATTCCGAGTGTTCGTCAACCCGCTCGTGAGCTGGATCTGGGTAGGCGGCGCGATCATCATCCTGGGCGTGGTCCTCGGCAATGCAGGCGCGCGGCGCGCCGCGTCAGTCCCGTTCGCGGCGCGGGTGCCCAGCCCGCTGGGCGCCTCATGACCCTGCTCGTCGCTACGGTGCTCCTGTTCGTCGCCGGCCCTTTTGTGCTCTGGCCGCTGATCAGGACACCCGACGACAACGCGGAAGAACGCGCCACATGAGCGCGGTCGTCGGCACCTCGCTCACGCAGCGGTTCGGCTCCGACGTGGCGCTGGACAGCGTCGACGTGGCTGTCGATGCCGGCGAGCATCTGGCCGTTCTGGGTGAGAACGGGGCCGGCAAGACGACGCTGCTTCGAATCCTCGCCACGGCGGCACGCCCGACTTCGGGCACGCTCCAGATATTCGGACTGGATGCGATGGTGGAGCGCCGGCGCCTGCGGGCGCAAATCGGTTTCGTCGCTCATGCTTCCGGCCTCTACCCGGCGCTGTCGGCCGCGGAGAATCTGACGTTCTTCTGCACCCTCCAGGGCGTCGACCGCGGGCGGGTGGCCGAGGTGCTCGACCTCGTCGGCCTGGCGGAGTTCGCGACTCGGCTCGCGGGCAAGCTCTCGCGCGGCGGGCAGCAGCGATTGGCGATCGGCCGGGCCGTGCTCCATGACCCGAAGCTCCTGGTGCTGGACGAGCCGGATGCCAGCCTGGACTCGGGTGGGGCGGAGCTGCTCGCGCGGATCATGCGCGG
>WNEY01002444.1_pt1 | contig 13631 bp, 9 predicted proteins | sample 5400531 | NCBI WGS metagenome assembly WNEY01 (sample SAMN13153338, study PRJNA577476) | soil metagenome | isolation source: 200 cm saprolite under Douglas fir tree site 1 | place: USA:California | collected 2015-04-18
GAGGTGATCGATCTCGACTCGCGCGCGTGCATCGACATGCTCGCGACGTACATCGCCGCCCATCCCGCGATCTGGAACGAAGACATCGGCGAAGAGTAATCTCACGGGCGACCGATGACGACCCGCACGATCGGCGCCCGCATCCGCCGCAACGAGGACCCCCGGCTGCTCCAGGGCGGTGGATGTTTCGTCGACGATATCCATCTGCCGGGGGTGCTGCACGCCGCCGTGCTGCGGAGCCCGCACGCCCACGCGCGCATCGTCGCGATCGACGTCGCGAAGGCTCGCGAGGTGCCCGGTGTCGCGCTCGTGCTCACCGCCGCCGACCTCGGTGAGCTCAATCAGCCGACGCCGCTCCTGATCCCCAACCCGGCCCTCACCGAGCCCCGAACGGCGCGCCCGCTCGCCGCCGATGAAGTCCGCTACGTCGGTGAGCCGGTCGCGCTGGTCGTCGCCCAGAGCCGCTACGTTGCCGAGGACGCCCTCGACGCCATCGAGGTGACGTGGGAGTCCCTGCCCGCCGTCGCCAGCCTCGATGCTGCTCGGGCCAAAGGCGCGGCGCTCGTTCACGCCGGCGTGCCGGGCAACCGCGCGGCGCATCTGGCCCAGCGGGTCGGCGATCCCGACGCGGCCTTCGCGAGGGCGCCGCACGTCTTCAGCGAGCGGCTCTGGATCGAGCGAAGCTGCGGGAGCCCGATCGAAACGCGCGGCGTGGTCGCGTCGTTCGACGCGCGCGCGGGCACGCTGCGCGTGTGGGACGCCACCCAGGCGCCGCTGCCGATCAAGAACGGCCTGGCGCGGATGTTCGGGATTCCCGAGTTCAAGGTCGACGTGATCGCGCCCGACGTCGGCGGCGGCTTCGGCACCAAGATCATGCTCTTCTATCCCGAGGAGATCCTGGTGCCGCTGGCGGCGATCAGGCTCGGCCGGCCAGTGAAGTGGATCGAGGACCGGCACGAGCACCTCATCGCCGCCAACCAGGAGCGCGGCCAGCTCCACGACGTCGAGGTCGCGGTCGACGGCGAGGGGCGGATCCTCGCCCTGCGCGACCGGTTCGTCCACGACGCGGGCGCCTACACGCCGTACGGCATCATCGTGCCGCTCATCACGTCGACGCAGCTTCCTGGTCAATACCGGCTGCGCCACTACGCCGTCGAGTTCGACGTCGTGTACACGAACACGGCCGTCGTCACGCCCTATCGCGGCGCCGGGCGGCCCCACGGCGCCTTCGTGATGGAGAGGGTCATCGGCCTCATCGCGCGCGAGCTGGGGCTGGAGGCCGTCGAGGTGCGGCGCCGGAACTTCATCCAGCCGCACGAGTTCCCGTGGGACGTCGGCCTCACGTTCCAGGACGGCGGCCCGACGCGCTACGACAGCGGCGACTACCCGCGCGGCCTCGAGATGGCGCTCGACACGATCGGCTTCCAGGGTTTCCGCGCTCGCCAGGCGGAAGCGCGCGCGAAGGGGCGACATCTCGGGCTCGGCGTCGCCTGCTACGTCGAGGGCACCGGCATCGGTCCCTACGAGGGCGCTCACGTGCGCGTGGAGCCGAGCGGGCGCGTGCTCGTCGCCACCGGCCTCACGACGCAGGGCCAGGGCCACCCGACGACGTTCGCGCAGATCGCCGCCGACGCCCTCGGCTGCGATCCCGCGGACGTCACCGTGATCACCGGCGACACGAGCCGGTTCAACTGGGGCGCCGGCACGTTCGCCAGCCGCGCCCTCGTCACGAGCGGGAACGCCATCGGCATCGCCGCGCTGAAGGTCCGGCAGAAAGCGTTGAAGATCGCGGCAGACTTATTGGAAGCGTCCCCGGACGATCTGGAGATGGCGAACGGCCGCGTCAGCGTGCGCGGGGCGCCGGGAGCCGCGTTGACGCTCGGGGCTCTCGCGACGGTCGCCAACCCGATCCGCTACGCCTACGGCAAGGACGCGGCGGAGGCGGCGCTCAAGCTCGTCAAGCCACGGCCGGGCGCGGTGCTGGCGCCCGACCAGGAGCCGGGGCTCGAGGCGCACGGCTACTACGCTCCGCCGCACGCCACGTTCGCCAGCGGCTGTCACGCGGTGATCGTCGAGGTCGATCTGGCGACCGGAGACGTGACCATCGTCAAGTACGTGGTGCACCACGACTGCGGACGGATGATCAATCCGACGATCGTCGAGGGACAGATCCGCGGCGGCGTGGCCCAGGGAGTCGGGGGCGCCCTCTACGAGCGCATCGTCTATGACGCCGACGGCCAACCGTTGACGACCACGCTCATGGACTTTCTCCTGCCCACCGCCATGGAGGTCCCGTCGATCGAGATCGTCCACACCGAGACGCCGTCGCCGCTCAACCCGCTCGGCGTCAAGGGCGTCGGCGAGGCCGGCGCCATTCCCGGACCGGCGCTGATCGCCGAGGCCGTGGACGACGCGCTCGCTCCGTTCGGCGTGCGAGTGCGCGAGATGCCGCTCTCCCCCGATCGTCTGCGCGAGTTGATCGTGGCCGGTCGCCGATAGCCCCCAACCTCACCTATCATGTCGGCAGTGCAACTCGGGTGGACGATCCGGCGAAGCGCGTACTTCGACTCCGTCGCGCTCATGCGCGTGGCCGAGCAGGCGCGCGGGATCCCAGGCGCGCTGGACGTCGCGGTCGTCATGGGCACGCCGGCCAATCGCGCGATGCTGCTCGAGTCGGGCCTGTGGCCGGCCGACGCGCCGGACACCGCGGCCGACGACCTGCTCATCGCCGTCCGCGCGAAGACCGACGATGCGGTTCGTCTCGCGCTCGGCCGCGTCGGAGAGTTGCTCGATGGACCGCGGGACGCCGGCCCGGCCGCGCGTGAGGACGTGGCGCCGCGCACGATCCTGAGCGCGGCGCGGCGCGCCGGCTCGCCCAATCTCGCGCTGATCTCGGTGCCCGGGCCGTACGCCGCGATGGAGGCGCACCAGGCGCTGTCGGCCGGGTTGCACGTGTTCCTCTTCAGTGACGGCGTCGCGCTCGCCGACGAAGTCGCGCTCAAGCGTCGCGCGCGCGATCGCGGCCTGCTGGTGATGGGGCCCGAGTGCGGCACCGCGATCGTCAACGGCGTCGGGCTCGGGTTCGCCAACCGCGTTCGCCGCGGGGCGATCGGCGTCGTCGGCGCCTCGGGCACGGGCATCCAGGAGCTGACGAGCCTCGTGCACCGATTCGGCTCCGGGATCGCCCACGCGCTCGGCACGGGCGGGCGCGATCTCGACGCGGCGGTCGGCGGGATCAGTACGCTTCAGGGCCTCGAGTGGCTGGCCGCGGACGCCGACACCCGCGTCGTCGTCATCGTGTCGAAGCCGTCGTCGCGTGACGTCGGCGACGCCGTGCTCACCGCCGCGGCGAACATGCGGAAGCCCGCCGTCGCCTGTCTGCTCGGCTACGACGGCGCGATCCCGAAGGGGATCGAGGTCGTCGCGACGCTGGAAGAGGCGGCCATCGCAGCCGTTCGCCTCGCCGGCGGCGAAGCGCATGAGATCGAGCCCCCTCACACCGTTCCGGACGCCGGCGCGCGCGGTCTGATCCTCGGGCTCTATTCGGGAGGGACGCTGTGCGCCGAGGCGCGACGCCTCGCCGGTGGCCACCATCGCTTCGTGGACTTCGGCGCCGAAGAGTTCACGCGCGGCCGGCCTCATCCCATCATCGATCCGAGCCGCCGCAACGCGGCCATCCTGGAGGCGGCCGGCGATTCCGACGTGTCGGTGCTCCTGCTCGACGTGATTCTCGGCGACTGCGCTCATCCTGATCCCGCCGGCGCTCTCGCTCCGGCACTCGCGGACGCGCGCGACCGCGCGCGGCGGAGCGGTCGCGAGCTGGCCGCGGTGGCTCACGTGGTCGGAACCGACGATGATCCTCAAGGGCTCGGCACGCAGGAGAACGCGCTCCGCAAGCTCGGAGCCATCGTGTGTGGGAGCAACCGGATCGCCGCCCTGACCGCGCGCGCAATCGCCGGAGAGCGTCGTGCCGGCTAACGGGCTGCTCGGCGCTCCGCTCACCGTCGTGACGGCTGGGCCCGACCTGTTCGCCTCCGCGCTGGCGTCGCAAGGCGTGACGGTGACGCGGGTGGATTGGCGGCCACCGGTGATCGCCGGCGGTCTCGCGTCACTCTGGTGCGAGGCTGTGGACACGGCCAATCGCACGGCGCTCGAACGGCTGCTCGCCGCTCAGCCGGTGCTGGTCGACGTCCGTCCCGCGATCGAGGTCGTCCCCGGCATGACGCGCGACACGGTGCTCCACGCCGGGCCGCCGATCGGCTGGGAGCGGATGAGCGGCCCGCTGCGCGGCGCTGTCGCCGGCGCGCTGGTCTACGAGGGCCTCGCCTCGACGCACGAGGACGCTGAACGTCTTGCCGCGCGCGGCGGCGTCCGGTTCGACCCCTGTCATCATCACGCGGCGGTCGGGCCGATGGCCGGCGTGATGACCGCCTCGATGCCCGTCCTCGTCGTGGAGAACCGTGCGGCGGGCAATCGCGCCTACTCGACGCTGAACGAAGGGTTGGGCAAAGTGCTTCGCTACGGCGCTCATGGGCCCGAGGTGCTCGATCGGCTGCGCTGGTTCAGAGATGTTCTGGGGCCTTCGCTCGGCGAAGCGATCCGCCGCATCGGCGGTATCGACGTCGGTGCGCTGATCGGGCAAGCCGTCCAGATGGGCGATGAGTGCCACAATCGCAACCGCGCCGCATCCGCGCTCCTCATCAAGGCGCTGGCGCCGGAGATCGCCGCGCTCGATCTCGCCTCGAGGGAGCGCGCGCGCATGCTGGCCTTCGCGGGCGGCAACGAGCACTTCTTCCTGAACGTCTCGATGGCGGCGTGCAAGGCCGCCCTCGACGCCGCCCACGGCGTGGCCGACTCCACGCTCGTCACGACGATGGCGCGCAACGGCACGGACTTCGGCATCCGCGTGAGCGGGCTGGGCGATGAGTGGTTCACGGGCCCGGCCGAGACGCCTCGGGGCCTGTTCTTTCCCGGCTATGGCCCCGCCGACGCCAACCCCGACATCGGCGACAGCGCGATCACGGAGACGGCCGGCCTCGGTGGCTTCGCGATGGGCGCTGCGCCCGCCATCGTGCAGTTCGTGGGAGGCACGGCGGCCGAGGCGCTCCAGTACACGGGGCTGATGTACGAGATCACGCTCGGCGAGAGCGTGGCGTACCGGATCCCCGCGCTCGACTTCCGCGGGACGCCCACCGGGATCGACGTGCGGCTGGTCGCCCAGACCGGGATCCTTCCGCAGATCAATACCGGGATGGCCCATCGCGAGGCGGGCGTCGGGCAGATCGGCGCCGGCCTCGTCAAGCCACCGCGCGTCTGCTTCGACCTTGCGCTCGACGCGCTCGCGCGCGAGCGCGCGCGTCGCGGTACAGGCACCGTTTCCGAACATCGTCACTGAGGAGGACATCCAGTATGTACGCCCAGGCGTTCAAGGTCGGCATGCGCGCTCCCGACGACGTGAGTGAAGGTGCCCGTCTGCTCGACGGCGGCGCCTTTCGCGCCGAGCACGTGGTGGCCATTCTCGGCAAGACGGAGGGCAACGGCGGCGTCAACGACTACACGCGCGCGCTGGCCACGCTCTCGTTCCAGATCCTGCTCGCCGAGCGCTCGGGCCAGAAGGTCGCGGCCATCGCCAAGCGCGTGCCGATCATCTGGTCCGGCGGGACCGAGGGCCTGATGAGTCCCCACGCGACCATCTTCACCCGCGAGCCCGACCGCGGCGCGCCGGGTGGACCGAAGCGGCTCGCCGTCGGCACCGCCTACACGCGCGATCTGCTACCCGAGGAATTCGGGACGGCCGTCCACGCGCGGGTCGCGGCCGAGGGCGTGCGGGCGGCCATCAAGGATGCCGGCATCGAATCGCCCGCCGATCTCCACTTCGTCCAGATCAAGACCGGCGCGCTGACCACCGAGCGCGTGAACGAAGCGCGGCGCCGCGCCAGGTCCGTCGTCACCAGCGACACGTACAAGTCGATGGCGTACGGGCGGGCGGCCGCGGCGCTCGGCATCGGCGTCGCGGCGGAGACGTTCGACGTCGGGAAGCTCTCCGACGACGTGATCCTCCACGACTTCTCGATCTTCTCGGAGGTGGCCTCGACGTCGTCGGGCGTGGAGCTGATGAACTGCGAGGTCATCGTCCTCGGCAACTCCGCGCGCTCCACCAGCGGCCTGGTCATGGCGCACGCCGTGATGAGGGACGCCATCGACGGCGCCGCCGTGCGCGACGCCCTGCGCCGGGCGGGCCTCGGCGTCGAGTGCGAGCTGGTCGCCGCCGATCGCGAGCGGTTGATCAACGTGTTCGTGAAGTGCGAGCCCGATCTGGCCGGGGCCACGCGCGGGCGCCGGCACGTGATGTTCGAGGACTCCGACATCAACGCCACGCGCCACATCCGGGGGGCCGTCAACGCGGTGGTCGCGTCGGTGACCGGCGACACGATGTGCTACGTCTCGGCCGGCGCCGAGCACCAGGGGCCGCCGGGCGGTGGCGTCGTCGCCGTGCTCGCGCGCGCGGCGGGCGGCGGATAGCCGCCGGAGTCACGCCCGGCCGGCGGGCCCGCGCGAATCAGCGCGTTCACGTCTTGTGGCCGACGTCACGGCCCCGCGCGCGTGTCCTGAAAGCGAACACTGCGCTAACGTGCCATCGGCTCGGGTCCGTCAGGGGCGGAGATACCGGAGGCATCTCCTCTGGCGCGTCCATTGCAACATTGCTCGCCGCACACGGCCATGAACCAAAGGTGGCTTCCCGACGAAGTGCTGAGCGGCGTGCGCGTGGTGCTGGTCGAAGCCAACAGCGAAGACCGCGCCGTCCTCACCGCGCTGCTCTCGATGTACGGCGCCGACGTCAGGGCGGTGAGCTGCGCGCGCGAAGCCGTCGGCCTCCTGCACTCGGCGGCGCCCGCGGTCGTCGTCTGCGATCCGGGCGTCGCGGCGGAGGACGGCGTGTGGCTCATGCATCAAGCCAGGGCCTGCTCCAGCGAGGATGGTCGCACGCGACGAATTCTCGGCCTGTCCGGCACGTACGCCGCGCGCGACAGCTCGCGCGTCCTCGCCCTCGGCTTCGACGGATTCCTCTCGAAGCCGGTGGACGTTCAGGTCTTCTGTGCGATGGTGGCCGACCTCGCCCGGGCGATCTGATACCATCACGCTCCGTCTTGCTCATCATCGCGATCGCCACCGTGCTGCTCGCCGTCGCCGCACCGGTGTCCGGTGAGGTGCTGCTGCCCCCCGGCTTCACGGCGAGCGTCTACGTCACCGGCGACGGCTTCGCTCAGCCAGGCGGCTTGCCGTCGACGTCCACCCTGGTCATCGACGACGCCGGCGTCCTCTATCTCGCGCGAACCGGGCGGCGCTTCACCGCCGGCGAGGTGGAGGATCTCTTTCCCGTTTACCGTATTCCGGCCGGCGGCGCGCGCCTGACGCCGGCCACCGAAGCGCGCTACTTCTACGGGCCACCGCTGCCGAACCCGCAGGTGGGAGCGGTCCGTGGTCAGGATCTGCTGGTGACCACCTTCGATCGCGAGCGCAAGATCGGCGTGCTCTACCGGCTCCGTGACGGCGCTGCCGAGTTGCTTGCGGGCGGCACTCCATCGCGCGGTGAGAAGCCGCTCCTGCGACAGCCGGAAGGCGTGGCCATGGACGGCAGCGGCAACATCTACGTCGCCGACCGCGAGCAGGGCTTCGTCGTCAAGCTCGACGCGGCCGGTCGCGTGCTGCACCCGCGGTTCGCCGAGGTGACGCGCCCGCGCACGCTGGCGGTGGACGCCGGTGATCGCCTGTGGATCGGGGCCGATGGCGGCGCCGAGGCCCCGTGGCAGCAAGGGCCCGGCGAGATTTGGACGGTGAGCCCGCAGACCGGCGCTCAGCTCGCCGTCCGCGGTCCCGTCGCGGCGGGACTGGTGGCGGGCCCGCCCGGTCACGCCATCGTCGCCAATCGGCAGGCCGCCTCCGTCGTCGTGGTGACGGCGGACGGTCAGACGCTCGAGCTGGCGCGCTTCACCGACGGCGACGTGCCGCGCGGCCTGGCGCTCGCGCCGGTCACGCCGGAGACGCGCCGGGCCGGCATCGCCGGCGATCTCTTCATCGTCGTCATCCGGCGCGGCATCTTCGCCGTCAACGAGGTCGTGCGCGTGGCCGGTCCGCTCGAGTCGTTCATCCGCGGCGGCGGCGCCGCGCCGCGACGGTGAGGACGAGGACGCTCGCGAGGCCGGCGCCGCCTCCGGCGACACACGCGGTGGCCACACCGGCGTGCTCGGCGATCGTGCCGACCAGGAACGAACCGATCGGCGTCATCCCGACGAAGACCATCGCATAGAGGCTCATCAGTCGGCCGCGCAGCTCGTCGGGGACGGTGATCTGCACCGTCGTGTTGCAGCTCGTCATGAACAGGATCTGGGCGAGGCCGATCACGCCGAGCAGAACGGCGGTGAGAGGAAAATGATGGGCCGCGCCGAGCGCCATGGTGGCGATCGAGACGACGATCGCCGGCACGATGACCATCGGCAGCGGCGGGCGCTCCCGGCCGAGTCCCGCCAGGACGACCGCGCCGGTGACGGCGCCGGCGCCGAGCGCGGCCATGAGCAGGCCGAAGCCGTGGGCGCCTTCGTCCAGGACGTCGCGGGCGATGAGCGGGACGAGGACGTTGAAGTTGATCACGAAGAGGCTCACCGCCAGCAGGAGACCGAACACGAGCGCGACCCGCGGCGTCCCCAGCGCGTAACGGACACCGTCCCCGATCTCACCGACGAGACTCTTGCCCGTGCGCGGTCGCGGCAAGCCCTCGTTGCGCATGGCGAGCAAGGCCAGGATCACGGCCACGAAGCTCCCCGCGTTGACGAAGAACGCGGCCGCCGGACCCCAGCGCGCCACCAGGAGGCCGGCCACCGCCGGTCCGATCACGCGGGCGCCGTTGAACATCGCCGAGTTCAGCGCGATCGCGTTCATGAGATCGGCCTTGCCCACGAGGTCGGCCACGAACGCCTGGCGGGCCGGCATGTCGAAGGTGTTGGCGATGCCGTAGATCGACGCCAGGGCGGCGACGTGCCAGTACTGGACGTGACCGGTCGCGACGAGGCTGGCCAGCACCAGGGCCTGCAGCATGAGAACGGTCTGCGTGCCCAGGATCATCCGGCGCTTGGGTACGCGGTCGCTGATGGCGCCGGCGGCGAGCGAGAAGAGGAGCATCGGCCCGAACTGCAGCGTGCCGATCATGCCGAGGCGGAAGGGCGAGTTCGTCAGCTCCAGCACGAGCCAGGCCTGCCCGACGCTCTGCATCCAGGTCCCGATCAGCGAGACGAGCTGACCGCCGATGAACAGCCGAAAGTCGCGGTGGGCGAGGGCGCGGAGGGCCCGGGGAACGCCGGCCATCGGTGTACTGTAACTCTCTGGTTCTGCGGTATGTTCTAGGATGTGAGTAGTGTCCCGGGCGCCCCTGGCTCTCCCCCCGTCGGCTCGACCGTCACGATCCTCTTCAGTGACATCCGCGGCTTCACGGAATACACCGACCAGTACGGCGACGAAGCGGCCTTCCAGGTGCTCCAGGAGCACAACGACGTCGTCCGCCGCCAGATCGGCGCGTTCGCGGGCAAGGTGGTGAAGACCCAGGGCGACAGCTTCATGGTCGCCTTCACCACCGCGCGCGGGGCCGTTCTCTGCGCCGCCGCCATCCAGCGCGCGATCGCCGAGCGAACGCAGGCGGAGCGCGGCACGCGGATCGCCGTGGGCATCGGCATCAACACCGGCGAGCCGATCTACGAGGGCGGCGACTTCTTCGGCAGCACGGTCAACCTGGCCGCGCGGGTCTGCGCGTCGGCCGGCCCCGGCCAGATCCTCGTCGCGGAGACGACGCGCCACGTCGCCGGCCGGCTCGAGGGCGTCGACTACATCGATCGCGGCCTGCACGAGCTGAAGGGCTTCCAGGACCAGCAGCGCCTCTTCGAGGTGTCGTGGATGGTCGCGCCGCCGGCGCCGGCCCCCGCGGTTCTCGACGAGGCCGAGATCAGCGCGATCGAAGGCGCGGTGCAACGCGCGCTCGGCGTGCTCAATCGCGTCCTCGCCATCGGGCATCGCGACGATCCCGCCTTCCGCCCGCTGCTCGAGTGCCAGGCCAAGGCCAGCGAGCTGCGGCTGTCGCTGTCGCGGGCGGTCGCCGAGCAGCGCGGGTACACCGTCAAGCAGGTCGATCAGGCGATGCTCCCGTTCGCCGATCTCCTCACGCTGGTGACCGGGCGCGAGCATCTCGACGACCAGCGCTGGGGTCAGCTCGAGACAGGCGTCAGCCGCGCCTTCGGCCGGCCCCTGGTGGCTGCCGCCACGCGCGGTCGCCTCGGGGTCGGCGCCGACCACGGCCCTTCCAAAGTGGCGCCGGCCCCGCCGCCACGCGAGCCCGAGCCACCCCGCGCCGAGCGCCCCCGCCGCGTGCCGGTGGTGCCGGACGCGCCCGCGCCGTTGCCGATCGATGCGCGCGCGCAAACCGTCCGGTGGTGGGCGTCGCTCCAGGAAGGGTGGCAGGCGTGGAAAGTGTCGGGCATGGCGCAGGCGCACGCCGTGCGCGCGGCCGTTGCCCGCCATCCCTACATCCTCGGCGTGCCGTTGCGCGAAGCCCCGAACCACGACGGTGGCCGGCTCGCCGCCGGGTACTTCGCGCTGCTCGAGCACGTGGAGGACCAGTCGCCGGGCTTCGTTCGGACCGCGGTCGACCAGGCGGTGGCGGCGGTGGGTCCGGACGAGCCCTCCGCCCTCGACAACGCGCTCTACGGACTGCTCGTCGGGCGCGGGCGGCTCCGCGAGACGTACGCCGACTTCGTCCGCGACGTGATGATCGCCGCCATTCCCACGCCGGGGCTGTGGGTGGATGCGGCGCTGACCGAGCGCGAGGAGTCGACGTCGGTGGTGACGCGGCCGAGCGCCACGGTCGGTGACTCCGGCGAGGCGCGGCAGGAGCTGACGGAGGTGAAGCACCGCGCGGGCGAGCGCCGCTTCGCGCTCACGATCGCGGCCCTCACCGCGCGCTTCTTCGTCTTGCACGGCGTCGACCTGCGGACGCCGCGCGACGTCGAGCTGCGGCTCACCCGCGGAGGCGAAGGCTCCGACCACGCGTGGTCGCTGCAAGTGCGGAGCGACCAGCTCCTGCACTCGCCGCCCCGAAGGCTCAATCCCGGCGGCACCACGCTGCCCGGGCTCGGCCGCAACTACGGCGACCTCTGGATCGGCGTGTTCAACCCCGAGCCGGCGGGCAGCGCCGTGTACGAGCTGACCGTCACGATTCGGGTGCAGAGCCCGCCTGGTCTGCGCCGCTCCACGTTCTCTCCCCTCGGTCGCGGCCCCCGCTGATCGTTCGAGGTGACGCATGAGCGCTGACGACATCATCTGGCGACCCACTCCCGACCTGGCCGAGCGCTCGCGCATCGGCCGCTTCCTCCGCGCCCACGGGATCGCGTCGCTCGCCGAGCTGCAGCGTCGCTCCGTCGCCGATCCCGAGTGGTACTGGACCGCGGTCGTCGAGGACCTCGGTCTTCGCTGGCTGCGCGCCCCCCGGCGCGTGCTCGACGACGCGCGCGGCCCGGCGTGGCCGGCGTGGTTTCCCGGCGGCCTGATGAACTTCACCGATTGCTGCCTCGACCGGCACGTCGAGGGCGGGCGCGGCGAGCATCCCGCCCTGATCTGGGAAGGCGACGACGGCTCGACGCGCCAGGTGACGTACCGGGAGCTGCTCCGTGAGGTCAGCCGTCTGGGCAACGCGCTGCGAGCGCTCGGCGTCGTCGAAGGCGACCGCGTCGGCATCTTCCTGCCCATGTCGCTGGAGGCGGCCATCGCCACGCTCGCCGTCGTGCGCATCGGCGCCATTTACACGCCGTGCTTCTCCGGCTTCGGCTCCCAGGCCGTCGCCTCGCGACTTCAGGATTGCGAGGCGACGGTGCTGATCACGGCCGACGGGTTCCATCGCCGCGGCCAGATCGTGCGCATGAAGGAGACGGCGGACGAGGCCCTGGGCCTGAGCCCGACGGTGAAGACCGTGCTCGTGTACCGGCGGCTCGGTCGCGACATTCCGTGGACCGCAGGGCGCGATCGCTGGTGGCACGAGGCGGTGGCCGGTGTCGGCGATCAGTGTCCCGTCGTGGCCGTCGATGCGGATCGTCCGTGCCTCATCATCTATACGTCGGGAACGACCGGCCGGCCCAAGGGCACCGTCCTCACCCACGGCGGGTTCCTGCTCAAGTGCGCTCACGATTTCGCGTACTGCATGGACGTCGGCCGTGACGATCGGCTCTTCTGGCTGACCGACCTCGGCTGGCTGATGGGACCGATGGCCATCACCGCCGCGCTCGTCCACGGCGCCACCGGCGTCGTCTTCGAGGGCGTGCCCGATTTCCCCAAGCCCGATCGGCTGTGGCAGCTCGTCGAGCGCCATCGCATCACGGTGATGGGGCTCTCGCCGACGGCGGTGCGCGCGCTCATGCCCCACGGCGTCGAGCATCCGCGCAGCCGCGATCTCTCCTCGCTGCGCATCCTGGGCTCGACGGGCGAGCCGTGGAATCCCGAGCCCTATCGCTGGCTCTTCGAGCAGGTCGGAGGCTCGCGCCTGCCCATCATCAACTACACGGGCGGGACCGAGATCTCCGGCGGCATCCTCGGCTGCTTCCCGATCGCGCCGCTCAAGCCGTGCTCGTTCACCGGGCCCATCCCGGGGATGGCCGCCGACGTCTTCGGCGACGACGGCCGCCCGGTGCGCGGTCAGGTCGGCGAGCTGGTGGTGACGAAGCCGTGGCCGGGCATGACGCAGGGCTTCTGGCGCGATCCCGCGCGCTACGAGGAGACGTACTGGTCGCGCTGGCCCGGTGTGTGGGTCCATGGCGACTGGGCCGTGATCGACGACGATGGCTTCTGGTTCCTCCAGGGCCGCTCCGACGACACGCTGAAGATCGCCGGCAAGCGTCTAGGCCCCGCCGAGGTCGAGTCGATCCTGGTCGGACACGCGGCCGTGGCCGAGGCGGGTGTCATCGGCGTGCCGCACGAGGTCAAGGGCGAGGCCGTCGTCTGCTTCGTGGTCCTCAAGCCGGGACGCGAGCCGTCGGAGGCGTTGCGGTCCGAGCTGTCCGAGCGCGTGGCCCACGAGATGGGCAAGGCGCTCAAGCCGGAGCGCGTGCTGTTCGCTCGCGACCTGCCGAAGACGCGCTCGGCGAAGATCATGCGGCGCGTGATCCGCGCGACCTATCTCCGGCGCGAGCCCGGAGATCTCTCGTCGCTCGAGAATCCCGACGCGCTGAAGGCGGTCGCCGAGGCGCGCTAGAGCCCAAGGCGGCGCAGCGCTGTAGTCGACGACAAACGCTTGACCCGGGTCTTTCTCCGCGCTTAGACTTCTCCCGGTTCCAGGCCCGGACCGCCCGAGCGTTGGGGGGTGGTACGTTGCTGGGTCAGGGTCCTCTGTAACGTCTCGGTGCCTCCGTTGGCCGTCATGACGGCCGGCGGGGGCGTTTGTGTTTTCGGGAAGGAGGTACGTCATGAGTATCGTCGCCATTTCCGAGACCGCGGGCAGCCTTGGCAGAGAGATCGGGCGCACGGCCGCGGCAACCCTCGGGCACGAGTTCGCGGACCGAGAGATCATCTCGAAGGCAGCCGAGCGCTTCGGCGAAGGCGTC
>WNEY01009124.1_pt1 | contig 13622 bp, 12 predicted proteins | sample 5400531 | NCBI WGS metagenome assembly WNEY01 (sample SAMN13153338, study PRJNA577476) | soil metagenome | isolation source: 200 cm saprolite under Douglas fir tree site 1 | place: USA:California | collected 2015-04-18
GCCAAGCTCGCACGCATGGAGGACGCGCTCCACCAGCGCATCGTCGGCCAGGCCGACGCGGTGACCGCCGTCGCCCGCGCCATCCGCCGCTCCCGGGCCGGGCTCAAGGACAGCCGGCGGCCCGTGGGATCGTTCATCTTCCTGGGCCCGACGGGCGTCGGGAAAACGGAGCTGGCACGCACGCTCGCCGAGTACCTCTTTGGCGACGAGAACGCGCTGATCCGCGTGGACATGTCCGAGTACATGGAGAAGTTCTCCGTGTCCCGGCTGCTCGGGGCGCCCCCGGGCTACGTGGGCTACGAAGAGGGCGGCTTCCTGACCGAGAAAGTGCGCCGGCGGCCATACTCGGTGGTGCTGTTCGACGAGATCGAGAAGGCCCACCCGGACGTGTTCAACATGCTGCTCCAGGTGCTCGACGACGGCCGTCTGACCGACTCGGTGGGCCACGTCGTGGACTTCAAGAACACGATCCTGATCATGACCTCCAACCTGGGCACGAGCTTCATCGGCAAGCGCACCACGCCCGGGTTCCTGCCCGAAGGGGACGAGACGACCCACGACCGCATGAAGGAGCGTGTGCTCGACGAGCTCAAGCGCGCATTCCGGCCCGAGTTCATCAACCGCGTCGACGACATCATCGTCTTCCACGCGCTCAGCAAGGAAGACATCATGAGCATCGTCCGTATGATGATCACGCGGGTCAACGCGCAGCTGACGGACAAGGGGATCCAGCTGGAGCCAACCGAGACCGCGCTCGAGCTGCTCGTCCAGAAGGGCTACGACGCGACCTACGGCGCCCGGCAGCTGCGGCGCACCATCCAAAAGCAAGTGGAGGACCCGCTCGCCGAAGCCATTGTGCGCGGCCAGTTCTCAGACGGCGCCCGGATCGAACTCGACGCCGAAGGGGATAACTTCGTCTTCAGGGAGATCCAGATCGCCGAGCCGAAACTGGCCCTGGCGGAACACTAAACGAAGGCGCACGAGCCAACGCTCTTCATGCGCACGCAGGGGAGAACTCTTCTCTCCATTTTTTTTGCCCTCCTCCTGGTGGGTGCCGGCGCGAGTTTCGCCCAAGCCCCGCCGGCGCCGGAGCGGCAGATCCTCGTCAAGGAACTCGCCGTTCAGGGCAATCGTCGGGTCCAGGAGGCCGTCATTCTGGGCCGAGTCAGCGCGAAGGTCGGGCAGCCCTTCTCGCCCAACCGCCAGGCCGAGGACATCCGGGCGATCTTCGCGTTGGGCTTCTTCGACGACGTGCAGCTGAAGGTCGAGGACTTCGAGGGCGGCGTCAAGCTGACCTTCGTCGTGGTGGAGCGGCCGTTCGTCCGCGACATCCTCTTCGCCGGGAACAAGAAGCTCGACTCCTCGGCCCTGCAGGAGAAGATCGACCTCAAGCTGGGCAGTGTCTACAACCCGGTCGCCGTGACGCGCGCGACCGAGAAGCTCAAGGAGTATTACGAGGAAGAGGGCTATTTCGAGGTCGCAATCACGCCCGACGCCGAGAAGCTGCCGGACGGCGACGTCACCGTGACCTTCCGCATCGCCGAGGGGCGCAAGATCACCATCGAAGAGGTCGTGATCGAGGGCGCCAAGGGCCTCAAGCCCAAGCAGATCAAGGAGATCATGCTGACGCAGGAGCGGGAATTCTTCATCCTGCGCGGCACCGTCCAGCGGCAGAAGCTCGACGAGGACGTCGAGCGAATCATCCAGCTCTACAACGACCACGGCTACGTCCAGGCTCGGGTTGAATCCTCCGACATCCAGGTCGACCGGGTCAATGCCCGGGCGACCATCAAGATCGTGGTCGTCGAGGGCCCACAATTCCACGTCGGCGGGGTCGACGTCACCGGCAACAGCGTGCTGCCGCTCGAAGAAATCAAGCGGCGAATCCTTCTCGCGCCCGGCGACGTGTTCTCGCGCTCCAAGCTCCGCGAGACCGTGAAGGGCATCACCGACGTGTACGGGACCATCGGGCGCGCGTCGGCGGACGTCAACCCCAACGTCACTCAGGATCTCCCCAATCTCAAGATCAACATCACCCTCGAGATCGCCGAGGGTCCCGAAGTCTTCGTCGAGCGGATCAACATCAGCGGCAACACGCGGAGCGAAGAGAAGATCCTGCGCCGTGAGATCCCCATGGCCGAAGGGGAGCTGTTCACGACGCCGAAGCTGCAGCGCGCCAAGCAGCGGCTCACGAACCTGAACTACTTCGACAAGGTCAACGCGACCACCGCGCCCGGCTCGTCGAAGGACAAGATCGTCGTCAATATCGACGTCACTGAGAAGCCGACGGGGCTCTTCTCCATCGGCGGCGGCTTCAGCTCCCAGGACGGCGCGTTGGGCACCGTCGACTTGTCCCAGCGCAACTTCCTCGGCAAGGGCTGGGAAGTGTTCCTCCGGCTTCGCGGCGGCGAAAAGGTCCAGCAAGGGCAGATCGGCTTCACCGAGCCCTGGCTCTTCGATCGCCCTCTGGCGGCAGGCTTCGACCTGTTCAACAACCGCCGCATACTCACCGACTACAGCGTCAACTCCCTCGGTGGCGACATTCGCTTCGGGCATCCGGTCGGCGACTACTCGCGCGTCAGCGCGCTCTACCGGATCAGCAATGATCACATCGCCGACGTAGCGTCGACGGCGAGCCAGGAGCTCCTGGACGCGAAGGGCGATCACATCATCTCGCTCATTGGCACGTCCTTCGGGCGCGACACGCGGGACAGCGCGTTCGAGACCACCAAGGGAAGCACCCAGGGGATCGGGTTCGACTTCGCCGGCGTGGGCGTCGGCGAAAAGTTTATCCGGACTATCGCAACGGCGACGTACTACCATCCGTCGCCCAGGGACAGCAGCGGGACGCGGATCGGCGGCAACGTCGAGGTCGTCGGGAACATCGAGTACCTGATCCCGCTGTTCTTCGGAATTCGCGCGGCGCTGTTCTACGATGTGGGCAATGTGTGGGGGCCCGACGAGGCGAACCGAACCCGGTTCGATCCGACCGACCTGCGCCACGGCGCGGGCCTCGGATTCCGGTGGAACTCGCCGTTCGGCCCGATCAGGGTCGACTACGGCGTCAAGCTGGATCAAAAGAAGGGTGAGAAGTTCGGTAACTTCAACTTCTCCGTGGGCTCCGCATTCTAGGCGAGGAGGGCAGGAGGCAATGAGGGGCATGAAGCTGGTCAATGCGGCGGTAGTGCTGGGAGCCGGCGTGGTCGTCGGCATGTGGACGGGCGCGCCGGCGAGCTCGGCGCAGAGCGGGGCTGGTACGCGGGTGGCGATCATCGACGTCCAGCGGGTCCTGGCGCGGTCGGCCGCCGGCGTGGCGGCCCGCGAACAGCTCGAAAAGGAAAAGGCCGCCATGCAGAAGCAGGTGGACGGCCACCGGACCGAGTTGGAGAAAATGCGCGACGAACTGGAGAAGAAGGGTCAGCTGCTGTCTCCCGAGGCCCGACGCGAAAAGCAGGAGGCCCTCGAGCGCAAAGTGCGGGACGTGCGGCGGCTCGTGGACGACCTGCAGGCGTCGCTGCAGAAGAAGGAAGAGGCCCTGCTCGCGAAGGTGCTCCAGGATCTGGGGGGGCTCGTCCAGAAGGTCGGCAAGGACAAGGGCCTCACAATGATCCTCGAGCGGCAGCGCTCAGGCGTGCTCTACGCGGCACCCGAATCGGACGTGACCGACGACGTGCTCAAGGCCTACGACGAAGAAACCAAGAAGGCCAAGAAATAGGTGAGCGGAGGCGCCTCGTTCACGCTCGGTCGGCTCGCCGAGGCGCTCGGGGCGACCCTCGAGGGCGACGCGGCGCGCGTGGTGACGGGCGTGGCCCCGCTGGAGACGGCCGGGCCGGCGCAGGTGTCATTCGTGAGCAATCGGAAATACCAGCGCCTCGCCGAGTCTTCGCGCGCGGGTGCGTTGGTGGTCCCGCGGGACGCGGGCGCTCTTCCGGGCGCCCTGCTCCGCGTCGACTCACCGCAGGCCGCGCTCATCACTTTGCTCCGACTGTTTCATCCGGAGCCCGCGACAACGCCGGGCATCGATCGGTCGGCGGTCATCGCGGACGGAGCGCGCGTGGATCCCAGTGCGGCGGTCGGTCCTCATGCGGTGATCGAGAGCGGGGCGGTGATCGGCGCTCGCAGCCGGGTCGGAGCACTCTGTTTTGTCGGGGCGAACGCGGTGCTCGGCGACGAGGTACGGCTCTATCCCACAGCCGTGGTCCGGAACGGTGTCCGGATCGGACACCGCGTGATCGTGCATCCCGGGGCCGTGCTGGGCGCGGACGGCTTCGGCTACGCCTTCGACGGCTCGGCTCACCGCAAGATCCCCCAGGTGGGCGGCCTCCGCGTCGAAGACGACGTGGAGATCGGGGCCAACACGACCATCGATCGGGGCACGCTCGGCGACACGGTGATCGGCCGAGGCACGAAGATCGACAACCTGGTGCAGATCGGGCACAACTGCGAGATCGGCGAGCACGTGATCCTGGTCTCCCAGGTTGGCATCTCCGGCTCCTGCCGGATCGGCAACCGGGCGATCCTGGCGGGACAGGTGGGCCTCGCCGACCATGTGACGATCGGCGAGGGGGCGATTCTCACGGCAAAGTCGGGCGTGCCGAGCGACGTCCCGGCGGGCGAGGTGTGGGGTGGCATCCCGAGCCGGCCGAGCGCTGAGGCCCGCCGCATCTGGGCGGCGGAGGCCATGCTGCCTGAGCTGATCAGGAAGGTGCGCGCGCTTGAAAAGCGCGTTCGCGAGCTCGAGGGAAAGCGAGACGGCTGACATGTTCCATCCGACAGCGGTGATCGATGCCCGGGCGGAGCTGGCGGCCGGCGTCCGTGTCGGGCCGCACTCGGTGATCGGCCCGGAGGTTCGCATCGGGGAGGCGACCGAGGTCGGCGCCCACGCGGTGCTCGAGGGGCGGGTCCGCATCGGGGCGCGCTGTCGGATCGGTCACGGGGCGATCATCGGCGCCACGCCTCAGGACTTCAAGTTCCGCGACGGGACGCCGACCGGTGTGCGAATCGGCGACGACACCGCGATCCGCGAGTACGCGACGATCCACCGGGCCAGTCACGAGGGCGACGATACGCGCATCGGCGACCACTGCCTGGTCATGGCCTCGAGCCACATCGCCCACGACTGCGTCATCGGCGATCACGTCGTCATCATCAACTACGCCGGGCTCACCGGGCACGTCACCGTGGAGGACCGCGCGACCATCGGCGGACTCACCGGCATCCATCCGTTCAGCCGCGTCGGGACCTACGCCTACATCGGCGGCTGCTCCAAGGTGACCCAGGACGTCCCGCCCTTCACCGTCGTCGACGGGAATCCGGCGACCGCGCGCGCCGTCAATGTCATCGGCATGAGGCGTGGCGGCATCGATGCGGCCGCCCGCCGGCAGGTCCAGGCGGCCTTCCGCGTCCTGTATCGATCGGGCCTCGTCCCGGCGGCCGCGCTCGCGCGGCTGAAGCAAGAGCTGGGCAGCGACCCGCTCGTGACGAAGCTCGTGGACTTCATCGAAGGCTCCAAGCGGGGGATCGTGCCCGCGGCGCGCGCCGCGGCGACGGCCGACGCGGAGCTCGAGGAGAGAATCTTTTGAAACCGCCGAGCGAGCCGAACGTCCGCGGCGCCGTCGTGGGCGCCGGGCACATGGGCCAGTATCACGTCCTGGCCCTAGCCGAGCTGTGGGGGGTGGACCTGGTCGGCGTGGTGGACACCGACTTCGAGCGTGCCCGGCGCGTGGCGGCGCCGTACGGCGTGCGCGCGTTCCGCGACCACCGCGAGCTGGCAGGGGAAGTGGACTTCGTCACGGTCGCCGTGCCGACGGAGTGCCATTTCGAAGTGGCGCGCGAGCTGTTGGAGGCCGGCGCCCACGTGCTGGTCGAAAAGCCCATGACCTCGACGTTGGAAGAGGCCAAGGATCTCTTCCGGGTGGCGCGCCAGCGGAATCGGGTGCTGCACGTTGGCCACGTGGAGCGCTTCAACGGCGCCGTGCAGGAGCTTCGCAAGATCGTCGAGCGGCCGATCCTGATCGAGTCGCGACGGCTCGGGCCCTTCGTGCCGCGCGTGCAGAGCGACTCCGTCGTCATGGACCTGATGATCCACGACATCGACATCGTCCTTGGGCTCGTGGACAGCGAGCCCAGGAAGATGACCGCCGTCGGCGCCTCCGTGCACTCGCCGGTGACCGACGTGGCGACGGTGCAGATCGTGTTCGATTCGGGTGCGATGGCGACCATCACGGCCAGCCGGGCCACGGAGGAAAAGATCCGCACCCTCGCCATCACCCAGCCGGAGGCCTACATCGTCCTCGATTACGGCACCCAGGACATCCAGATCCACCGGCGGGCCGACCAGGAGTACACGCTCAACCGAGAGTCCATCCGCTACCGCCAGGCGTCGTTCGTCGAGCACCTCCTCGTCCACAAGGACAACCCCCTCAAGCTGGAGATCCGTCACCTCATCGGCGCGGTGCGCTCCGCCCAGGCGAGCGGCCAGGTCGAGCTCCCCGAGGCGGAGGACCTCCGGTCGCTCGCCGTCGCGCTCGAGATCGAGCGGATGATCCGCGAGGGCCGAGGCGAAATCGCCTGGCCGAAGGATCTCCCGTGGAGCGTTCCCTCGGCCTGATGGCCGGTGCCGGGGTACTCCCCGGCCGGGCCGCCGCCGAAGCAAAGCGCCACGGGTGGCGCGTCGCCGCGTTCGCTTTCGAAGAGGCGCCGGGACTCGCCGATGCGGCCGATGACTTCATTCCCTCCCGGATCACCGACATTCAGGCGGTGCTCCAAGGCCTCTCCGCCCGGCAGATCCACGCCGCTGTCTTCGTGGGCAAATTCCCCAAGTCTCGCGTGTTCTCCGACGTCGGGCGTGCCGATCAAGCGGGACGTCGGATGGCGTCGCTGGGCCTCTCGGACGCCGCCCTGGGCGAGATGGTGGTCGCCGCCCTCGATGGCATCGGCGTCGAGGTGCTGGACCAGCGGAAGTTCCTCGCGCCGTGGCTGATCGCCGCCGGCCGGCTGTCGGGGCGGTCGGCCACCGCCGAGGAGTCTGAGGAGATCCAGGCCGGCTTCGCCCTGGCACGCCATCTGGCCGCCTTTGGCGTGGGTCAAACGGTCGTCCGGTCGCGGGGAGTCACGATGGCGGTGGAGGCGGCCGAGGGCACCGACGAGACGATCCGGCGCGGCGCCCTCCTGTCGGGCCCGGGCGCGGTGATCATCAAGGCCGTTGCCCCGACGCACGATTACCGCTTCGACGTTCCCACCATCGGGCCCACAACGCTCGAAGCCATGACCACCGGCGGCGCGACGGCCCTGGCGGTGGACAGCGGCAAGCTCCTGCTCGTGGATCGCGACGAGGTGGTGCGGATGGCCGACGCCGCAGGCATCGCGGTGGTGAGCGTGGATGTCCAGAGCTGACACTCCGGTGATCATGCTCTCGGCGGGCGAGGCATCGGGTGACCTCCATGGCGCTACGCTCTGCCGCGCCCTGCGGGAGTTGGCGCCCGGCGCGCGGCTGGTCGGCATGGGAGGGGCGCGCATGGCCGAGGCGGGCATGGAAGTCGTGGCCGATCCGACGGGCCATGCCGTGGTAGGGATGAGTGAGGCGGTGGGCCGCATCCCTGGGCTGTACCGCGCCTACCGCGCCCTGGTCCGGCGGATATACGAAGAGCGGCCGCGCGCGCTGGTCCTCATCGACTTCCCGGAGTTCAACCTCAGGCTGGCCCGCCAGGCGCGCCGCGCCGGCGTGCCGGTGGTCTATTTCATTCCGCCCCAGCTCTGGGCGTGGCGCCGCGGTCGTATCCGCCAGATGGCCCGCCGGGTGACTCGCGTGCTGGCCGTCTTCCCGTTCGAGCAGGCGCTCTACGAGGAGGCTCATGTCGGCGTGGACTTCGTGGGCCATCCCTTGCTGGACGTCTTGCCGCTGCATCTCACCCGCGACGACGCGCGCCGCCGGCTCGGCCTCGATCCGGCCGCGTCCGTGGTGGGGCTGCTGCCCGGTAGCCGGCGCGAAGAGGTGGCGCGTCTGCTGCCGCCGATGCTCGAAGCGGCCCGGCGGCTGGCGGCGGTGGATCCGCGCCGTCGCTTCCTGATCGGCGCCGCGCCGACCGTGGATCGGGCGCAGGTCACCGCCCTGCTGGCCGCGGCGGCGGAAGCCGATGGGCCGCGGGTGGAGATCGTGGAAGGCCTCACCCATGAGCTCATGGCCGGATCGGACGTGGTGCTCATCGCCTCGGGGACGGCGACACTGGAGGCGGCCCTCCTGGGCGCCCCCATGGTGGTCTGTTACCGGGTGTCGCGTCTCACCGAAACCGTGGCACGGATGCTGGCGCGGGTCTCGTGGATCAGCCTGCCGAACATCGTCGCCGGGCGAAAGGCCGTTCCGGAGGTGCTCCAGGACGAGGTGACCGGCCACCGCCTGGCGTCCGAGGCGCTACATCTGCTGGAGGACGCGGCCGCCGCCACGGCCCAGCGGGCCGCCTTCAAGGAGATCCGCGGCCGATTGGGCGAGCCGGGCGTTGGTCCGCGCGCCGCCCGAGCCGTGCTCCAGGCGGCGCGGGTAGCATGAAGCGTCGGCTCGCGCTGGCCTTCGGTCCGTCGCTGGGAGCCGTGGCCGTGAGACTCCTGGCGCTCACGCTCCGCGTCCGGCGCGAGGAGGAGGCGGTGCGGCCGCACTGGCGGTCCGGGACCCCGACGATCTACACCGCCTGGCATGGGCAAATTCTGCTGATGCCCCATCTCTGCGGCTGGCTGAAGGCTCGGGTCCTGGCGAGCCGCTCAGAGGACGGTGAGCTGGTGGCCCGCTTCATCGCGCGCTTCGGACTTGAAGTCGTTCGCGGCTCTTCGAGCCGGGGCGGCGCGGAAGCGCTTCGCGCGCTCGCGCGGCTGCTCGCCGAGGGCACGGGCGTCTTCGTCGTTCCGGACGGCCCCAGGGGGCCCAAGGAGGTGGTCAAGCCCGGGATCGTCATGCTCGCGCGCTTGAGTGGAGCGCCCATTGTGCCGATGGCGCTCGGCGCCTCGCGGGAGTGGCGGCTGCGCTCGTGGGACGAGTTCAGGATCCCCAAGCCCTTCGCCCGCTGCATGATGCGCTTCGGAGAGCCCATCCGCATCCCCCGCAAGCTGGACCGGACCAGGGAGGAAGCGGCGCGCAAGGAAGTCGAGAACGCCCTCCACGCACTGACATGCCAAGTGGATCAGGAGGCGCGCGCCTGATGTACGCGCTCTACTCGGGCGCCCTCCGCGTCTTGCTCCTCGCCTACCTGCCGGTATTCCTTCTCCGGCGGCTGGGCCGCAGGGGCTACGGCCACGCCTTCAAGCAGCGCCTGGGATGGCTCGAGCCCGGGCTGCCGCCCGAGCCACGCTGCTGGATTCATGCGGTCTCGGTAGGTGAAGCCACCGCGGCGGTGCCGCTCGTGGAGGGCATACGGCGCCGGTGGCCGGAGCTGTCCATCGTGGTCAGCACCGTGACTCCGACAGGAGCGCAAATCGTGGGCCATCGGCTGGCGGGGGTGGCGACTCACCGGTACTTTCCGCTGGATCTCCCCGGCTCCGTCCGCCGCGCGCTCGGCGCGGCGCGGCCGCGATTTTTCATCGGGATGGAAACGGAGCTCTGGCCAAATTTCCTGCGCGCCCTCTCCCGTGTCGGCATCCCGTCCATGGTGGCCAATGGCCGGATCTCGGACCGCTCGTATCGTCGCTACCGTCTCGTCCGGCCCGCGATGGCCCGCATGCTCCGTGATGTGACGGTGTTCGCGATGCAGTCGGATGAGGACGCCAGGCGAATCATCGGCCTCGGCGCGCCGCCGGAGCGGGTGATCGTGACGGGAAATCTGAAGATCGACCTCCAGCCGCCGAACGCGCGCGCCGACGCGATTTGGGAGCGTCTCCTCGGGCTGGGTCCGGGGGAGCGCCTCTGGGTTGCCGGAAGCACTCATCGAGGCGAGGAGGCGATGATTCTCGATGCCCTCCAGCGCCTCAAGCCGAGGTTCGCCGATCTGGCCCTGCTGCTGGCGCCGCGTCACCCGGAACGCGTCGAAGAAGTCGAGCGCTTGGTGCGTGAGCGCGGGCTCCAGCCGGTGCGGCGCACCAGCCTGCCGCGCGAGAGAGCGGCGGGCGCGGTGATCATCCTGGACACGGTGGGCGAGCTGGCCGAGTGCTACCGACTCGCCGATGTGGTGTTCGTGGGCGGTAGCCTCGTGCCAACTGGCGGCCACAACATGCTGGAGCCGGCGCTGCGACGCAAGCCCGTCCTATTCGGGCCCTATACGAGCAACTTTCGCGAGAGCGCCGAGCTGCTCCAGGCGGCTGGTGGAGCCGTCGTGGTGAAGGATGCCGAGGGGCTCGAGAGCGAAACTGGGCGGCTCCTGGCCTCGGCCGAGCTGAGGATGCGGATGGGGGAGGCTGGCTTCGCCGCCGTGGTGTCACGCCAGGGCGCCGTAAACGAGACTCTCGACCTCATCGAGCGCTTCCTCCTTGCGAGGGGCGGGGGCGGTGCAGCAAGAGGCAGGACTCGTCCGCGAGCGCGCCTATGGCTGGGGGCTCCTCCGGACCGGGCGGCTGCCATGCCCAGTGATCTCGGTCGGGAATATCACGCTCGGCGGCAGCGGCAAGACGCCCGCGGTGGAGGCGGCAGCTCTCGCGCTGCGCGAGCTCGGCGCCAGTCCCGCCGTGATCAGCCGGGGCTACGGGCGCCAGAGCCGCGGCGTGGCGGTGGTGGCGGATCGTGACGGCGTCAAGCTCGACGCCCGCGGGGCAGGCGATGAGCCGCTGTTGCTCGCCGAGCGGCTGCCGGGCATTCCCGTCGTCGTGGGCGAGAACCGCTTCGAGGCGGGCCAGGCGGCGGTGGAGCGGTGCGGGGCGACTGCGGTGGTGCTGGACGACGGCTTCCAGAATCGCACCGTGAGCAAGGACCTCGAGATCCTCGTCCTCAACGGCCACGCTCCATGGGGCAATGGCCGCCTCTTCCCGCGGGGCGCGCTGCGGGAGCCCCTGACCGCGCTCGCGCGCGCCGACTTGGTCGTCATCACCAATGCAACGGATCTGGACGCGGGCGCCGCAAGGGGCCGCGTGAGGCGCCACAACGAGCGGGCCCCCGTGATCCGCGCCTCCTATGTCGCGACGGAAGCCCGGGAGATGCGGAGCGGCAGCCGAGTCGAGGCCAAAGCGCTGGTGGGCCGCCGGCTGCTTGCCTTTTGCGGGCTCGCCTCTCCCAAGAGCTTTGCCGGCACCCTGGCCGGCCTCGGCATCCAGATCGCCGCAACGATGGAGTTCCCCGATCACCACTGGTACACGGCGGCGGATCTCGACGAACTGGCCAAGCAGGCGAAGGGCATCGGAGCCGAAGGACTCGTCACCACGGAGAAGGATTGGGTGCGCCTCCGCGGGCTCGAGCCGCCGCCCGCGCCCCTCTGGGTTCTGCCCGTTCGGCTCGCCGTCGACGCGGGGCACGACGACTGGCTCCGGGCGCTCGGGCGTACTCTCGCCTCGTCGGGAGCGAGGCGGATCTAGCGATGGGAGACTCCGCGGGCGTCGTCATCGTGCGGGCGCCGAACTGGTTGGGCGATACGGTCATGGCGCTGCCCGCCCTGCGGGCTCTGCGCGGCGGCCAACCGGAAGCGCGGATCTCCATTGTCGGACCGTGGGCTCCGCTCCTCGGCGGCCAGGGAGTGGGCGACATCCTCCTGCCGTACCCATCCGGTTTCAGAGCGCGGCGCCGGTTCGCCCGCGGGCTCCGATCCGAGGGGTCCGACCTTGTCGTTCTGCTGACGAACTCCTTCGAGTCGGCCCTGGCCGCCTGGGGGTGGGGCGCCCGGCGACGGCTCGGCTTCGATGCGGACGGGCGCGGACCCCTGCTGACCGACGCTGTACCGCTGCCCACGCCTCGCCAGCACCAGATCGACGAGTACGGGGCGCTGCTCGCGTTCGTTGGCATCGCGGTCACCGAGACCGCGCCAGTCTGGAAGCTCGACGAGAATCGCGAATCGGACGAGGAGGTCGCGGCGCTGCTCGCCGAGAGCGGGGCGCGCCCGGGCCGCCGCGTCGTGGGCCTGCATCTGGGCGCTGCGTTCGGCAGATCGAAGCTCTGGCCCGCGGAGTTCTTCGGCCGGCTCGCCGCCGGCCTGCTCGAGGACGGGGCTCAGCCCGTGCTGATGGGAATTCCGGCGGACGATAGGATCGCGACGGCGGTCGGCCGGTCCGCCGGGCGGCCGATACCGTCCCTTGTCGGACGCGACCGTCCGGCGCTACTGCCCCGGCTCCTCGCGCGCTTGGACTGCCTCGTGAGCGGCGACACGGGAGTGGCGCATCTCGCCGCCGCGCTCGGGGTCGCGACGGTCACGCTCTTCGGCCCCACCGACAAGCGCCTGACGGCGCCCCGCTCGGCCTCCGCGCATGTCCTGGACCGCGAGGCGCCGTGCGCGCCGTGTTTCCTGGCCAGCTGTCCCATCGACCACGTGTGCCTGCGAACCATCACTCCCGACGAGGTGGAGGCGCGGGTGCGGAGCGCGATCCGGGCATGAGGACCGTGCTCCACACCGAATCCTCTCCGGGGCTGGGCGGCCAGGAGATCCGAACGCTGGACGAGGCGCGCTGGATCGCGGCGCGCGGCTGGCGCGTGATGCTCGCCTGCCGCCCCGACGGACGCCTCCTGGAGCGTGCTCGAGCGGCGGAACTGGAGGCGGTGCCTCTGCCGATGCGGGGCCCTTGGGACATGATAGCGATCGCGCGCCTCGCCGCTCTCGTACGCCGGGAGGGGGTCAGTCTCGTCCATACCCACAGCTCGATCGACGGATGGATCGGCGGCATGGCGGCGCGGCTGACGGGCGTCCCGGTCGTGCGGACCCGGCACGTCTCGATCGCCATCCGGCGCGGCTGGAATCCCGTATACACGTGGCTGGCCGATCGCGTGATCACCAGCGGTGAGGCCATCCGGAGAATCGTGCTCCAGGCCGGGGTGAAGCCCGAGCGCGTGATCGCGATTCCCGCGGGGGTGCATCTCGAAGCCTTCCCATTCGGCGCCCGTTCGAAGGATCTCGCCGCGAGCCTGGGACTGGGCTCGCCTGTCTTCGGCTCGATCGCGATGTTCCGCGGGTCGAAGGGCCACGCTCACCTCATCGAGGCATTCGGTCTCGTCCGCGCCGCTCATCCCGGGGCGAGCCTGCTCCTCGTCGGCGACGGCATTCGCCGTGCCTGGGTCGAAGGGCTGGCTCGGGAGGCGAAGCTCGGCGACGCCGTCGTCTTCACCGGCTTCCGGCAGGACGTGTCTGCCCTGCTGGGATGCATGGACTGCTTTGTGCTCGCGTCCACCCGCACCGAAGGCGTTCCCCAGTCACTGCTCCAGGCATTCGCCGCGGGCGTGCCGGTGGTCGCCAGCGGCATTGGCGGCGTCCCGGAAGTGGTCACCGACGGCGTGACGGGCCTCATGGTCAAGCCGGAGTCGGCGCCGGATCTGGCGCAGGCGATGGAGAGCGTGCTCGCCGATCCCGGCGCGGCCGCGCGCCGGGCCCGCGCGGCGCGCGCGCTGGCAGAGAGCCGGTTCTCGCACACGGCCGCCGTCGCCCGGCTCATCGAGCTCTACGAGAGCGTGCTGAGCCCCGCCGTCAAGGGGAGAGACGGGTGAGCGGGCCAGCGGGCCTCACCGTGCTCCA
>WNEY01002448.1_pt1 | contig 13621 bp, 11 predicted proteins | sample 5400531 | NCBI WGS metagenome assembly WNEY01 (sample SAMN13153338, study PRJNA577476) | soil metagenome | isolation source: 200 cm saprolite under Douglas fir tree site 1 | place: USA:California | collected 2015-04-18
CCCTGGAATTCGGGCACCACTCCCCATCCCATCTCATAGACCTGTTCGCCGTTCCACTCGCGGTCCCAGAAGTTGACCCCGCCGACCGACACCCCTTCGGGCTTCAGGATCACCTTGAAGATGTAGGACGTATCCGACGTGGGGGCCGCCACGTATCGCTTGTGTCGCACTTCCAGCTGCTCGTTTGTTTCGGGACCACCGAGATGCTCTGTCATCTCGGGCGCATTGAGCCTGACCAGCAGGGGCATGTCGTCGTCCGCCCACGGCTCGAGGGCGACCGACGGTGACGAGCTCAAAGCGGGATGTTGCCGTGCCACCGCGGATTGCGGCGGCGCTCCTTCCTTAGCGCGATCCTCAGCGCGCGGATAAGCTCGCCTCGCGTGCGGCCGGGCTCGATGACGTCATCGATATAGCCCCGCTCGGCCGCGATGTAGGGGTTGGCGAACCGCTCGGTGTACTCGCTCACCAGCTCTCGCCGGCGCGTCCCCGGGTCGGCCGCGGCGTCCAGCTCGCGATGGAAGACGATGTTCACCGCGCCCTCCGGGCCCATGACCGCGATCTCCGCTGTCGGCCATGCGACGTTGAAGTCGGCCCGGATGTGCTTGGAGCACATGACGCAGTAAGCGCCGCCGTATGCCTTGCGCGTGATCACGGTCAGCTTCGGCACGGTCGCCTCGCTGAACGCGTAGAGGAGCTTGGCTCCATGCCGGATGATGCCTCCGTACTCCTGCGCGGTGCCCGGGAGGAATCCCGGCACGTCGACGAACGTGATGAGCGGGATGTTGAACGCATCGCAGAAGCGAACGAAGCGCGCCGCCTTGACCGAGGCGTTGATGTCGAGCGCGCCGGCCATCACCTTCGGCTGGTTCGCCACGACCCCGACCGAATGCCCGTCGAGGTGCGCGAAGCCGACCACGATGTTCATCGCGAAGAAGGGCTGAACCTCGAAGAAGTTGGCGTTGTCGACGACCATGCCGATGACGTCCTTGATGTCGTAGGGCTCCTTCGGGTTGTCCGGGATCACCGTGGCGAGCCCAGGCGCCTGCCGCTCTGGATCGTCCGTGGCCGAGACCGTGGGCGGCTGCTGGTCGAAGCTCTGTGGGATGAAGCTGAACAGGCGGCGCACCTGGCTGAAGCACTCGTCTTCCGATTCCGCCAGGAAGTGCGCGACCCCCGACTTGACGTTGTGAACCTCGGCGCCGCCGAGTGAGTCGAAAGTCACTTCCTCGCCGGTGGTGACGCGGATCACCTCCGGCCCGGTGATGAACATATAGCCGAGCTCGTGCACCATGAATGTGAAGTCGGTCATCGCGGGCGAATAGACGGCGCCGCCAGTGCAGGGTCCGAGGATCAGGCTCAGCTGCGGGATCAACCCGCTCGATTCGACGTTGCGCCAGAAGATCTCCGCATAGCCGGCCAGCGAAACCACGCCCTCCTGGATGCGCGCTCCGCCAGAGTCGTTGATGCCGATGATCGGGATCCGGTTTCGCAGCGCGAGGTCCATCACCTTGATGACCTTCTCCGCGAACACCTCGCCGAGCGAGCCTCCGAACACGGAGGCGTCGTGGCTGAAGAGCATCACGTCTCGTCCGTCGATCTTGCCCATCCCGGTCACAACTCCGTCACCGGGGACGCGCTTCGATTCGAGCCCAAAGCCGTGCGCGCGATGGGTCGCAAAGATGTCGATCTCCTCGAACGAGTTGCGGTCCACCAGCCTCGAGATGCGCTCGCGCGCCGTGAGCTTGTGCTTGGCGTGCTGGCGGTTGAACGCCTCGGCGTCGCCGTGCCCTGCCTCGTACTTTCGCTGCCGCAACAGATTGAGCGGGTCGACCTTCCGTGTGCTCATGACGTCTCCTCGAACATCCACCTGTGCCCTTCGAGGTCCTCGACCCGATAGTGGCGCCCATCCGGGGTGTCCTCGGGCTCAGACAGGATCAACGCTCCAGCTGCACGTGCCCGCGCGCAATGGGCGTCTAAATCGTCGACCTGGACGAGGACACCGTCGATGATGTACGGCACAGTCGACCATTTGCGCGCCGCTTCACAGGTTTCGCGGTGGTGCCTCGGACTCTGATAGTCGGGCGTTGGTGTCGCCAGCATGATGATTGCGTCCCCGACCTCGAGCTCGCCGTGAGTGAGCCGGCCGTCGGCGGAGATGCGACGGTCGGCCTCTGTGAAACCAAATGCCTTGATGAGCCAGTCCATCGCGGCGTTTCCATCCTCATAAGCGATCATCGGCACGACAAATGTCATCGGTCGATTCCTCTCCTGTTCATGCAGTCTCTGGAGGCTGGTACTCGCCCCATACCTTGCGCAGAACCCCGCAGCATTCGCCGATGGTGACGTAGCCGGCCAGCGCGGCTTTGAGCGGCGGCATCATGTTGTCGGCGCCGCGGGCCGCGCGCTCGATGCCCTCCAGACTGCGTTCGACTGCAGCCTGGTCGCGGCGCGCACGAAGCTGTTTCAATGCGCGTGCCTGAGCCGCCTGGTGTCGCGGTCCAACCTTCATGATCTCGACCTTGTCCTCTGCGTCGCCGATGTAGCGGTTGACGCCCACGACGACGCGCTCCCCGGCCTCAACCCGCGTCTGGAATCGATAGGCACTGTCCGCGATCCGGCGCTGAGTCCAGCCCGTCTCGATGCACTTGACGGCCCCACCCAGCTCGTCGATCTCGGCCATGATCGCCAGAGCCTCCTCCTCGACCCGGTCGGTGAGACTCTCGACGTAGTACGAGCCTCCGAGCGGATCGGCGACCAGCGGCACCGCCGTCTCGTGACCGATCAACTGCTGGGTCCGCAGCGCAAGTTCCGCGGCGCTCTCCGAGGGCAGGCCAAGTGCTTCGTCATAGGCATTGGTATGGAGCGACTGAGTACCTCCGAGGACCGCGCTCATGGCCTCCAAAGCCGTTCGCACGACGTTGTTCAGCGGCTGCTGGGCGGTCAGGGTCACGCCACCGGTCTGAGTGTGAAAACGCAGCGCCAACGATCTTTCGTCCTTGGCGGCGAACCGATCGCGCATGACCCGCGCCCACATGCGCCGCGCGGCTCGAAACTTCGCGACCTCTTCGAAAAAGTCCATGTGAGCGGCGAAGAAGAACGACAGGCGTGGGGCGAAATCGTCAACCCCGAGGCCGGCCGCGAGCGCCGCCTCCACGTACGCGATGGCGTTGCTGAGGGTGAGCGCGATCTCCTCCGCGGCGGTCGAACCCGCCTCGCGCATGTGGTAGCCAGAGATGGAGATGGTGTTCCAGTTCGGCAGCTCGCTCTGGCAGTACGCGAACAGGTCGGTCACCAGTCGCATCGAGGGAGCGGGCGGAAAGATGTACGTGCCGCGCGCCGCGTACTCCTTGAGGATGTCGTTCTGGACCGTGCCCGTGATCTTCTCGGGCGGGCTGCCTTGCTTTTCCGCTACCAGCTGGTAGAGAAGAAGGAGCATCGCCGCGGTGGCGTTGATTGTCATCGACGTGGAGACCCTGTCCAGCGGGATGCCTTTGAACAAGAGCTCCATGTCTTCCAGCGAATCGATGGCGACGCCCACCTTTCCGACCTCGCCATTGGCCATGGGGTCATCCGAGTCGTAGCCGATCTGAGTCGGCAGGTCGAACGCGACCGAGAGGCCCGTCTGGCCCTGCTTGAGCAGGAACTGGTATCGCTTGTTCGACTCCGCGGCGGTACCAAAGCCCGCGTACTGCCGCATCGTCCACAGGCGGCCGCGGTACATGTCCTTGTGGATGCCGCGCGTGTAGGGGAAAACACCGGGTAGTGCCTCGTCCGCCGTCCGGTCCTCCGCCGAGTACACCGGTTTGAGAGGCAGGCCTGAGTCGTTGCGGACTTCGGTCATGTCTGGACGAGCTCGGTGAGCACCCCGCCCAGGCTCTTGGGATGCACGAACGCGATCAGCGAGCCGTGCATCCCCATCCTGGGCTCGGAGTCGATCAGCTCGAGCCCGGCGTCGCGCGCCTCAGCGAGGGCCTCGGCGATGTCGGTGACGCCGTAGGCGACGTGGTGAAGGCCGGGTCCGCGCTTGGCGAGGAACTTGCCCACCGGTGAATCCGGGCTGGTCGCACTCATCAGCTCGACCTCGCCGTCGCCGGTGCGGAGGAAAGCCGCCTCGATGCCGTCTTTCTCATTGCGCGTCCGGTGGACGAGCTCGGCGCCCAGCGCGGCTCGGTAGAGCTCGATCGACGCATCCAGGTCCGCCACCGCGATCCCGACGTGGTGGATTCCACTGAGCACGTCAGTACTTGTACCAGCCTTCTCCGGTCTTACGGCCGAGCTTCCCGGCCTTCACCTTTGCCTCCAGCTGGGGCGAAGGCCGATACCGCTCGTCGCCGGTCGCCCTGTACATGTGCAGCCTGGCGTTGTAGGTGACGTCCAGGCCGCTGAAATCGCCGAGCCGGAACGGCCCCATCGGCCAGTTCAGACCTTTCTCGACCGCGATGTCGATGTCTTCGAACTCGGCGATGCCCGCGTCAAGCAGGCGATAGGCCTCCTGGGTCGCGGCGTGAAGGATGCGGTTGACGATGAAGCCGTCGATCTCCTTGTTGATCAGAACCGGCGTCCGGCCCATCGCGCGCGCCATCGCCATCGCCCGCTCGGTCGTCTCGTCCGACGTCATCGGGCCGCGGACGACTTCCACCAGGTCCATCACCAGCACCGGGTAGAAGAAGTGCATGTTCACGCAAAGCTCAGGCCGCGTGGTCGCATCGGCGATCTTGCTGATCCCCATGGTGGACGAGTTGCTCGCCAGCACGGCGCCGGCCGGTGCGAACCTGTCGAGCTCGGCGAACATCGCACGTTTGATGCCGAGGTCCTCGAACACCGCTTCGATGACGAAATCGGCGCCGCGCGTGGCCTCGGCGAGATCGGTGGTCGTATGCACGCGGCTGAGCACGGTCTCGGCGTCGGCAGCGGCGAGCTTCCCCTTCTCAACCCGGCGCATCAGGTGGCCGCGGTTCGAGTCCACCGCCTTTTGGAGCCGCTCCTCGCTCGTGTCATTGAGCGCGACCTCCAGCCCCTGAAGCGCCGCCTGCTGCGCGATCTGGGCGCCCATCGAACCGGCGCCGATCACCGACAGGCGCTGCACTAGGAGCACCCGCGAAATCGAAGATTTCGTGCGGTACTCACTGGACGGAAAAGATTCGCGTCACCCTGTTCAGGGTCAGCACGTTGGGGAGCAGGCCGTCGATCTTGAGCTTGCCCTGCAGCAGCTTGGCCGCCACGCCCCGCCCAACGCCGTCGTAATAGATGGGCAGTCCGAACAGCCCGATCTTGAGGTTGCTAAGGCTCATCACCGTGTCGGCGTCGGTGCGGATGGTGAGGGTGCGCTTCGGCTCGAGGCCGTTGTGGACGATGAGCTGACCGCCCTTGAAGTCGAGCGTGACGCCTTCATCGATGTCCGTCACGAAGATGCCGACGCGCGCCATCAGTGAATCGAAATCGCTCTCCTTCTCGGGATGTGTGCGGACGTTGGCCTCGATCAGCCCACCGAGCATCGACGCGAAGGCGCTCGGCTCGTCATCCGCGTACTCGACCAGCCCGCGGCTCTCGACGTCGAACCTTACTTTTCGTCGGGCCATTCAACCGGCACTCGTGTCGTGCACTCGGTCATCTCCTGGGACGCCTTGGTGTAGCGCACGATGGTCGGCAGGTCACCCTTCAGCTTGAGCTTGCCCTGAAGCATGCCCTTGGTCGCGTCCAGCTGCTTGGTGGCGACCTCCTTCCACCGGGAGTAAGGCGCGGTGAGCACGAAATCACATTTCTGCGCGTCGGCCGCCGTGCCGACGGTAATTTCGCGCGCCTCGCCGTCGTACAGGTCCATCACGATTCCCTTCGCCTCGGGGAAGTGCTTGTCCGGCTCGGCCTCGACCACCAGCCCGACCGTCCACTTCCAGCCTTTGGCCGCGGTCTTGTATACGGGCGACTTGTTGACCTCTTCTTTGAACTCCTTGGCCCACTCGTCCGAGAAAGCCTTCACCGCCATGTTTTCTCCCTCCTCAGCCATTCGAATCGCGGCATGTGCAGGTAGCTTAGGCACACCGTACGATTCCGCGCATGAGCCTCAACCTCGCCGTCATCCTGCGCGAATCCGCCAAGCGGGACCCCGACCACGTCGCGATCATCCTCGACTCGTTCAAGTTCACCTACAGCCAGCTCGACGCGCTGTCCAACCAGGTCGCCTCGAGCCTTAAAGCCGCCGGCCTCAAGAAGGGCGACCGGGTCGGCCTGATGCTGCCGAACGTGCCTCAGTTCCCGATGGCCTACTTCGGAATCCTGAAAGCGGGTGGCGTCGTCGTGCCGATGAACGTCCTTCTCAAGGCTCCGGAGGTCAGCTTCTACATGGGCGATTCCGGCGCCCGATTCATGATCGCCTGGGATGACTTCGCGGGCGAGGCCTTGAAGGGCATCGCCAACCTCCACGGCGTCACGACGTTCGTGGCGCTCAAGCCGGGAGTCACCGAGACGCCCGCGGGCACCCGCAACTTCATGGAGCTGCTGGCGGGCGACCCGAAGTTCGACGGCGAAGCGACCGACGGCGACGACACGGCGGTGATCCTCTACACGTCCGGGACCACCGGCAAGCCGAAGGGCGCAGAGCTCACCCACCTCAACCTGTTCATGAACGCGCACATGGTGAGCCACGTCTTCGGAAGCGGCCCGGGCGACGTCACGCTCGCCGTGCTGCCGATGTTCCATTCCTTCGGACAGAGCTCGGTGATGAACGTCGCCCTGCATGTGGGCAGCACGCTCACCCTGGTCCCTCGATTCGAAGCCGAGAAGGTGATGGAGGTGATCCAGCGGGACAAGGTGACCGTGTTCCCGGGCGTGCCGACGATGTTCTTCGCGCTCTTGCACCACCCGAGCGCAGCCAAGTACGACCTCTCTTCGCTTCGCATCGCGGTATCAGGCGGCGCCGCGATCCCGGGCGAGGTGATCCAGGCCTTCGAGGGCAAGTACAAGACCACGATCCTCGAGGGCTACGGCCTGTCGGAGACGTCGCCGACCGCGACCTTCAACTTCAGCGCGGCGGAGCGCAAGGTGCTCAGCATCGGCAAGCCGATCTTCGGGGTCGAGGTCAGGATCTTCGACATCGACGACAAAGAGCTCCCGGCGGGCAAAGACCACGTCGGCGAGATCGTCATCCGCGGCCACAACGTCATGAAGGGTTACTGGAACCAGCCCGATGCCAACACTGAAGCCTTCAAAGGCGGCTGGTTTCACACCGGTGACCTGGGCTATGTCGACCAGGACGGCTTCTTCTTCATCGTCGACCGCAAAAAGGAAATGATCATCCGCGGCGGCTTCAACGTCTATCCGCGCGAGGTCGAGGAGGTCATCTACTCACACCCGGCCGTGGCCGAGGCTGCCGTCATCGGCGTCCCCGATGAAAGGCTGGGTGAGGAGGTGAAGGCGGTCGTCGCCCTCAAACCCGGCGCCAAGGCGAGCGCCGAGGACATCATCGACTTCATCAAGGAGCGCGTGGCGGCGTACAAGTACCCGCGCACGATTCAGTTCGTCGACACCCTGCCCAAGGGGGCCACGGGGAAGATCCTGAAGAAGGAGCTCAAGGCGCAGCTGGAGGCCGCGGCGAAGGCCTGAGCACTCAGCCCTTTTACGAGCCGCTTTCGGCGCGTGACGCGTGGTTTCTATATGCCGAGCGGCCCCAGACACCGCTCGATCTCGGCACGGTCTACGTGTTCGAGGGCTCCTCACAGATCCCAGGCGGTCGCGGCGCGTTGGGGGTCGAGGAGACGATCAAGGAGCGCATCCACCTGGTGCCCCGATACCGCCAGAAAATCCACCGTGTCCCGCTGAACCTGGCGCACCCGGTTTGGGTCGATGATCCAAATTTCGACCTGGGTGCGCACGTGCGCCGCGAGGTGCTCGCCCCACCGGGCGACGGCGCGACGCTCCGCAAGCTCGTGATGCGCATCCTGGCGCGGCCGCTCGACATGCGCCGGCCGCTGTGGGAGATGACCATCGTCACGGGCCTACGAGGTGGGCGGGTCGTCATCGTCAACCGCGCGCACCACGCCATGGTCGACGGCGTGTCCAGCGTCGACATCCTCACGCTGCTGCTGGACACCACGCCAGAGGGCTACACGCCGGAGCCGCCGTCGGAAGCGTGGAAGCCGCGCCCGCAGCCGTCCAACTGGCAGCTCATCCGCCCGATGCTGTGGAACCTCGGTCCCGCTGCCAAGTCCGAGCGCTCGCGAATACCTGCCATCTGGAGCACGAGACGGTTGCCCTGGACCGGCTTGTTCAAGGTCGGTCGGAACATATTCACGCCACGCCCCGACCTCTTCTTCAATCGCAAGATCGGGCCGCAGCGCACCGGCCGCGGGCTGAAGGTGCCGCTGCCCGCGTTCAAAGCCTTGAAGGATCGCTTCGGCTGCACCGTCAACGACGCCGTCCTCGCGGTGGTGTCGGAAGGGCTGCATCTGTGGTTCAAGAGTCGAGGCGAGGTCGTGCCCGACAAGGTGCGCGTGTTCTGTCCTGTCAGCGTCCGCGGAGACGAGTCTCGCGGCCGAGCCGGGAACCAGATCAGCGGCATGATCCTCGAGCTGCCGACCGGTGACCTGCCCATGGAGGACCGGCTGCGCCGCATCAAGGTGACGACCGGTGACCTGAAGCGCACGCGCCAGGCGGTCGCCGCCGACAAGCTCGTCGGTCTCGCGGACTGGGCGCCGCCGACGCTGCTCGTGCTCGCGGGGAGACTCATGTCCAACCCGCAGGCGGGCGCGAACATCAATGTCACCAACATCCCGGGTCCCCAGTTCCCTCTCTACTCAGGCGGCGCCCAGCTGCTCGAGGTCTGGCCGTTCGCGCCCCTGTACCCATCGATGGGGCTCGGAGTCGCGATCGTCTCTTACAACGGCGACGCTTACTTCGGCCTGACCGCTGACCCAGGCCTCGTCCCGGACGTCGAAGAGTTCACGGCCCGGCTGCGCGAAGCGGCGGCTGAGTGCGCCGACCTGGCTACTCGGTCAGGCTGAATCGGATCGTGTTCTGCCCGATGGTGATGAGGTCGCCGTCGGAGAGCTGCTTCTCGATCACCGGTTCGCCGTTTATCAACGTGCCATTGGTGCTGCCGAGATCGCTGATCCAGAACGACCCCGCGCGAACCTCGATGCGGCCGTGCCGGCCCGAGGTGGCGGGATCCCCGACCACGACGTCGTTATCCGGCGCGCGTCCCACGGTGACCATCTGATTCGGCAGGGCGACGATCCTTCCGGCGAAAGGCCCGCTTTCGAAGCTGAGCTTGGCTGCGAACTCCTCGCCCGCGGCGATGGCCTCGGACGGCATCGCCTGGAGCGAAATCGTGCGCTTGCTTTCTGAAGGCGTCTCGGCCGGCTGCCAGGCCGGGATGATCGTCGTCGCGGGCTCACCGGCATCGGACTGGCCGTTGTCCTGCGCATCCGGAATGGACGAGGTCGGCCACCTGAGCATCGTGGACGTGACGCTCGGGCCGGGCGGTTCGGGCGCCGGCGCGGCTGTCACTGGTTCTGGTAGCGGTTCCGGTTCGGGTTCCGGCGAAGGCGTCGCCTCCGCCACCAGCGGCTCTGGGGTTGGTTCGCTCTCAGGCTCGAGCTCGGGTTCCGCCACGGGCTCGAGTGCCGGCATCGCCTCGGCCACGACGGGCTCGGGCTCGGGTTCCGCCACGGGCTCGAGTGCCGGCATCGCCTCGGCCACGACCGGCTCCGGCTCCGGCTCGGGCGCCGGCATCGCCTCCGCCACCACCGGCTCCGGCTCGGGGAACACCGGCAAAGCCGCGGTCGTGTACGGATCTGCCGCGACCTGCGCCTCTGGTTCCCCGGCGGGCTCGGCTTCGACCACGGCGTCGGCCGCATCGACCGGGGCCATCGCCTCCGGCTCTTCCTGAGCAGGCAGAGTCTCGAGAACAGCAGTCGGAGCGGCTTCGGCGATCGGCTCGGCGGCAAGAGTGACGGTTTCGAGGACCGCCGTCGGCGCGGACGCTTCCTCTTCGCGGTGCACGGGGAGAACCTGGGTGTCCTGCTGTTCGGCCTTCTCCGTCGACTCCGTGCCGAGGAAGCGCTCGAACCAACCGGCGATCCGGTTGAGTCGCTCGACACGCCGGTCCGGCCGGCCGTTCCGCGAGAGGTCGTGTGACTCCTCGGGGTAGCGCACCATCTCGACCGTCTTGCCGAGGAAGCGCATCGCGCCAAACAGCTCCTCGGACTGAGAGATTGCGCAGCGTAGGTCCATCTCGCCGCAGCTGAGGAGCAGGGGAGTCTGCATGTTCTGGACGTAGCGGATCGGGGATCGCCTCCATAGCTCATCGAGATCGGGCCATGGCGGCGGGCCGAGCTCGAGAGCGCCCCAAAGCACGATGTCGTGCTGCGCGTACTCGCTGACCAGGTTGGATATTGGGCGCATGGCGACCGCGGCCGAGAACCGGTTGGTCTGCCCTATCACCCAGTTCGTCATGTAGCCGCCGTACGAACCACCACCGACACCCATCCGGCTCACATCCACGCTGCCGCTCCGCTCTATCGCCTGGTCGAGGGCTGTCATCAGGTCGCCGTAGTCCTTACCGCCCCAGTCGCGGACGACCTGGCGCCGGAAGTGCTCGCCGTATCCGTCAGAGCCGCGTGGGTTGATGTACAGGACGAGGTAGCCCATGCCCACAAGGACCTGGAACTCGTGCATGAACGCCCATCCGTACTGCCCATGCGGACCGCCGTGGATCTCGAGGACGAGCGGATACGTTCGGTTGGGATCGAAGTCCGTGGGCTTGAGCATCCAGCCCTCGACCACCCAGCCGTCGGGCGCGGTGAACGATTCGCGCTCCGGTTGCGCCACATACCGGTCGCGAAGCCAGGGGTTGAGATCGGTGACGCGCGCCTCGGCGCCCTGCGTGAACATGTGCAGCTCGCCTGGGTTGGTCGTGTCCGACGCGCAGAACGCGATGACGCCGGATGCCACGTCGAAGTCGTATGTGCGGCGCTGGCCGCCGACCTCGGGCCGGACGTTCCCTTCGAGGTCGCAGGAGTAAATGGAGCTCGTGCCTGGCCCGCTCGTCGGGAAGTAGATGCGATCGCCTTCGGCTGACCAGACCATGCGGGTGGCATGTCCCGCGCGCATATCGGTGATGAGGCTGTCGCTGACCGCCTGGTCGAGTCCGATGGTGAGACACCGCTGGTCGCCGCCACCCGAGGGGACGATCCACAGCCGCTCCAGAAGACCCGCGTCGAGCCCGTTGGGGGCGATGAACGCGATCATGTCGCCGCGCGGAGACCAGGCCGGCGAGGCGAGGTAGAAACCACCGACCAGCTTCGAACGCCTACCCGCAAGGTCGACCACGTACAGGTTCAGGGCCCTTTGCAGGTCGGCATTGGGCTCCGAGTTGCCCGCGACGACGAGCTTGGAGCCGTCTGGCGACCAATCGAACCCGGCGACATCCCAGGCTCCGCTGGTCAGCTGCGTAACGTCGCCGCCGGTCGCCGGCACTACGAAGAGATGGTGGTAGCGGCCGTCTGCGAATCCTTGGCCGTCGTGCTTGTAGTCGAGACGGCGTGCGATTCGGGCGACGGGTGTTCGCCGCAGCTGATCTCGGCTTTCCGGCGGCCGGGGATCGTCCACGATCGCATCCGGGTCGCCCACGACCGTGCCGATGAAAGCAATCTGGCTTCCGTCCCGAGACCAGGCCGGGCCGCCCGCGCCTTCGGGCAGCGACGTCAGCTGGCGCGCGTCACCTGGGTTCGTCATATCGAGCACGAATATCTGGTCCACCGGCCCGCGCCGGCTCACGAAAGCGACCCGGCTGCCGTCAGGCGACCATTCCGGCGAGTGATCTCGCCGCGGGCCGGCGGTCACATCCACAGGCTCCGGCTCGAGCAATCCCCGGACGACGATGCGGCTCCGATTCTGGCGCGCCTCGGCGTCGGCCCAGCCCAGCTGGTATGCGACCCGGTCCCCGTCAGGGCTCAGTCGGACATGGTCGATCCAGCGGAACCTGTAAATATCTTCGGGGACGATCGGAGCGGGCATCCGGTAAGCCGATTTAAGCAGCAAAAGCAGTCACTTTGCGCGCCCGCATCATTTCTCCCCACCGTATCTTCAGTCAGTACATCAACTTAGATGACACAAAGCTGGCGGCCCGCAGCATTGCGCGGATTCGCCTGGGGTGCCCTGGGCGGGCTCGCCCTGGTGGCGCTGATGTACGTCGCCGGCGTATTCCTGGGCCTCCGGCCGCTGCCGCAGGCGCTGAGCGGGCCGATTCTCGCCCTCATGCCCGGGTTCGTATTCGGCTTCCTGATCGACACCCTGCAGCACGCGGGCAAGGTGGTCGAGGAGTTCGGACTGATCGTCGCCATGGTCGTCGGCCTCGGCGTGCTCGGCGCCGCCTGGGCAGTGGCGAGCAGGCGGTGGAGCTTTGCGCAATCGGCGCTCGTGTTCGCGGCCGGCGGCTGGCTGGTCGTGGCGGTTGTCCTCCTGCCTGTCTCGGGGGACGGGTTTCTTGGGCTGAACGACGGCCCGACCACTCCGATCATCTGGGCGCTGCTGTTCGCGATCTACGGCCTGATCCTGCAGATGGGCACGCCGAGGCCCTTGCCCGAGCAAGCGGACCCCGGCCGCCGGCGAACGATCCGCGCCGTCCCACTGGCCATCGGCGCCGCCAGCCTGGGCGTGCTCGGGCTGCGGCTCCTACCCGACTGGTATCGGGCGATCTTCAACCCTCCGGAGGCCGGTCTGCGCGGCGTGTCGATGGAGATCACGCCGATCGAGAACTTCTACATCGTCTCGAAGAACTTCGGAGACCCGGTCGTGGACGAACACGGCTGGAGCCTCGCGATCGGCGGCGCGGTCGATAAACCGATGAGCCTGTCGCTCTCAGACCTTCGTGTCATGCCGAGCGCCACGGAGTACGTGACCCTGGCGTGCATCAGCAACAACGTCGGTGGTGACCTGATGAGCACCGGAAGTTTCACCGGCGTGAGGCTCCGCGAGCTGCTCGCGCTGGCGAACCCGCGCGCGAACGGCACCTGGGCGGCGTTCAAGGCGCGCGACGGTTATGCCGAGAGCCTGGCGATGAGCCTGATCAATGGCGCGCCTGAGGTCCTGGTCGCATACGACCTCGACGGCGCGCCGCTGCCGAATGCGCACGGGTTCCCGGCCCGCATCGTGCTGCCCGGTCACTACGGCATGAAGGGACCCAAGTGGCTCGATTCGATTGACCTCGTGGACCATGAGAGCGGTGGCTACTGGGAGATGCAGGGTTGGGACCACAACGCGGTCGTCAAGACCACGGCGCGATTCGACGTGCCGCGTGACGGCGACATCGTCAAGCTCGACACGGTGTCGTTGTCGGGCGTCGCCTTTGCCGGCACGCGCGGCGTGAGCAAGGTCGAGTACAGCACCGACGGCGGGAGGAGCTGGACGGTAGCGGACTTCAAAGCCCCGCTTTCGCAGCTGACCTGGGTCCTCTGGTCGGCCACGTGGACGCCGGGCGGGGAAGGCTCTTACGAGCTGCGGGTGCGAGCCACCGACGGATCAGGCACCGTGCAGGATTCAAAGGATTCGCCCAGCTACCCGAATGGAGCCGCCGGCTACCACACGATTCGAATCAACGTCGCTAAGAGCTAGTCGCCACGACTCC
>WNEY01002449.1_pt1 | contig 13619 bp, 8 predicted proteins | sample 5400531 | NCBI WGS metagenome assembly WNEY01 (sample SAMN13153338, study PRJNA577476) | soil metagenome | isolation source: 200 cm saprolite under Douglas fir tree site 1 | place: USA:California | collected 2015-04-18
CGCTTCAGCGCCGCGTTGAACCAGGTAAGCAACACTGTTCGATTTCGTGCTCCAACGCCGCTGCCAAAGCGGATGCAGCGGGAGCCGTCGTCCGTCAGCGCTTCGCGCGAGCACCGATTTCGGCATCACGGTAAACCCACAGCGCACACCGGTGAAGCCACCGTTCTTGGAAAAGCTGCGCAATTCAATCGCGCACGCGAGTGCACCCGGGATGTCGAAAATAGAATGCGGAATTTCAGGATCGGAAATGTACGCCTCGTACGCGGCATCGAAGAGCAAAAGCGCATCGTGCTCGTGCGCGTAATCGACCCAGCGCGCGAGCTGCGCGCGCGATGCGACGGCACCAGTTGGATTGTTTGGAAAACAAAGATAGACGACATCGACATGCTCCTTAGGTGGCTCGGGCACGAAATTGTTTTCCGCCGTGCAGGGCAAATAATAAATGCCCTCGTAGCTGCTATCCTTTCGTGCCGGGCCCGTGTGGCCCGCCATCACGTTTGTGTCCACGTACACCGGATACACTGGATCGGGCACCGCGACCTTGTTTTGGCCGCCCAGAATATCGAGGACGTAACCGCAATCGTTTTTTGATCCGTCAGAAACGAAAATTTCGTCGTCAGCAATCTGAATATTCCGATCACGGTAGTCGCGTTGCGCGATGGTTGATCTGAGAAACTCGTAGCCCTGTTCTGGACCATAGCCGCGAAAAGTTTCGCGGTGTCCCAGCTCATCGACCGCGCGCTTCATTGCTTCGATAGCTGCGGGCGGAAGCGGCTCGGTAACATCACCAATCCCGCAGCGGATCAATCGCTTGGCACCTTCAGGATGGGCTTCGCAGAATTCGCGCACGCGCCGCGCCACCTCTGGAAAGAGATAGCCAGCCTGAAGCTTGAGATAATGTTCGTTGAGATAAGCCATCGTTGTAGCGGCGTTTGTGGCAAACGCCGAACCTAAAAAGATAGGCGCCTGGCACAAGCGCCTCTACAACGCTTGCCCTGCTCAGTAGTTCTTGGCGACCGCGTCCCAATTCACCACATTCCACCACGCTTTGAGATAATCGGGCCGGCGGTTTTGATATTTCAGATAATAAGCGTGCTCCCACACGTCGACGCCGAGAATCGGCGAGTTACCGTCCATCAGAGGACTGTCCTGGTTTGGCGTCGAGATGATTTCGAGATTTCCATTCTTGTTTTTGATCAGCCACGCCCAGCCGCTGCCAAACCTGCCCACGCCGGCTGCGGCAAATTTCTCTTTGAAATCATCGAAGCTGCCGAACGCGGATTTAATATCGTCGGCAAGTTTGCCTTTGGGTTCGCCACCGGCGTTCGGTCCCATGATCTTCCAAAAGAACGAGTGATTGGCGTGGCCACCGCCATTGTTCCGCACGACGGTGCGAATGTTTTCCGGCACGGCATTGAGGTCACTGATCAGGTCTTCTACAGTTTTCTTCTCTAGATCGGTGCCCTTCGTCGCCTTGTTCAGGTTATCGACGTAAGCCTGGTGATGCTTCGTGTAGTGGATTTCCATTGTGCGCGCATCGATGTGCGGATCCAACGCATCATACGCATAGGGTAATTTAGGTAGTTCGTAAGCCATAATCGTTACTGTTAGATCGAATTACCCCGAGCGACAGGTTTTATTTTTCGGCCTGAACACGACGGCCGATCGCTGCCGTCGCCGTCGACCGGTCGCAGCGATAAAACCCTGGGTGATACCCCACTCCGCTGCGATGATTCAGATACGTCGCGAGCGCTAAGAGCGGGAAATTCTGGCGATACATGTCGTACTTCAAATAGAAGGTGCGCGGGAAACCGGTGCCGGTGATTTCATCTTCATCCCACGAGCCGTCGGGCTTTTGCGAGCGAAGAAGGTAACGCAAGCCACGTTGAACGCTCGGCCGATCCAAGTCGCCGCAGGCGCAGATGCCCATGATCGCCCAAGCGGTTTGCGACGCAGTGCTTGGGCCAATTCCTTTGGTCGACGGATTTTCGTAGGTGCCACAGGTCTCACCCCAGCCGCCATCGTTGTTTTGACAGCTCTCGAGCCAATCGCGCCCGCGCAAAATCCAGTCCTGAGTCATATTTTCGCCGATTGCCCGCAGGCCACGCAGCACCTGCCAAGTGCCGTAGATGTAATTCACTCCCCATCGTCCGTACCACGAACCATCGTCATCCTGAGTGGCGACTAAATATTCGATTGCGTCGCGAACGCATTTCGCATTGCGATCGAAACCGATGTAGCCGAGCAACTCGAGCGTCCGCGCAGTCAAGTCGCTGCAGGTGGGATCGAGAATCGCGTTGTGATCCGCAAACGGCATATCTTCCAACCACGGAGTTGTCACGTTCTTGTCGAACGCCGCCCAACCGCCGTCGCGACATTGGAAACTGAGCTGCCACCCAAGCGCGCGACGAAACAAATCGTTTAGCGACTGTGGGTCTTCCGGCTGAACAAGTCTCAGTGCCATTAACACCATCGCGGTGTCATCAGTGTCGGCGTAATAGACGTTGTTGTACTCGAACGCCCAGCCGCTGGCTTCGGGATACGAATTGTTGATCGCCCAATCGCCGCGGATTCGCACTTCCTTGTTGACCAGCCATTCGGCCGCTTTTTGCAGTGCGGGGTGTTCTGGTGAAAGACCAGAGTCTGCGAGCGAAATAATCGTAATGGCTGTATCCCAAACGGGCGAGAGACACGGTTGAATTCTGAAATCGTCGGGATCGTCAACAAACAAGCCGGCAAAATCTTTTTCAGCCTTCGCGTAAACTGGATTTGTTTTTGAATAGCCGAGAGAGAGCAGTGCAATCATGCAGTTCAGCATCGCGGGAAAAACCGCGGCAAGACCGTCGCTCCCCTCTCTGACGCGCTCGAGCATCCAGCGCTCCGCTGCCTCCAAGGCGCGCTGCCGCAGTAAGCCGATCCGAAGCGGTTGCAGAAACTTGAAGGTGTCGTCAAGGCGGAGGAAGAAATTGCGCCACGTCCAGAATTTTTCACTGCGCGGCAAGCGTAAATCCGCCTGCTCTGTGCCGAGGGGATATAGCTCGTGCAGTTGCTTTTCGCCCGGCAAAATCCGCGTGGGTTTAAAATGATTGATAATTGACAGCGGAATGAGCATCGCCCGGCTCCACGACGACATTTTGTAAATGTGAAAAGGGGCCCAGCTCGGCAGGAGCACCATCTCCAGCGGAATCGCCGGCAAATATTTCCACGGGAACACGCCAAGCAATGCGAGGTAAAGCTTGCTGAACGTGTTCATCTGCGGAACCCCGCCCAGGCGCATGATGGTCGCGCGCGCTTCCTGCATAAACGGCGCATCCACAGAACAACCGGCAAGCTTCAGGGCAAAATACGCCTTCACGGACGCATTAATCTCGCTGGGCCCACCGTGATAAATGTTCCAGCCGCCGTCGGACAGTTGGCGTTTAAGAATGTGACGGACGCAACGCCGTTGCAGTTGCGCATCCACTTCGCCGCCCCAGTGCATAAACACGACGTAGTCGGAGCACAGCGTGCTATCGACCACCAGCTCGCCGCACCAATGCCCGTCAGCTTTTTGCTGCCGCAAAAGATTTTCCTGAGCGAGCGAAATCGCGCGCGAGATCGTTTCGTCCGCTGCCGAGTAGGATTCGCATATCTCGGGCGAGCTCGGTAAGACTATCAAGTGATTCGACGGCATCTCGACACTTCAGGAAGCTTTCGCGGCTGGCTCAGCGCGCTTGCCGGTGAGATGACCATTTCCAGAGCTGACACCATTGTAGGCGAGCACTTCACTGCCGCGTCCAGCAGGCTTCGGCTTCGCACCGAAATTGAACTTGATCGTTTTCCAAGTGTCGCCGCGCTGAGCTTGCAAGCCCAGCGTTGCAGTGGGCTCGTAGCCGCAATGCACCATGCAATTTTCGCACCGGCTGTCGCGCGCGACCCCATTGACCACTCCGTACCGATTCCAGTCGGTCCGTTCCAGCAGCTCGGTGTAGCTTGAGAAATGCCCGTCGGTCATCAAATAGCACGGAGCCTTCCAGCCGCGGATGTTTCGCGTGGGAATTGCCCAAGCCGAACAGGTCAGGTCCCGTTTGCCAGCGAGAAATTCGAAATAGACCGGTGTTCCGAAAAACGTGTATTGATTCATCCATTTTTCGATTTTTCGGAATTTCTGAACGGTCATAGCGCGGGTGAGGAAGAAATCTTCCGGCCGCAAATTGAGCCGTTTGGTCATGTCTCGCTTGGCAGCGTCATAGTCGTAGCCGGGAGTGATGGTGTGTCCGTCAACGCCAAGATCTGACAGGTAATCGAACATTCGCTCGATTTCCTGCATATCGGTCTCTTTGTAGATCGTCGTATTGGTCGCGACCTGGTACCCGAGCACCTTCGCCATTTTGATTGCCAGAATGCACTCTTTGAAAACGCCCTCGCGTTCGACAATCAGGTCGTGTGTTCGCTCCAGGCCATCAAGATGCACGTTCCAGTACATCCAGTTACTTGGCCCGATTGTTGGCTTTGCAGGGTCTTTCGGCCCTTTGCGGATTTCCGCGGCGTCTTTCTCGGAAACCAAACCGCCCTTAAGGAGCGCATCGATTTTCTCCTCGAATTTTTTGCCGCTACCGTTTTGAGCGTTGCTCAATTCTTTTGCCAGCCATTCGCGCATTTTTTTGCGCATGAACATGGCGTTGGTGCAGATATAAACGATCCGTCCTTGCGCGAGCAATCCTTCTACCAGCGCTTCGATATACGGATAGATCAACGGTTCGCCGCCGCAGATGGAAATCATCGGCGCGTTGCACTCTTGAGCGGCCGCCAGGCAATCCTCCAGGCTCATGATGTCCTTGAGGGACGTAGAGTATTCGCGAATCCGTCCACAACCCGTGCACGTGAGATTGCACGTATGCAACGGCTCGAGCTGAAGCACCGTGGCAAATTTCTTGGTGCCCCGCAGCTTGTGCCCGATTACGTACGCAGCGATTTTCGCTGTGAGCGGAAGAGGAAATCTCATAAAAGTGAGGATTTTACCGGGCGGCGCCGGGGGTGTCAATGAGCCGACCCGTTTGTAGTGTGAATCGGCCTGCGGTGTTCGTTTGGACCTGCGTCGGATTCTAGCGTTTCGGTCCCGAAAGGCAAATAAACCTGCGACTACGTTGGATTTGTGTGGTTAAATTGAGGCAAGTGGGAATTTAACAAATCGAGGAATCAAGCATATGAAAAGATTATTCTTAGCAGCATTTGCCGTTGGGATGTTTGGCTGCGCAAACCAACCCGCGCCCCCGCCCGGCCCGGCCGTGACCGGCAGCTACCCTTATTCCCGGTATGCTTTTACGGCGGACGTATGGGGCCATCGTAGCCCCGCCTATAAGGATTGGAGCACGGCCCAATTGCAACAACGCCGCCTCGATCTCTACGGGATGAACCCGCTCACCCAGACTCGCGAGGGCGTGCCTGCTTATATCTATCACGGGCAAGCAACGGCCTCACAAGACGAGATCAAGGCAATCGAAGTTGAGTTGAATTGGCGCTATGACCATGGCGATAAAAGCGCAGAGCTGAAGGAATTCTGGCCATCATCGCGCAGGCATATTGCCAGCGGCCCAGAAACTGTTTTTTAACTTCGCGTCATTTCGAAGTGATCTGAATCGGCGATACCGCAGGGCGGATGGATTACGAGGCCTGCCACCCGCGGCGGATCAAACTGACGGCGATGGCGGCCAGCAGGAGCGCCACTATTTTCGACACCCCGCGCAACCCCTGTCTGCCCATCCAGTGCGCAACTAAATCGGCATTCCAGAACGCGACCACGACCAGCGCGAGATTGACTAGAAGCGCCGCAATGGTAAACACCAAACCGACCGTATCGACCAGGATTAGCAGCGCTGTCAGTAGCGCCGGCCCGGCGATCAAAGGCATCCCAAGCGGGACGATGCCGAAGTCGTCAGTGGCTTCGCGGCTGGCCGGCGCGACATTAAGCAACTCGCGTCCGGCCAGCCCTAGCAAAATCAGGCCGCCTGCCACCTGAAAATCCGCCACGGTGATTCCCAGTGCGGTAAAAACAATTTTTCCGAGGAATATGAAGCCAACTGACACGCAGAGCGCAGTGAAGATGGCGATAAAACCCTCTCGCTGCCGTTGTTCGCGCGGAGCGTCCCCAGCCAGACCCATAAACATGGCCACCAGCCCAACAGCATCAATCGCGACAAAAATCGGAATAAAGGCGACGAAAAATTTGTGGACCATGTTTTAGGCGTTCTCCCAGAGTCGCAGTCTTGCCACAGATGAAACAAGGATTCATCAAAATTCCTTCTGCCATTAGTGAAAATATGTGTAAATCTTTGGCCTGTTTTGCTCTTCCACTCCTATGTCGAACGATTCCAGTAAAGCCGTATTTGTTCACGTCCCACTCATTCTGCTCGCTTCGAGCTTAGTCGTCTCCGCAGCCGAAATGAAAACAGTCGATGATTTTCGCGCCGCCGCGGCAAAGGCGAACGCTGTGCTGACCATTCCCGATTGGGAGAAAACGCCGGAAGCGATTGAGGCTGCAATGAAAAGCGCGATTGCTAAGGCCAACGCCGCGCTGGATCAGATCGGTGCCCAAGACTCGGGCAAGGTGACGTTCAAAAGCACTGTGGCCGCACTGGATGACGTCACTTACGAGGCAAGTTTGGCGGCGAATAGGGCCACCCTCATCAAGGAAACCAACACGAATCCCGCCATGCGCACAGCCGCGGAGAATGCCGTGAAAGCGTTTCAGGACTGGGTGGTCGGTGTCGATTATCGGGAGGACGTTTACAAGGCGATCAAGGCATTTGCTGATGCGCATCCAAAGCTCAGCGGCGAAGACGAAAAGCTGCTCAAGGAAACGCTACGCGATTATCGCCGTGCCGGTTTGGATTTGCCTCCTGAACAGCGCAAGGAAGTTGAGGAACTGCGCAAAGAGCTATCAAAGCTGGGAACAGATTTCGACACCAACATCGTTAAATCCAACGCTCCGGTCATGTACAGCAAAGCCGATCTCGATGGGCTTCCGGAAAGCTTCTTCGCCTCGCCCGGCATCAAAACCGGCGACGACGTTTACACCGTGATGGCGAATGTCACTTGGCAATTCAACACAGTGCAGGAGAACGCCAAAAACGAGGCCACGCGTAAACAGCTGTACATCGTTCGCGAAACGCTCGCGAAAGACAAAAACGTTCCTCTTGTGAACCAAATGCTGACGCTCCGAAACGAAATCGCGCTGCGCCTCGGTTACAAGTCATGGGACGATTACCAGACCGAAGTCAAAATGGCCAAGAGCGGCACGAACGCGGAAAAGTACATCAACGATCTGGTCACAGGCATCCAGCCAAAATTCGACAGTGAAGTTGCCGAACTGCAAAAGTTGAAGGCTGCCGACACCAATGATCCTAACGCAAAAATCATGGTGTGGGACTGGCGGTACTATAGCAACCAGCTCAACAAACAAAAATACGCCGTCGATAAGGAAGCGTTGCGCGCGTATTTCCCGTTCCAAAAAGTCCTCGACGGGATGTTCAAGATTTATCAGAGCATCTTCGGTCTGAAATTCGAAAAGGTCGTCGCACCATACAAATGGTTTGACGATCTCCAGCTGTATCTCGTCACCGATTCAACCACGAGCGAGCCGCTCGGGATGTTTTATCTCGACATGTTCCCGCGCGATGGAAAATTCAATCATTTCGCGCAATTCGACATCATCAGCGGCAAGCTTTTGCCGAACGGAAAATATCAGCGACCCACTGTTGCCTTGCTCTGCAATTTCCCACCGGCGAGTGGCGATGCTCCATCATTAATGACGCATCAGGACGTGGAGACGCTTTTCCACGAGTTTGGCCATGCTCTGCATTCTATTGTCACTCGCGCCAAGTATGGCCGCTTCGCGGGAACGCATGTCCCGGGTGATTTTGTTGAAGCGCCGTCGCAGATGTTGCAAAACTGGGTTTGGGACAAAAAAGTGCTGGATACTTTCGCTGCCGATTACCGCGATCCGTCCAAAAAAATTCCAGCAGACATCGTCAAGAAGCTCAACGACGCGAAGCTGGCAAATGCCGGCGTGCTTTATCGGCGGCAGTTCGCGTTCGCTTCACTCGATCTTGCTCTGCACGATCCACATCCCGAAGAGATGCCATACGATTCGGTGGCGATATCGAACCCGATCTTGGAAAAAGTCTTTTTGCCGATTGATCCAAGCACAACGTTCGTCTCCTACTTTGGTCATCTGAACGGCTACGATGCCGGTTACTATGGCTATGCCTGGGCGGACGCGATTGCCGCCGACATGGCAACCGTTTTTGAAAAGGCAAAGGACGGTTACCTCGATAAACAGGCTGGAATGAAATTGCGCCGCGAAATTTACGAGCCCGGCGATTCGCGTGATGTCAATGAGTCGATCGAAAAATTCCTGGGCCGCAAACAATCGATCGAACCATTTTTGAAGAAAATCGGCATCGGCCCGCAGGACAAAAAGAAAGTAGCAGCCGGGCCATTACAAGAAACCAGATAGCCGAATCGGCGACTACGCTTGCACTGCGGTGAATTAGATGATTCAATCGATTTGCAGTTACTAAAATCCGAATGGGCTCGCTTAAAAAACGAAGGAAAGCAAAAATTGCCAAGCACAAGCGCCGCAAACGCATGAAGGCGCACCGGCATAAGAAGCGACTGCGGTACAAGTTGTAAGGCACGGTCTCATTTGCTTTTGCTAGCGAAGCTGCCGCCCCTGCTGGTTTGCCGAAACGCGCCAGAAAGATAAGATTAAGCGTGAGGGAGCAGAAAAAGTGGTGCGTTTGCTGCGTCTGCCGAAAGCTTCTTTTCGCGCTGAGTTTTCTGGTTGCAGCAACGGTTGCGAAGGCGCAGGCGCCCAAGGCTTCACCTCCGAAAGGTCCTCGCGCCCATCCTGCAAAACCCGTCGCGCGCCACGATGATTCGGTTGCATCGAAACCGGCTCCAGACCTCGCGTTGCGACCGCAAGCCGCGCACAAAGCGGACGCGCTTGCGCGTTTCGTTGAAGGAATGGGATTTGAGGAAAATGGCGAGATGGAGCGGGCACTGGATGCGTATCGCAAAGTGCTCAATGTCGATCCTGGTCAGTCAGAGCTCGCCTCGCGCGTGGCCGGTTTGCTGATACAGCAGGATGATTTCCCACAGGCAATCGACGTGCTGAAGGACGCAATCAAGGCAAACCCAAAAAACGCCGAGCCGTATCAACAACTCGCTTTCATATATACGAGGTATCTGAAGAGAACGGACGAGGCGATTGATTACGCCAATCGCGCAATCGCTCTGAATCCCGGAGACGTGGAAGGTTACCAGCGCCTCGTTGAAATCGAACTCGCAGCCGGACAAGAGAAAAGGGGGATCGAGGCTCTGGATCGCGCTCTGAAAGTTCAGAGCACTGATCCAAATTTCTGGATACGCCTTGGAAAACTTTACGTCGCCATTCTCTTTAAGTCCGATTCACAGCCAAAACCCGACGAACTGAAAAAGACTAATGAGATTTTCAAAAGAGCGGCAGAAAATTCCGGAGATGATCCGGGCATCCTCAAGGACGTAGCCGATTACTACGCGGCATCGCAGCAACTGAAGGAAGCGATCCCGCTTTACCTGCGTGTTCTCGAATTGCAACCGGAAGACGCGAACGCGCGAGAGAAACTGGCCACCGGTTTTGTCCTGACAAACCAGAGAGACAAAGCGGTTGAGATGCTCGAGCAAATCATCAAGGAGCACCCGGAAAAATATCAAACGTACGATTTACTGGCTCAGGTGCTCGACGAGGAAGCGCGATCTCTTCAACGCGCGAATCGGATCGAGGAAGCCAAAGCGAAGTTCGGCAAGGTCGCCGCCAATTATGAGCAAAGCCTCCTGATCAACCCAAATCACGCCGGCACGTATGTGCGCCTGGCGGAACTGCTTCTCGGCGCTTTACGAGACCCCGACCGCGCAGTGAAATTGCTGGGCGAAGCCCGGCGCAGATTCCCAGGCGCACCGGAGATAGTCTATTACCTGGGGATCGCACAACGTGAAGCGAAGCAAAGCCAGCAAGCCGTGGCCACTTTCGAGGAGGCGCTGCACGAAGCACAACTCGAGGAAGACAACGAGTTCGTAAACGCGAAGTTTTACTTCAATTATGGAGCAGCTGCCGAACAGGCGGGCCTGTACAACAAGGCGGCCGATCTGCTTCGTAAATCAATTGCGCTCGATCCCGAGAACTCGGCCGAGGCCTGCAACTATCTGGGTTACATGTGGGCGGATCACAACATGAATCTGGAGGAAGCTGAAACGATGATCAGACGCGCGTTGCAAAGCGAACCCAGTAACGCTTCCTACCTCGATAGTCTCGGCTGGGTAGAATTTCGGAAAGGTCAATTCGATCGAGCTTTGGACGACCTGCTCCGCGCTGCGAAGACTGCAGAGCGCGAAGATCCCGTCGTGTTTGAACACATCGGCGACAGTTATCTAAAATTGAATCGGACCCGGGAGGCATTGGAAGCCTGGCAGAAAGCGCTATCGCTCGATCCGAAAAACAAGAATCTAGCGGACAAGATCCAGGCTACGAAAAAGATGATCGGAAAGGATTTACCGGCAAACACTAATCCGACTTAACGAGCGCACTGAAATAAAATATCGAACACTAACATCGAACGCCGACGCTCAGGTCCAACGTAACCGCTGCACCCGCCCGACATTCGAGATTCGCGCTTAACCCCCCGGAGATGAAGGAACACCCCACGCCGTGGCAACGCAAGATGATGTGGGCGGCGTTGACTACCTGTTTCGTCGTTGTTCTCGTCGTCATCGTTGCCACAGTGATCTGGGCCGGCGCCAGCATCATCAGTTTTCTCCAGCCGATTCTGATCCCGGTGGCAATCGCCGCAATTCTTGCCTATCTGCTCGATCCGCTGGTGACGAAAATGTCTCGCGGAACGCTTACTCGCACCAAGGCTATAGCGCTGGTTTTCGCAATTGGGTTTTTTGCATTGGGCGGATTGGCAGCATGGCTCGTTCCGACGATCTCGGTCCAGAGCGAAAATTTCGCCAGGCAAATCCCCTCCTACACCGAACGGGCTCGGGATTACATCGTCGATCTTATCTATCGGTTCGACCAGACATTCGGGTTGCTGGGCGCAGGACAGACGAAATCCGCGTCGAAAAATCTTACTAATTTCCTGATCGGCTCGGGGCCGTCTCCTTCTCCCCAGCGACAGACGACTGCGAGTCCGACCGGATCGCCGCAACCCACTGCGCCCCTCATTCAAGTAATCGCCCCAACCCAGCCCAAGCTAAGCAGCGCCGAACGCCAGCGCATTCAAGCGTACGTGGAAAAACAAATGCCCAAGTTACAGGACGCGCTGCCGACTCTACTCGGAAAGCTGTGGGACATTTTGAAGACAAGCATCGGCGGATTTCTCGGCGCAACCGGCTTCTTGCTCAGTCTTATCCTGGTCCCCGTCTATTTATTTTTTCTACTCAAAGAAAAGCCGCGCATTGAGGAAAGATGGACAGATTACCTGCCGTTGCGCGCGTCGCCGCTGAAGAACGAAGTGGCGGATGTAATATTACAAATCAACTCGTACGTGGTCGCGTACTTCCGAGGCCAGCTCCTTGTCTGTCTCGTCGATGGCATCCTCATCGGCACGGCTCTCACAGCGATCGGCCTGAACTTTGCGCCAATAATCGGCGCAATGGTGGTCGTTCTCACGATGATTCCCTATATCGGGATCATCATTTGCTGGGTGCCGGCTGTTCTCATCGCAGCATTCCAATGGGGTGATTGGACTCATCCAATCATCGTGACCGCGATTTTCATCGTCATACAGAATCTGGAAGGCCTTTTCTACGCGCCACGGATTGTCGGAAACTACGTTGGCTTACATCCGATGACAGTAATTGTGTCGATCTTTGTCTGGGGCTTGATCATTGGTGGAGTCATCGGTCCGCTCCTTGCTGTGCCGCTTACTGCCACGCTGAAGGTGCTTTTCGGACGTTACGTTTGGGGCCGGCATTTGCGAGAGCAGTCTCTGCCGAGCGAAGCCGCTCTCACATCTGAAGAAATCGAAGTGCTGACTCATCGTTAGCGCAGCAAACAGTGTGTATGAAAGGGAGAAGTGGACCGGCGCGCGCCGCGACAACGCACCAAGCCTCGGTCCAACTCGAGCACGGGGAGCGAGGGAGAGGCCGGCAATCGTCTAGCGATACGCACTTGATGTTTCAGCGGCAGCTCAGGAGAGGTCGCCTGACCGTAGCGATTGCGGGATTGGCAATCGCTTTCTTGGTAGGCGTTTTCTTCGTCAGTTACGGCTCAAAACTGTATGAGAACTGGCGCGAACGCCGTTTGCTACATGAAGCAACTACACTCTTACAGGAGGGAAAGCTCAGCAAAGCAGCGCAAATGGCGCAGGAACTCGCCCGCCGGCATCCAGATTCTCTCGCAGCGCTGTCCATCCTGGCGGACACAGCGGAAAGACAAAACCTTGAAGAAGCCGTTGTATGGCGCGAGCGGATAGCGCGATTGCTGCCAAAAGACCCGGAGAGTCAGCTTAACTTTGCCTCCGCGGCGCTCCGCTTTGGGAAACTCGATCTCGCCCGCGAAGCGCTTAATCGAGTCTCGCCGAGCGATCTGGACAGCGCAGCCTTTCATGTCGTTGCTGGTTGGTTGGCGAGCGCGGAAGGTAATTTTGCCGAGCAGGAAGAACAGTTCGCAGCTGCGGTAACGAAAGAACCAAAGAACGACCTCTATCAATTCAATCTCGCAGCACTGCAAATTCGTTCTAAAGACGCGAAAAAGAGCAAAAACGCTCGCGATACGCTTGAGCGACTTATCACCATAGCGCCGTACCGAACTGGCGCGCTAAGAGCGTTACTCAATGATGCTGTGGAACGCAATGACCGCACTGCTGCGGATAGCTTTGCGCAACAGCTCCAAATGTCGCCAGAGGTCACATTCGGCGATTACCTGCTTTGCCTGAATTTTTACCGAAAGCTAGACGAGAAGAAATTCCGGCAGCTCCTTGAGAAAGTGAAACCGTTTTCGGCGCGTAATGCATCTGATCTCGCATTGCTGATCGAGTGGATGAATCAGAACGGACTCGCTGGAGACGTTGTGAAATGGGTCGACAAGTCGCCGCCAGCACGACTGAGTTCGCCGCCTGCGTCTGTCGCAGTCGCGGATGCTTATGCAACTGTGAAGAATTGGTCGCGTCTGAAACGCTGGACGCGGACCGGAAATTGGGGCGACGCCGAATACCTGCGTCTGGCGTACGACGCAATCGCGGAGCGACGCTTGCGTTCCGGCAACGACTCGAGCGCGAACTCTGAGTTCAAAACGCTTTGGCAGTCTGTCGCTGAATTGTCAGGGGAAGTGCCTGAACGTGAACTTGTGCTCGCCCGGCTCGCCACGAAATGGCAACTGGCGAACCAGGCCGAAGAACTCTGGGTTCGCGTCGAAGAAAATCCGACGATGCGCCGTGAAGCGCTCGACAATCTTCGCCAGCTGTATCGCGCCAAGGACGAAACGACCAAGCTGTACGCAGTTCTTCAACGGCTTCATGAAAGTTCGCCTAACGAGGCACCGATCACGGCAGACCTGGCGCGGCTAGGCCTGAACCTTGGTGAAAATACTGAAAGCT
>WNEY01002450.1_pt1 | contig 13617 bp, 8 predicted proteins | sample 5400531 | NCBI WGS metagenome assembly WNEY01 (sample SAMN13153338, study PRJNA577476) | soil metagenome | isolation source: 200 cm saprolite under Douglas fir tree site 1 | place: USA:California | collected 2015-04-18
CACCAGCTTCCTCGGCGTGATCGCGGTCTCACGCGTGAGAAAGCTCAGCCCGTAGGTGAGCACCGTCGACCAGAACACCGACAGCGTCGGAGAGTATCCCCACAGCATGAAGATGACGATCGAGATGAGCGAGACGAAGTGAAAGCCATAGCGTCGCGTCATCTGCCACAGCGAGAGTTCCGGCTTCACGCTCACCGCATGCGCGCCGAACCGCTTGGCGTCGAGCTCGACCATGAACAGCAGCGACAGGTAATAGAGACAGGTCGGGATGGTCGCCATCCAGATCACGTCGAGGTAGCTGATCTTGAGGAACTCGGCGATCAGGAAGGCGGCGGCGCCGAGCACCGGCGGCGAGATGATGGCGCCGAGACCGCCGGCGGCGAGCAGGCCGCCGGCGGCGTTGCGCTCGAAGCCCGACCGCTTCATCAGCGGATAGGCGACCGCGCCGACCGTCACGGTGGTGGCGACGCCCGAGCCGGACGGGCCGCCGAGCAGGAACGACGCCAGCACCACGGTGCGGCCGGCGCTGTTCGGCTTGTTGCCCATGAGCGCCATCGAGAAGTCGATGAAGAACTTGCCGGCGCCGGAATGCTGCAGGAACGCGCCGTAGATCGTGAACAGGATGATCAGCGAGGAGGACACATCGACCGGAATGCCGAAGATGCCTTCGAGCGTGATGAACAGGTGGCCGACGAGCTGGCCGAGGTCGAAGCCGCGGTGGGTCCAGGGCGGCGGCAGGTACGGCCCAAAATAAGCGTAGGCGACGAACAGGAGCGCAACGAACGGAACGATCCAGCCGGTGGTGCGCCGCGTCGCCTCGAGCAGGAGCACGATGAACACCACGCCGAGCACGACGTCGAGCCGGGTCGGCATCGTGGCGCGGTCGGTGAATTCCTCGCCGCCCTCGATGGCGTAAACCAGGATGGCGGCCGCCACGATGCCGGCGGCGACGTCCCACCAGCGGATGCGGTCGCGGAAGCGCGCCGCCAGCGGGAACAGCAGGAAGCTCAACATCAGCACGAAGGCGACATGCGCGTAGCGCAGCGGCTGGGTCGTGATGATCGGGAAATCGGAGAACGGCCAGGCGCCGGCGACCGCGGCGTAGAGGTGAAACAGCGACATCGCCACCGCCACCGACGTGACCAAGGTGCCGGCCAAGCCGATGAGGCGGTTGACCACGCCTTCCTCGGCCTCGATGTAGCTTTCCGCTTTTCGCAGCTGCTCTTGCGAGACCACGGCTTCGGACGCCGCGGGTTCCCCCGTGGTTTCTCCGGTGTTCTGGGCCATGCCCCCCTCGGTTTATCCTTCGGACCGTCACCCGGGTCGCGATAAGGCCCATTCTTCGACCGAAAAGCCAGACCCTTTTCGGCCACCTTGCCCACTGCAGGAATCGCTCGCCGCACGAGCGGCAGGGCGAATTCTTAACCTTACGGCAATTGAACCACGGAATACTCCCCCCAAACTTCGTGGCGCGGAGAAAATGTCCGAAATCGTCGACTACCTCTCGACCTGGCAAGGCTGGCAGTGGGTCGCCTTCGCCGGCGTCCTCGGCCTTGCGATCGTGCTTGCGGTCGTGAACCACCGCCTGCGCGGGCAGAACCGGCATTTGACTGCCGCGCTCAACCACATGTCGCAGGGCCTGTGCATGTACGACGGGGCGGAGCGCCTCCTGCTCGCCAACAGGCCGTACATGGACATGTACGGCTTTTCGTCCGAGATCGTGAAGCCCGGCTGCACGCTGCGCGACGTGCTCGATCATCGGGTGGCGCTCGGCACGCTGACCGGCAATGCGGCGGACTACCGGACACAGCTGCTCACCACCCTGCGTCAGGGCAAAGCCACCAACAACCTGGTGAACTCCGGCAAGGGACGGATCATCTCGGTCATCAACCAGCCGATCCCCGGGGGCGGCTGGGTCGGAACCCACGAGGACGTCACCGAGCAGCGCCGGCTCGAGAAGGAACGTGACGAGATGGCGGCGCTGGAAAAACGGCGCGCCATGGTCGAGGCGGCAATCTCGGCGTTTCGCCGCGAGATGAACAGCCTGTTGAAGACGGTCGACGACAGCGCGCAAGCGATGAAATCGACCGCCACCACGCTGTCGAGCTCGTCGGGCGACACCTCGCAGCACGCCGAGGGCGCCGTGCAAGCCTCCGGCGAAGCCTCTTTGAGCGTCAAGACCGCCGCGGTCGCCGCCGATGAGCTCGCCACCTCGATCGGAGAAATCGGCCGGCAACTCGAGCTGACCAACACCGTCGTGCGGATGGCGGTGACCGAAGCGCAGGCGACCGACGGCGAGATCGAAGCTTTGGCGGCCGCCGCCCAGAAGATCGGCGACGTCGTCAAGCTCATCCGTGACATCGCCGGCCAAACCAACCTGCTGGCGCTCAATGCGACGATCGAAGCGGCGCGCGCGGGCGAAGCGGGGCGAGGCTTTGCGGTGGTCGCGTCGGAAGTGAAGACGCTGGCGGTGCAGACCGCCAACGCCACCGAGGACATCGCCGGCCAGATCCTGGCGGTGCAATCGTCGACCAGCGGCGCGGTCGAGGCGATCCGCCGCATCGCCGAGCGCATGCAGGAGATCAACGGCTATACCTCGGCGGTCGCGGCCTCGGTCGAGCAGCAGAGCGCGGCGACCGGGCAGATCTCCTGCAACGTCGCGAGCGCCGCGGACGGAACCACGGTGGTCACGTCGGTCCTCGGCAAGGTGGCCGACGCGGCCACGCAAACGCGCTCATCGGCGCGGATCATGCTCGAAGCCTCGCAGGCGGTCGAGCAGGCCGTCTCCAATCTGCGCAGCGAGATCGAGAGCTTCCTCGGCAAGGTCGCCGCCTAACGCGAAGTCACGTGACTGTCGCAATGTTCGGATTGACGACCGTGCCGCGAGCGCGGTGGGCCCGCTCTCCCCTTGCGGGAGGGTGCAACGCAGCTAAGCGTGCGCGGGGCACATGACGCCAATCTAGCGTCCCCCGTCAACTTGCGAGCGCGGGCTTTGGCTCAGTCATCCTTGGACGACCGACCAATTCGGCGTAGTCCTCGATCGGACGCGGACGACCGATAAAGTAGCCTTGCACCTCGTCGCAGGCTTCACGCGACAGGAATGCGAGCTGGTCCTTGGTCTCGACCCCTTCCGCCACCACCGGCAGCTCAAGCGCGCGCGCAAGCCCGATAACCGCACGAACGATCGTCGCCGACTGGGGATTGCGTTCCACGTTCGAAATAAAGGCCCGATCAATCTTGATCTTGTCGAACGGGAAGGACTGCAGGTACGACAGCGAAGAGTAGCCGGTCCCGAAATCGTCCATCGCGATCCGCACACCGAGTGCCTTCAGCCGGCGGAGAATCGAAACCGTTCGCGAGAAGTCGCCGATCAGCACGCCTTCGGTGATTTCCAATTCGAGCCGGTCGGGGCTCAGCCCGGTTTCCAAGAGAACTCGGTGGACCAGCCCGGGCAGATCCCCGTGACGGAATTGAATCGGCGAGAGATTGACGGCGATCTGCAGCGGCTTCGGCCATGACGCCGCTTCGCGACAGGCTCCGTCCAAGATCCATTCGCCGATCGGGAGGATGAGGCCGCTTTCCTCCGCAACGGGAATGAACATTCCGGGAGGGATCAATCCGCGGCTCGGATGGTTCCACCGAACCAGCGCCTCGAAGCCGATGATCTCGCCTCCGATCAGCGCTTGCGGCTGGTAGTGCAAGGCGAGTTCGGCGCCCGCGGCCGCCGTTCTCAGCTCGTGCTGAAGGGCACGCCGTTCCCGCAGCCGCTTGTCCATATCGGCCTCGAAGAACCTGATTGCCCCGCGGCCCTCTGCCTTCGCGCGATAGAGCGCGGCGTCTGCGTTGCCCAGCAGGGTCGGCGCGTCGGCACCGTCGGTTGGAAATATCGCGACCCCGATGCTGGCGCCTATCCGAGGCTTATGGCCATCGATTTCGATGTCGTCGGCAACGGCGGCGAACAAGCGGTCTGCAAGCGTTGCGGCGGTCGAGGGTTGCGCGCCATCCGCGGCGATGAGCGCGAATTCGTCGCCGCCAAGACGCGCGAGGAAGGCACCTTCGGCGGCAGCATGCAGGCGTCGAGACACTTCACGCAACAGCTCATCACCAACCGAGTGTCCAAAAACGTCGTTAACCTCCTTGAAACGGTCGAGGTTGACGCACAGAACGGCAAAGCTCTCCTTTGCGGTCGCCGCTTGGTCGAGCGTCGCGGCGAGATGCTCGATGAATGCCGATCGGTTCGGCAGACTCGTGAGCGTGTCGTGATGCGCCAGGTACGATACCTGCGCTTGCGCACGCCGCCTCTCGGTGATGTCCTCGTGCGTGGCTACCCGTCCTCCACCAGGCAAGAGCCGATTTGCGATGGCGATGGTACGGCCATCAACCGTCTCCACGGTCCGGTCGACGGGCTTGCCTTCCGCAATCTCGTGCAAAGTGGCCGAAATGTATTGCTCGGAGTTCCCGGCAAAGATTCCAGTTGCGAAATGCTGCACCAGAAGGTCGCGAAGCGTCCAGTCGGCTTTTGTGATCTCAGGCGATAATCCGTACATTTCAATGTAGCGCTGATTGCAGAGGACCAATCGGTTGGCTGCATCGAACATGCAAAGGCCCTGGGACATGTTATTGAGGGCGGTATCCAATTGCAATTTTTGCTGGCGGAGCTTTTCGTCAGCCTGTTCGGCTTCCCGCAGGAACCGGTACTTCTCGAAGGCACGATTCAGAATCGCCTGCAAGTCGGCAGGACTCGATGATTTTTCGTAGTAATCATATGCCCCAAGACGCATTGCCGCGATCGCAGTCCCCATATCGGCGTGCGCGGTGATCATGATGTAAACGAGGTCCGGCCGCTGCGACATGACCCGTTCAAGAAACTCGACACCGGAAAAGCGACCGAGCCGAATGTCGATCATGACCACAGGAGGATTGAACGCGGCCACGACGTCCATCGCCTGATCAGGAGTCGTGGCGGCCGCGGCTTCATATCCGGACAACTGCAGCAGGTCGCCAAGCGAGGCCGCAAAATCCTCGTCGTCGTCGACGATGAGAACGCGACGTACGCATTCGCTATGATTGTCAAGCGGCTTCGACACGATACGACCTCAACGCCTTGCTGATTGCTTCGAGGAGAAGCGCCGGATCAAACGGCTTGATCAGAATTTGCTCGGACGTCAACCACTTCGCTATTTCTTCTTCCTGGCTATAGCCGGTGACAAGGATCGTCGGCACCAAGCGACCCGATTCGCGCAATTTCAGATAGACCTCGATCCCGGACAGAACGGGGATACGAAGATCCAGAATGACGCAATCGATGGTGGTCGACAGAAGCTTATCGAGTGCGTCCTGACCGGTACGCGCAATGTCGACGCGGTAGCCATTCGCCGCCAGGACGTCGGCCGCGCTCTCGGCGAACGCAGGATCATCATCCGCCACAAGCACGAGTCCGCGAGGTTGAGCCCGCTTGAGGATGTCCAGCAACTCGTTTACGGCAATCGGCTTGTAGAGAACGCCGACAGCCCCGCCTTCCTCGGCCCGCGCAATGAGTTGCTCGACACTGAGGCCGGTCATTATGATGACCTGCGTGCCCGGCCTCAGCTTGCGGAATTGAAAAAATGTCTCAACGCCGTTCATGCCGGGTAGCCGCACGTCCATCAGTGTGACGTCGAACTCGGTTTCGGTGAATCGTTCGAGCGCTTGTTCACCGCTGAATGCGACCTCGACGTCATAGCCGCGCAACACAAGAAGGTCGGCGAGGCTTTCTGCGTGATCCTTGTCGTCGTCGACTATGAGAATGCGCGGGCTCATGCGGCGGCCTTCTTCTGACTAGTGAGGGGCAAGACGATGCTGACCGTGGCGCCGCGACCGAGCTCGCTATCTATTGTGATCGCTCCGCCATGTTGCTCGACAAGCTGCTTGACCGTTGGAAGTCCGAGACCGGTGCCGAAATTCTTGGTGCTGAAGAGAGGCTCGAAAATTTTCGGTAGCACATCGGGTGCGATACCCGCCCCCGTGTCCTTGACGACAATTTCGACTTGGTCGGAGGCCCTTGTGGCGACGGTGATCTTGCGGGTCGGCTTGGTCGCTTGATCCTGTTCAATCGCCTGCGCGGCATTATCGATCAGGTTGATGATCACGCGCCGGAAGCGTTCGGCATCGATATTTACGACGCAGTCCGGCGCGCAAAAGTCGCGCTCGAGCACAATGCCGTCGGAAATCCTCTGTTCATCAAGTACTTCACCGAGCCAAGCATCAAGATACATCGGATCGAAGCTCAACACGCAGGGGCGGGTATATTCGAGGAGACCGGAGACGAGGTGGTCGCATCTCACAATGCAGCGCTCGATGCGCGACATAGGACGATCAAGCTCAACTCCTTTTCCGGCCGTCATCTCGCGCATGACCGGGAGAGTATTGCGGATGGCGCTCAACGGATTGCGCAGCTCGTGCGCGACCGTCGCCGTAAGTTGTCCGAGCGTTGAAAGACGTTCTTTCTTCAACAGCTCGGTGACATCCGTGAAGGTGCGCACCGCGCCGCCGCTCGAGAGCGGCACACTGAGAATCTCGAGAACGACACCATTTGGCCGGCGACGCTGAAAACTTTGGTATGCATCGACGATATGTTCGGCGCGAAACTGCTCCTCGATTCCCCGGAACTCGCCCCTTCGCGATAGGAACTCCAGCACGTCGTCGAAGGACGGGCGCGAGACCATCAGCTCCGACGGCAGCTCGAGAAGCTCAATTGCGCGCCGGTTATAGACCGGCACTCGCCGGTCGGCATCGACCATCATGACCCCTTGGTTGATGTTTTCGAGCGTCGCCTCGAGCAGCACACGGACCGCCCGTAGCTCCGCCGTCCGCTCCTCGACCAGCTGCTCGAGATTTCGGTTTAGCTGGTCCAGCTCTTCGTTCACGAGAGCGATGGAGCGGTCAGCGATCGCGCCCATGAGGCTCATTCCGAGCACGGCGACGGCCGTAGCGGCGATCGCCAAAGCGAGCGCGGACGGAGATAGCGAAGATGTGGCGATCACCCGGGTTGGATCGGGAACGATTTCCACCGCGCCCATCGCCGTGAAATGGTGAGAGACGATCGCAAGCGTGAGAAGAAGCGCAGCAAGGAATATCCCGCTCAGATTATCGCGCCGAACCGCGACCGCCAGCGCGGCGGTTCCGAACACGATGCCGACCACGATGGATACGAGCACCAGGTCGAGAGACCAGGTCACACGGCCCGGCAGCTCGAGTGCCCACATGCCGATATAGTGCATGCAGGCGACCCCGCCGCCCACGATGCCCCCGCCGACGGGCGCACCCCACCGCGCCGGCAAGCGCACGGCGACGCTGAGACCGACGAAAGTCACCACCACCGCCGCGACGAGAGAAAGCCCGGTCAGGGCGATGTCGTAACCGGTGACAACGCCTGGATCGTAGGCCAACATGGCGATGAAATGCGTCGCCCAGATTCCGCATCCGGTGGCAGCGCCGGCACATGCAAGCCAGGTCGCACGTGCCCGTCCGCGCGTCGCGCAGGCACGATGGAACAGACTGACCGCAACGACGCTTGCCAGGAAGCAGACGAGACCCGCGAGCACCACGAGCCGCCAGTCGTGTTCACCAGTGAGACAGGTCAGAACTCGGAACATAGTCTATGCCCACGTCCTAGATTGGCCCCCCTACATGGATACGCGGCGCCTCGTTTTCTTAATGTTAAGAGCCGAGTATGTGGGCGAAACGTCCTTAAGATTCGATTGCCACGATCCTTCACTCGCTGGCTGGAGGGCCGAGCGTACGGAGGGGGTGCATTCATCCGGCCCTCTCCTGCTCACCCTGCGCCAACGGGTAGAAAGTTCCGCCGGTGCCTGCCGTTGGCTTACGCGGCGACCTTCTGTTGACTGGAGAGAGGCAGCGAGATGTGGACCGTCGTCCCCCGACCGAGTTCGCTCTCTATTGCGATCCTTCCGCCGTGCTGCTCGACGAGCTGCCTGACGATTGGCAGGCCCAGGCCGGTGCCGAAATTCTTCGTGCTGAACAGAGGCTCGAAGATTCTTGGCAGCACATCGGGTGCAATCCCTGGTCCCGTGTCCTTGACGATAATTTCGGCGTGATCGGAGACCGTCGTGGCGATCGTGATCTTGCGAGCCGCCCCGGACGTCTGTTCTTGAGCGATCGCCTGAGCGGCATTGTCGATCAAGTTGATGATCACGCGGCGGAAGCGGTCTGGATCGAGATTGACGACGCAGTCCGGTGCGGAGAACTCGCGCTCGATCACAACGCCGGCAGGCAGGGTTTGCTCATCGAGGACCTCGCCAAGCCACAAGGCAAGGTGCGTCGGGTTGCGGCTCAATACGCAGGGGCGGGTGTAATCAAGAAGACCGGAGACGAGCTGATCGCATCTCGCAATGCTGCGCTCAACGCGCGACATGGGGCGATCGAGCTCAACTCCCTTTCCGGCCGTCATTTCGCGCATGACCGGGAGCGTATTGCGAATGGCGCTCAACGGATTGCGCAGCTCATGCGCGACCGTCGCTGTGAGTTGTCCGAGCACCGACAGGCGCTCGAGCCGATCCTGCGCGCGTTTGCGCTCTACGCATCTCCCCAACTGTGTACCCACCTGTGACATCACCCGCAGCAGTATCTGGTCCGGCTCGGAGACCTTGTCGGTAAAAAACTCCAACACCGCCACTACTTCGTTTCCCACAAGCACTGGGAATGCGAACCCAGCCTTTATGTCGACAAGCCGAGCAGCTTGTGCCCTTGGGAAGTTGCTGTCTTCGGTCACATCGACAATCCACGCCGGAGCTCCCGTTGCCAATACGCGCCCGGGAAGCCCGACGCCGGGATCAAAGTGGGTTTTCTCCGTCAGGTCATGAAACTCTTGGAAGCGTTCGAGCTCGGGAGAATACCAAATGGAAGTCGAATACAACCGCTTCGAATGCGCCTCCTGCTCGCACAGGTAAGCATGCCCAAGCATCCATCCGGTATATTGGCAGATCGTCGTGATGGAAAACTGAAGAGCATCTCCGACCGAAGCGGTCTGATTGGCGGCAACAGCAATTTTTTCCAGCACTTGAAGCTGCTGTTGCTTCTCGTAGAGCTCCCGCAGACCCTTCTCGGCGATTGCTTCGGCAGCCAACCGTATTTTTCGCTCCCGTTCGAGTCGTCGGCTGAGTTTCGCTACCTCTGCTGCCAGATCTTGCGTTACCGTCTGCAACATCTACCGATCTCTATCTGGGGAGAAAGTAAAGACGAAACACGCACTTTGGGTCCCCTTTGTGCATGCAATTCAGATGCTCGAAATTCAAAGTCTCGCCGTAGTGTGCAGCAGCTCCCTCGACAAATCCTTGCGCCAGGGCACACAGTTTGCGGCTGGACTGATACCCCATCAGCAGCGCACCATCCGTGTCGTCGCGGAAGTCGAAAATCGGAACATCCGCACCCGGGTAGACCTTCCGCACTTCGGGATGGATGATGTCGTTTACGCTCAAAATGAAAGGACGAGTGGAACTGTGCGCCCTGAAAAACGGCGGATAACGCTCTGCGAGCACGGGCATCGCTTCCCGCCCAAACCAGCGCAACACCTCGGCCGGTGATCTTGCCAGCGCGTTCGAGGCTGCAAGGACGAGCCTCCCCAGCTCCTCGTCCGGGTAGCTGCCTAAAGACGTGTAGGTCCCCGCAAGCCCGGCGGCATCCAACAGCGCATCCCAGGTGTCCGCGCCGTGAGTGCGACCCACGACTTCTTCAAGCAGATTGAACACAACGCCCTTCATTGAGACCTCCCAAGAGTAAACGGAAACTTACCGAGGTCGCGGACGCGATGTGAATGTGAATAGGTTAAAATAATCGGAACCGCTTTTATTTTCGTTAATCCCTCTTCCCCACTGCCTCTTTCCCTACCCTACCGACCCGCCGATCACGCCTCGCCCGCCGCTCCCTTGCCGAGCGCCGCCTGGGCGGCGGAGAGGCGGGCAATGGGAACCCGGAACGGCGAGCACGACACGTAGTCGAGCGCCAGCTCGTGGCAGAACGCGACCGAGGCGGGGTCGCCGCCGTGCTCGCCGCAGATGCCGACCTTGAGCTTCGGCCGCGCCTTGCGGCCGCGCTCGACGCCGATGCGCATCAATTCGCCCACGCCCTCGCGATCGATCGAGACGAACGGATCGGTCGCCAGAATGCCGCGCGCCATATAGGTGTTGAGGAAGCTCGCCGCGTCGTCGCGGCTGATGCCGTAGGTCGTCTGCGTCAGGTCGTTGGTGCCGAACGAGAAGAATTCCGCGCTCTCGGCGATCTCGCCGGCGCGCAGCGCGGCGCGCGGCAGCTCGATCATGGTGCCGACCTGGTAGGCGACCTTGGTCTTGGTCTCGCGCGCGACCGCTTCCGCCATGGCGTCGATGCTGGCCTTGACCAGGTCGAGCTCAGCCTTGGTGGCGATGAGCGGCACCATCACCTCGGGCACCACAGGTTTGCCGGTACGCTTGCCGGCCGCGACCGCCGCCTCGAAGATGGCGCGCGCCTGCATCTCGGCGATCTCCGGATAGGCGAGCGCGAGACGGCAGCCGCGGAACCCGAGCATCGGGTTGAACTCGTGCAGGTCGCGGGCGCGGTCGGCGAGCTTTTTCGGGTCGGCGCCCATCGCGGCGGCGACCTCGGCGATCTCCGCCTCGCTGTGCGGCAGGAACTCGTGTAGCGGCGGGTCCAGCAGCCGGATCGTCACCGGCAACCCGCGCATGATCTCGAACAGCTCGACGAAGTCCGCGCGCTGCATGGGCAGGAGCTTGGCGAGCGCGGCGCGGCGCGACTTCTCGTCGTCGGCGAGGATCATCTCGCGCACCGCGCGGATGCGATCCTCGTCGAAGAACATGTGCTCGGTGCGGCAGAGCCCGATGCCCTCCGCGCCGAACTTCAAGGCCACGCGCGCATCGGCCGGCGTGTCGGCATTGGCGCGCACGCCGAGCTTGCGCACCTGATCGGCCCAGCTCATCAGGGTGGCGAACTCGCCGGACAAAGCGGGCTCGATCATCGGCACGCGGCCGGCCAGCACCTGGCCGGTCGAGCCGTCGATGGTGATGACGTCACCCTCCCGCAGCGTGTGCCCGGCGACGCTCATGGTGGCGGCGGCGTAGTCGACCCGCAGCGCCCCCGCGCCGGAGACGCACGGCTTGCCCATGCCGCGCGCCACCACGGCGGCGTGCGAGGTCATGCCGCCGCGCGTCGTCAGGATTCCCTCGGCCGCGTGCATGCCGTGGATGTCCTCGGGGCTGGTCTCGACCCGCACCAGGATGACCCGCTTGCCCTGCGCCCTGAGCGTCTCGGCGTCGTCGGCCGAGAACACGATCTCGCCCGAAGCCGCGCCCGGCGAGGCGGGAAGCCCGGTGGCGATCACCTTGCGCTCGGCGTCGGGATCGATGGTCGGGTGCAACAGCTGGTCGAGCGCGCCCGGGTCGATGCGGGTCACCGCTTCCTTGCGGGTGATCAGCCCCTCGTTCGCCAGCTCGACCGCGATCTTGAGCGCCGCCTTGGCGGTGCGCTTGCCCGACCGGGTCTGCAGCATCCACAGCCTGCCCTGCTCGACCGTGAACTCGAGGTCCTGCATGTCGCGATAGTGCTTCTCGAGCGCGCCGTAGATGCGGGTGAGCTCCTTGAAGGCTTCCGGCATCGCCTTTTCCATCGACGGCTTGTCGGAGCCCGCCTCCTGGCGCGCCGCCTCGGTGATCTCCTGCGGCGTGCGGATGCCGGCGACCACGTCCTCGCCCTGGGCGTTGATCAGGAATTCGCCGTAGAGCCTCTTCTCGCCGGTCGACGGATTGCGCGTGAAGGCGACGCCGGTCGCCGAGCTCTCGCCCATATTGCCGAACACCATGGCCTGGACGTTGACCGCGGTGCCCCAGCTTTCCGGGATGTTGTGGAGCCGCCGATAGGTGATGGCGCGCTGGTTCATCCACGAGCCGAACACCGCACTGATTGCGCCCCAGAGCTGCTTGTGCGGGTCCTGCGGGAACGGCTCGCCCTGCTCCTCCTCGAGCCGCTCCTTGTAGCGGCCGGTGAGCTCGACCCAATCGTCGGCTTCGAGATCGGTGTCGAGCATCAAGCTATTGCGGTCCTTGTGCTCGTCGAGCAGCTCCTCGAAGTGATGATGATCAATGCCGAGCACCACGTCGCAATACATGGTGATAAAGCGGCGATAGGAGTCGTAGGCGAAGCGCCGGTCGCCGGACTTCCTCGCCAGCGCCTCGACGGTCTCGTCGTTGAGACCGAGATTGAGCACCGTGTCCATCATGCCGGGCATCGACGCGCGTGCGCCGGAGCGGACCGAGACCAGGAGCGGGTTCTCGCGATCGCCGAAGCGCTTGCCGGTGATGCGCGCGATATGCGCGAGCCCGGCCGCGACCTGCTGCTCGAGATCTTTCGGATAGGCGTTGCCGTTGGCATAGTAGTGCGTGCAGACCTCGGTAGTGATGGTGAAGCCGGGCGGCACCGGCAGGCCGAGATTGGCCATCTCGGCGAGGCCGGCGCCCTTGCCGCCGAGCAGATTGCGCATCTGGGCTTTGCCCTCGGCCTTGCCGTCGCCGAAGAGGTAGACCCATTTCGTACGCGCCGATGCTTTGGACGGCGCGGCCTTGCCGCGCGCCGCAGCCTTGCGGCTGGGCGCTTTGCGGGCCGTCTTCTTTATCGATTTTGGACGGCGCGTCGATTCGACCATGGAACCACGGTTTTGTTTGCGCCCGGCCCCCCTAAAGATCACGGTTGCGGACAGTGAGGCAAGCGCGGATGTCGGGGCGGCAAGGTTCCATATCACTTGATGAAATGGTGAATGGCGTTGAGCTGCATCAAGCCGACTATGATGAGATAGAGGGCAACGATGTAGTTCAACAGCCGCGGGAAGATCAGGATCAAGATGCCGGCGATGATCGCGACCCATGGCGTGATGTTGGCGATGGTGATGGTCATGGTGGGCTCCATTAGGAGTTGAATGGGAACGATGGCGACAACGCGAACTACCGACAACGCACCAAGCACACACTTACGCAATGCCATGATCGGCGAGACACGCCGGTCTATCCCTCGATGCGCGAAAAATCCGCGACGGCACGCGTGGCCGCGCGGATTTCGTTGAGCAGCTTGAGGCGATTTTCGCGCAGCTTCTGCTTGTCGTCGCCGTCGGCGACGTTGACCGTCACCTTGTCGAAGAAGGCGTCGACATGCGGGCGCAGCTTCGCCATGGCGCGCATGGCGGCCTCGAAGTCCTCGCGCGCGACCGCGGTGGACGCTTCCTCCCTGGCGGCGTCGATCGCCTTGGCCAGCGCCCATTCCTCGTCCTGGCGATAATATTGCGGATCGGGCGCGCCGACATATTCGCGCGCGTCCCGCTTCTCCTCGATGCGGATGATGTTGGTGGCGCGCTTGTAGCCGGCGAGCAGGTTCTTGCCGTCCTCGCTGTCGAGGAACTTGCCCAGCGCCTCGACCCGGCGGACGATCAGCACGAGATCGTCCTGGCCTTCGAGCGCGAACACCGCATCGACGAGATCGTGGCGCGCCCCCTGCTCGCGCAGCTGGACCTTGAGGCGGTCGGCGAAGAAAGAGAGAAGATCGTTTAATACTCGAATTGTCTTGGTGTCTGAACGTCCGAAA
>WNEY01002452.1_pt1 | contig 13614 bp, 16 predicted proteins | sample 5400531 | NCBI WGS metagenome assembly WNEY01 (sample SAMN13153338, study PRJNA577476) | soil metagenome | isolation source: 200 cm saprolite under Douglas fir tree site 1 | place: USA:California | collected 2015-04-18
GCCCCCCACTCCCTCCGCACGAAAGCCCAGTTCACGAGCGGTGAATTCTAGCTAGACCTAGAAATCGTCGTCGTCGCGGTTGGCGGCGAGGCCTTCCTCTTCCTTCTTCTTACGCTGGTTCAGGAGGCGAAGGAAGTCCTGGGCGCGAGCGAGCGCCTTCCAGCGCTCCGGGAAGAAATCCTGGACCAGGATCTGCCTGTCCGGCATCTGGTAGACGGTGACGCACCATTTGTTGAGGGTGCGCGAAACCTCGACCTCGAAGTCCTTCTCCGCGGTCTCGTACTTGACAACCTTGTCGTCGTCGAACTTTCTTCGTCCTGAAATAGCCATAGGTACATCACTCGGGCAGGGATTCGGCTCATAGAGCGTATTCCAAGTATAGCCACCGGCCAGGCAGTCCCAAACGCCCCTTCGGACGTCCTCCGCTACTCCCTGAGAAGCTCCTTGAGGAGGGGCGTCAGCACCTCGCGCAGGCCCTCGCGCATGAGGGCCAGGCCGACGTTGGCCTTCAGGTAGCCGGCCACCGTGCCGAGGTCGTAATAGTCGCCTTCGAACTCCAGCGCGACCACCCGCGAATGCTGCAGGGTCCGCCTGACCGCATCGAGCAGCTGGATCTCGTTCCCCGTGCCCGGCTCGGTACGCCCGAGCTCTTCGAACACAGCGGGCAGCAGCACGTAGCGACCCAGGCTGGCCAGGTTCGACGGCGCGTCGTCCGCGGACGGCTTCTCGATGACATCGGTGACCTCGTGCAGGGGGCCGCGAGATTGACCGGTGGCAATGATGCCGTAACGGCTCACCTGGTCTTTGGGCACGCGCCGTGCCGCCAGCACCGTGGCGCCGGTCTCGTGGTACGCCTTGATCAGCTGGCCGAGGCACGGCTCCACCCCCAGGATGACGTCGTCCGGCAGGAGGGCGGCACACGGCTCGTCGCCGATCAGCCGGCGAGCGGTCCAGATCGCATGTCCCAGTCCGCGTGGCTCACGCTGCTGGATGTACGTGATGTCGACCTTGTCGGCGATCGCATCGACGGCGGCCAGGATGCTGAGGAGGTCGTTCCTGCCCCGCTCGCGCAGGTAATGCTCGAGCTCCAGCGATCGGTCGAAATGGTCTACGATGGCGCGCTTGCCGCCGCCGGTGACCATGATCACCTCTTCGATGCCGCTTGCGATCGCCTCCTCGACGCTGTACTGGATCGCCGGCTTGTCGACCAGCGGCAGCATCTCTTTCGGCTGCGCCTTGGTGGCAGGGAGGAATCGCGTTCCCAGCCCGGCCGCGGTGATGATCGCCTTGCGGACGGGCAGCCTTGCCACGGACGACAATCTAAGGCGTGGAGAGCATCGACCGCATTGAGCCAGGCATCGAGGGCCGGCTGGAGCGCGTCGTAGACGGCGACCTGATCACCACGCATGTCGGGGGGAAAGGCACGTTTGCGACCCCGGCCATGATCGGCTTGATGGAGATCACGAGCCACCGCTCTCTGGAGAGCCTCCTACCCGCGGGTCACACGACGGTCGGGTACGAGGTGCACGTCCGCCATGTCGCCCCGACGGCGCCCGGGACCACGATCGTGGTGACGACCAGGCTGACCGAGGTCAATGGCAACAAGCTCTATTTCGAGGTCGCCTGCCACGAGGGCGAGAAGCTCCTGGGCTCTGGCACGCACAAGCGCGCCATCGTCCCCGCCGACTTCTAGGGTTAGCCCTAGGCCGGTTTGGGCTTCGGTTTCTTCCGCTTGCCGGCGATGTGCAGAGCGAGCTTCTTGAGGCCTGGATTGACGGCGATCACCTTCGGTCCTCGCACCTTCTTGTCACGGGCTTTGACGTGTGCACTTTCACGTGGTTCGATCCGGTCGAGCTCGTCTGTCATCCACCTATCATTGACCGCGCGTTGAGGGAAGTCGAGCACGAAACCGCTGGCGTGACGCCCAGCTCCGTGGAGGCCGCCGCCCGCGACCTCGCCCAGTACCTCGCCCCCACTCCCCTCCAGTATTCGCGCGCCTTCACCGATAAGGCTCGCTGCTACGTCCACATCAAAGTCGAATCGATCCAGCCCATTCGCGCCTTCAAGGTGCGAGGCGCGCTGACCAAGGTCATGCGGCTCCATCCGGAGGAGCGATCCGCCGGCGTTGTCACCGCGTCAGCCGGAAATCACGGCCAGGGCGTCGCCTACGCGGCGGCGGCTTTCAAGATCCCGGCCACCGTCTTCGTCCCCGAGACCGCCAACCAGCTCAAGGTCGAGGCCATCCGCCGGCTCGGCGCTCAGGTCGTGCCGGCCGGCCGCAACTACAACGACGCCTACCTGGAGGCGATGCGCCATCAGGAGCAGGGCGGGGCGACTTTCGTGCATGCCTTCGACGACCCCGACGTGATCGCGGGCCAGGGGTCGATAGCGGTCGAGCTGCTGCGCGACCTCGACGATGTGGACACGGTGCTCGTGCCCATCGGAGGCGGTGGGCTGATCAGCGGCATCGCGCTCTACCTGAAGGAGAGGCGGCCAAACATCAAGGTGGTCGGAGCAGAGCCGGCTGGTGCCGACGGGATGCGCCGCTCCCTGGAGGCCGGCCGCATCGTCACTCTGGACCGCGTCAACACCATCGCGGATGGCCTTGCCGCCTCGGCTCCGGGGAAGCTGACATTCGAGCTGGCGAAACGCTACGTGGACGAGGTCCTGGTCGTGCAGGACACCGAGCTGCTGCGAGCGATACGACTGCTGTTCGAGTGGGAGCACCTGCTCGCCGAGCCCGCGGGCGCGGCCGCCATAGCGGCGCTGCTATATCACTACAGCCCCAGCCCAAACGAGAAAGTGGTCGTCGTCCTTTCGGGCGCCAACGTCACCGACGAGGTCATGATCCGCGCCCTCAAGTCGCGCTGACAGAGGTACGCTGAGGCGGTTCGCGCAGGGTCGGTTTTGGGGGTAGCTGCATGAAGGCATATGTCCTGATCAACGCGTCTCCCGGGCGAGCGCTCGAGGTCGCCAAGAAGATGGAGGGCACCAGCGGAATCACTGCGGCCGACGCGATCACTGGCGAGTACGACGTCATTGCGGTCTGCGAGGCTCCGGATGTCAACTCCATCGGTTCGTTGATCGTCGACAAGATCCAGAAGATCGACGGCGTCTTCAAAACCGTTACCTGCCTGGCGGTCAAATAACTTCGAAGTAGGACAACGGGTGGCCAGCAGGCCCGATTTACTCGGGCCGGACCCAAGCGTGCAGCTTCCAATCGCCTCCTAGCGTCGCTAGGAGTCCGCGGTGAGGCCTGCCTCACCGCGCACCTCGACACCGGGCAGGTCTGACAACCAGGCGGCCATCTGCGGCATCGCCTGCTCGAAGCTGCCGACGGATGGCGACCAGGTGAGCTCTCGACGCGACCACGAGTCGTCCACCTGGTGGGGCTTGCCGATCACGTCCACCGCGTAGACTCCCGGCCACACCGGCGCGCCGCGGGCCGCGGTGGTCTCGGTCATGAGCGCTCGCAAGTATGCGAAGTCGTAGGGCAAACTGACGATCTCGGCTCCCACGCCCGCCGCCCGGGCGCATGACTCGAGCAGGTCCCGCCACGTGGCATCGAAGCCGCCGACCAGGTAGCTCTTTCCGGAGCGTCCACGATCGGCCGCCGCCAGGCAAGCCCGCCCGACGTCTTCAGCGGCGACGAACGTCTGCATCACGCGGCCGCCGCCGGGCAGCCACACGCGCCCCCGTGCGAGGCCGGCCATCAGGTGCGGCAGCATCCAGTCCTCGCCCGTCCCGAATATCCGCGCCGGCCGCAGGACGACAACCTCGAGGTCCTGCGCCTCGTCCAAAAGCCAGCTCTCTTCATGCAGCCGCAGGCGCTCGTAGGCGTGTGTAGGTCGAACTTTCGACTTCTCGGTGATTTTCGCGAACTGGTCGGAACCGTAGACGTCGGCGGTCGAGACGTGGACCAACCGGCGAACACCGGCCCGGCGCGAAGCCTGGACGATTCTCTGCAGCAGACGTGGTGGTTCGCGCCGGTACTGGAGGCGGTGCCCAGGCGACCAGCTCTCCGCGCAGTTGTGCACGACCTCGACCATTTTTATCGCATCGGCGAGCGTCTCGTCATCGGCATCCGAATTCAGCTCGATCACGGGCGCTTCGGTTGCCAGTGCCTTCGAGACGTGGGTGCCGAGGAACTCGCCCGCGCCGATGACCAGATGCAAAGCCCCCGGATTAAAGCACGGGCAAGACGAAGGGCTAAGGTTCCGACCGCCGCGTCCGGCGCCGCTGAAGACCTGTGGAGATCGCCCGCTGCACGTTTTCGACGACCTGCGCCACCTTCTGCCCGACCGTCCACCACGCCGGAGGATCGGGACGGATGGGCGGCCCGATGGTCACGTCGACTCTGCTGAATGGGCGCAGTACATCCGTCCCTCGCACCGCGACCGGAGAGATCGGCACGCCGGCCTGGAGGGCGAAGTGGCCGATGCCGACCTTCAAAGGGCGCAAAGCCCGCCCGCGCGAGTAACGGCCCTCGGGAAAGATGAGGACCACACCGCCACGCTCGAGGATCTGGTACACGGTGCGTAGGCCGGCTTCATCGAGCTCGCCGCGATGGGGCGAGATCGGAAACACTCCGACCAGTGGCAGCAGGCGACGCTTCCAACCTCGGTTGAAGACGGTCTCCCGCTTCGCCATCGTGTAGATCATTGGCGCTTCAGGAAAGAACGGGATGATGAAGGCCGGATCGAACCACGCCTGGTGGTTCGCGGCGATGATGTAAGGCGGGCTGGGGATGTTTTCAACGCCCGTGATCGTCATCCGGAAAAGGTGCAGCACCAGCCATCGAACGATTCGCCGGATCAGCCTGTAGAGGCGGGGCGGGTTTCGCGGATCTGGGTGGACGAGCGGGTCGAGCGGGGCGGCGACCAGCGCCCGGTATTCCGGACCGGTGTACTGCTTTTGAGCCGGCGGGGGAGGCTGGCCGGGGGGCTTGACGAGAGATTCGGTGTCCAGGTGGGTCAGATGCTAGGCGCCGCCGAGCAACGGAGCGAGCGCATTGTGGATGCGTGAGCGAGTAGCGCAGGCGGCAACAACGCAGATGGCCCGCATGGGCGCCGAAGATCCGTCTAGCATCCCCGGTCGGCCTCCCTAGATTGCGAGGAAGTTGAGGAGGACGCGGTTGAACTCCTCCGGCCGCTCGGCCTGCGGTGAGTGACCAGCCCCCTCGATGACGGCGAGTCTCGAATTCGCGACCAACGCGTGGGCGCGCGTCGCGTGGGCGACCGGGAAGAGAGGATCGTCCGCGCCCCAGATGAGCTGGAGCGGAACCTTGATCTCGTTCATCCTCGTCGTCACGTCGTGGTGGCCGCCGAAAAGCGCTCGCGGATGGATCAACGACCTCACGGTCGACAAGTACGCGTTGTGAAACTCGTCCGTCGAATAGAGCTCGCGAAGGTCCTCAAGATAGGCGTCATCCATGGAAATTTCGAGGTCCGCGCTTGTGCCCGCGTAGCGGGCCGCCACGCGCCGGATCATGCGGGGCGATGCCCAACCCAACGCGCCGCGCGTGAACCTCATCACGGCCTCCCCGACACGGGGGATGGTGACGAGGCCGTACGCCATTTGAGCCATTCGCACCTGCGGCCTCCCGAGCCCCAGCGTGTTGACGAGGACGAGCTTGCGGACAAGCCGCGGGTGCTCGAGAGCGACCTCGAGTGCGATGCGCCCGCCCAGCGACGCGCCGACGAGCACGGTGGACCGCAGGCCGCGATTTTCGATGTAGCGCTCCACGAACCGTGCGAAGTAAGGGATTGTGTAGCGCGCACGCGGCTTTTCTGTGCGGCCGTATCCGGGAAGGTCGGGCGCGAAGACGCGATGCCGCGCAGCCGCGGGCTCCAGGTTGTAGCGCCACTCCATGTAGCTCGATGACCCCAGTCCGTGGATGAAGACCACGGGCGAGCCGTGGCCGCCCTGCATGTGGTGCACGCGCATGGAGCCGACGTCGATGAAACCGGGCTGGACCGACTTTGATGTGCTACGCGCCGTACCGATCACTGGCTCCGAAGTCTACGGGCGGGGGAGCGCAAGCCGACGATCTCCTGGCTGGATTCGAATCGCCGCACCTTCGTTCCCTTGATCACGGTCACGGCGCCCGGCCCCATAGCGCGCCAGGTCCCATCCCGCCAAACCGCGGCGCTTCGCTCGTCGATGCCGAGCAGAGTCAGCTCGGGGGCCGCCGCCTGCGCCGACTCCACCCAGCGGCTGCCGAAGGCGTCGAAGTGGGGCAGCACTGCGGTGGTGGCGAGCAGACCCAATCCCTCGGCCGGCCTGCGATTGAAGCGGTTGGGCCAGCCCGCCCGCACCAGGGTGTCGCTGCACAGAGCCATCGCCCCGGCCGAGGAACCCGCCAGCGACGCGCCGTCGCGCCAGGCCGCGAACATGGCGCGCCACACAGTCGATCCGCGCAGAACCTGCGCGACCAGGCCGGGATCGCCCCCCACCAGATAGAAGAACCGTCCCGCCCGCGCGCGGTCCGCCAGCTGCGCGGACATCGCGTCGCCACGCTTGAGCACCGGCAGCTCCGCGAGCGCGAGCCCAAACTGATGGAACCAATCCTGGGCATGAGCCACGGCGCGATCGGGGCCCTGGCGCGCCGCAGCGGTGGGGACGACATACGCGGGCCCGGTCCCCGCGGCTTCGGCGAGGACTCGGTCCTGGTCTTCGTTGCCCGGGTTGAACTCGTTCCCTCCGGCCAGCGCGAGCACTCCCGGCACGTCCCTAGTGTCCCGCGACGGAGGTCCGCCGCGTATTCGCGGCATCGGCGGCCGGAGCCAAGGAGCCGACGAGCACGAGAGGGAGCGCCTCCTGCTGGGGTCCCCGCCTCGTGGTGGCGGGGCTGCTGACCGAGCGCGCGCAGGAGGCGACGCCGGCTTCAGCGCCGCCCGGGGTCCCCGCGAAATCGCAGATTTCGTGGGGTGGGATGGCGCCCGGCCGCCTAGGCCAGCGAAGACGCAAGGAGCGTCCGTCGGGGGGCACTTAGCATATGGAGGTGCCCGAAGCTGGAGACGTCCGCGTGCGCATCGCGCCGAGCCCGACCGGGTTCGCGCATCTGGGTACGGCCTCGACCGCTCTTTACAACGTGCTGTTCGCGCGCCAGCGCCGGGGAAAGTTCGCGCTGCGCATCGATGACACCGACCTCGAGCGCAACCGGCCGGAGTACGAGCAGCTGATCTATGAATCCCTTCGTTGGCTCGACCTCGATTGGGACGAGGGGCCCGACAGGGGCGGCCCGTACGCGCCATACCGGCAGTCCGAGCGCGTCGATCTCTATCGGCAGGACGCCGCCAAGCTCCTCGCGGAAGGCAAGGCCTACAAGTGCTACTGCACGGCCGAAGAGCTCGAAGCAGAGCGCCGGCAAGCGCAGTTCGAGAAGCGGCCGTACAAATACTCGCGCCGGTGCTTGATCGATCCCCCCAAGGACCGCACCGAGTTCGCGGTCCGGTTCAAGGTCCCCGGCGGCGAGATCAAGTTCACGGACATGATCCGTGGCGAGATGACGTTCGACGCCGACCTCATCGGAGACTTCATCCTGATGAAGTCAGACGGCTACCCGACCTATCAGTTCGCCAGCCCCGTCGACGACGCACTCATGAAGATCAGCCACGTGATCCGCGGCGAGGAACACCTTTCCAACACGCCCTACCACCTCATGGTCGTGGACGCTCTGGCCTATGAACGACCCGTCGCTTACGCGCACATGCCGCTGATCCTCGCCAAGGACGGCGCCAAGCTGTCGAAGCGGAAGCACCCAGAGGCGAACCTGATGCTCTATCGCGAGCAGGGCTACCTGCCCGAGGCGCTCATCAATTACCTCGCGCTGCTGGGGTGGAACCCGGGCACCGCGCAGGAGATCTTCAACTTCGAACAGCTCAGTCAAATCTTCTCGTTCGACCGAGTGCAGCACGCCGGTGCCCGATTCGACTGGGAGAAGCTCAACTGGGTCAACGGCGAGTGGATCCGTGCCATGGATGACGCCGAGCTCGCAAAGCGGCTCCAGCCATTCCTCCCCCGGCTCGACGAAGCGACGATCGTGCGCGCGGTGCCTGCGCTGAAGACACGCATGACCAAGCTCGCGGACGCGGTCGAGTATCTCGACTACCTCTGGCAGGATCCGGAGCCTCCCGCGCCCGATCCCGAGCTGCAAGGGCGCCTGCAGCTGGTCGCGGAAGCGCTCACCAGTGTCGAATGGCAGCCGGACCCGATCGAGCATGCGCTCGAGGGCGTCGTCGCGCAGACCGGCCTCAGCAAGAACAAGGTCTACACACCCATCCGGCTGGCGGTGACGGGGAAGAAGGTTTCCCTGCCGATCCACTACACGCTGGCGCTGCTGCCGAAGGACGTCGCGATCGGCCGCCTTCGCAGAGCGATGGGGTCGTGATGTTCCTGGCGATCGTCATCGACCTCGAGCCGAACCTGTTCCGGCTCGGCCCATTCCTCATCACATGGCATGGGGTTTTCTCTGTGATCGGCATCCTCGCCTCGGCGCGCCTCGGGTTGTGGCTGCTGGGCAAAGACAAGGTCGACGTCACCCACGGGGCTGACGGCGTGACCTGGATGGTGATCCTGGGGTTGATCGGAGCCCGCGCCCTCTATGTGTGGGAGAACTTCAAATTCTTCTCAGGCAAGCTCATCCATGTCTTCTTCATCACCGAGGGAGGCATCAGCCAGTGGGGCGGACTGTTCGGCGCTGCGCTCGGCGCCTATATCTGGGCGCGCCGCGCCAGCATCTCCTACCTGAAGCTGGTCGATGCGGGCGGGGCGGCGACAATGATCGGGCTCGCCATCGGCCGCATCGGCGACGTCATCAACGGCGAGCACCATGGAACGCCCACCACCCTGCCCTGGGGCGTGCAGTACGTGAACCCCGACACGCTCGGCGAGCCCGGCAAGGTGGTGCACCCCGAGGTGGCGTACGAGATGCTGCTCACGATCGGGTTGCTGGCGCTGCTACTTCCATTCCACCAGCGCCTGAAGGCCCGGCTTCCGGACGGTGTGTTGGGCTTGATCTACCTGGGTCTGTATGCCCTGGGCCGTTTCTGGCTGAGCTACTTCCGCACCGACCCGGCCATCATCTACGGCCTGCGCCAGGCGCAGCTCGCATCGCTGGTGATGGTCGTGATCGCCGTCGTCGGCATCCCGATCCTCATCGCGCGAGCTCGCGCTGCACGCGCAACGCCAGCCGCGGAGCCCCAGGGTCGTGCTTGAAGTACACATGCACCTCGTCGTGTGAACCGAGGGCCGTCCGCACCGTTTCAATCCAAGGGTCCAGAGTTCGCGAGGTATATCCGCGCCGTAGCCTGAAATAGGCGAGCGGACCAAGCTCCACAAACGGAGCTCGCGGCCACTTCTCCTCGTCGGTGACAACCATCGCCGCCTTGTACGTCCTGAGCACGCCGTACGTCTCGTCGTGGAACCAGGATTCGTGGCGGAACTCGGCCGCCACTCCGCGACCAAGCGCACTCAGCAGTCCATCGAGCAGCGCTACGTCGCGCTGCCGAATTGGCGGAAACTGCAGGAGCATCGGGCCCAACCTGTCGCCCAAGGGCGCCATTCGCTCGGTGATGATCCGGGCCAAACCGATACGGTCGAACTGGTCGCCGGAGTAAGTGAGGCCCCGATGGGCCTTCATGCAAAACCTGAAATCCGCCGGCGTGCCATCACGCCACTTGACCATCGTGGTCTCTGGTGGCGTGCGATAGAAGCTGCCATTCAGCTCCACGCCATGCAGCCGCTCGGCATAGTAAGCGAGCATCCGAGCGCCCGGCAGTCCCTGTGGATAAAACTTTCCTTTCCATGTGGCGTAGCTGAAACCGGACGTGCCGGCGTAGAGGCCGCCTATGTCGCGCTTACCGTTTGCCGTTCACGCATGACACGTTCGTGCAGCTGTCCACACGCCGCATCCGCGTCGCGGCCGCGCGTGTCTCGCACCGTGACGTTCAAGCCCTGTGCCTCCACGAGCTCTCTAAACCTGCGTACGCCGGCGCGCTGAGGCGCGCGATACGGCGTGTCCTCGACCGGGTTGAATGGGATGAGGTTGACGTGCGCGAGCTTGCCGCGCAGCAGGCCACCCAGCTCCATCGCATCGCGCTCGGTGTCGTTGACGCCGGCGAGGAGCACCCACTCGTAGCTCACGCGCCGCCCCGTCTTGGCGGCATAGCCCTGTGCGGAAGCGACGAGATCGGCGACCGGGTACTTGCGATTGATCGGCACCAACACGTCGCGAAGATCGTCGCGGGCCGCGTGCAGCGAGATGGCGAGGGTCACCGCCAGCTTTTCCTCCCCGAGCTGCGTGATTCGTGGAATCAGACCGCTCGTGGAAACGACGATGCGGCGCGGGCTGACACCGAGCAGCTCGGAATCCGCGAGCCTCCGCACCGACTCGATGACGGCGGCGTAGTTGGCCATCGGCTCGCCCATGCCCATGAACACGACATGGGACAGGCGCCTGCCTTCGGCGGGCAGCATGCGTGCGGCATCCAGCGCCTGCTCGACGATCTCGTGCGCTTTGAGGTTGCGACCGAAAGGGAACTTGCCGGTGGCGCAGAACGGACAGCCGATCGGACAGCCGGCCTGCGACGAGATGCACAGCGTCGATCGGTCTGCATAACGCATGACGACCGACTCCACCGAGTGCCCGCCGTCCAGCTCGTAAAGGGTCTTGGTCGTGAGACCGCGATCCGCTTGCGATGTGGCCACCACGCGCAGCGATGTGATGCGGAACTCTCGGTCGAGCTCCGTCCGCAGCGGCTTGGGGATGTCGCGCATCTCGTCGAACGATGCCGCACCGCGGGCCATCCAGCCCCACACCTGCCTGCGGCGATAGGCGGGCTCGCCTTTTCCCGATAGCCACTCTTCGAGCGCTTGCGCTGACAGGGACAAGATCGCGGGTCGCTCGGTCACGCGCCCGTGCGGTGGTTGCTGGGACACGCATTGGAGACTACGTCAGATAAAGCGTGGCCCGTAGGCCGGGTTTATCCCGGCCGCACCCTCCCGCGACTAGGTCGCGGGGACCCCAGAGGTATTCCAGACGCCTGCCCATCGTGGCCAGGAGTGCACGGCGGAAATCGTAGATTTCCGCCGTATTCATACCGACCGCTCGTAAACCTCTTCGCCCTTCGCGGTGCGCACCTTCACCTTGCGATCGTCGACCAGCTTCTTGAGATGAGCGCGCAGCGTCATCTCCGCCGCACGCAACAGCTCGCCGCCAAGCTCTGTGCCATAGACCCTGCGCGTCAGCTCCGGGGCGGTGCCCCGGCCCCGCTTCAGCTCGGCAAGCACCTGCGCTTCACGAGCGAGCCGGTGAAGCCGGTACTCCTCGAGCTTCGCCATCGCGTCGGTGACAGGGTCCCAGTGGCCGGGAAAGAGCATCCTGGGGTTGAGCGCCTCGAGGCGCTCGAGGGAGCGCAGGTAGTCGGCGACGTCGCCCTCGGGAAACGTCACCATCGAGCTCCCGCGCCCGAGAACGAGGTCGCCGGTGAACAGAGCGCGATCGTCGTCGAGCCAGAAGCTCAAGTGATCCGCGCTGTGCCCCGGCGTGTGAAGAGCAGTCACGTTCAGATTTCCCACGCGTATCACGTCGCCATCCGCGAGCTCCGGGTAACGCTTGACAGAGGCGCGGTGGCGCGTGGCGAGGCGCTCGGCCAGAGGCAGGTGGTCCGGATGAGAATGCGTCACCAGCACCAGGCCGACCGCGGTCGCCCCCAGCCGTTTCTCGATCGCGTCGAGGTGCGCTTCGTCATCCGGACCCGGGTCGATGACGATCGCCACCGGGCCGGCATCGACGATCCAGGTGTTCGTACCCGGTCCTGTATACGGCCCAGGGTTTGGTGCTACAACGCGGGTAACTAGAGGCACGGACGGAGACCTCGGCGAGGGATTCGGTGACCAGGGGTCCCTCCCGTGACTGCGTCACGGGGACCCCAAAGGACGCGCACTCTGCGAGGAGCGGCTACCTCTGGGGCCCCCAAGCCGAAGGCATGGGAGGCAGCGGGCCGCATGGGCGCCGAAGATCCGTCGAGGGGCTCCGGCCGAGCCTCTTTTGTCAACGCGAAGGTTGGGCGGGCAGGTAGATATCGGCGCCTTCTGGGCGGTTCGCGTCGAGCCAGCCGTCGAGCCTCGTGTCGACGATGAGGCGGATCAACGGCTCGCCCATCTCGGGTACCGGGAGCGGCCTCCGCTCAGCCCCCGGCGCGACACTGATCTTCCACCACGACCCTACCTGCTCGGCGGCGATGGTCATCCCTGGTCCGCCCATCCATTCCTGGATGCGGGTGAACGCCTCCACCAGCGCGGTCTCGGACCCGAGCACGACCGCCCCGGCAGGCAGCTCTCGGGCCGCGATGGGAAGCGCCAGGTTCAAGACCGCACCAAGCACAACCCCCCGCGCGACGTCTTTGGGCTGGATGGCCGCCGCCTCGACCGCGGCCGCTCGTCGACCCACCTCCTGGGCCTGCTCGAACACCCCCTCCAGCAGCTCGGGACGCCCGAATGCGGCCTGGCGGGCCGATTCCTGCAGCGCAAGGACCGCCGACCGGAGCTTGTGGCCGAGGCGCCCGAGCAGGTAGACACGCTGGTCTTCAGCAAGCTGCTGGCCGATCTCCGCGCCGCGTCGCGCTTGGGCGAGGCCTCCATGCTCGGCCCAGCCCACCAGCCGCCCATTCAGCGACAGGGGTTCCCAGGGGCCGCCGGGCGGGGGAAACTCGCGGTCGGCCGGTCCGTGCCGCGCGTGATCGGGGATGGATTCCATCCCCCCACCTACCCTTACCCACATGGGCGCGGTTGATGACGAGCGCCGTCCGCCGGCCCCGTTGCGTCGAACCACTTTTAGTGGCCTGTCCGGGAAAACACTAGCCAATGCATCGGCCTAGTCGGCCGGGCTGGGCTGATGCCTGCGTCGCTTCCTGCGCGCGCTCGGTCACGCATCTACGCGATGCGCTCCCTCACGTGCTCGTCAGCTCCTTGGCACCGGCCGCCGAGGCCGCGCCTTGGCTACCTATTCCCGAACAGACCACTATCTACTAGAGCTGACGGATTCGCCTGCACGAGTCTTGCCTGTGGGCGCCGAGACGGCGGGTACGGTGAACCTGAACGTGGTGCCGCCGCGGTCGCTCGAAGCCACCCAGATCCGGCCGCCGAAGCTGCGCTCTACGACGAGGCGGCAGAGATAAAGACCGAGCCCCAAACCTCCCTGGGACCGGTTGCGCCCGGCGGGGCCGGTCTTCTCGAACAGCCCTTCCAGGCTGCCCGCGGCTAGACCCGTTCCGCGGTCCGACACCGTCACCTCGAGCCAGCCACGCGACGCGGCGCGCGCCTGGACCGACACCTGACCCGAGGTGTACTCGAGCGCGTTGCCGATGAGGTTGGTCAGCACCTGAGCCACGTGGGCGGGCTCGCAGTAGGCAAGAGGCAGACCATCGCGAAGGTCGATGTCGACCGCCAGCGCGCGCTCCGCGTATCGATGTCGGATGACGCCCATCACTCCCTCGAGCACAGACGGCAGGTCCACCGATTCGGGCGTCGGCTCGAAGTGGCGCGTCTCGAGCTTGGCGATGATCAGCTGGCTTTCGACGAGGCTCAACAGCCGGTCCGACGATTCGTAAG
>WNEY01023394.1_pt1 | contig 13614 bp, 13 predicted proteins | sample 5400531 | NCBI WGS metagenome assembly WNEY01 (sample SAMN13153338, study PRJNA577476) | soil metagenome | isolation source: 200 cm saprolite under Douglas fir tree site 1 | place: USA:California | collected 2015-04-18
AGTCTCCTAACCCAGCGTCGGTCATGCGTATTGCGAGTGCGACCCAGATGCCGAGCATGCAGCTTTCGGTGTAGCCGGCGATGGTCGTTGTCGTGGAGAAACCATCTATGTAGCCCAGCCTCGGTATGGCGAACTCGCGCATGAATTCATAGCCGCGGCGCACGAATTCCTTAACCCGCTCGTCATTGGCCACGATGCCGTACTCCAATAAGCCGCGAAGGGCCATGAGCCGTCCGGTGAAATGAGAGTCGGCATGCGCCTGCTCGTTTCCCGCGACTCCCATAGGCTCAGGCTCACCGCCCCAGAAGCGCGGGTCCATCGCAAATGTCGCGAGCTCGCGCGCGAGTCTGAGCGCCCTCTCGTCACCCGTGGCCGCGTGCCAGCGAGCGAGACCCTGGATACCCTCTGCCTGGTACGACACGACATCTCCCTCACCGCCCTCATAGGGCCCACGCGGCTCTCGCGCAGATGGGTGCCAACCGTTGGGCAAATAGCACCACGATCCAGCCGCGGCGCTGCGAGGAAAATAGGAGTACTCCGGCGTATGAATTGCGATTCGGTCCATTCCATCGATTAATGCTCGGATCCGTTTGTCCCAGCGGTCATCACCATCCAACTCGCGCCAGGTCATAAGGGTTCGCAGCATCACATCGTTCCCGCAGACATCTGAATAGTCTTCGAGGATGTCTTCGCCGGGATAGCCGAATGTGTGCCAGGGCTCGGCAGGGGAGTAGCGGCGCCAGTACAGCCCATCTTGAGGTGACAGCCGGCCCGCGAGAGTCTTGTAGAGCCCCTCCTCAGCTTCGCGATGAGCCGTATCGCCGCTCATCAACCTCATGAGAGGGAAGGCTTCTCCGACCATCGCATCGCAGCTGGAGTCAGGCGCACCGCTGTGAAGCATGTAGGGCGGTTGCGCGTGCAGAAGGATGTAGAAATACTGCTGGTAGCCCCTCTCTGGGTCTCTGGCTCGCGCGAGGCCGTTGAGGGCTAATCGAGCGCGCTCCGCAAGGTCGAGCGTGTCAGGAACAGTTGCTGAGTCGCGCTCTCCACCAATCTCCGCACCCACCACAGCGGAAGGAGCCACGGAGGCCTCTGATGGATGGTCGGTGCGAGATGACATTGCAACCTACTCCTTCACTGCCTGGTGCTCCGAGGTAAGCAATTCTCAATCCACATATCATATATGCTCATAACGCGGCGTTCTCTTCAGCGCCTCCTCATTGGCTTTGTGACCGATCACTTTCATGGGCAAGGCACTTACACGGCCAAAGGAGAAGGGCATGGTTCTTTTTGGCGCCAATTGCTGGAACCAGTACACGGATTGGCCCTCGCTGCTTGAAGCCGGTCGGCGAGCGGACCGTCTCGGATATGACTCCCTGTGGACATGGGACCATGTCTATCCGATCGTCGGATCAGTGAACGGCCCCATTTTCGAAGGGTGGCTCACGCTAGCCGCGTGGAGTCAGTCGACCGAGAGAATACGGCTCGGGCTGATGGTAGGGGCCAATACGTTTCGTCAGCCGACCCTCGTGGCGAAAATGGCCACCACTTTGGACCATCTGAGCAACGGTAGGGCAATCCTTGGGATGGGCGCGGCGTGGTTCGAACCCGAGCACGTCGCCTACGGCTTTGAATATGGCCGAAGTCCTGGCGAGAGGCTCAGATGGCTAGGTGAGGCGCTACCGCTAATACGTGGCATGTTCGACGGGACCCGACCTTCGGCAAGTGGTCGCTATCAAGTCAGCGACGTCCGCAATGATCCTCTACCGCAGCAGACTCACCTGCCGATTCTGGTAGGCGGCCAAGGTGAGCGCGTCACTTTGAGGTTGGTTGCCCGTTTTGCGGATGCTTGCAACTTCGGCGGAAGCGTAGATACAGTCAGACATCTGGACGAGGTACTGCGTGACCACTGTCAAGAAGTAGGCAGGGACCAGAGCGAGATCGAACGAACGACTTGTCTTGTGGCCGTTATCCGAGATTCGGCAGCTGAGGCGAATCGGGCATTAAGGAGAATCTTTGAGCGGAATGGCGGAGCGCGTCCATGGGAAGGGATATTTACCGGCTCTCCCGACGATGTTGCGCAAGCACTTGAGCCCTATGCTGAGGCGGGAGTGCAACACTTCGTTTTCGAGTTTCCAGCGCCATATGACGAGGAGACGATGGCGCGGCTGATCTCCGACGTCAAACCTCGACTGGACAAAGTTAAGCTTTCAGATGGCAAGCAGTAGTTGTTAACCAGCTCACGCGTCGACGGATGACGTTTCGGAGTTCGGGCGACGAAAGTGTCCGATCGGAGCGCGTCCTGGTCACAACTCAGCTCAGTCCCGAAACAATTCAGAGAATTCGCAGTGCACTTGAGCCTCGCTGCGAGGTGCTGTACGCGCCAAAGCATCCCGGTTGGAGCTACAGCGAGTTGGAACCCCTGTTGGTAGATGTCGATGCGGTGATCGCAGGTGGTGATACGTATGACGACCGCTCCCTCAAGTCGGCGACTCGCCTGAGGATCATCGCTCGCTTGGGTGCTGGTTACGACTTGATAGATGTCGCGGCCGCGGCGCGGCGAGGAATCTTCGTCACGACTACGCCCGGTGCAAATTCCGATGCCGTAGCGGACCTGACAATTGGCTTAATCGTCGCACTCGTTCGATCCATTCCTTCCAATGATCGGAATATGAAGTTAGGCCTTTGGAATCCCCGTACTGGCCACGACCTTTCCGAGCTGCAATTGGGGCTCATCGGTATGGGCGCAATTGGGTCACGCGTGGCCCGTCGCGCGAAGGCATTCGGGATGGAGGTAGTTGGGTTCGATCCCAACGTGGATCAGAAAGTCATTCGTGAAGTGGGTGCTTACCCAGCTCAGCTTGCGGAAGTTCTGCAGCGATCCAACGTCGTATCGCTCCATCTCCCTCTGACAACTCAGACACGGGGGATGGTCGATAATAAGTTTCTTCGCGCCATGCGACCCGGCAGTTACTTGGTGAACACCGCGCGGGGCGGTCTGATCAATGAATCCGTTCTGCTAGCGAACTTGGAGAGCGGTCACATCGCTGGGGCAGCGCTTGACGTTTTCGCATCTGAGCCGCCGTCAGGATCAAGCCAAGAGCCGCCGTCAGGATCAAGCCAAGAGCCGCCGTCAGGATCAAGCCAAGAGCCGCCGTCAGGATCAAGCCAAGAGCTTTCCAGGAATCCTAACGTGATCGCCTCGCCTCACGTTGCGGCTGATACGCAACGTGCCGTGGAGCGGAGCGTCACGATGGCGCTGGAATCGGTAGCCGAGGCTCTCGAGGGCCGCGTTCCGTCTCGCGCCGTGAATCGTGACCTCGTCGTCCTGACGCAGAGACCCGGTACACCTGGATAACCGTGCTACTGAACTCAGCCCGTGCTCTGGATCTGATGACCCAAGCACGACTGGATGCCCTGGTAATCACCTCGCCGGTCAACATCAAATACTTCACGGACTACTGGCTGTGGAGTGATGACCTGTTTCGTGAGTACATGTTGTCACCCGGTGCGTCGTCAAGCCGCCTTCAGTTTTATGCGGTTTATCCAATTGATGGCGAACCGGCTTTGGTACTGCCTCCACTCAGCGCGGCCAACGCATCAGACAGTTGGGTCAAAGACATTTATGTCTACGGAGAATCGCCTTTCGAACGACCGTTGAGACCGCCGATTTCCAATGCAGACCAAGTCCTCGCCCGCCTTTCGGAGTGGAGGCAAGCCGACACCCCAGTTGACGCGGTGGCGGCTGCTTTGCAGCAACGGAGGCTGGCCGCGTCGCGGCTTGGAGTTGAGTTGGAGGGACTCTCGCCAGCGGTCCACGACGAGTTGCGCCGAAAGCTGCCCGAAGCCGAAATTGCTGATGCAACAAATTTGATACGGCTAATTCGAAGCGTAAAGAGTTCGACAGAAATACAACTGCTAAAACGTTGTGCGGAGATTAATGAGCTGGCCGCACTCGAAGCTCTGAGAACGGCCGGGCCGGGAGTGTCGGTCAAAGAAATCACTGAGACATTTCGGGTTGTGGTTGCCCGAAACGGCGCAAATTTCGATCATGCAGCATTCGGGATGCAAGGCTTGGGCCTGGCGACTGAGCCGGACTGGCGTCTAACAGACGAGTTCCTGTTCGCTGATTTCGGCTGCATATATGCCGGCTACTTCTCCGATACGGGGTTCACGCTGGCAATAGCGCAGGTCGAACCCTCGCAGGAGTATGAGGCGCTTTTGGCTGGAATTCGGGCGGGAGTCGGTGTGCTGCGGCCTGGTACCCCCAGCTCGCTGGTGCAGGGCGAAATGAAGAAGGCTTTAGCTGACCACAACGTTCGTGTTTGCTTTCCACACGGTCATGGTCTGGGTCTTGAGATTCGCGACTATCCGATATTGGTGCCGCCAAATGGCTTACGTATCCGCGACGGTTGCGTAGACGTTTCCTCGGATCTCAGCCTCGAAGCTGGCATGGTGATCAATTTGGAGGCCTCGGTGTGGTATCCAGGCACCGGATCTCTTCAAGTCGAACAGACATTTGAGATAACAGCTGATGGTTCGAAGCCTCTCGCTCCGCAAGACAGGTCGAGCCCGTTCAGGCCGACATGACCGAGATACAAGCGAGTATCAGTATAAAGGAGGGCAATTCAGGTGCCCAAAACAAACGCCGGATCGCGCCGGCCGCGGATTCTGCTTGTCTCGGACCTCACGCGCCATGAGTACCAATCCTTAAAGCAACTAGAAAGCGCTGGTTTCAGTCTCGTGCACGCTCAACACCTCACTCGTGGAGTGGAGCTCAAGGATCTACTGGTTGCGTTTGACTACGTCTGGGCGGTGATTGCTGGAAGCGAACAATACTCTCGGGACCTCCTGAGCCGGACTGCGGGCCTAAAAGTCATCGCACGAACAGGCGTGGGCATAGACAGCATCGATTTAGAGGCAGCCAACGACGCCGGAATTGCCGTCCTTATTACTGAAGACACGAACACTGAGGCTGTAGCCGACTTCACGCTAGCGACGATGCTTGCGGCGATTCGTCGGCTGATACTCGCAGATCAAACGGTGCGCACTGGAGGTTGGCGACCGACCGACCTGGCGGGTGATTTGTTTGGAGCCACGGTCGGCATTGTTGGCCTAGGCAGGATCGGTGGAGCAGTCGCGCGGCGACTCAAAGGTTTCGGTTGCACGATCCTTGGCACAGATCCGCAGGCAGATGAGGTGCGCTGTGCTGAATTGGGCATACATCTCACGAGCTTGCATGACATGCTGCCGCGGATTGACACGAGTTCGCCCTCTTCAAACGAGGAGCGGTCATTGTCAACGCATCTCGAGGTGGCATCGTAGACGAAGGGGCATTGGTTGACGCGCTCGAATCTGGCTTGGTTAGCGCTGCAGCCCTTGACGTGTTCGAGCATGAACCACTACCAACCGACCACCCGTTACGTTTGATGTCAAACGTAATACTCACTGGTCATATCGCGGCCTTCACTCGTCTGGCCGCCGAGAAGACCATAGAAAAGGTGGTCACGGCGTTGCTCGATTTGAGCTCAGGAGTGAAACCGGTGGGACTTGTAAATCCTGGCGTGCTGTCGAAAGATTTGCGCCCAAAGCTCGTCTTGCGCGGGTAACTCCAGTAACTAATACATAGAGGCTTCCCGAGCCATTTGCGATTGCCCGCGAACGTCGGTCACAGTCTCGGTGGCCTCCCGTCGAAGAAATGCAAGGTCGGATCCCACCGACAACATTCGGTATCCCATATCACGCCAACGTATCGCGGTTTCAGCGTCCGGACATGAGATCCCTGGAGCGACATTCGCTTTCACGCACGCCGCCAGGATCTTTCGTATCAATTGGTCGTGCGCGTCTCCCCACTGTGAAGCTGTCGGGGGCAAGCCATGCGTAACCGCCAGGTCCGACGGTCCGACAAAAATTGCGTCTACGCCAGGCACCGCGGCGATCTGGTCGAGAGTGGCGACACCCCCAACGGTCTCTACCATCACGGCACACACAACGGAGCGGTTGCCGCTTTGCGGCGTAAACGTTGGGTTGCCCAACGACGCTCGGGTCGGACCCCAACTTCGGAATCCCTCAGGTGGGTACTTGCACGCTGCGACTGCAGCCTCGGCCTCTGCGGGGGAGTTGACCATCGGGACGATCACTCCTTGAGCACCCGCATCGAGTGCCTTCATGATGTCAGATGGTTGGTTCCACGGCACCCTTACGAAGCAAGGCACTCCCGCGGCGGTACCAGCTTCCAGCATGAGCAGCATGGTGTCGTACCCAATCAGTCCGTGCTGGGTGTCAATGCAGACCCAGTCAAAGCCGGCGCGGCCCATTAGCTCAGTAACGAAGGGGCTCGGGATTCCGCACCATCCGCCGATTGTGACCCGGCCGCTATCCCATAACTCTCTAAGGTTCATGTCGTCTGCACCTCGCTAGCAACCGCTTCTGACTGTTATGCATGGCTACTCGAAGCCAACTTGTCGTAAATACGCCAGTGTTCGCTTTGCTATTGGAAGCGGAGCAGAGGGATCGGCTGGATACTGGTCTTGCTCCACAATGCACACCCCGTCGAAGGAACTATCCCTGAGCACTGTGCGGATGGCCTTGAAGTCGATTGCGCCCTGTGCGGGCTCGCAAAAGACACCGCGTTCCACAGCAGTGGAAAACGGCATTTTCTGCCGGTTCACCTCACCGATCACCTGAGTGTCGACGCTCTTGAGGTGGAGGTAAGGAATTCTCCGGCGTTGTCGTTTTAAGAACGTAACTGGATCACCGCCGCGATAGGCATGATGCCCGGTATCGAGACATAGTCCAACGAGACTTGGGTCTGACTCCTTCAGGAATCGCTCTATATCCTCTTCGTACTCAACATGAGTGTCGGCATGAGGATGAAAAACAAGCTGCAACACGAAGTCGTGCTTTGCAACCTCCGCGATCCGATGAGTAGCCTGCATGAGCGTTTGCCAAGCGCTCTCGCCGAGCCGAGCCGGCGCCACCTGCTTTCCGCTCATCAGGTCGGTGTAGGGGGCATCAATTAGCACGAGGAAGCCAGCGTTAAGCTTCGTCAGCAATTGACAGGTGTTCACGACTTCCGTGTGCAGCTCTGGCCAGTGCGTCTCGGTCTCGAGCGGTCCCATCACGTAGGTAGCCGCCGCATGTAGTGAGCGCTTCTCCAATTCCGACGAAAGGGTGCTGTGATTCGTCGGCAGATAGCCTCGTGGACCAAGCTCAATCAGGTCATAGCCCGCCAACTTCATCTGATCAAGACATAACGACCAACTGATCTGTCTCGGGTCGTCTGCGAACCAAATGCCCCACGAGTCCGGACATGTGCCGAGCTTGATTGGCATTAGTTGCTGTGCGCAGCTGGCGAATCAAGAGCGGCAAAGCATGCATTCGCGATCGCATCCGCGTCGATCTGCGCGGCTTGATACAGATCGTGGATGTCGCCGGATTCGCCATAGTGAGTCACACCTAGCGGCCAAGCGGCGACGCCCAGCATTGAACCAACCCACGCGAGCGCAGCCGGATGGCCATCCAACACCGTGACCACAGGCACTGCTGCGGGTTGTGGGGATTGAAAGCGTTGGCCTGTATGGACCGCGCCTTGCCACTGCCGGTAGATCCGGTCAGGGCTGACACAGTTGACAACGCCGGCGTAGACACCGTCGTCGAGCAGCATCTGAGAAGCTTTCGCGGCTTCGGCGACCATGACCCCGGTCGCCCAGATGTCGACTGCGTTATGACCCGGCCGATAACCGGATTCGCGAGCGCGATCAATCAGCCGATAGGCGCCGGACAAGACCTGACTGCGAAGTGTCTCGCGGTCGGCCAGAGGGAAAAGCGCCTGGTCGATGGGCGCTGTGCTGAGTCTGAGGTAGGCAGATTCCGAATCATGCTCGTTGAGCAGGGAGCGGAGTGTTTCAAGAATTACCCACTCCAATTCCTGGGCGAAGCATGGCTCCCAGTACACGACACCCGGTAATGCCAATCCAATCGCCGGGGTAACGATTGACTGATGCGCTCCGCCCTCAGGTGCGAGGGTGATTCCCGATGGCGTACCGACCAAGATAAAGCGCCCACCCGAGTACAGGCTGTAGATGAACGCGTCTAGCGCGCGAGCAACAAACGGGTCGTATAAGGTCCCCACCGGTAGCAGTGTTTCGCCGGTCAAATCGTGCGCGAGTCCAAGTTGACCCAGCATCATGAGGAGATTGGTCTCTGAGATCCCCAATTCGATGTGTTGGCCCTTGCGATGTCGATCCCACCGAATCAAGCGAGGCCCAATGGACGTAAAGAGATCGTGGGCGTCATCGTGATCCCAAACGCCCACCTTGTTGATCCAGCCTCCTAGGTTTGTGGAGGTAGCCACATCCGGACTAACCGTCACTACTCGTCTCGCCGCCTCCGGCGCGCTCCTGATGAGTGCGGTGAGGATGTGGCCAAAAGCACGTTGAGTCGATTGACTCCCTCGGTAGTTGTCGCCGAAATCGCCGGGCAGCTCAAATGATTGCTTGGGTGTTGGAGGTTGCCGTCCTGCAAACAACTTCCCTCGCGCGGCACACAATCGACCGGCCGGGGAATCCGGAGCAAAGAGCGACCATTCGTCGCGCTCGTCAACCTGAAGACTCTTGGCTAAATCGGCGACCTGCTCTGAGGTGAGTAATGCCGAATGGTTGAGCGAGTCTGCCGCAATCGGTAGACACCACCCCTTTATCGTGTATGCGAACACAACAGCAGGACCGTCAGCTCTATCGGCAGAAGAAAGAGCTTGTTTGATCACTTCGGTGTCATGACCGCCGAGGTCAGACACCAACCTCATCACCTCGTCATCGGTGCGAGGCTCCAGCTTGTCCAGATCGAGTCTCTGGCGAACTTCTTTGGCGGGGCTTCGAAGTAAGACTTGGTACATCTCGTTACTCATGTCGTCGATGCAGCGACGCAATTGCGATCCCCCCGGTTCGGCGAATGCGGCTTCGAGCAACCGGCCGTACTTAGCCTCCACCACCGTCCAGCCATTGGCTCGGAACATGTCTTTCCATTGGCCGACGCGTATACCCGGAATCACGCGATCAAGTGATTGGCGATTGACATCGATGATCCAAATCACATTGTCGAGTCGATGTAACGCGGGTTCGGCCACAGCCTCCCAAATCGAACCCTCATCCAACTCCGCGTCGCCCAAGATGGAGAAATAGCGAGCTGAGGATCCGGTCTGGGGACGGAATCTTTGTTGTACGAATTTGTCGACAAGGGCCGCGAAGTTCGGTGCGACTGAGCCATGAAATCAAAAAAGAGCACAGTTAGAAGACTCACCACGGAAGCGCTCGAGGCTTGATGTCCGCCGACTTTGAGACCAGAAGGGTTATGCCGCACCCGGTTTGCGTGGTGGACGATCAGTGTGCTGAGCCAGAGAACACGTCGCTGAATCTCGTGCAAGACCTCGACATCAGACCCCGCGTTGGCAACAAAGCCAGCAGAGTTCGCCATTGCGCTAGTGCTCCGTGCTGGACTTGAAGGCTTCGTCATCCTGAAACAGCCTTTGCAGCAGATCGGTAGCGGCTTCTTCGAGCAATCGATCGCAGCCCACCGAAATTGGAGCAACGTTTCCATAGTGGCGGTGGCTCAGCGAAACTTCGTAACCCCCGTAGGCATGCTCATCGGTCGTAGGGAGGTAGCCGGGTGCGGCATTCGTGTAGCCGCAACAAATCGTGAACTGGGCGGGCGAAGTCCGTTTGATGCGCGATCCAATCTCATTAAATGGTTCGCCCGGCAGGCCAACTACCGCGATATGACCGATTCTTATTACCTGGACAGGCGCTGAAACGGTGCGCTCACCAGTACCCGAGCGAATGCGGTTCTCGACTGAAGCTGCCCAGGCAGCGTGAATGTCGACCGGATTCCATACTTCAGGGCCGCATCCGCGATCCCGTAGTTCGCGAACTTGTGCTTCCAGATCGGAGCGGAGACTCGAAATCTCCGCCAGCGATGGATGTGGGTCAAGCGGAAGCTCTAGGTTCTTGGAGGCGAAGTCGATCCGAACGCCTGCGTCCGCATCCGTTAACCAGCGATAACGCGCGATAGGCACAGCCGAGCGATACTCGGTACGCTCAAGCCGTCTGGGCAGTGTGTTGGCATCGTGGTACGCGCCGAGGGCAGCTATCGCCAGGCGACGCCCAAATGAGACCTCAGGACCTGGTTGCTCCATGAAGGACTCGAGCGGGTTTACGTTCCCGGCACAACCCTGAAGAAACAGACAATCGGCGCCGGTCCAGGTGCGAACTGCGGATCGCAGGGCTCCGACATAATCGGAACTGGCCTCGGCCACATCTGGCCCGACAACTACAGGGTGGCAGGCGAAGCTGACCACGGCCGCAATTGGCGAACCGTCGTCTCCATCAATTCGCAGCGACGACACAGTTCGATCGCACTCACCGTCCTTGTTCCAACCAAGGATCGTTGTGCCGTCCCGTAGTCTCTCTCGCCGGTTGACGGATAGATCTTCGAGGGCACTCTTAGCCGCCCCGACTCGAGCCCGACGCAGTGAGTTTGCTGCTTGTGCGGCTGCCGTCGCGGCAGACTGCACCAACGCGTCCCAATACGTGATTTCGTCGGGGGTTAGCTCATGGACCAACCCGCCGAGCTTGAGCATTCCCGGTGGTGGAGGCGCCGCGTGTGTGTGCTGGCAGTTGACGAATACGGCGTCAATTTGGGATCCGGAAGACTCAGCGATCGCCTCCCGCATACGACGTCCGCTCTCGCCAGGGGTGCCCAAAAGATCAAGGCCGACAAACGTCGCACGGCGGTGCCCATCGTCGACAACTAACGCCGTTACCTCTAATGGCTGACCGTGTCCTCGCACAGGAACATGCCGGCGAAGGAAGCCGACCAAGTCAACTCCAAGCGGAGGTGGCACCGGGATAGATGCGATTCCTGCCCGAAACTCGCCCACGCTAGAGTCCGAAACCGACCTCGATCTTGAGTCCTTCCGAACTTCTCAGTTTGACCATCACCTCGTCCACCGCTTCATCAAGGATGTCCGCGATCTCATCTATCTCGTCAATGGTTGTCACTAATGGCGGCGCTAACGTGCCGATTTGCGGAGATGCACGCATGAGCAGTCCGCGCTTGCGAGCGGCCTGTTGAACCGCGGCCGCAAATGGCACTGAAGCAGAGAATTGTTCACCGGTTGTGCGGTCACTAACGAACTCGATCCCGTACAGCAAGCCCAAACCACGCACTGCGCCGACGAATTGACACCTTTCTTCCAGCGCGGCCAGTCGTGTTGCGAGCCGTCGCCCGGCTGCCGCAACGTTTTCGAACACCCGACCCTGCTTCATCGCTCGGATCGTGGCGAGACCGGCTGCAGCGCTGACTGGGTTCGCGGCATGCGTATGCCCGGCCTGAAACTGAAGGTTGCCGTCTGGGTCTCCCCAAAATGAGGCACCAACGCGTTCAGTCAGGAGTACCGCGGAAAGGGGTGCATACCCGCTCGTGATTCCCTTCCCGACACACATCAGATCAGGCCATACGCCGAAAAGTTCCGCGGCGAACCACGAGCCAAGCCGACCGAACCCAGTAACGATTTCGTCGAATATCAAGAGGACCCCAAGCTCATCACAAACAGCTCTTAGCTGTTTCAGATATTCAGTCGGAATCACATGTACGCCCGCGGTCAGCATTACTGGCTCGACGATGACTGCGGCAACAGTCTCGGGACCTTCACGCTCAATTGTGTCGCGCAACTCATTGCATGACTCGAGCGCGCAGTTGATGGGGTCGTGCAACCCCGGTCCATGCTGACAAATAGGGGGCCTGACATGGATAAATCCAGGCGCCAGTGGTTCATACGGAACGCGAAGTTTTGGCCAACCTGTCGCTGAAAGCGCTCCTAACGTTGCGCCGTGGTAGCTCTGGTAGAAACTGACAATCTTGTAGCGTCCTTTCTCACCTGATTGCCCCGGCCGCCAGTAAGCTCGATCAACTCACCAACCAGCTCCAGGGCGCGCTCATTCGTTGACATGATTGGAGACGCAAAGGCCAGCCGATTGAGCTGAGCGGCCATGGCCTCCGTAACCGCCTTAGCAGAGTGACCAAGACTCACCGCGAAGACCCCGGAAATTCCGTCTATGTAGCTGTGGCCATGGTTGTCGATTACCCGAATACCATTTCCCTCGACAAGGATCAGTGGATCCTTGGCAAACGTCTTCATCTGGTTGAAATCAACCATGACGTGGCGAACCATCTGGCTTAGGTCGGGCGTCTCGGCCACCAACTCACTCCCTTGAATGGAAAACGCCGCGCCAGACTACCACTGGTCAGACCGGTCTGTCAAAACCGATGGCCTCCCGCCGATGCCTAGCTCTGGTACTTGGCGTTTTGCTCAGCGGCGAAACGGTGGGCGATAGCTGCATGGTCCCGCAGCAAAGCGCTTGCTTCCTCGCGGGATTGTTGCTCAAGCGCCGAGACGATCTTGAGGTGTTGATCGAGAGAGTTCCGGGCCGCGGCTGGCACTGAGTAAACCGCCCGGGCCGATTCAGACATGAGCTGAATCAAGTTGATGATCAGGTCGCGCAGTAGCCTGTTAGGGGTCCGCCGGCATAGGCTTCGGTGAAAGTCAAGATCAAGTGCGGCTGCCTTGTCATAGTCCTCGGTGTCGATAGCCGCCAAAGCTCGCTCATACACAGCGCGTGCTTCCGCGGCAACCGCGGGGAGAAGGTGGGTGGGTAGCTCAAGAATCCCCGCCGGCTCGATCAGTTGCAGTACGTGGTTGAGCTCCGCAACTTCGTCGTGGTGCAGGTCCAGCCAGCTTGCCATGACGGCTGAACTCGAATTGGATCTCGGACGTGAGGTCACAAAACGACCCCGCCCAACTCTGGCCTCGAGCACTCCGGTAGCCTCGACGATCCGAAGGGCCTCCCGCAAAGCGGTGCGAGAACAGCCAAGCTGCTGAGCGAGGTCGCGCTCTGCTGGCAAGCGTGAGCCTGCTGGCAGCTGACCAGAATGGATCAAGCCCATTATTTGCTCGGCTGCCAGATCAGAGAGGAGGGCGGTTTGGACACCCTCTAATCGATTAAAGAGATGTGGGCCTGAGCGCGTAGTCATCCTTGCCTGTTCCATGATGATTATCGTTCGCCCCGGGCAGTCGAGCCCAGAATGACGGCGCGGGGTAAGAACTTGTCACGCTGATACATGGTCCGACCCATCGTACCAACTGGCCCCGTGAAGGTAGCATTACCTCGTGATAAAGAGGATAAGTCTTGCCAGGCGTCGGCGTGGCATGACATCAGAGGACTTCGCCGCTCACTGGCTGGGGCCTCATGCTGAAATTGCGTGCGGAATTCCAGGCATCCTCGGTTACGTCGTCAACCTGGTCGACGATCCCGAATCGATAGGTTGGGACGGCATCGCCGAGACATGGTTTGAATCACGTGACCAGGCTATTGCGGGATTTGAGTCCGAACCTACTCGATCCTTGCTCGCACTGGATCGTCCAAAGTTCTTGGATGAGGTGAAAACCTTGTTTGTTGAGGAGCACGTGGTCGTTGAGCCACCAAAGCGAAATGCCACGAACTGAGGAACTGCGTAAGTCGGATCCACGCCCGTGGGTTTGCTGCCTACGCTGAGTTA
>WNEY01002454.1_pt1 | contig 13610 bp, 15 predicted proteins | sample 5400531 | NCBI WGS metagenome assembly WNEY01 (sample SAMN13153338, study PRJNA577476) | soil metagenome | isolation source: 200 cm saprolite under Douglas fir tree site 1 | place: USA:California | collected 2015-04-18
TCGTCGATGAGCTGCCGGTACTTCGCGAGATCGGTGCGCTTCAAGTACTCCAGCAGGCGGCGGCGGCGGCTGACCATGCGCAGCAGGCCGCGTTGCCCGTGGAAGTCCTTCGCGTGGACCCGGAAGTGCTCGGTGAGGCTGTTGATGCGCTCGGTGAGCAGCGCCACCTGGACCCGGCTGGAGCCGGTGTCCCGGTCGTGCAGCCCGTGTTTCCTGACCGGCGTCGTCTTGTCGTACATCGTCCCTGTTCCCTAATCGTTGGAAGCGCCGTAGGTTAACCGGCTTACACCCCTTTGTAAAGTGCGTCCGTGACCAACGCTGCCACCGACCTCGTCGGCCAGACCCTCGGCCCGTATACCCTGGAACGGCTCCTCGGCCAGGGGGGCTTCGCCTGGGCGTTCGTCGGACGCGAACCGGACGGCACTCCGGTCGCCATCAAGGTCCTGAAGCCTCGCTACGCCGGCGATTCCCAGTTCGAATCGCGGTTTCGCAACGAGAGCGAGACCGCCGCGAAGCTCGAGCACGCCAACATCATCCGCATCCGCTCCGTCGCGAAGACCGGTGAGCATGTCTACTTCGCCATGGATCTGTGCGCCGACAGCCTCGGCGCCCGCATCGCGCGCGAGGGTCCGCTTCCGGAGGAGGACATCCTGCGGTTAGCGCGCGACATCAGCGCGGCGCTCGAGTTCGCGCACCAGCAAGGGGTCATTCACCGCGACCTGAAACCGGACAACGTGCTGATTCGGTCGGACGGGGCCGCGGTGCTCACCGATTTCGGAATCGCACGCGCGGTGTCGGGCTATGTGGCGTCCACGGGCGTGAACATGACGATCGGAACGCCACATTACCTGTCGCCCGAACAGGCCCAGGGGCGCCCGCTTGATCACCGCGTCGACTTCTACGCGCTTGGGGTCACGTTGTACAAGGCCGCGACGGGCGAGGTGCCGTTCAGCTCGAACGACTGGTTCGAGCTGGCGCGTATGCACGTCGAGGATCCGCCGCCGTCCCTGCGCCGCAAACGCCCCGAGCTGTCGAAGCGATTCGAGCGCGTCGTGATGAAGTGTCTCGCCAAGCACCCCGACGATCGCTACGCCAACGCCGCCGAGCTGCGAGCTGACCTCGATGAAGTCGAGCAGAAGCGCCACCCGACCGCGACGATGGGCGCGGCACCGGTGGGTACGGCGCAGCGGGAGGCGATAAAGGACCAGAGCACCGGCCGCCAGCCGTGGCTCGTCATCGCAGGCGTTGGGATTGGGTTGGTGTTGCTGGTAGGGCTGGTGGTGAGGCTTATGCGCTGAAAACGCTACGGATCGCTCTTACAATCCTGGTGAACAGAGTGGGAGCAGGGAGCGGGGAGTGGGGAGCAGTAACCAACCCTTGCACCGCCTGTCGTAATGCTTCCTCATATCGCTTCGGGAACGGTCGTTCCGCCAGCCGCACCGCAAACCCGGGCTTCTCAGCGCTTCCGGATAGCTGCACGACGCCCGGGTGCGCCCTCTCGATCACCTCGATGATCGGCCTCAACTGCTCCCTGCTCCCCGCTCCCTGCTCCCGATAGTAGGCGGCGGCTACCGCCGCTACGACACGGTCCGCCGTCATCCGCCCGACGAGATAGTCGGTGAGGGCGTCGTTAACGGAGGAGCCGGAGGACATCGTTTCCGATGGCGACGACCATGATCGCCAGCACGACGAGCATGCCGAATTGCGTGAGGCGCAGCCGCAGCTGGGGCGAGAGCGGGCGACGACGGATGCCCTCCGCAATCAGGAACATCGCATGGCCGCCATCGAGCACCGGAATCGGCAGGAGATTCAACACCGCCAGGCTGACGGAGAAGAACGCGAGGAAGTTCAAGAACCAGTCGAAGCCCAGCCGCACCGCTTGTCCTGACATTTGCGCGATGGAGATCACCCCTCCCAGATCACGAGCCGAAGTCTGGCCGGTCACGAGGCGTTTTACGTTGACGACGACGCCACCGACCTGCAGCACCGTCTGCTGAGCGCCCATCGCCAGCGCCGTCCCGATGCCGACCGGAACGCGAACCATCGGTCGATTCGCATACGCCCAGATGATGCCAAACTTTCGACCACCAGAGTCGTTGGTCTCGGGGACCACTTTCACGTTCAGGACGCTGTCGCCCCGCAGCACGGTGAGCGCCAGCTCGCGGCCCGGGCTTTGGCGAATCCTGCGGGACATCTCAGCCCACGAATAGATCGTGTCGCCGTTCACCTTCAGGATGACGTCGCCGCCCTTCAACCCCGCGCGGTAGGCCGGTTTGCCGAGCGCCACCGGCCCGATGCGCGCCGGGAAGAGCGGATACACCGCGCCTACCAGCTGATGTCGCAGGGTCGTGTCCGCGGGGAGATGAATCACCAGGGGCTCGGCGCGCTTCGCGACGCGCAGGCGCAGCTCCGTCTTGCCGTGCTTGCCGTGCAGCAGCCATTCCTCCAAGTCTTCCCAGCTCTTGAGCGAATCGCCGTTCACTTGCGTGATGCTATCGCCGCGCGTCAGCGTCGCCAAAGCTTCGGTGCCGGGTGGCAGTCGAGCGGCCTCGATCGAATCCACGGGGGTCATCGCGTACCGCGGTGCACCGGCGACGGCGGTGAGAGCGGTGTAGATCGCGAACGCGAGGACCAAATTCATCGTCACGCCGGCGAGAATCACCGCCATCCGGGCCCAGAGCGGCTTCTGATCGAACGCGCGCGCGGGATCGATGGGCACGGCGGCCTTCCCACCTTCCAGCTCGCCGACCATCCCTTCGTCCTCGAGCCCGGCCATCTTCACGTAGCCACCCAACGGAATCCAGGAGATCCAGTACTCCGTCTCCCCGCGGCGCCACGAGATCACCGGCCGCCCGAATCCCAGCGAGAATCGCAGCACCTGAATGCCGACGGCTTTGGCGACGATAAAGTGGCCGAACTCGTGCACCGCGATCAGCACGCCGAGCACGACGACGAGCGAGAAGATCGTCAGGAGCATGCGGCCTCCTGCGCCATGCGACGCGCCTCTGCATCAGCGGCGAGCACGTCCTGGAGCGAGGTCGCGTCACCGACATGCGCCTGCGTCACGACGCGCTCGATGATCTCCGCGATCCGTCCAAACGTGATGCGCTCCTCCAGGAAGAGCTGCACGGCGACCTCGTTGGCCGCGTTGAACCGCGCCGGCGCCGTCCCGCCGAGTCGCGCCGCTTCGCGGCCCACGACATACGCCGGGAAGCGATCCGGCTGCAGCGCTTCAAAGGTGAGCGTGCCGGCCGCGACGGGATCGAAGCGCCTCACGCCCTGATCGGGCACCCGATCCGGATACGTCAACGCATAGAGGATCGGCAGCTCCATCGTCGGGAAACCGACCTGCGCAAGCACCGAGCCGTCCACGAACTCCGCGAAACCGTGGATCACCGACTGGGGATGGATGACGACATCAATCCTGCCATAACCAACCTCAAACAAAAAGTGAGCCTCAATGACCTCGAGCGCCTTGTTGACGAGCGTCGCCGAATCGACCGTGATTTTCTTCCCCATCGTCCACGTCGGATGTTTGAGTGCCTCGGCTACCGTCGCCCGCGAGACCCGCTCGGGGTCCCAGGTGCGGAACGGGCCGCCCGACGCGGTGAGAATGAGCCGCGCGACCTCCGTTGGCCGGCGCCCCGCGACGCATTGGAGCACCGCGCTGTGCTCGGAGTCGACGGGGACGATTTCGCCGCCGCCTTCGCGCGCCGCCTGAGCGACCAACTCACCGGCCATCACCAACGTTTCCTTGTTGGCCAGCGCGACGCGCTTGCCGGCGCGCAACGCCGCCAGCGTCGCTTCGAGTCCCGCGGCGCCGACGATCCCGTTGACGACAATTCGGACGTCGGGATGCGTGGCGGCCTCGACGAGGCAGGAGGCGGTGCCGCCATTCACCAGACCAACGAACGCGGGTTTCCATTCCGCGGCCTGTTCGGCGAGCAGATCCTTGTTCGAGTGTCCCGTCAAGGCAACGACGCGGAAGCGCTCCCGCTGGCGGGCGAGCACTTGCAACGTCGAGCGACCGATCGAGCCGGTCGAGCCGAGGATCGCGACGCCGACGCTCATATCACTCCGAACATTCGATACAATCCCGCCGCCGTGGGAATCACGAAGTACAAGGAGTCCAGTCGATCGAGCACGCCGCCGTGACCAGGAATAAGCGTCGAGGAGTCCTTGAGGCCCGCTTCCCGCTTGAACAGCGATTCGGCGATATCACCGATCTGTCCGACAATGGAGACGGCAAGACCAAACAGCAACAGCTGGCCGGGACTGAAGCTCCAGCCCTGACGATTCAGTACGAATTTTCCCAGCGCGAGTGCCGTAATGACTCCACCCAATGTCCCTCCCACGGCGCCGGCGTGGGTCTTCTTCGGGGATAGTACGGGTGCAAGCTTGGGCCCGCCGACCGCGGTTCCCACCGCCATCGCGGCGGTGTCGCAGATCCAGGTGATCACGAGCGGGAACAGGGTGAGCAGGACGTAGCCGAGCGGACGGGTTGCCGCCGCGCCGCCGTGGCGGATGCCGATCAAGAACGCGAGCGCCCCGGACGCGTACACGCACCCGAACAACGTGATCGAGACGCTCGCGAGCGGCCGCCCGCTGGGTCCGCGCCGCGCCATCGCCAGAGCCATCGCGAACATCAACCAGATCGCGCCAAGAAAAGAATTGGGACCTTTCGCCCAGTAGGCCAGCAGGGGAATGGCGGCGGCCGCGAGCCACCCCGTCCGCTCCAGCGGCTCGACACCCTGGCGGCGTCCGAAATCATAGATCTCGTGCGTGCCCAGCACACCCAGGACTGCCAGCATAGCCGCGAGGCTCCAGCCGCCCAGCCAGATGATCCCCACGACGAGCGGAATGGCGACCACGGCCACGGCAATGCGCTGCAGCAAGTTCTTGGACGGCATCAGGACGCGGTGACTTTTCCGAAGCGCCGTTCGCGGCGCTGATAATCGAGGATGGCATCGAGCAGCGTGCGCCGGTTGAAGTCCGGCCACAACACGGGAGTGATGTACAGCTCGGTATAGGCGAGCTGCCATAGCAGGAAGTTCGAGAGGCGTTGCTCACCGGAGGTGCGAATCAACAGATCGGGGTCGCCCCACGGCGCCGTGTACAGCTTGGCGCGGATCGCCTCTTCGTCGATGTCTTCGAGCTTCCTCGTGCCCTTCAGCACTTCTTCCGCAAGCAGCCGCGCCGCCTGCGCGATCTCGCCGCGCGACGAATACGAGATACAGAGATTGAGCGACAGCTTCTGACCACCCGCCGTTTCGCGCTCCACTCGCTCGACCGCGGCGCGGCCGCCCGGCGTCAGCCGGCCGCGGTCGCCGAGCACATGGACCCGCACGCCCTGGCCCTTCAGCTCCGCGACTTCCTTGGCGATGTACTCCTCGAGCAGATCCATGAGCGCGGAGATCTCAGGGGCGGGGCGGTTCCAATTCTCATCAGAGAAGGCGAACAGCGTGAGCACCTCGACACCAGCATCGATCGCGCCTTCGACCGCCTCACGCACGGCCTTCATTCCCGCGCGATGGCCAAAAGGCCGCGGCAGCCGGCGCTCGTTTGCCCAGCGGCCGTTGCCGTCCATGATGATCGCTACGTGGCGAGGAATCGGACCGGGAATCATCAGACTTCCATGATCTCCGCTTCTTTGGCCTTCACCGCCGCATCGACCGCCTTGAGATGATCGTCGTGCGTCTTCTGCACTTCCTTCTCGGCGTGCTTCTGGTCATCGGACGAGACGTGCTCGGTCTTCTTGATCCGGTTCATCGTCTCGGTACGCGCGTGACGGATGGCGACGCGTCCCTCCTCGGCGAACTTGTGCACGACCTTGACCAGCTCCTTGCGCCGCTCTTCGTTCAGCGGCGGAATCGGAATGCGGATGATGTTGCCGTCGTTCGACGGCGTGAGACCGAGATCGGATGCCAGGATGCCCTTCTCCACTGCCTTCAACAACCCTTTGTCCCACGGCTGCACGGTGAGCAGCTTCGGCTCCGGCGCGGCCACGCTCGCCACCTGCGTGAGCGGCATTTCGTTCCCGTACGCCTCGACGCGCACGAGATCGAGCAACGCCGTGGTCGCCTTGCCGGTGCGCACGGTGGAGAATTCCCGTTTGACGGCTTCGACCGCTTTGTCCATGAGCTGCTTGGCGTGTTTGACGTGATCGGTGAGAGAGCCAGCTGGCGCAGGGGTCATTGGACGATCGTGCCGACGCGCTCTCCGGCCAGGACCCTGGCCGTCGCGCCGGGCTGGTTGATGTTGAACACCACGATGGGGAGCTTGTTCTCCTTGCACAACCCGAAGGCGTTCGCGTCCATCACGGCATAGCCCTTCACCAACGCTTCCTGAAACGACAGTGTCGGCAGAAACTTCGCTGCAGGGTCCTTCTTGGGATCAGCCGTGTAGACGCCATCGACATTCGTGGCCTTGAGAATCACCTGGGCCTCCATCTCGAGTGCCCGCAGCACGGCGGCGGTGTCGGTGGAGAAATATGGATTGCCGGTCCCGCCGGCGAAGATCACCATGCGCCCTTTGTCGAGGTGACGCAGCGCACGCCGCCGGATGTACGGCTCCGCCAGCTCTTCCATCCGAATCGCCGTCATCACGCGCGTATCGACGCCCTTCTTCTCGAGGATGTCCTGCAGCGCCAGCGCATTGATGACGGTGGCCAGCATTCCCATGTAATCGGCGGAGACGCGGTCCATCCCCTGTTCACTGGCTGCCGTCCCGCGCAGGATGTTGCCGCCGCCAATCACGAGGCCAAGCTGCACGCCAGTGGCGGCCACCGACTTCAGCTCATCGGACAGCCGCTCGATGACGCCAAAATCGATGCCAGAAGCTCGCCCACCAGCGAACGCTTCTCCGGACAGCTTGAGGAGCGCACGCTTGTAGGCGAGCTTCGCGGCCACCTAGTTGCCTCCGAGCTCGAACCGCGCGAAGCGCCGGACTTCGACCTTCTCTCCGGTCTTGCCCGACAGCGCCTTCACCAGGTCGCCGACCGTGACCTTGTCGTCCTTCACGAATTTCTGCTCGAGCAGGACGTTCTCTTCGTAGAACTTCTTCATCATGCCGTCCACGATCTTGGCGCGAATGCTTTCGGGCTTCTTTTGCTCGGCAACCTGAGACTCATACACCCGGCGTTCGCGTTGGACCAGGTCGGCCGGCAGGTCCTCGATGCGGACTGCCAGCGGCTTCGTCGCCGCGACGTGCACCGCGATCTCCTTCGCGAGCGCCTTGAAGTCGTCCGTGCGCGCCACGAAATCCGTCTCGCTGTTCAGCTCGACGAGTACGGCCACGGAGCCGTCATGGTGCACGTACGATCCGATCCACCCTTCCGACGCTTCGCGACCCGCGCGCTTCTCCGCCTTGGCCGCGCCCTTCTTGCGCAGAATGTCGACGGCCTTCTCCAGGTCGCCGCCCGTCTCCTGCAGCGCGCTTTTGCAGTCCATCATGCCCGCGCCGGTCTTGGCGCGCAGCTCGGCCACCAGTTTTGCGGGAATCTCTTTCACAGTCGTCATGCTTCCTTTCACTCCCTCATAAAAACGCCGCCCTCGCGCCGTGAAGCCCGGGGGCGGCGGTCGGTTGTTCAGCTACACAGAGTTGTTACGCCTTCTCCCCGCTGACGGGTTCCGCCGGAGCCGGCGCTTCTTCAGTCTTCATCCGGGCGGCGATCGCCTCGGGCTTCGGCCGCCGCTTGCGCCGCGCCGGCCGCTTCTTGCGGTCGCCATCCACATCCGCTTCGCCCGTCTCGGTCGAGTACGTCGTGCCTTCGCCTTCCTCACCCGTGCCCGCGTCCCGCAGCGGCATCTGGTGGCGCGCCTCGGCGATCACATCCGAGATCGCGTTCGTGATCAGCGAGACGGCGCGAATCGCGTCGTCGTTCCCGGGAATCGGCACCGTGATCAGATCGGGATCCGCGTTGGTATCGACGATCGCCACCACCGGAATCCCGAGCTTGTTCGCTTCGGCGACGGCGATGCGCTCCTTCTTCGCGTCCACCACGAACAGCGCGCCGGGCAGCCGGCCGAGGTTCTTGATACCCGCGAGGTTCTTGTCGAGCTTGCCGCGCTCGCGATCGAACAGCAGCTGCTCTTTCTTCGTGTAGTTCGTGAAGTCGCCGTCCGCCGCACCCTGCTCCAGGTCCTTGAGACGCTTGATCTGCTTCTTGATCGTCTGGAAGTTCGTCAGCGTCCCGCCCAGCCAGCGCTCCGTCACGTAGAAGGAGCTGCACCGCTTCGCTTCCGCCTCGAGGATTCCCTTCAGCTGCTTCTTGGTGCAGACGAACAGAACGCCTTCCCCTTTGAGCACGACGCCGCGCAACAGCTCCTGTGCCGCTTCGAGCTGCCGCAGTGTCTTCTGAAGATCGATGATGTAGATGCCGGAGCGTTCGGCGAAGATGAACCGCCGCATCTTGGGATTCCAGCGGCGGGTCTGATGGCCGAAATGCACACCTGCTTCCAACAATTCCTGCAACTGAGGCTGAGGCACGCTATCCCTTTCCTTGGGTTTTTCCGCCGCCGCTCTCATCTCTCATCCAACCCCGGAGGGACCCAGGATGAGATCAAGCGACGTGAGTATTTGAATGATTACCGCTTGCTGAACTGGAATCTCTTCCGCGCTCCAGCACGGCCAGGCTTCTTCCGCTCCACGGCTCGCGGATCGCGCGTCAGCAGGCCTTGCTCACGCAACTTCTTCCGGTGCCGATCATCCGCCAACACGAGTGCTCGGGCAATGCCCAGCCGCATCGCGCCCGCCTGTCCGGTCAGCCCGCCGCCGACCACGCGCGCCTTTACGTCGAACGCGCCCAGCGTGTCGGTCGCGGTGAACGGCTGCTGAATGTGCGACACGAGCGAGGGCCGGGGGAAATAGTCACCCAGCGTCCGACCGTTGATGCTCCACTTCCCCGACCCGGGGGTCAGATAGACGCGCGCGATGCCCAGCTTCCGGCGGCCGATCGCGTGCCAGCGCAGCTCCGGTGTAATCGCGGTCACTTGGCCCCCCCCTCCCCCTCCACCAGCGGCGCGGGTTGCTGGGCCTGGTGCGGATGCTCAGGACCCGCGTACACCTTCAGCATCTGCTTCACGTGCTGGCGCGATAGTGTGGTCTTGGGCAGCATGCCCCAGACCGCCTTCTCGATCACGCGCTCGGGATGCTTGCCGAGCACTTTCTGCACTGGCGTAAACCGCTCGTGGCCCATGTACCCCGTGTGCCGGAAGTAGCGCTTCTGTTCGACCTTGCGGCCCGTCAGGTGCACCTTCTCGGCGTTGATGACGATGACGAAATCACCGCCGTTGACGTGCGGCGTGAACGTCGGCTTATGTTTGCCACGCAGGATCTGGGCGATGCGGCTCGCCAGCCGGCCAAGCGGCTGTCCAGCCGCGTCGACCAGCCACCAGCGACGCTCGATGTCCTGCGGCTTCAACGTGTACGTCTTCATGCCCTTCGGTATCCCGGAATTTGCGAGACGCGATATATAACCGGGGCTGTAAGGGTGTGTCAACTCGAAGGTTCCGGGACTTTGATCGTAACGAGCGGTGCACCTTTTTCGACGCGCTGACCGGCGCTCACGTGGATGTGTTCGACCACCCCTCGGCTCGACGCGCGCAGCTCATTCTCCATCTTCATCGCCTCGACCACCACCAAACCCTCACCCAGCTCCACAACCTGGCCAGCAACCACTTCGACGCGCACCACCAGCCCGGGCATCGGCGCTTTCACGACGCCGCCGACCGCCGCCTTGCGTCCCTGCCCCGTCAGGGCCTCGATCTGCTTCGCGCGGTCGTCCTGAACCTCGACTTCCACGCGCTCGCCGGCCGCGCCGAGGGCCCACCGCCCTGGGTCGAGCTGCTGGCAGGCGACGGTCCAGGAGTCTTTGCCCAGCAAGAGATGAAGGAGGGGCGTGCCTGGGATCACCGCCGCGTGTGCCTCGAACCGCTCGCCGTCGATCGTCACGGACCCTCCATCGACGTCGATGACGTAGGTGCGATTTCGTAAGGAGACGTGGTATCTCATAAGACGCTCATGCCGCCTCCAGTACGGCGACAGTTTCCACGTGCGCGGTCTGTGGAAACAGATCGAACGCGCGCACGGCGGTAACTTCATAGTTGACGTTGAGCCGCTGCAGATCGCGCGCGAGGGTCGCTGGATCGCGCGAGATGTACACGAGTTTCGGCACCGGCTCCGATGTGAGCCGCAGCGACACGTCCCAGTGCAGGCCAGCGCGGGGCGGATTCACCACGACCGCATGAGGCGCCGGCAGGCTCGGCAAGACGTCTTCAGCGCGGGCGGCGATGAACCGCGCCTCCGGCAGGCGACCACGCCCCCAACTCACCGCTTTCTCATCGGCGTCGACACTCACCACGCTGGCACCGCGCTCCACGAGCAGGGCCGCCGTGTCGCCGATGCCGCCGTACAGGTCCCACACCGTCTGGCCCCGCACATCGCCCAGCTGCTCCACGGCCCAGCGCCGCGTGATCATCCCCATCCCCGGATTCATTTGCTCGAACGCCGTCGCCGGAAACCCGGTGGCTGGTCCCGATACGACGCGGGCCGCGCCATCCACGGGCTGCCACCAGCACACGACCTCGCCTTCGACTGCGCCGAGCAAAGCGCGCCGCAACTCGTCGGCATTGAGCCAGGGCTCGCCCGCCGATTCAGCGATGATGTGCCGCCGCGCTTCTCGGTCGAGTCGCAACGTGAGCCGCGTCAGGGGTTGTGGGAGCATCGCCAGTCTGCCGCGCAGCTCTCGCCACAGCGCCATCAATCGGAAGTCGGTGATGTGACAATCGGCGAGCGGAAACACGAAGTTTGGTCGATCGTAGGGGTGCAGTCCGACCGTCAGACCGTCCGACCGTCCGATGTCCATCGAGATGTTTGACCGGTAGCGCCACTCTTCCAGTGCTTCAACGATTTCAGGATCGGGCAGATCCAGTTTGCCGATCCGCCGCAGCGAATCGCCGACGATCGCGCGTTTCGCCTTGAGCTGCTCGTCGTACGCCACGTGCTGCAACTGGCAGCCGCCGCAATGGTCATGCACATAGTGAGGACACGGCGGCGCGACTCTGCCCTCCCCCTCCTCCACGATCTCCCCCAGCTCGGCGCGGGCAAAATTGCGGTGCCGTTGCAGCGATTCCGGGCGCAGCCGAATCCGATCGCCCGACACGGTGCGCGGCACAAAGACGACGCGGCCATCACTCAATCTGCCGACCCCGTCCCCTCCCACCGCGATCCGGGTAATGGTCACAAGATCCGTCACTCCAGATCATCCCGCAGGGCGAGTCTTCGACTCTCCACCACCCATGGCGACGGCGCAGCGACCGTCCGGCCGTCCGCCCGTCCGCCCGTCCGCCCGCGCTGCTCGTCTGCAATCATGGCTGCCGCGACGGCAAGTGCGCGTTCCACTCCGCGGCGCGGGGGCGCGGTGAGCAGCCGTCCGCCGGCGCGCTCGAGATACTTGATATCGATGTCGCCTTTCAGGAAGTCGGCATCATCCATGACCCGGAGATGAAACGGCTGGCTCGTCGGCAAGCCGACGATCACGAGCTCGCTCAACGCGCGACGCATGCGCTGAATGGCGACCTCGCGCGTCTCGCCCCACGCGATGAGCTTGGCAAGCAGCGGATCGTAGAACAGCGTGACATCGTTCCCCGCCTCGATCCCCGCGTCCCACCGAATGCCCGGCCCGCTGGGCACGCGCAGATACTGCAGCACGCCGGTCGCCGGGAGAAAATCGTTGAACGGATCCTCCGCGGTGATGCGGCATTCGATCGCATGCCCGCGCGGATGGAGCTGGCCTCCCGGGCCTGCCGCGCCGTGCACGCGCATCGCCTGTCCCGCCGCAATGCGCAGCTGCTCGCGCACCAGGTCGACGCCGTACACAAACTCCGTGACCGGGTGCTCAACCTGAATGCGCGTGTTCATCTCGAGGAAGTAGAACTCGCCCGAAGGGGTGAGCAGAAACTCGATCGTGCCCGCGCTGACATAGCCGACCGCGCCTGCCGCCGCGGTGGCGGCTTCCGACAGACGGCGCCGCAACGCCGGCGAGACCGCGACCGACGGCGACTCTTCGATGAGCTTTTGATGGCGCCGCTGGATGCTGCACTCCCGCTCGCCCAGCGCGACGACGCGGCCGTGGTGGTCCGCGAGGATCTGGATCTCGATGTGCCGCGGCCGCTCGAGGTACTTCTCGACGTACACGCTGCCGTCGCCGAACGCTTTCTGGGCCTCGCGCCGGGCGGCTTGAAATGCCCCCTCGACCTCCGCGTCGTTGCCGACAAGACGCATCCCCTTACCGCCTCCGCCGGCGACCGCTTTCAGCATCACGGGAAAGCCGAGGCGCTTGGCCTCGCGGCGTGCTTCGGCCGGGTCGCGCAGCGCTGCCGCGGTGCCGGGAACCACCGGCACTCCTGCAGCCTGCATCCTGCGACGTGCTTCAGTCTTATCCCCCATCGCACGGATTGCCGAGGCCGGCGGGCCCACGAAGATGAGTCCCGCGTCCTTGCACGCATCGGCGAACGCGGCACGCTCGGACAGGAAGCCGTAGCCGGGATGGACCGCCTGGCAGCCCGTGTCCTTCGCTGCCGCGATCAGTTTGCGGATGTCGAGATAGGACTCCGAGGACGGAGCGGGACCGAGCAGGACGGCGGCGTCGGCATCGCGGACATGCGGGGCGAGGCGATCAGGATCGGAGTAGACCGCGACGGCCCCAAGACCTTCCTCATGGCACGCACGGATCACGCGAACCGCGATTTCGCCGCGGTTCGCAACGAGAACGCGACGGATCGACGTCATCCAATCACCGACATCCCACCTCAGAACCGAGCCCAAACGTCTCGAACGCCTTGCACAACCCGCCGGCGTTGCTCGCGGCGCGCCGGTAGATCGCCGTCACGGGGGCGGTCCACGTTTCGTGTTCATCGACGGCGAGCCGCAATGCCGCGAACACGAAATCCTGAGGCGGCACGCGGTCGGCCTTCGTTTCCTTGCCGGTCACCCAGACCAGCGGGCGCTTGTTCCACTTGACCGCCCGCTCGTCCGGCGGACGCTCGAATCCCATGCTGGCGCACACCGCCCGCGACTGGCTGAGCGCCTTCAGAGAAGGATCCCGGGTCTTCATTTCTCTCAGGGCGCGATTGCGCAACACACTGTCGGTGTACCAGCGGTTGTACGGCACAACCATGAGATCCGGCCGCAAGCCGCGCGAAAACCGCAGGTACCAGGCTGCCTGAGTATCCGTCTCGCCGACGGTGAACAGGATGCCCCGGTGGGGACAGGCCCGCAGCAGGTTTTCGCCCAGCTCCTCGAGCACGGGCGGCAACCGCAACCCCTCGGGGAGGGAGTGCCAGGCCAGCGTTGCCGCGGCGCTGCCGGCCGCTTCCCAGTCGACGTAGGCCCATTCGCCAAACGCATACACGCGGTACACGTGCGCCGAATCCGCGGTGCGCGTGCCAGGGCTCATCCGCGCCGCGCGCTCGAACGCCAGCTGCGCCGTGTCGAGCGTCGCGTGGGCCCACACCGTATCGACGGTCCTCGGTTTGCGATGGGTGTGATAGTCGGCGGCGCGCTGGAGATATGCCCGCCCCAGCGCGAGCCACGCCGGTCCGTCGGTCGAG
>WNEY01003682.1_pt1 | contig 13610 bp, 10 predicted proteins | sample 5400531 | NCBI WGS metagenome assembly WNEY01 (sample SAMN13153338, study PRJNA577476) | soil metagenome | isolation source: 200 cm saprolite under Douglas fir tree site 1 | place: USA:California | collected 2015-04-18
CGTTGCACTAGAAGCGGCAGTTTCTCTGCGGTCGTAGGGATTGACGCGCGACGCGTGCAAACGGGCACATCCAGCGATGTCTTTCTTCACGCTCGTTCGCCGTGAAATGTACGGCTCCCTGAATCGGCTGATCGTCATATCCGCCCTCGGAGGCATTAGCACCGCCGCGATTCTAACCGCGATCAATTCCGGGGCCCAGGCCGCTGACAGCGGCAAGGTCAGCCTCTGGCCAGCGGCGCTTTTCATCGTCGCGCTTTTTCTCTTCATCAAGACACAGCATTACATTTTGATCACGGCGACGGCCGAGATCGAGGCCATCATCCACAAACTGCGGCTGCGCCTGATGGATCACGTGCGCCACGCCGAGCTTCTTCCGCTGGAGGCGATCGGCCGTGGAGAAATCGTTGGCGCCATCACTAAAGAGACCGCGACACTCACGCAAATGAGCAACACGCTCGCTTTTGCGGCCCAAGGCGCGGTTCTCATCTTCTTCGTTGCAATGTATGTTGCGTATCTGTCGCTCCTAGCCTTCGCGCTAAGCGTCATAATCCTCGGCATCGCAGCAGTGCTGTTCCACGCAAAGAGCCGCCAACTCCGCATGGCGTCTCATGAAGCGTCTAATTTGGAACACCGGCTGTTCGATCGTCTGATGGACCTCCTGAACGGCTTCAAGGAGGTGAGGCTCAACAGCGCGCGTAGCGACGCTCTATTTAACGATATTGTCGAAATGTCGAGGGTCGCCGCCAACATCAAAATCCGCGCCCAGAGCGAAACCTTCAGGCGAATGGTGTTCTTGCAAAGCGCGCTGTACGGGTTGCTCGGCGCTATAGCGTTCGCGGTCCCGACTTTCAGCGGCGCGATGGGAGCAGAAACCGTCACGAAGACGATAACGGCTCTCGTGTTTGTCGTCGGTACGTGTTTTGGCTTGGTTCAGGCGATACCCATTTTGAGCGCCGCAAATACAGCAGCGGACAACATCGAGCAACTGGAGGCTAGGCTACTGGCCACTATCCCCACGACAGAAGTTACCGCCGTTGAGCCCTCGAAGCGCTTCCACAAGATCGAGATGCGCAATGTCGTGTTCCGCTACGTCGACAAATGGTCCGACGCCGTTTTCCAGGTCGGGCCGATCGATTTCACGTTGCTATCGGGCGACCTCGTCTTCATTACCGGCGGCAACGGTTCGGGCAAATCGACTTTCCTGAAGTTGCTCGCCGGGCTGTATAAGCCCGATTCAGGCGAAATCACTTTTGATGGAGTGCGCGTCAACGACAGCACGCGTCAGGCCTATCGCGAGTTGATTGCCGCGATCTTTCCTGACTATCATCTCTTCGAGAAACTCTATGGGGTTCCCGATCCCGATCCAGCGGAGGTCGACAGTCTGCTGGCGCAATTCCGATTGCACGATAAGACGCACCTTACTGACGACCATTTTAGCACACTCGATCTATCGCAAGGGCAGCGCAAACGTCTGGCGCTCATCGTAAGCTTGCTGGAGAAGCGGCCGCTTGTGTTGCTAGACGAATGGGCCGCCGATCAAGACCCAGAATTTCGGCGTAAATTCTACTATGAGCTGTTGCCGGAGTTGAAGCGGAGCGGCGAGACGGTGGTGGCGATAACGCATGACGATCGCTATATCGACGAAATGGACTTGCCCGCTCGCAGACTGCGCATGGAAGACGGCCGGTTCGCTGCGCAGCAGACGGTGGAGAACAGGTGATGAAAGCGTATCTGTGGTCAGATGGGGAGCCGCTCCCGACGACGAGACGAGCCCGGTGGCGGCGGTTCGCTGAACGCCATCTCCCGAGTGTAGTGATCTACCTGATGGTCGCGACACTCGTCGCGGTGGTGCTCTACCCTCACATGGTCGTAACGGTTCCCAGCGGCGACGTCGGAGTCCTGTGGAAACGTTTTGGCGGCGGCACGGTGCTCGACCCGCGGCGGTTGAAGAATGAGGGTTTCAATCTCATTTTGCCCTGGAACCAAGTATTTCTGTACGACCTGAGACTGCAATCCTTTACCGAGTCCTACAACGCCATCTCCAGCGACGGCGTGAGCCTGACGGCGACAATCATTGTCCGGTTCCGGCTCCAGCGCGACGCCGTCCCCGTGCTCCACCAAGCGATCGGGCCTAATTTTGAGCAAGTGCTGGTGCAGCCCGGCATCGGCAGTCTGACGCGCGAGGTGATTGCTCAATATACTGCCGAACAGGTCTATTCGACCGCACGCCAGGAAATTCAGGACAAAATCCGCAGCCTTGTGGAGGACAGGCTATCCGAGAAGATGATGGAGCACGAAGGCGAAGAGTCGTACCGCGTCTCGATGAGGGACACCATCATCCTCTACGACATACTTGTGACTGGCATTGAACTGCCCGCGGCCATCGTCGCCGCCATCAATCGCAAAACCGAGCAATACTACATTGCGGAGGAATATAAGTTTCGCGTCGAGCGCGAAAAACGAGAGTCGGAACGCAAGAAGATCGAGGCGGAAGGCATACGCGATTTTCAACAGACCGTCAGCCAAGGCATCTCTGAGTCCTACCTGCGTTGGCGCGGCATCGAGGCGACGCTGCAGCTTTCGCAATCCACCAATGCGAAAGTCGTCGTCATCGGCAGCGGCAAAGACGGCTTACCGATCATCCTTGGCAATGTGGATACACCGGCGCCGCTGGCGGGGAGCCCGCCGCCGAGCGGGACCGACGCCACAAAGGAAAGCACCACCGCTGCCGGTCCGGCGGTGCCGTTGGAGAAAACGCCCGCTGCCGGATTGGCAACGCCGGCCGAAAAGATAGCGCCTGCCAGTTCGGCCACTCCCGCTGCCGCTCCTCCCGAGGAATCGCGCTCGTTTTGGCCGCTCAGTCTCTCCGATATCGAGACTTATCTTTACCGGATCCTACGTCCGGAGCCGACCGCAGAGCCGAAAGCGGCGGAGCCTCGCTCAAGGCAGCCATCCGACAGACCGGTCGCAGCGCAGCCGCGGTAGCGTCGTCGGCCCTGCCGACCGGCATTACCGAGATCGCATGGCGGCAGGGAAAGCTCCAATCGAAACTTCGCAGCGCAGCTCAGGTCCCGCGACCCCACAGCCCGCAATAGCGCCGAGCCACGAGTGGCAGCCCGTTCTCATAGCCGGGCCAATTCGCGTATTTCGGCAGCTTGAAGTCCTTCTCGGCCGGCTCCCAGCATTTGCCGTCTTGCCCCATCTTTTTCATCTCGGCGGAGGCCTCCTGCATCAGCGTGAGGATGTCTTGCGCATCCTTCTTGGTGCCGAGTCGACCACCCGGCTGGCCGGGATGTCCGGGGATCAGCCTCTCCCAGTCCAACGCGAGGACCTTCTTGATGAACTCCTCCGTTTCGAGCGGATAGATGTCGATGAAGCCGCGCCCGGGAAACGATCCGACTGGTATCGTGTCGACAACGAAGACGATCTTCTCTTTCGGCAACCACATCACTAAGTTCGAGTCGGAGTGATTGAGGCCGAAATATTTCAGCTCGAGCGTAGTGCCGCCGAGCTTGATTGTGCGGCCGGCGTCGCTGACCACCTGATCGGGGAGCGGAGTGTTCGGATCCTTGAGCACGGCAAGCCGCTCCTTCGCCCGCTTGTGCGCAATGATGGTGGCGCCGGCGTCCTTGAACGGCTTGCCGCCGGCGATGTGATCGTAGTGGTGGTGGCTGTAGATTAGGAACTTGATCGGCTTGTCGGTCACCTTCTTGATCTCGGCGATGTAATCTTGGCCGCCGGTCGGTCGGCCGTAGGCGATCGGATCGGTCGCGATCACGCCGTCCTTGGTGACGATGAACATCGATTGATGGTTGCCGTTGCGGAATATGTAGACGTTGTCGGTGCCGTCGACCTTGGTGGTCTCGATTTGCGGCCGTTGTGCCTGCTGCGCCAGCCCCGTGGTTGCGAACCCGGCGGCACTCAACGCGACCGCCAGGGCTGTGAGACGAATCTGTGACATTGACGAGTCCTCCCTCGTGCTTCTCGGGCCGCGTCGCCTGTTTCCGCGGCGCCGCCCTGCTGCAAGTTATAGTATAGGCGCGGACGAGATACCACGTATCGAACGTTTAGGTGCGGGCCTCACCGAAGGCCGGGGAGGAAGGCCAGCGCTACCAAGTGTGCGGCGATGCAAAATCGCAATTCGACGACCCGACCATTGCGCACGACCGCTTTGCGCTCGGCAAAACTAATTTGCACGTCGTGATGGTCAAGGAACGTTTGGTCGAGTGGATATACTGCCTTGTATACGGCCTCCTTGGCGACGAAAAGCAGTCGTCCCTGGTAAGGGTCATCGCCTAGTCTCAGCCGCTCTTGCGGCGTTGCGACCAAGTCCAGCAATTCAGGCGGCAACGATTCGGCCGGCTCGACGTCTATCCCTATGGCGCCTACATCACGACCCATCCCGACTGCCGCGACCGCAACACGAGAATCGTGGGCGAGCGAGCCGACGACTCCTGGGGGCCAGGCTGGCGCCCCCCCGGAAGTTCTCGGTAGTGCGCATTCGGGGTGCCCCAATCGCTTGAGGAGTTGACGTGCCACAATGCGAGCCGAGCCGCTCGCACGCCGCACCTTGACGACACTCGAGGCGAAGGCAGGAGCTTCCTCCGGCAATAACGCATCTTCATCGCCAGGTGAGATCAAGCGATGGCCGATCACGACGCCTGGAAAAGAGAGGGCATCGATTGCTGACTGGAGCGAGGGATCGACCGTCATAATCATTCTCGGCAGGGATTATCGGTTTCGTGGATCGTGCGCATTTGGGCGCCAGCGAACACGCAACACTTGGCCCAACAATTCCTCCTGCAATCAACGGCGCGCATGGCGCTGCGGTGATACTATTCCCGGCGCGAGGCAACTGATGTTGATCTTGCGGCCTAGACGGCTGCCTGCGGCTCGGTGCGCCTCTATAACGGCAAATGATTTTGCTCGTTGTCAATCTTGTCGCGACGACCCGGCTGGTCCTATAGATCATGCAACGAGACGAAACGGCCAAACGGCGAGGTTAACGGTTTTCCAAGGTGGACCGCGTTTTGCTGGAAGCAATCGGGACTGTGTCACAGCGATGGGTCGGCTCGCCCGTTGAGCGCAAGGAAGATCAGGCGCTCCTGACCGGGCAGGCACGCTTTATCGACGATCTCTCGCCAATTCCGGGAATCCGCTTCGCAGCGATCTTGCGTTCGCCCCATCCGCACGCGCGGATCGGACGGATCGATCTCGCGCGAGCGCGGGACCTGCCAGGGGTTTGGGGCATCGTCACCGGCAAGGAGGTCAGCGATCTGATTGGACCGGTGCCGAGCGTCGTGAAGGCTCCGCTCGCCTACTATCCCATCGCAATCGACCGGGTACGATACGTCGGCGAGCCCGTTGCCGTGGTAATTGCGGACACGCGTTACATCGCGGAAGACGCGTGCGACCTGATCGGCGTCGAATATGAAGTGCTTCCGGCAGCGTCCGACCTGCGAAGCGCCACCGCGCGCGACGCCCCGGTGATCCACGAGAGGGTCGGTTCGAACATCATAAGCCGGCGCAGCTTCAGCTACGGCAACCCGGATGCTGCCTTTGCCGTGGCTGATCGAGTGTTCGAGTTCTCGTACTCGTATCCGCGCTATGCCTCCACGCCGATGGAGACGTTCGGCGTCATTGCGCAATTCGAACGGGCCCCTGACCGTTACACGGTATGGTCGAACTTCCAGGGGCCGTTCGTGGTCCAGCCGCTCATGGCCAGCGCATTGCGTGTGCCTGGCCACCGACTTCGCCTCATCACGCCGCCGAGCAGCGGCGGAAGTTTCGGTATCAAGCAGGCCGTTTTTTCGTACATCGTCCTTCTCGCCGCCGTCAGCCGCAAGACGGGCGTGCCCGTCAAGTGGATCGAAGATCGCGCCGAGCACCTCACGGCCTCGTCCGCCTCGAGCGATCGCGTGGGAGCGGTCGCGGCGGCGTTCACGAAGGACGGCGAGCTCACTGGATTGCGGTTCAGGAACACCGCGAACATGGGCGCCCACGTGCGGCCGCCCGAGCCCGCCTCCCTCTATCGCATGCACGCCGCCTCAAACGGCTGCTACAAGGTGCAAAACATTTCCATCGACAACGAGCTCGTTGTCACGAACTGCACACCCGTGGGTCTCAATCGAGGATACGGGGGACCACAGTTCTATTTTGCCCTCGAACGTATCATGGACATCGCGGCGCGCGGGCTCGCCATGGATCCGGCGGAACTGCGCCGTCGCAATTTCATTTCTGTCGATGCCTTCCCTTACAGAGCGCCGGCGGGCGCCATATTCGATGCCGGCGACTACGACGCGGCGCTGTCGGAGCTCCTGCGGATCGCCGACTATGACGAGCTCAAACGCCGGCGCGACGAAGTCCGCCGCAAGGGAGGGCTTTTCGGCATCGGCCTGGCAGCGGGTGTAGAGCCATCCGGCTCGAATATGGCCTATGTTTCACTGGCGCAGACGGCGCAAGACCGCCTCCGTGCCGACCGCAAATCGGGCGCTAATGCCAGCGCAGTGGTCTCGGTCGATCCGAGCGGACAAGTCACGTTGCGCCTGTGCAGCACCCCGAATGGCCAGGGCCATGCGACGGTTGCCGCGCAGATCGTCGCCGACGCGCTCGGACTGCACCCCAACGACGTCGATGTGGTGACGGAGATCGACACCCTGACGAGCGCTTGGTCGATTGCGTCGGGAAATTACTCGAACCGCTTCGCGGCAATCGTCGTCGATGCCGTCGCCAAGTGCGCGGAACAAGTCGCGCAGAAAATCAAATTGCTTGCCGCTGACGCCCTGGATGCTGCTCCCGAAGAGATCGAGCTACGCGAAGGCTGTGCCCGAGTGCGTGGTCAGTCCAACAAGGGATTGCCGTTCCGCAAGGCGGCGGCACGCGCGCACTGGGACCCCGCCGGTTTGCCGGACCATGCCACCCCCGGAATTCATGAGGCTGCCGTCGTGTCGCCGCCAGTCTTGGGCGCGCCCGATGACGAAGATCGGATTGCTTCCGCGGTCACATTCGGCTTCGTAATCGATTTTGTGGCGGTGGAGATCGACCGCAGAACCGGAGCGATCCGCATCGATAAATATGTCTCGGTTCACGACGTCGGAACCCAGCTCAATCCCAAAATCGTCGAAGGACAGGTCCACGGCGGCTTTGCCCATGGTCTAGGCGCGGCGCTGTTCGAAGAATTGGTGTATGACGAGCGGGGCAATTTCCTGTCGGGGACTTTTGCGGATTATCTCTGTCCGACAGCCGTCGAAGTTCCACCCGTCGAGATCGGCCACGTCGAAACGGCTTCTCCCGTCAATGCGCTAGGCGCGAAGGGCATGGGAGACGGCAGTTCGATGCTCACCCCCGCCGTGATCGCAAACGCCGTCGCGGATGCCCTCGGACGCGACGATATTTCGTTGCCGTTGAACCTGCGGCGCGTGTGGGCGCTCGCGAACGGGCACGATGTTAGGCGGCGCCCGGTCGCAGCGCAGGTCCGAGCAGAAGGGACGGCGGTCGGCGCCGGGGCGCTGACGGGAAGCGGGGAAATCTCCCTGTCCGCTCCCGTCGAGGAGGTGTGGCGCCGGCTCCTCGATCCGAGCGAGCTTGCTGCCATCATCCCGGGGTGTCGCGGCCTCACGCAGGAAGGTCCGGATCGCTACTCGGCGGAGGTCATGATCGGTGTTGCCGGCATTCGCGGCACCTATCACGTGCAAATCGAGCTGCGTGACAAAAAGGAGGAAACCTCTGTGCGCCTCGTCGGCAAGGCCTTCGGGGCTTTGGGCTTCGGATCGGGATCGGGCTTCGTGAGTCTGCGACCCGAGGTCGGCGGCCGGACGCATCTCCAGTATCGTTACGAAGCCGATATCGGCGGCAAGGTTGCGGCCGTCGGCCAGCGCATGCTCGGTAGCGTGACGCGTTATCTCATCGCTCAATTCTTTCACTCTCTGGAGCGTCGACTCAGACCGGCGCGTGGCGCGGGCTGGCGAAGCTGGTGGTCGAAATTGCGACGGTATGGCCGAAACGGAGGCGAGGCGTGAAGCCTGTGGCGTTCGACTATTATCGGCCGGAGGCCGTTTCGGAAGCGCTCGTTCTTCTGTCCGAGAAGGGGGAGGAAGCGGCCGTCCTCGCCGGCGGCATGACGCTCGGACCGATGTTGAACCTCAGAGTCGTTCGTCCGCGTGCCGTGATCGACATTTCACGCATCCAATCGCTGAAGACCATTACGGCACGATCCAACATCGTGGTGACCGGCGCTGGAGTGGTACAGAGCGACGCGCTGCGCGCGAACGTCATTGCACGCGAGGTGCCGCTGCTTGTCATGGCGTTGCCATGGGTCGGGCATTTTCAGACGCGCAATCGCGGAACACTCGGCGGCTCGGTCGCACACGCGGATCCGAGCGCCGAAATACCGCTCGCCCTCGTCGTGTGCGGCGGGGCCGTCGTGCTGCAGTCGCGGCGGCGGCAACGGCGCGTTCCTGCGCGGGAGTTCTTTCTCGGCGCGCTCACCACGCAGCGCCAGCCGGACGAGATGGTGACGGCGCTGGAGTGGCCGCGCGCCGCGTCGGATGCCGGCCACGCCTTCACGGAGATCGCTCAGCGGCACGGAGACTTCGCGATCGCGGCGGCAGGCTGTAGCCTTCGTCTCGATAAGAGCGACCGGCTCGAGGAACTCTCCCTTGGTGTCGGGGGGGTGGAGAGCCGGCCGGTCGCCATCGACGCGAAGGGTTTTCTCGGCTGTTCCGCGAGCGAGATCGCCGCAGGCCTCTGCGAGCATGCTGCGGTCAGCGTGACACCCATGGAGGATCATTCGGCAAGCGCCGATTATCGGATTGCGCTCACGAGGGTGCTGGTGGAGCGCGCGGTCAACGATGCGCTCGCAATGGCTCGACAGCGAAGAGATCGCCTGCAATGACAACGCTTCATCGCGCAGCCGGTGAGCGCTTCACGCTCCATTTGACCCTGAACGGGCAACGCCGATCCGGTGAGGCCGAGCCGCGCATGCTGCTGTGCGATTTTCTACGTCATGAGTTGCAGGCCTTCGGGGTTCACGTCGGTTGCGAGCATGGCGTATGTGGCGCCTGTACGGTTCTCCTCGATGGACGAGCCGTGCGCAGTTGCACCCAGTACGCCGCCCAGGCCGACGGCGCGGACATCGTCACCGTGGAGGGGCTCGCCGAACCAGGCACACTCAACGAGGTGCAGCGCGCCTTCGCGAAGCATCATGCCCTGCAATGCGGGTTCTGCACGCCGGGTATATTGTGCTCGGTGACGCATTTTCTGCGCGACACGCCGGCACCGGACGAGCGGCAGGTCCGAGACATGCTTTCCGGTCACATCTGCCGGTGCACGGGATATGCGCCAATCGTTGCCGCGGTGCTCGAAGCCGCAACCGCGATCCGCAAAGGTTCGTGACATGGATCTGGGCAGCGCGTTTGCCGCCTCGGTGATGCGCCAACCTCGGCAGGAGGCGTTCGTCGAAGGCAACCGTCGGGTGACCTATGCCGATTGGTATCGTGAGATCACGTCGGTTGCCGGCGGCTTGCGGGACATGGGGTTGCAGGCGGGGGACCGTCTGGTGCTGGTGATGCGGAATCGATACGAGGTGGCGACGCTGTACTGGGCATGCCAGTTGCTCGGCATCGTGTTTACGCCGGTGAGCTGGCGCGCAACCGCGGACGAGATCAGGTATTGCCTCGAGGACGCCGAAGCGGCAGCCGTGGCGTTCGACGGCGCCTCGGGCGCGGCCGCCGCAGAGGCTGCCGCGACGCTCAAGATCGACCCGCGCCGTGTGATCCTTACCGCCGACGGCAAAGGTGAGGGTATGCCATTCGCACGACTGCGCGATTCACCCGTGCTCGCCCGTCCCGCCGCGGTCAGCGAGTCCGCGACATGCTTGATGCTTTACACCTCCGGGACCACCGGGCGTCCAAAAGGCGTGCCGCGCAGCCACCGTAGCGAGCTGATGGCGGCGATTGCTCACATTGCCCAGAACCAATATCGGCAGGGCGATTCCGGTCTCGGCGTGATGCCGTTCTTCCACACCATGGGCGTGCGCATTCTCCTCAGCGCGGCGTTGCTCAATGGCAAACTGGTGTGTGTGCCCGAATATAGACCGGAGCAGGTTCTGCGGCTGATCTCCGAGGAGCGGCTGACGACGCTCTTCCTCGTCCCCACGATGTTCCACGACGTGCTGCGACACCCTGAGTTCGAGTCTTACGACCTGCGTTCCTTGTCCCGTGTCGGCTTCGCAGGCATGACGATGACTCCGGCGCTGATCGAGTGTTGCCTGGATCAGCTCAAGCCCGATCTGTTCGTCAACTACTATGGTTCCAGCGAAATCTACACCTTCAGCTACTGCGATCATCTCGACCGCAAGCCCGGCTGCGCCGGGCGCGCCGGGATGAACCAGATCATTCGGGTCGTTTCGCCGTCCCGCGACGACGATATCGAGATCGACCTGCCGTCGGGCGTCACTGGTGAGATCGTCGCCAGCATGCGCAGCCCGGAGGCATTCTCGCGCTACTGGAAGCGCCCCGACGCCGACGCCAAGGCCATCCAAGGCCGCTGGTACCGCACGGGCGACCTCGGAAAGCTCGACGAGGATGGGGAGCTCTACGTCGTCGGCCGCGTCGACGACATGATCATCAGCGGCGGCGAAAACATCTTTCCGGAGGAAGTGGAGGACGCCCTCGCGCGCAGCAAGCTCGTTGCGGGGTGCGCCGTCGTGGGAATGCCGGACGAGCGGCTCGGCGCCAAGGTGGTGGCCTTCGTTGAACCGGCGAGCGCCGAGCTCGTACCAGATGAGCTCGACAATGTGTGTTTGCGCAGCGGGCTCGCCCGTTTCAAGCGCCCCAGGGAATACGTGTTCGTGAAGGCCATCCCCCGCTCCGCATCCGGCAAGCTTTTGCGCCGCAAGTTGCGAACCGGGGAATATGAGGCGTTCGCAGGCAACAAGGTCACGGTGAAGGAAGACTCATGAGCAAGGATTACGCCGAACAGCGCGCCGCAATTCTGCGCACTCTCGATGGCCTGCAATACGAAGTCGACCCTAAGAAGAAGGCCGGCTTTCTCTGGCTCGATCGGCCGCCGTTGAATGTCGTGTCCTATCGCGGGCGTGCTCAAGTCGCCGCGATCGTCGAAGCATTCGGTCAGGATCCGGACGTGCGCGTCGTCGTGATCCGAGGCAAGAACGGCGTGTTCACATCGGGCGGCGATGTCAAGGCGTTCCCGCAAATCGAGCGCGATGGCATGTCCCACCTCGCATGGAATATCGCCGCGCCCGAGCGCTGCCCGAAGCCGGTGGTTTGCGTGTTGGAAAGGTATGCCATGGGAGTGGGCCTCGAACTGGCGATGGCCTGCGACATCCGGATCGCGACCAAGGACACGGTCCTGGCACTGCCGGAGGTGACTCTGGGCCAAATTCCCGGCAGCGGCGGTAGTCAGCGCGTGGCGCGCATCGCTGGCTTGACCCGCGCCGTGGACATGATGATGCTCGGCCGTCGCATCTCCGCGCCGGAAGCCCACGGCTGGGGCTTGCTCACGCGCGTTGCCGATGACACGGCGCCGCTGGCACTCAAGACGGTCAAGCGGGTGTTGAACACGTCGTACGACACGAGCCTGAGCGCGGGTTTCGAGGTCGAGGGACACGCCTACGAGAAGCTGCGGGAAAGCGGTGACTACAAGGAAGGCATCGCAGCCTTCACCGAGAAGCGTAGGCCCAATTTCACCGGCGCCTAAGGTGAGACTTGCAACCGGAGGAAAACATGCTCAACACGCCGACTATTCTAAGCAGTGCGATCGCCGCATTCGCATTCAGCCTCGGGCTGAATGCACACGCAGCCGATGCGATCAAGGTCGGGGTCGTCACGCCACTGTCGGGCAGCTACGCTCCGATAGGGAAACAGGTGCGTTGGGGCGCCGAGCTTGCGGTCAAGGAGATCAATGCGGCGGGCGGTGTCGCAGGTCGTCCGTTCGAACTGCTGTTCGAGGACGAGGAGGCCAATCCGCCGGTCGCCGTTCGCAAGTCCGAAAAATTGCTCCAGCAAGACAAGGTCGATCTTCTCACTGGAACCGTCAACAGCGGGTCCACGCTCGCGGTCGGCCAGGTTGCCGAACGAAACAATCGCATTCTGGTCACGACCGTGTCCTATGCGCCGTCGATCACAGGCGCGCAATGCAATGCGAACGTCTTTCGCGTGAACGCCAACGCCTTCATGCAGTCGAGCGCGTTGACCTCATGGCTGACGAAAAACGTGGCGGGTAAACGCTATTTCTTCATCGGTCCCGACTATGAGATGGGCCGCAGCAGCATTTCCGCGTTTCAGGACGATATCAAGCGCCTGGGCGGCACCGACGTCGGAAGCGCGTTCCCGCCGCTCGGGGCAAAGGACTTCACCCCGTACGTCGGCCAGATCCGGTCTGCACGTCCTGACGTCATCATGACTGCGACGGCCGGCAACGACACGGTGCGTCTCCTCACGCAACTCAAGGAATATGGCATGCTCTCCGACAAGCTGACGCTTGCGGGCTCCGCTGGCGCGGTGACGCAGGAGAATATCGGCGCAATGGAGGGCGCGGCTGAGGGATTTCTAAGTGCGGCCGGCTATTCGATCGACATCGATACCTCGGCCAACAAGAAATTCGTGGCCGCCTTCAAGAAGGAATTCCAGAGCGATCCGGATCTCTTCGCTGCCGATACATATGGCCTGTTTTATCTCTTCAAGCAGGCCGTCGAGAGGGCGGGCGGCACGGATGAACAGAAGCTGCGCGGCGCGATGGAGGACGCAACCTGGGAAACGCCGCAAGGCACGAAGAAGATGCGCAAGGGCGATCACCAGGCGATCGTCGATATGGTCGTGGTCAAGGTGAGCGGAAACGATTTCCGGACCGTCGGAAGGGTGCCCGGAGAGGACGCTGTCGGTTCCGACAAATGCGAGAAATTCTGAGCGAAAGCCACGAGCGCGAGCTGCGCCGATGGAAGACCTTCTGGGTTATCTCCACGTCGTAGTCCTGCCCCAGGTGATCGATGCGCTGATCATCGGCGTCGCGCTCGCGCTCGTGGCATTGGGCCTGACCCTGATTTTCGGCTTGCTCGACGTCATCAATCTCGCGCATGGCGATCTCTATATGCTCGGCGGCTATGCCGCTTTCATGCTCGTTGGTTGGGGCGCAGGCTACTGGAGCGCGCTGGTGCTGGTTCCGATTCTGGTCGGCGCCGTCGGTTGGGCGCTGGAAGAACTCGGGATCCGCCCGCTGCTGCCACGGGCGGATCGCGCCATCGTGACCTTGCTTCTCACGTTCGGCGTCAGCCTGGTCCTTCGGGACATTGCTCAGGTGGTGTGGGGAACGGAGACGCACGCCGTGGCGCCTCCGTTCGCCGGCATCGTGAGCTTCGCCGGGGTGTTCATGCCGACCTACCGACTCTTCGTGTTCGGCATCGCTCTTATAGCGATCTTCGCCACTTGGTGGCTGGTATACCGCACGCGGCTCGGCGCTGTCCTGCGCGCGACCGCGGTCGATCCATCGATGGTGGCCTCCTTCGGGATTCCGATCCGATTGGTGTACGGCTTCACCTTTATCTACGGCTGCGGGCTTGCGGGACTTGCCGGCGCTTTGCTCAGTCCGATCTA
>WNEY01008030.1_pt1 | contig 13610 bp, 7 predicted proteins | sample 5400531 | NCBI WGS metagenome assembly WNEY01 (sample SAMN13153338, study PRJNA577476) | soil metagenome | isolation source: 200 cm saprolite under Douglas fir tree site 1 | place: USA:California | collected 2015-04-18
ATCGGCGGCCAGTTCTTCGCGTCTTCGAAGATGTTGCCCTGCGCGCCCGCGATCTTCGACATCGCATACCAGTAATCGCGCCCCGAGTCCGCCGAGATGAAGCCGTTCGCCACGACAAGATCGAGTAGTCCGTCGTTGTTGAGATCGCCGAACTGCGCGCCCCACGCCCACCCCGCATCGGCGACGACGCCGGTCGCGACTTCTTTGAAATGGCCGAGCTGCTTGAGGAAATTGAGCCGCAGGTTGTTGCCCTGAAAGAGGAAGCCCTTCTCCGAGATGTTCGTGACGTAGACGTCGTGCTCGCCCCGGTTGTAGACGTCACCCAGCGCGACCGCCATGCCGCTCTTGGAGTCGTCCTCGAGCCCCGCCCGCGCCAGCTCAAAGCGCTTTCCCTCGCGGTTCAGGAACAGCTCTTCGGGTCCGTAGTCGTTCGCCAGATAGAGATCGGGCCAGCCGTCGTCGTTGAAATCGGCCGCGGCCGCCGCCAGCGTCCAGCGCGTGCTGCCCACGCCCATCGAGTCGGTGACGTCTTTGAAATGTCCGTTGCCAAGGTTCTTGAACAGCAGATTCTTGCCGCCGTTGGACGCGAAGTCCCAGCTCGACTGCATGATGCGTGTGGTCTTCAGGTGCCAGAAGTCGATGTCGGAGCGGAAGTAGCCGGTGATGTAGAGGTCGAGCAGTCCATCGCGATCGAAATCGAGCCAGACCGCGCCGTTTGAATTCATCCAGGTGCGCAGCCCCGACTGCGCCGTCACATCCTCGAAATGCCCGTTGCCGAGATTGTGGAACAGCTGCGGGTACCCCCATTTGTAGACGAGCAGGTCTTCCAGGCCATCGTTGTCGTAGTCGCCCCACACCGCGCCCATCGACACGCCCTCGCCGGCGCGGTTGATCGCGCCGACGCCCGCCTCGGCGGCGATATCGCGGAACGTCCCGTCTTTCTGGTTCAGGTACAGCGCGTTCGAGGCCCCGAAGCGCGACGTGGTGAAGTAGAGATCCGGCCAGCCGTCGTTGTTCACGTCCGCGACGGAGACGCACGCCCCCAAAGCGCCAATGTGCGGGGCGATGTGCGCAACTTTCGGATCGAGCGTGGGGGACTGATGCACGAAGTCGATGCCGCTCGCGTGCGCGACTTCGCGAAGCTGGATGCTCTCACTCGCGCTGCCGCCGCTGATCGCCGCGCCGGCGTTCAGAATGACCACGGCACCAATGGCGGCTACGAACGCCGCGATCACAATGAAACGACGCCACGAAAGCATGGCCTAAACGATATCCGGCCTCGCAAGGTGGCGTTAGTTTCCCTGCCCATGACGATCGCGCAGATCGAAACGCGGAGCACCAGGCCTTACTGAACTGTCAGTGCGATCCTTTGGTCTTGATGATCACCACGCCGTTGGCGCCGCGCACGCCGTAAATCGCCGTCGTGCTCGGATCTTTGAGCACGGTGATCGATTCGACATCGTGGGGGTTAAGCCAGCTCAACGTGCCGTTTGCGCTGGTAATTGGCGTCCCGTCGACGATGAACAGCGGGTCCTCGCCCGAATAGAAGGACTTCGGGCCCCCGATGCGGACAACGATCCCTCCCCCCGGTGCAGGAGTTACCGTCACACCCGAGATCCGGCCCACCAACAACTGATCCAGTGATGTGGCAGGTTGCCGGGCCTGCTCCTCCGACGACACTGTGGAGGCAGCCGGTGGGGGTGCCACCGACGAATCGGGTGACACGTTCAGCCTGCTCAAGTCCGGTCTGTGGGCGCACGCAAGAAGGGCGGCGAGGAGCAGCAAGGACGGCAGAGCACGCGCGGGATACGAGGTCATGGGGACCTCCTTGTTGGGCCCTAATATACCAAAACTGCACAGACGTATTGACAGAAGAGTAAGACCCCAGCTTCGCTTCCCCTGCAGCCGTCTAGCAGGGTACGGCATACCCACCCTTCAGCCGACACCGGCCTGCTCAGCACGGTCATATAGGGACTTCGCGCCATCTCTTCGTCCAACGACGGCGCCGGCAGGCCGAGGCGTGGGGCCATTTGCGGCAGAACACCGCTGACCCACGTCTTCTTGTCCAGAAGGTCGGGATTGGGAAACATGTGACAGGCCGCGCAGTCGACACGTGCGAGCTTTTCGCCATTCGACTGCGACACGTGTCCGCAGCTCGACAGGAGAGTGGCACAGGCGAGCGTGACGACGACGCGACTCCACCGGGACGAAGAGGGTGCGGACATGGAACTAAACGATATCTGGACCTTCGAGAGAATGTTAGCTTCCTTGCCCCATGCCCCCTCCGCGGATTCGCTCGATCGGTGCACTCGTCTCAGTCGTTCTGCTGTCGGGTTGTGAGCGTGCGGCGGCGCCGCCACCGCCGCTGTTCAGACGCCTGAGCGTCGGGCAGACCGGGATCACCTTCGCCAACACGATCACCGTCAGCGATTCCGTCAACGTGCTGACGGATCCGTACGTCTACAACGGTGGCGGCGTCGCCGTCGGCGACATTGATAACGATGGGCTCGAGGACATTTTCTTCGCGGGCAACATGGTCTCGAGTCGCTTGTATCTCAACAAAGGCGACATGCGGTTCGAAGACATCACGGAATCGGCGGGAGTCGCCACACACGGGTGGGTGAGTGGCGTCAGCATGGTGGACATCAACAACGACGGGTATCTCGACATCTACGTCTCGATGTCGGGCCCACCCTGGTCGAGCCCCCAGGAGCGGCGGAATCTGTTGTTCATCAACAACCGCAATCGCACCTTTACCGAGTCCGCCGCGCAATATCATGTGGATGATTCCGGTTTTACGACGCACGCCGTCTTCTTCGACTATGACGGAGATGGCGACCTCGACCTCTTTCTCCTTGGCAACTCGCCGCGGGACTTCCAGCGCAGCCAGCTTGAAATCCATCCCGCCGGTATTCGCCACCATGATCCTGAGGGATACGACAAGCTGTATCGCAACAACGGCGACGGGACATTTACCGATGTGTCGCGGCAGGCGGGGATCTCGACCGACGCCCAATTCGGGCTCGGCGTCGTTGTGAGCGACTTCAACCGGGATGGGTGGCCGGACCTGTACCTCTCCAACGACGACGTCGCCGATGACGTGCTCTACATCAACAACGGCGACGGTACGTTTGCGGACAAAACGCGCGATTGGATCAAACACACGAGCTTTGCGGGCATGGGCATCGACGCCGCGGATTTCAACAACGACGGATGGCCCGACATCATGCAGACGGACATGATGCCGGAAGACCTAGCGGACCGGAAACGGACGAGCGGGGTCGTTACGAGCGCGGCCGACAGCGACCGGCGGCGCCATCGCTTTCAGGGTGGTTACACTCAGAACACGGTGCAATTGAGTAACGGAGTCACGCCAACCGGCGACATGGTTTTTAGTGAGATCGCCCGCATGGCCGGCGTCGCCTACACGAACTGGAGCTGGAGCGCACTGTTCGGCGATGTCGACAATGACGGGAACAAGGATCTCTTCATCACCAACGGTTATCCCAAGGCGGTGACCGACTACGATTATCAAACGGCGATGTTTCGGCTGCGCCGCCTGGAGGGCGCGCCAACCAGTCCGCGGCAGCTGCAGACCATTCAGGCGCTGCCGAGTATTCGGGTTGCCAATTACCTGTTTCGCAACAACGGGGATCTCACATTCACCAATCGGAGCCGCGAATGGGGTCTGGAGGAGCCCGGATTTTCTTATGGCGCCGCGCTCGCAGACCTGAACAATGATGGCAGGCTGGATCTCGTGGTGAACAATATCGATGCGCCGGCGTCGATCTACGAAAACGTCCGCCCCATGAACGACCCCACGCATTACCTCGACATCGCCCTGCGTGGAAACACCCCCAACACGCGCGGGCTTGGCGCCACGCTCACACTGGTTGCCGGCGGGCAGCGACAGTATCTGTATCACACACCGTATCACGGGTACGGCTCGTCGATGGGCGACCGGGAGCACTTTGGCTTGGGTACAGCGACGGGCGTGGATAGTCTGACGATCGCTTGGCCCAATGGCCGCAATCAGGTGCTCACCCATCTCGCGGTTGATCGTGTGCTCACGGTGAAGCAGGACAGCGGCGTTTCGATAGCCACTGCCCCCGCCACCGTCCCCAGGCGCTCGTGGTTCCAGCTGCTCGATGCGCGTCACGCGCCCCGATACAAGCATGAAGAGGGCTCGTCGGACGATTTCGACTTGCAGCCCCTGCTACCCTACGAGCTCTCCAAGCACGGACCCGTGCTGGCGGTGAGCGATGTGAACGGCGATGGACTGGAAGATGTGTTCATCGGCGGCTCGGCGAACGGAGGCGGCAGCCTGTTCCTACAACAGCGGGACGGTGGATTCGTCGAGACTCGCGAGAGGCAGCCGTGGAAAGCGGACCAGGGCTATGACGTGACCGGCGCCCTCTTCTTCGATGCTGATGGAGACGGCAAGCCGGACCTCTATCTGGCGAGTGGTGGCTATGAGCGCGCACCAGGCTCAGCGTTTCTGCAGGACCGGCTGTACATCAATCGCGGTGGCGGACGGTTCGTCCGGGACACGGCGGCGCTGCCACCCATGCGCACCGCAACGGCCGCTGTCGCCGCGGGGGACTTCAACGGCGACGGGAGACCTGATCTTTTCGTCGGAGGCCGGCTGCTGCCGCGCAACTATCCCTACCCGACGCGAAGTTACCTGTTACGTAACGACGGCGGCCATTTCACCGACGTGACGGAGCAGCTGGCTCCCGAGCTGGCCAATCCCGGCGGCATGATTACCGCGGCTCTGTGGGTCGATTTCGACGGCGACGGACGGCTCGACCTCGTGACCGCGGGCGAGTGGATGCCGCTGCAGTTTTTCCATAACGAGGGCACGCGCTTCCGCAACGTCACCGCGTCGCTGGGATTAGCGGCGACGCGGGGCTGGTGGTTCAGCCTCGCCGCCGCAGACTTCAATCACGATGGGCGGCCAGACATCATCGCCGGCAATTTCGGGCGGAATCACGCCTTTACGACGTCGCCAACGGGGCGCCTCGGTGTCTACGCGGGGGATTTCACCGGCAACGGTCGCACCGACGTTCTGCTCACCCAGGAACTCGCGGGCAAGGAGTTTCCTCTCTTCGGCCTCGCGACGATCGGGGAGAACATCTATACCCTGGGATTGCAGTTTCCGAGCTACGCCGGCTTTGCGACCGCCAACATCGACCGCGTTCTGGGGGCGTCGGTGAAGGCGCGATCGCTCCACTACCAGGTCGACACGTTCGCGAGTCTCTATCTGCAGAACAATGGCAATGGCACGTTCACAGCCGTCGAGCTCCCGACGGTGGCGCAGTTGTCGCCGCTGCGTGGGATCATCGCGACCGATGTCGACGGGGATGGCAACCTCGACGTGGTGGTCGCCGGGAATCTCTACGACACCGCCCCGAATACAGCGCCCGCCGATGCCGGCATGGGCCTGTGGCTGCGTGGTGACGGCCGTGGGCACTTCCTGCCGGTGTCGCCCACCGAGAGCGGCTTCTTCGCACCCCATGACGTGACGGGACTCGTGGCAATCAAAACGCCTGCAGGAACCGCCGTGCTCGTTGCGAACAGCGGCGATTCCCTGCAGGCGTTCGTGATGCAGCGCCCTTAAGCGCCGTTGAGACTAGTAATTAGGATTCTGCGTCAGCCTGCTCTGCGCCCCCACCTTGCTCAGGTCGATTTCGACCTGTGGAATCGGGTAGAAATCGTTGAGCGGTGTTGCGTAGGGCGTTTGTGCCGTCTTGTACGCTCTGCGGGCTACCGTCTTCTCCTTGGTGAGATAGTCGGTCATCACCTTCGCAGCATAGGCGCCGCCATAACGCCGCAGGTCGAACAGCCGCTGGCCCTCCATGGCCAACTCGAGCCGGCGCTCGATGCGTACCGCGCGTCTGGCGTCGGCCTGGGTCGCGAACGCCGGGTAGGGCGAGACCTTGTAGGTGGCCCAGCCGATACTGGGATCGTTGATCGGCACGGCAAGGTTACTGTTGCCGGCACAACTGGGGTACTTGGCGACCAGGGCAGCGTCAGTTGCCCCATCCCCGCAGCCTTGAGCGGCCACTCCGGCACGGACTCTGATCTGGTTGACGAGGTTGAGGGCGCCTACCAGGTCATTGGTCTCTACCTTTGCCTCGGCGTCGAGCAGCAGCAAATCCGCGTAACGGAAAATGTGGATGTGGACACCGTTCTCCTGCTCGGGCTGCCAGCCAACTTTACTGACGGCGCCGCTCACCTTCTCCTGCGCGTTCTTCTTCGGGCTGTACGGGCCGCCGTAGCCGGGAGCGCGGATCCACCCGTCGGTGCAGGGCAAGAAACAGGGCGTTTCCATGCCCCAGTCCTTGTAAGGCACAAAGTACCGACCGATCGTCCAGTCCATCCGGGGATCGACCGTATCGCTGGGTGACGCGTACCAGATGGAGTCGCGGATGTTCCAGTTCACCGAGTCCACAAACTGCTTGGGAAGTCCAGTGACGCCATCGACCGCGAAGAAGTTCGCCAGATTCTGCGACGGCTGGTGGAAGCCGCAGCATTTGAACGGACTGCCGGAATGCGGCAGGTTCAACCGTTCGCCGTAGTTGGAGTTGTTGCCGTTGGGCTCGCCGTCGTTGACCGATGCGTGGAACGCGAGAATGGTTTCGGGCCCGTCGGTGTTTGCACGGATGCCGGTCCACACTTTATCGAAGCCGGTCTCGAGCCCATACTTGTTGCTGGCGATCACGCTATCCAAGACCGCGATGGCGGCGGCGTACTGATGCCTATAGACGAGCAGGCGCCCTCTATAAGCCTTCGCGGTCCAGGATGTGACTCGCCCCTTCTGACCGAACCGCGGCGTCGGGGGAAGGAGTGCCTGGGCAGCCACGAGGTCGTCCATGATCTTCTGGGCAACCGAATCCGCGCCGCGCGCCGGATCGGTGTCGTTCGCCTTCCGGTAATCGGTGTCGGTGTCATAGTAATAGGGGACGTTCCCCCACATCCGCCACAGCTCGAAGTGGTAATGGGCGCGGAGGAACAACGCTTCTCCTCTGATGGCCATGGAGTCGGACTTGGTGATCGCCCCCGGTCTCAACGTGCTGACCTTCTCCAAGAGCCGAATGGTGGCGTTGGCGCGTACCACGCCTTCGTACATGCTCGCCCATTTGCGGTCCAAATAGTCCTGGGACTGATCGCTAGTCCACGCATACAGCTCGAGACTGGTGGCCTGCGGCTGGTCCGTGGCCTCGGAGCCCTTGTAGGCATCGTCACTCGTAATGCTGCCGAACGGCCAGTTGCTGGCCGCACACCCCCAGTTGCCGTTGGTGGCATTGTTGCAATCGAGTGACCTGTAGGCCGCGATCAGCGACCCCTCGACACCGGCTTTGGTCGCCAGGGCATTCTCATCCAGTGTCCCCTGCGCGGGCGTGTCAAGAAAGTTCTTGCATGCGTACGTAATCGCGCCGATCAAGGCGAACACCGCCGCGCCGAGCACCAGTCTGGATCTTAGCAAGTTTTTCATCGTCGAGCCCCTAGAATGAGGTGCTGATCCCGATCGTGAATGTCCTGTTGGTCGGATAGACTCCGACATCAACGTTGCGGAACTGATCCCGGATGTCACCCGACGCGCCCGTGAAGGCCCGCGCCGGCAGGGAGGGGTCGAGCCCCGGGTATCCTGTGATGGTGAACAGGTTTTCGGCCTGGACATACACGCGCCCCGAGGGGAGCCAACGGATTAGACTGGGGGGAATCGTCCACCCCACCTGGAGGGTGCGCAGCCTGACATAAGTGGCGCTCTCGATAAAGAAGCTGCTGACCACGTCGCTCGCTTGATCGTTCTGATTGAGCCGCGGATACTTCGCGTTCTGATCACCCGGACGCGTGCAGCCGTCATCACCGGTGATACAGAACGAGTCGGTGAGCCGGTCCTTGACGACGTTGGTCGAGAAGTCGCGGAACACGTAGAAGTCTTTTTGAGCGTCGTAAATCTCAGCGCCAAACGATCCGAACACGGTCGCGCTCATGTCCCACGCGCCCATCCGCAAGCCCAGATCGAGGCCGGCGGTGAAATCGGGATGCGGGCTGCCGATGATCGTCCGGTCGTTCGCGTCGATCTTGCCATCGCGGTTGACGTCGACAAACCGGAGCCCACCGACCACGGCCCCTGGCTGACATGGCGCCGTCGTGCAGGTACCGAGCACATTCGTCGCGTGCGCTGCCGCGTCCGCGACCGTGGGGAAGTACCCGTTCGCCACCCTGCCGTAGAACGAGCCGATCGGCTGGCCGACCTCGTTGATGATCGGATTCCCGATGCGCGTGATCTGCGGACCACCAGGACCGACGAATCGGTCGATCTTCCCATCAATCCGCAGGATCTTGTTCTTGTAGTGACTGCCGTTGCTCATCTTGCCGATGTTCTGGATCGGCGGTGACGCCGCGCCCGCCGTTGATGGCGTGCGGGGATCAAACAGGAGGTTGTCGGTGATCCGGTTGTAGAGGTCCGTGGTGAGACTCCCGCGGCCATGGGAAAATTCGAGGTCGAGTCCGATGTTCGTGGACCTATTCTCTTCCCACTTGAGGTCCGGGTTGCCCAATGCGGTCTGCCGGAATCCGGCTTGGATGGCGGTGCCGGCATTGGCGATGTCGTAGAACGTGTCGCCGGTGCCGCCGCCGAACTTCGCGACGATGCGGCCACCCGGAATGCGCTGGTTCCCGGTGATGCCCCAGCCGAAGCGCAGCATCATGTTGGAGATGAAGCCGTCCTGCGGGAAGAACGACTCGCGGGAGGCCCGCCACCCGACGTTGAACGCCGGGAACGTTCCCCAACGGTGCGACGGCCCGAATTTGGAGGAGCCGTCCCGCCGGACCGTGACGCTGGCGTAGTACTTTTCGCCGAAGTTGTAGTCAGCCTTGCCGAAGAACGAGAGCAGCCGGTCGAAGAATCCGGTGCTGTTCACGGTCTTGGTGGACGCGACGCCAAGCGCATCGTCAATGTATCGGCTCGCGAGATTGTCGTTGAGCAGACCCGAGATCCCACCCGCCATGAACCGGCCATTGCTGGAGTTGGCCTCCTGGCCCAGCAGCACGGCGAGGTTGTGCCGCTCCATGATCCGCGAATAGGTCAGCGTGTTCGTAAACGTCCAGCTCGTACCGCGATTGTCGTTCTGGAAAATCGAATTGGTCGCGTTGGCTTCGGAGTTCTCGAACGTCGTGGGATTAAAGCCCGTGACCGTGCCCTGCAGCAGGTTGAACGAGAACTGGCTCCGGAACGACAGCGCGGGAATGATAGCAAACCGGCCAAACACGTTGCCGATGGCCCGGTCGTTGGTGTTCCGGTCGAAGCGGCGCGCCCAGGCATACTTGAGCGGATTGGTGTTGTTGCCCAAACCGGTCGATTTACCTGACGCGAAGTTTCCACCGAGGTCGTAGATGGGCACGACGGGCTGCATCAGGATGTTCTTCCCGACGATGTTGCCCTCGCCGAGCGCGTTGTCGTCGAGCCCGCCGAAACTCTGTTCCCGCGACACCGCAATGTTCTCACCCAGCGTCAGCTTATTGATGTTGAACGCGGTGTTCACGCGCAGCGTGCCGCGCTGGAACTGATTGTACGCCGCGGTGCCATCCTGCTTCAGATAGCTGAATGCCACGTTGTAGGTGTTATCCGGCCCGCCGCCTGACAGCCCTAGGTTCGCATCGGTGTACTGCGCCGGACTGAACACGGCCTTCCACCAGTCGGTCCCCGCGCCCGTCGGCCCCGGCATGATCAGCGCGCTCGGATAGTTGTACATACTGGTGTCAACCGCAACCGGCCTACCAAACGCGTCAGTGGAGAGGATCGTGACACCGGAAGCGATGTACGTGAAGTGTGGCAGCGTGGGGTTTGTTGTGTCGCCATACAGCGCCCTGGCCTCCACAGGAATCGCTTGGCCGGCGTTGTGATAGGCGCGCTTGATTACCTGGAAGTATTGCAGCGCGTCGGTCATCACGAAATCATCGTAGCCGCGCGTCGGTGAGGCCACGCCGGTGCGGATGTCGAGCGTTGCCGACCGCCCGCCCGGCCGTCCCTTCTTGGTTTCGATGATGACGACGCCGTTGCTGGCGCGCGATCCGTAGATCGAGGCCGACGACGCATCCTTCAGCACCTGAACTTCTCCGATGTCCGCCGGATTCAGAAAGTTCAGGTAGGAATCTTCGACCGGGGTCCCATCCACGATGTAGAGTGGATCGTTATCATGGAACGAGCTGACGCCGCGGATGCGCACGGTGGTGCGGGAGCCAGGCGATCCGCTGTTGTTGATCGTCACACCCGGCACGCGCCCGTCGAGCCGTTGCAGCACGCTCGTCGTCGTCTGCTTGTTCGTGCTCTCGAGATTGACGCTGGAGACGGCCCCGGTGATGTCCGCGCGACGCTGGCTCGTGTAGCCCGTGACCACCACTTCCTGCAGTGTGGTCGGAGCCTGTTCCATCGCGACATCGACCGTGCTCTGCCCGCCGACGGGCCGCTCCGTCCCGCGGTAGCCGATGATCGCGTACGTCAGAACGGCGTCCGCGGGGGCGACGAGCGCGTAGCGCCCCTGTTGATCGGTGACCGTCTGGGTACCGGTGCCTCTGACGCGCACCGTGACGCCCCAGAGCTTCTCCCCACTCGTGGACGACGTGACGGTGCCGGATACCTGCTGCCCCGGGCCCGCGACTTGCTGTCCCCACGCCGTTCCACACACGCAGAGTGCGAGGAAAAACAGGAATTTGATGCCAAGTGCACGGTAGACCTTTTGCATTGAACCCTCCGGCGCGGCCGTCAGTCGACGGGCCGGCGCATGGACTTGAGGCCTTCTCTCACGATCAGGTCTCGATACGTAAGGACGGACTACACGCATAGGCGGCGGCTCCGTTTGGGAAACGGTGTCGATCGTGTAACGAAGGCCTAACATGTCCCTGCAGGATGGAAGGACAAGACCCCCAACCCGGGTCACCCGATCAGGCTACAACGCCCCGGTGTCTAGCGTCCTGTCGTTTGCGCCCGGTCGGGCCGCGTTTGGGGAGAGAACGAAATTCGGCGAAGACGCGCACCAGCAGCTCCTCGCGGCTCTGCACATGGAGCTTGCGATAGATGCGCCACAGATAGGTGTGCACGGTATGGGGCGACAGGCCGAGCCGTTCGGCGGTGTCCTTCTCGGAATTGCCGTCGAACACCGCGCGGACGATGCCGCATTCGCGCGGCGAGAGGCCGAGACAGCTCGCGAGCGAGCGCCACTCGCCGGGAACGAACACCGCCTGGCCGGTTCCGCTCACAACAGTCTCTCTCATGGAGTTCCAATATGGCGCGCGCTTCGTTCCCACCGCCAGACCGGGCCGTCCTCCGGATCGACGACCGGACCGACGTGCACGAAGCCACACTTCTCAAGGACGCGCGTAGAGGCATTCGCCTCCGGTCGCGTGTGCGCGCGGATAGTCCGCACGCGGGGGTCGTTGGCAGCGAAGTGAATCAGGGCACGGGCGGCCTCGGTGGCGTATCCCAGCCCTTCTCGAGACGGCACCACGCCGTAGGCAATCTCCACCATCCCGTCGGCGTCGGGCGCGCCTTTGAATCCTGCGCCGCCGACGATCTCGCCGCTGGCCTTCTCGACGATGAAAAAGCCGTGACGCCAGGGATTCGGGCCCCCCCCCTCCCCCTCCCCCTCCCCCTCGCCCGCCGCGTTGCGCAGCGCCTCGAGCCACTGGGGGGACACATCGCCCGAGACGTAAAACCGCCGCAGTCCATCCGCAGGGGTGAAGGCGAAGGTCTCCTCGAAGCGCTCCGGCTGCTCGATCAGCGCGAGCAGCTGCTCGGGCGTGTACGCGAGCAGCGTCAGTCGGGGCGTGTCGAGCTCGGTCTGCTCACGTCGCGTCGTAGCCAGCGTACTCTCCGGGCTGAATCACGTTGCCCTTGTACTGCTGATCGTCGTGGATCCCGATCTTCGAGGTGTAGTAGGCGCGGATCGTCGAGCTCTTGATCTCGCGAAAGAACTTCTCCGCGTCCGTCTTGGGATCGGACTCCGCCTCGGCGATCCGCGTGAGCAGCGCGAGCCGCTGCTCCGGGGTCGACTCCATGAACGGCTTACCGCTCATCTCGCGCGACAGCGCTTCTACCGCCTGGATCCCCGCGCGCCAGCGCTGCGGCGGCTCCGGCTCGAACGATTCGGCGAGGCGCCCGTCGATGTAGCCCGCGACACCGGCGGCGCGCGCGCCGCCGGACTGCTGGTCCGTCGGAATGATCATGTCGCTCATCTCGTCGACCAGCGCAAACTCCGCCGGCGTGAAAAACTTTGCCGCCTGAGGCGCGGAGGGCGCGACTTTCACCAGGGGCAGCGCCATGGCCGCGGCCCCCGCTGCGGTCGCCTGGAGCATTTCGCGGCGTGAGATCGTCATAGGTTCCCTCGCTTGAACTCGTCGGCCAGATGCTCGCAGGAGCGCCATGCCAGCGCCATGATCGTCCAGGTGGGATTCTGGCAGGACGCGCTCACATGACTCGAGCCGTCCACCACGAAGAGATTCTTCACGTCGTGCGACTGCTGGAACTGATTCAGCACCGACGTCTTGGGATCGTCGCCCATGCGCGCCGTGCCGAGCTCGTGAATCGACCAGCCTTCGGTGCGGATGCTCTTGTCGACGCCGACGACTTCGATGCCCGCCGCTTCGAACATTTCCTTCCCGGCGTTTGCCATGTCCTCGCACATCCTTTTCTCGTTGTCGCTGAACTCATAATGGAAGCGCAGCACCGGAATCCCCCAGGCGTCCTTCTGCTCCGGGTCCAGGTCCATGTAGTTCTCATAGCGGGCGAGCACTTCGCCGAAGCCGCCCATACTAATGAAGGCCCCGGCATGTTCCCGCACCGATTTCTTGAACTGACCCCCGAACCCCGGGGTGTCCCACGCGCTGTGCGGGAAGATCGAGAAGCCGGAGCTGCCTTCAAAGCCGTAGCCGCGAATGAACCCCGGCTGCTTGTCCTGGAGGTTGCGGAAGCGAGGGACGTAGAACCCGCCCGGCTTGCCGTCGTCCAACGTGGGAGGCGCGCCTACCATCTCTTTGACGAGTCCCGTGACGCCCGGTCCCATCACGTGCTCGCAGAAGTTATGGCCGACGTGCCCGCTCGAGTTGCCGATGCCGTTGGGATGTTGTCGTGATTTCGATAACAACAACAACCTGGCACTCTCCAAGGTGGAGGCCGCCACGACGACAACCTTGGCTTTCGCTTCGTACGTGCGGTGGTTCTGGGAATCGACGAACGAGACCCCGCGCGCTTTGCCGGTGTTCGGGTCGACCAGGACTTCGTGCGCAATCGAATTGGTGCGCAACGTGAGATTCCCGGTGTCCATCGCGGGGTAGATCAGCCCGGTCGGCGAATCGAACGCGGCGTGGATATCGCAACCGCCTGGCCGCCGGTCGCACGCGCCGCGGCCGAAGCACTTGCTGCGATACTTGTTTTTGACGCCGTCCGTCGTCACTCCCGCTCGGTAGGGCGTCAACGTGCGGTTCATCGTCGCGAGACTTTTGCGCAGCTTCACTTCCGCGCCGGTCAGCTTGTTGGGCCGCTGGAACAGGCTGTCCGGGAGATGCGGCAGATTCTCCTTGTGGCCGCTGATGCCAAGGTAGAG
>WNEY01002455.1_pt1 | contig 13609 bp, 5 predicted proteins | sample 5400531 | NCBI WGS metagenome assembly WNEY01 (sample SAMN13153338, study PRJNA577476) | soil metagenome | isolation source: 200 cm saprolite under Douglas fir tree site 1 | place: USA:California | collected 2015-04-18
CGCGCCACCGGCTCGTTGCGCCACCGTCGGCAGTCGTCGACTTGTAACAAACGAGCGTGCGGCCAACGTCCTCGAAGCGCACCCTCCAGTAGACGGCGTTCGAACCGGCGACGAACAGGTTCGTGCCGCCGTCGCGCGCGCTCTGCAGCGCGCTGCGCATGTTCGACGACCAGTACTCGCTGTGCGGGGCGAGGACGTAAGACTTGTGGCTGCCGACGCCGCCGGTCTCGAGGTCGTTGTCCGCGCCGTAGGAAACGTCGTAGCCGGACTGCTCCAGCCAGGAGACGAGCGGCAAGTCGGCGCGCGTGAACCAGTCGTGCAGAGCCGAATCGCGGATATTCGCATACGGCCGGTTGAACGAGACCTTGACCGCCTTGCCGCCGCTCGAGTTGAAGTCGTACAGCGACTTGCCGCCGTAGTTGTTGTACGCCTCGTAGGTGTTCATCGGCACCCCGTACAACAGATCGGAGGCGCGCCCGTCGTCACGGACGACGAAGATCACGGTCGCGTCGGATCCCGTGGTCTCGTTGACGAGCCGGATCAGGTACACGCCCGACGTCCAGGAGGCGGTCGTCATGATCGTGGTCGACGTCGACCAGTTCGAGCAATTGAGCGGGTCTGCACCGGTGCATGCAGGCTGCGCGACGCCCGGAATCCCACGGATCGTCGAGATCAGACGTCCGCCGGCGCCGCCGTAGTAGCCGCTGCGGTAGATCTGGGCGCTGATCGTCTGACCGGAACCGCCGTTGATCTTCAGGCCGAGCGACCCACCTTTGTTGATGCTGGAGGCGGTCGCGTAGCCCTCGATGGTGCCGTCTGACGAGACGAGCCTCCAGCCGCTCGAGCCGGGGAAGCAGTTCTCGAGATGGATCGGGTTGCCGCTGCCGCAGGCGCGCGCCTGCGCGGTCGCCTGCACCACCAGCGAGTCGACCGACTGGGCGCTTGCGGCGTCAACCGCGCGCACCGAGTAGAACTCGGTCGTCCCGTTCGGCGCCGTCGCGTCGTCGTAGGTCGTCCCCGCGACACCACTCGTGAGCAGCGCCAGCGTCGTCGGTGAACTCCCGCGATAGACATTGTACGTGGCGGCGCCGGTGACGGCCTGCCACGTCAGCTCGACCTGGCCGTCGAGCGCGATCCCCGTCACGCCCACCGGCGCGGACGGACTACCGGCGCCGCTGGCGCCGCCGAGGAAGGCGGCAAATGTAAGCGCGGTGCAAAAAACGGCGGCGACCCCCCATTTCTTCATTCCTTATGCGACCCCCTCGCGAGCGAGCAGTGTTTGATGCCATTCGAGCGAGCGGCGAAGTCCTTCGTCGAGCGGGACCCGCGCCGTGAACCCGAGCAGCTGCCTGGCCTTCGAGACGTCTGGGACACGGTGGCGCACGTCCTGGTACCGCCCCGGGAGCGCCTCGTACGGGACGAAGCGCGCCCGAAGCGGCTGCGGGATGCCGAGCGTCGCTTGCACGAGCCCGGCCAGCTCCAAAATCGTCACCGGCGACGACGCGCCGACGTTGATCACCTCACCGCGGGCCTCCGGCGAGCGCAGCGCCCGCACGAACGCCTCGACCGTGTCCTCGACATAGGTGAACGTCCGCGTCTGCCGGCCGTCGCCGTGGATCTCGATCAACTCGTCACGCAGCAGCGCCTCGTAGAACGTCACCACCGGCCCGCCCCACCACGACAAATGGTTGTTCGGCCCGTAGACGTTGAACAGGCGCAGGATCGTCGCGCGCAACCCGCGCTCCTCCGCCAGCGCAAGCACGACGTGCTCGTCGTACAGCTTCGACGCCGCATACGCCCACCGCCGCGTCGTCGGCGGGCCAAGCACGATCGGGCCGTCCTCGACCAGCGGCGTCGGCGCGTTCCCGTACACGTCAGACGTCGACGCGACCACAAGATCGGCGTCGATCGCGAGTGCGACGCTCGCCGCTGCGTTGACACCTGCGACGTTCGACTCCAGCGTCCGCAACGCACCGCCGTACCGCGGAATCTTCAACGCCGCCAGATGCACGATCGCGTCGCAGCCCTCGAACACCGTCCGCAGCTGGCGGCGCCGACCCGCGTCAAAGACCTCGAATTGGAAGCGGTCGTCATCAAGGCAGCGCTCGAGGTTCGACAGAGAGCCCATCGACAGATCGTCGACGCCGACGACTTCGACGCCTTCGTCGAGCAGGCGCGCGGAGAGATGCGAACCAATGAACCCCGCCGCACCCGTGACACCGACGCGGGCGGTCACTGCGCCCGCTCCCAGACCTCGAGGTGAACCGCCTGCGGATCGTCCCCGACCGAGAACGCGGCCACGCGCCGGAAGTGACTCCGGATCCACGCGTCCAACGTCCGGTCGAACGAGCCGCCGAACGACGTCTGCCCATACTGCGGGAACGTGCGCCGGTCGATCACGGCGAGTCGGACCCCGGCGCCCTCGAGTCGGGCGAGGGCTCTGCGTTCTCGCCCGGCTCCAGCCAGGGCGCCGGGTAGCAGCGAGATCTCGCGCAGCGGGTTGTCGCGCTTCGAGATCGCGTACATCCAAGTCATCTGCGGCGCGAGCAGGATCGGCTCACCGGGCCGGGTGTCCCGTTCGATCAGATCGAGTGCGCGTTGGAAGGCGACCGCCTTCGCAGGCGTCTCGCGCAGCGTGCCGCCCGACCCGCGGACCGAGGCCGATTCCGCGCGCGCATCCTTGAGCGCGAGCCCACCGCCCGCGGCCGCGAGCGCGGCGAGCCAAAGCGCACCGAGCGTGCGCGCCTGACGCGAGCGCGCGACCTCGACGAGGTGGACGCGAGCGAGGAACACCGCCGCGAGCGGCAGCGCGTAAATCGCCATCTGGGGCGCCGTCGACGTCGCGTAGAACGCGGCGTATGTCGTCGCGGCGAGCGCAGCCAGCGCGGCGAGCGCCGCGAGTTCCGCGGCGCGCGCCGCGTCGGCGGGGCGCCTCCGTCGAACGGACAGAAGGAGGGCGACGGCCGCCCCCGCTGGGATCCAGCCCCACGCAAACAGCAGCCCGTGCCGGAGCGCCTCCGGGTCGGCGAACGCCGCAGCAACCGCGACGGCGGCGGCAAGAGCGAGCGCGGCAGCCGTTGGGCGCGGGCGCACGCGAAGGAGGCGCGAGAGGCCGACGAGTGCAACGACGCCGGCGGAGTAGAGGACGAGTTTGAGGCCGAGCGAGACGAAGCTCGACGCGGTCATCGGCGCACGTGCTCTCAGCATCGCGCTACCGGCGGCGTGCAGGAAGTCGCGCGGGTCGAGGTTCTCGAACACCAGCGTGTGTGCGGATACCGCCGTCAGGAACGCGCCGTACACCGCTGCCGGCACCGCGAGCGCCGGCGCACCGATCAGCGCGAGCTCGCGCGGCCGCCGACGGAGTACGAGCCAGAGCGCACACGCTGCGGCAGCAGCGAGCGCGAACTCCGGCTTGGTCAAGGTCGACAGGCCGCAGGCGAACCCGGCGGCGGCGAGCCAGCGCTCGCGTCCAGAAGCGGCGAAGCGAACGAGCGCGAGCAGCACGCAGAGGACCGCCAGGATTCCCAGCGTTGCCGCGGACGTGTGCGGAAGGACGTAGCTGAACTGATTCGCACCAAACGCGACGGGAACCACCAGCGCCGCGGCGAAAAAGCCGCCAAGGGTGCCGGCAAACGTCCGCGCGAGCGCGAACGCAGCGAACACGATCGCGGATGCGATGACGAGACCGAGCACGACGAACGGCGCGATCCCCGCGCCGCCGATCCGGGCGGCCAGACCGAGGACCGCAGGCGCGAGCGGTCCGTAGTAGTAGGTCGAGTCGACGTACGGCAGCTCGCCGTGCGCAAAGCGGTCACCGATCACGAAGTCGTGGCCCGTATCGTTGTCGAGATCGCCCCACGTGCCCCACGTTGCGACGATCGCGAACGCAACGAGTAGCGCGAGTCCGCCGAGCGCGTACGCGTCGGCCGTCGCGAACGCGCGCACCTTCGCGGACCGAACACGGACCGCTGCCGCTGCGGCCGACGTCAAGCCGCTGCCCTCCGTTCCGCCGGGAGCCGCTCGAGGATGCCCTCGACGACGCGCTCGGCAACCCCGGTCACAGCCTGCCCCGAGACGATCTCCGGGTAGACATGCGCCGTCGAGGCAAGCGACAGGCCGGGAACCGGGAACATGTCGGGCAACCGCTTCGCGCCGCCGAGCGTGTGCACGGGCTCGGTGATGCGGGCGCGCTGCACGACGCGGTCGAGAATCTCGTCGTGCCGCAAGTCGGGAAAGATGCGCTGCACGTGACGGAGGTACTCGGCCTCGATCTCGGCGGACGGCCGGTCGAAGTCCTCGTGCCGCGAGTCGACGTACTTCGTCGCGTAGAGGAGCGTCCCACCGACGTGCTCCGGGTCGACGACATGCGTCGTCTCGACGATCGTCGTCAGCGGCACGCGCCGGTCCGTGATGTTCAGGTGGTAATAGGGGCTGACGCTGCGCTTGACTCGAAGCAGCAGGCAGATCACGCCGAGGTAGCGGCAGTGATCGTCAGGAGCGCGTGCCGCAACGTCGTGCTTCAGCAGCAGCCGTGCCATCGGCGGCACGAGCGTGCAGAGGACGTGGTCGAATGGGCGGAAACGGCCCTCGACCATCAGCCCCCTTACGTCCGTCGCGCTGCCGGCGATCTCGTCGACCGCGGTGCCGGCGTGCAGCTCGCCGCCGAGCTCGCGGATGCGCTGCTCGAGGGCGTCGATCAGAACCTGGTAGCCGCCGCCGCCCAGCCAGCCCATCAACTCGCGGCCGCCGCTGTCGCGCGTCTTCGACATCCGCCGCGTGCGCGCCCAGATGTATGTCGCCGGCAAATCCGAGTAGCGGCCGTCGAACTTCGAGTCGAGCAACGGCTTCCAGAGGCGCTCGACGGTCCGGCGCCCGCAGTGGCGGCGCAACCACGCTTCGAGGGGGACCTCGTCAAGGCGGTCGTAGCCGCGCGTGAGCTGGCAGCGCGCAACGAAGGCGGCGAGACGAATGCGGTCGTGCGGCGCAAGGATCGGGAAGCGGAGGAACTCGCCCGGCGTCGTCATCGAGAATAGGCGCCCATCGTCGTAGAAGCCCACCGCCGTCGGCCGGAAACGGAAGTCGTCGCGTAGGCCGAGTTCCTCGGCAAGGCCGAGCACGCGGTCGTCGGTCGGCAGGACGACGTGGTAGAAGCGATCGGCCTGACGGCCGCCGAAGTCGAACGAGCCGACGAGACCGCCGAGGTCGGGAGCGCGCTCGAACAGGGCGACATGCACGCCCGCCTGTGCGAGCCGGTACGCCGCGGTCATCCCGAGGATGCCGCCGCCGACGATCCCGATGCTGCGGTTCTCGCTCACGCGGCGAGCCTCTCGAGCCGCTGCCGCGCCATCATGCGCCAGTACGCCAAGACGGTCCGGAGGACGGGCATCTTGCTCTCGCCGACCCGCCGCGAGGTGTCGAGACCGACCGGAACTTCGTCGATCCGCGCGCCGATTGCCGTGAGTTTCGCGAGCAGCTCGGCCTTGCACGCGAAGCCGGGCTCGCGGATCAGCATCTCGCCGTACCGCGCGCTTGCACGGCGCAGGCAGGACGCGCGGTAGACGCGGAAGAACGAGGAAACGGTGTGCGCCTCGATCCCCAGGACGCGGCGGACGATCAGCGCCGCGCCGCCGGAGAGCACGCGGCGCAGGCGGCTGACGTTGACCATCACCCACGACGCGAGCACGAGGTCGGCGCCTCCGCGGGCACGCGCGAGCATCGCGGGGAGCGCGTCGAGGTCGCTGGTCGTGTCCGCCTCGAGCGTGACGATCAAGGCCTCGCCCGGGGAGCGCTCGAGCGCCGTGGAGAAGCCGGCGCGGAAGGCCGCGCCCGGCCCGAGGTTCTGCGGGAGCCGGACGAGCTCGACCGGTAGCGGACCGGCGTATGCCTCGACGACCGCGGCCGTCCTGTCGTGCGAGCCGTCGTCGACCACGATCAGGCGGCTCCCGGGTGGGAAGAGCGCCGGCCGCGACTCGAGATCGGCAAACAGGCGCGGCAGATTCTGTTCTTCGTCGAAGGCCGGTACGACGAAGAGGATCGGCGTCGTCTTGGCGAGCAGCGGAGCGAGCGGCGGTGCAGACGCCTCGACTGCAGCGACGTGCGAAGCGGCGTAGGACGCCATCTAGTGCCCCTTCCAGTAATTGAGCCCAGCTTCTGGGTGGCGAGCACCAAGCGAGAGGCCGCAGTCGACCGCAGCGCAGGCTGGTTGCCTGCGCAAGGTCGAGGGTGGACTTTCGCGCCGTGTGATCGCCGGCCAGAAGCGGGCTTGGATTGCTGGAAGGGGCACTAGTACGCCCCTCGCTTGCCGAGGACGACGGGGATCGTCTGGCAGAGAATTTTCAAGTCCCACCAGACGGACCAGTTCGTCACGTACAGGTAGTCGAGCTTGACCATGTCCTCGAAGGGCATGTCGTTGCGCCCGAGCACCTGCCACAGGCCGGTGATCCCGGGCGTCATGTCGAGCCGGCGCCGCGCCCAGCCGGTGATCAGGTCGGCCTCGTACAAAACGAACGGCCGCGGGCCGACGAGACTCATCTCGCCGTGCAGGACGTTCCAGAGCTGCGGCAGCTCGTCGAGGCTCGTCCGCCTCAGGAAGCCTCCGATCCGCGTCACGCGCGGGTCGTCGCCCTTCACCTTGAACAGCGGCCCATCGACTGCGTTCAGGTGCGCGACGGTCTGACGTTCCGCTTCGGCGCCGACGCGCATCGTCCGGAACTTCGTGATCCGGAAGGTCGAGCCGTCGCGGCCGCGGCGCGGCTGACGGTAGACGGGCGGTCCCGGCGAGTCGAGTTGGATCGCAAGCGCGATCAGCGCGAGGACCGGCGCGAGGACGACGAGCAGCACGAGCGACACGACGAGGTCGAAGCCGCGCTTCAACACACGCGAGGGACGCCCGAGCCGCATCGGCGGCAGGCTCACGACGGGGATGCCCTCGATCTCGTCGAGAATCGCGTGCGAGGTGAAGATGTCGCAGTAGCGCGGAACGATCGACACCTGCACGTCACTGCGGCGGACGTTCCGCAGCAGCTCGAGCAGCTCGTCCTGCTCGGCCGTCGGCGCCGCGAGCAGCACACGGTCCGCATCGAGCTCGTCGACCGACCGCGTCAGCTCCGCGTCCCCGTCCAGTACCGCGACCACGTCGAGCCCGTACTCGGGGTGCGCCTCCAGCTTGCGCTTCACGAGCTCGGCCTCCTGCCCGCCGCCGACGATCACGGCGCGCTGCCGGCGCATCACCCGCGGGAACACCCAGCTGCGGATCGAGCCGCGCACGAGCGGAACGAGGACGAGTCCCGCGCCGAGGAAGAGGAATGCCTCGACCGCCGTGTAGACCCACCAGCCGAAGAGATGGCGAACGGCCTGCGAGACGATCAGAAACCCGAGCGAGCCGGCGAGGATCGCGTGAAAGACGTCGCGCACCTCGTCGAAGCTCGCGACGGAGATCCGCCGGGCATCATTCTCGTACAACCCGTACGCCGTGAAGATGGCCACCCAGACGGGTACAGACGAAAGTCCGAGCAAGGCGAGGAACCATCCCGGCGCGGAAACCGGCGGCAGCGGCGCGATCCGGTCCGAGATCGCGTAGCTCGTCGCATACGCGAGCGCGAGTGCGCCGATGTCCGCCCCCGCGAGCACGCGCGCCCGGCCGCGCTCGAAGCGCCGGCGGGCGGGTGCTGCGTCGGTGGCGGTGAGCCGATCCGCAGCAGCTGAGTGCATACCTCGAACTTCCTCCACAGTCGTTGTCATCCGCAAAAATCGAGCGGTGCAGAGCCCGACCAGAGCGACGCTAAGAAGCCGGGTGCCAAACTTCCAGACCAGGAACCGAAAACCGGTCGGTTTGGGGGGGCTGGTCGTTCGGGTGGGAGAGAACGGGGTGCGCTCCACCAGAACTGGCCTTCCGCGTCTTGTGACCAGCCCGGACCGAGAGGGATGATCACGCAGTTCATGGCTCTGCGGAGGGTCAACAAGGTCATGACGCGCCCACTGCTCGCGGCCGCGTTGGCTGCGCTTGCTCTGGCGGCGCCGGCGCTCGCTGAGGCCGCGCCGTCTCCCGCAGGCCTGGCGGGGGTCGCGCTCGCCGGCTCCGTCGATCTCGCGTGGCAGCCCGCCGCCGGAGCAAGCGCCTACAACGTCTACCGCGGCACGACACCGACATCCGTCACGACGCTGATCAGCCCCGTCGGCGGGGTCGCCGCGACGGGGTTCACCGATACGGGCGCAGTGAACGCGACGACGTACTACTACGTGGTCAAGCCGATCGTGGCCGGATCCGAATCAGGCAACTCGGCCACGATCTCGAGCACGCCGAATGCGCGCTCCTGCTCGACCGGGAACGCCGTCGTGCTCGAGAACTGCTTCCCCGGCTCGAACGGCTGGAAGATCATCGGCACGCCGCCGCCGGCGTCGGCGCGCGGGATCGAGGGCTACGCGACGGTGTCGAGCATCAACAAGACGGCGTCGATCGGCCTCAAGGTCACGACCGACGCGACGACGACCTTCCACGTCGACATCTACAGAAGCGGCTACTACGGGGGGGCCGGCGGGCGGCTCTTCTCCTCGATCACGGGCATCCCTGGGACGGTGCAGCCCGCCTGCACGAGCGACGCCACCACCGGCCTCTACGACTGCTCGAACTGGTCGACGTCGCTCACGATCACGACGACGGCGTCTTGGCAGTCCGGCGTCTACATCGCGCACCTCGTCCGCGACGACAACGGCAACGACACGCAGATCATCTTCGTCGTGCGAGACGACGCGCGCGCGTCGGCGCTCCTCTACGGCGTCGACTTCACGACCTTCCAGGCCTACAACAACTACGGCGGCAAGTCGCTCTACACCTACAACTCCACCGGGGCGAACACGGCCTCCGGCACGGCGCGCGCAGTGAAGGTCTCCTTCGACCGGCCCTACATCGAGCCGCGCGACAGCACGATCCCGAACTGGTATCCGCGCTCGGACTATCCAATAGTGTCTTGGCTCGAGAGCCAAGGCGACGACGTCGCCTACATCTCGAGCGGTGACCTCGAGACGCGTTCGGTCGGCTCACACACGGCCTACATGTCGGGGTCGCACGACGAGTACTGGTCGGCCGCGATGCGCACTGCCGTGCAGCAGGCGCGCGACGCGGCTACGGACATCTTCTTCAGCGGCTCGAACGCCGTGTTCTGGAAGATCCGCTTCGAGAACGGGCCGAGCGGCGGGGTGAACCGCGTCGAGGTCTGTTACAAGAGCTCCGAGACGGGCGGCCCGGACCCGAGCGGCACCCCGACGACGCTCTGGCGCGACCCGGCCGTGAACCAGCCGGAGAACGCGCTGATCGGGCAGATGTACATCGGCGACAAGGACGGGACGTACTTCCCGCTGGTGGTCAGCGCCGCCGAGGGCACCGACCGGATCTGGCGCTTCACCGGCCTCGATACTCAGGCTCCCGGCACCAAGACGTCGATCGGCACGGGGCTCGTCGGCTGGGAGTGGGACCTGCGGAACACCACGAACGGCTTCGAGCCGGCGGGCGTGAAGACCCTCGCCACCTCGAGCGCAACGGGCAACATCTTCGGCCCGAACTTCGCCTACACGACGGGCACGACCTCGACGACGACGACGAAGTACACCGCCGCGAGCGGGGCGCTCGTCTTCTCCACCGGCACGAACCACTGGGCCCGGGGGCTCGCCCTCAACGCCGACGGACTGGGCGAGCCGGACCGGCGGATCCAGCAGGCGACGACGAACGTGCTCGAGGACATGGGCGTCGTGCCGGCGACGCCGTCCGCGAACCTCACGCTCGACAGCGCGTCCGCGCCGCGCGTCGCCTCGACGACGCCGGCCGACGGAGACACGGGTGTCGTCGTGGCGGCAACGGTGAAGGCGACCTTCTCGCGCGCGATGGATGCCGCGACGATCACCGCGACGAGCTTCACGCTCAAGAAGACGTCGGACGGGACGGCCGTGCCGGCGACGGTGGCATACGACTCGCCGAGTGCGACGGCGACGCTGACGCCGAACGCGCAGCTCGCGTACTCGACGACCTACACTGCCCGCCTCGACACGACCGTGAAGGCGAGCGACGGGACGCCGCTCCAGACGGCTGCGTCCTGGATCTTCACCACGCGACCGGCACAGAGCCCGGTGCGGGTGAACGCGGGCGGCAGCGCCTACACGGCCGCTGACGGGCGAGCCTTCCTCGCCGACCAGTACTTCACAGGGGGGAGCACGAACACGACCGCGGCGACGATCGGCGGGACGACCGACCCGACGCTCTACCGGTCTGAGCGCTGGGGCCAGTTCTCGTACGCGATCCCGGTGATCAACGGCACCTACGACGTGACCTTCCACTTCGTCGAGATGTACTACCTCGATCCGTGCGCCGGGAAGCGGCTCTTCAGCATGGACATCCTCGACACGGTGGTCTCGCCCGACGTCGGCAGCGTCGACATCTGCGCGCAGGCCGGCGGGGCGAACAAAGCACTCGCCGTCAAGGTCTACAGCGTCAACGTCACGGACGGCGTCCTGAACGTCCAGTCGGTTTACGGCTCGGCCGACGACCCGGAGCTCGCGGCGATCGAGGTCGTCCCGTCGACCGGGCCGCCCCCGGTGCCGACGGTGACCGGGAAGACGCCGGCCGACCTCTCGACCGGCGTCGCCACGGCAGTCCATCCGACGGCGACCTTCTCGCGCGCGATGGACGGCTCGACGATCACGGGCTCGAGCTTCTCGCTGACCGGCCCGAGCGGCGCCGTTGCGGCGAGCGTCGCGTACAACGCGACGACGAACGTCGCCACGCTGACGCCGAGCACGGCGCTCGCGAACTCGACGACGTACACGGCGAAGCTGGACACGACGGTGAAGGCGGCCGACGGGACGCCGCTCGCCGGCGCGGTCACCTGGAGCTTCACGACCGCGGCCACGACCCCGCCTGGGACGACTGTCCGGATCAACACCGGCGGCGCCGCGTACACCGCCACCGACGGCCGCGCGTTCACCGCCGACCAGTTCTTCAGCGGCGGCGCCACGCTCGCGTCGACTGCCACGATTGCGGGCACGACGGACCCGAAGCTGTACCAGGACGAGCGCTGGGGCAGCTTCAGCTACGCGATCCCGGTCGCGAACGGCGCCTACGACGTGACGTTCCATTTCGTCGAGCTCTACTACACGACCGGCAGCTGCATCGGGAAGCGCATCTTCTCCATGGACATCGGCGACACGCCGACGAATCCGGACATCGCCAACCTGGACATCTGCGCCGCCGCCGGCGGCGCGGACAAGGCGTACGACAAGACGATTACCGGCGTCCAGGTCAGCGACGGAACGCTCAACATCCAATCCGTCTACGGCTCCGTCGACGATCCGGAGGTCGCCGCGATCGAGGTCGTCCCGTCGGGCGCGCCGCCCGGCCCGCCGACGGTGGTGTCCAAGTCGCCGGCCGACGGCGCCGTCGGCGTCGCGACGTCGTCGACGGTCAAGGCGACGTTCTCGCGCGGGATGGACGCCTCGACGCTCACGAGCTCGAGCTTCACGCTCACGCCGAGCGGCGGGTCTCCCATCGCTGCGTCGGTCTCCTACGACGGCGCGACGACGACCGCGACGCTGACGCCGAGCACCGCCCTGACCGCGTCCACGACGTACACCGCAAAGCTCGACACGACGGTGAAGGCCTCTGATGGGACGCCGCTCGCGAGCGCGGTCACCTGGACGTTCACGACGGCCGCAGGCGGAGGGGGCGGCGGCTCGACGGTGCGGGTCAACACCGGCGGCCCCGCGTACACCGCGACCGACGGGCGCGTGTTCGGCGCCGACCAGTACTTCACCGGCGGCTCGACCTTCTCGAGCGGCGCTGCGATCTCAGGTACGACGGAGCCGGCGCTGTACCAGAACGAGCGCTGGGGCAGCTTCAGCTACGCGATCCCGGTCACCAGCGGCGTCTACGACGTGACCTTCCACTTCGTCGAGCTCTACTACACGACCGGCAGCTGCATCGGCAAGCGCATCTTCTCGATGGACATCGTCGACACGGCCGCCAACCCCGACATCCCGAACCTCGACATCTGCGCCTCCGCCGGCGGGGCGAACAAGGCCTACGACAAGACGATCACGGGCGTCCAGGTCACCGACGGGTTCCTGAACATCCAATCGGTCTACGGGTCCGCGGACGACCCGGAGGTGGCCGCGATCGAGGTGACGCCGTCGGGATCGCCGCCCCCGCCGCCTCCCGATCCCGCAGTCGTCGGCCAGTGGGCGTCGCCGGTCTCGTGGCCGCTCGTGACCGTGCACGCGGCGCTGCTGCCGACCGGGAACGTCCTCGCCTGGGACGGCTTCGCCGACGCACCGAACTCGCAGCGGATCTGGAACCCGACGACCGGCGCGTTCACCCCGGTGCCCTACGCGGTGAACACCTTCTGTGCCGGGCACGTCCTCCTGCCGGACGGCCGCGTCCTGGTCACAGGCGGCCACCAGGCGGCCGACGTCGGCATTCCGGACGTGAGTATCTACGACCCGAGCACCGGCACCTGGTCGGCGGCGGCGAGCATGAGCGTCGGCCGCTGGTATCCGACGGCGACGACGCTGCCCGACTCGCGCGTCCTCGTCTTCTCCGGCGACAACATCGTCCAGAACCGCAGCGGCCAGCCGCCGCCGCTCACCGACGCGTCGGTCAACTCGCTGCCGGAGGTCTACAGCCCGACGACGAATACCTGGACCGACCTCACCGGATCCAAGTTGACCTCGCCGCTCTACCCCTTCATGTTCGTGCTGTCCGACGGGCGTGTGCTCGACGCGGGGCCGGACACGACGACTCGGATCCTCAACCCGGCGACGTGGACCTGGTCGACACTCGGCACGAGCCCGTTCGACGGGATGAGCGCGGTTATGTACCGGCCGAACAAGATCATGAAGGCCGGCACCTGGGCCGACCCGGACTTCAACGGCGCGAGCGCGTACGCGGCGCAGGCGAACACGGCGGTGCTCGACATGAGCGCGGGCTCGCCGGCCTGGCGCTCGACGGCGCCGATGCACTATGGCCGCGCGTACCAGAACCTGACGATGCTCCCGGATGGAAACGTGCTCGCGAGCGGCGGCATGAGCGGCTCGGACGGAATCGACCTGACGAAGGCCGTGCTTCCGGCAGAGATCTGGAACCCCGACACCGAGACGTGGACGGAGGTCGCCTCGCTCCACGTCGGGCGCGAGTACCACTCGACGGCGCTGCTGCTGCCCGACGGCCGCGTGCTGATGGCCGGCGGCGGCCAGCTCCCCGGCTCGTCGGCCGTGAACGAGACGAACTCGGAGGTCTACTCGCCGCCGTATCTGTTCAAGGGCGCCCGGCCGACGATCACGAGCGCGCCGTCGCTCCTCCAGTACGGCAGCAGCTTCACCGTGACGACTCCGGACGCGGCGAGCATCTCGTCGGTGGCGCTGATCCGGCTCCCGGCCGTGACGCACGCGTTCGACCAGGAGCAGCGCTTCCAGCGGCTCAGTTTCACTGCGGGTGCGGGTTCGTTGGCGGTGACGGCGCCGGCGAGCGGGAATCTGGCGCCGCCCGGCTACTACATGCTGTTCCTGGTCAACTCGACCGGCGTGCCCTCGGTCGCCTCGTTCGTGCGCTTGCCGGCGCCGTGGGAGG
>WNEY01002456.1_pt1 | contig 13606 bp, 15 predicted proteins | sample 5400531 | NCBI WGS metagenome assembly WNEY01 (sample SAMN13153338, study PRJNA577476) | soil metagenome | isolation source: 200 cm saprolite under Douglas fir tree site 1 | place: USA:California | collected 2015-04-18
TTCGACATAGCGGTCGAGGAGCTCGGCGGCCATCGCACCATCCTGTCGTGCTCGGACCAGAATCTCGATGTGGTCATCGATCTCGCCAAGCACGCGCAGGCGATCGGCGCCGACTACATCGTGGTGCACGCCCCGGTGCTGCACTTTCTGCACAAGCAGGACGAGACGCTGTACGAATACTACCGCACCATCAGCGAGCAGGTGGAGATCGGCATCGCGCTCTGGAGCCATCCCGACAGCGGCTATCTGATGAGCCCGGAATTGTGCGCCCGCGTCGCCGAGATCCCGAACGTGGTCGCGATCAAATACAGCGTGCCGCGGGAGATGTATGCGCGGCTCACGCGGCTCGCCGGCGACAAGATCCTGGTCAGCACCGCGTCCGAGGACGAATGGTTCGACAACATCGTCGAGCTCGGCTGGCAGCTCTACCTGTGCTCGTCGCCGCCCTATCTCCTGCAGACCAAGGTCGACCGCCGCATGCGCGACTATACCGACCTCGCGATCCGCGGCGAGGTCACGCGCGCGAGGGCCGTGCGCGACAGCCTCAACCCCGTGCGCGAGGCGTTCCGGCGCACCCGGCCAGCGGAAAAATTCCACGCCCATTCCAAGTATTGGCAGGAGCTGTTGGGCCAATGCGGCGGCGCGGTGCGTCGGCCCATGCTCGAGCTCACCGACGCCGAACGCGACGCCACGCGACGCGCGTTCGAGACCTGCGGGCTCGAGCTCGATCGCACGGGCGCGCGGTCGTCGGCGGCCTGAGACAGTCGTAGGAGAAAGCGATGGCAACCGACCGACTGCACGCCTTCAACTTCCAGGCCTGGATCAGGGACAATCAGCACCTGCTGAAGCCCCCGGTCGGCAACAAGAAGGTGTTCGAGGACGGCGACATGACCGTGCAGGTGGTCGGCGGCCCGAACGAGCGCACCGACTACCACGACGATCCGGTGGAGGAGTTCTTCTACCAGCTCAAGGGCGACATGGTGCTCAAGGTGGTCGACGGCGGCAACTTCTACGACGTGGCGATCCGCGAGGGCGACGTTTTCCTCCTTCCGCCGCACGTGCGGCATTCGCCGCAACGCCCGAAGGATTCGGTCGGGCTGGTGGTCGAGGCGGCGCGGCCCGACGCGCTCGACGCCTTCGAATGGTATTGCTTCGCCTGCAACGCGCTCGTCCACCGCATCGAGGTGAAGGTGACGCATCTGGTGAAGGACCTGCCGCCGCTCTATGAGGCGTTCTATGCGAACGAGGCGGCGCGCAAATGCAAGACTTGCGGCGCAATTCATCCCGGCAAGAAGCCGCCGGCCGGGTGGGTGAAGATTTGAAACACATTCGCCCGCTTAGGCGATGCGATATTTCTCCACCGCTTTCGTGTTCCATGTGACCCCGTTGCCCGGCCGCTCCGGCGCCAGGGCGAAGCCGTCGACGATCCGTAGGGGCTGCTCGACGATCTTGTCGGCCCAATCGACGTATTCGAGAAAGTGGCAGGTGGGGGTAGCCGCGAGCAGATGCACGCTGACCTCCGGAAAGAGATGCGACGACATCTCGATGCGGTGGGTGGCGGCGAGCGCCGCGGCGCGCTGCCAGCCAGTGACGCCGCCGATGCGCTCGAGGTCGGGCATGACGTAGTCGGCGGCGCCGGCGGCGAGCGCCGTGGCCATGGCCGCGCTTTCGGAGAAATTCTCCCCGATCTGGATCGGAGTCGCGAGCTCTCGCACCAGCGTCGCATTGCCGGCATAGTCGTCGTGGCGGATCGGCTCCTCCAGCCAATAGACGCCCTCCTGATCGAGCGCGCGGCCGCGCGCAAGCGCGTCCGCCAGACCGAGCGACTGATTGTAGTCGACCATGAGCGCGATCTCCGCGTCGACGCGCCGCTTCACCGCGTGCAACGCGGCAAGGTCCTGTCGCAACGTCGGGTAACCGAGCCTGAGCTTGATCGCGCGGAAGCCGCCGGCGAGCAGCTTCTCGGCCTCGTCGGCCACCTCGCCCGGCGAGCGCATCAAGCCGAGTCCGCAGGAATTGTAGGCCGGAATGCGCCGGGGCGCGGCGCCGAGCAGCGTCGCAAGCGGCAATTGCGCCGCTTGCGCCAGCGCATCCCAGGCCGCCATGTCGAAGCCCGACATCGCCATGCGCACGATGCCCTGCACCCCGATGAGCGCAAAGCGCTCGGCAAGCTTGCCCCAGAGATCGGTGGGCGCGACGCGCTCTCCCTTCACCACGCGCGCGACCTCCTCGAGGAGGCTCGCGATCGCGGGAATGGCGGCCGGGAAATAGCACCAGAGATAGGCGCGGCCGGTGACGCCCTCCTCGGTCTCGAGGTCGATGAGCAGGAGCGGCGCCTTGGTGATGGTGCCGCGGCTGGTGCCGAGCGCGTAGGTCATGGGCACCTCGACGCCGACGGAACGAATCGCACGGATGGTGAGCAGCGGCGGGGCGGGATTGCGGTTCATGGTCGAAATCCTAGTCGCGCGGGACGCTAGTGTCCGGTTCCGACGTTCGTATCACTATGCAGCACGCACTCCAACGAACGTCGGAACCAAAGGGACACTAGCAACTCTATGATTCTAGTGTGGCTTTGGATTTGACGTTCCTACGAAGGACTCGCCGCAAGACTGGTAGGAACGTCAAATCCGCCACACTAGCGGGAAGCGCCTCGCGATGGTGGCAAGCGTCGCCATCTCCGCGCATACTCGCGGTTTACGGAGGAAACATGCAGGGAAAAGTCACGCTCGAGGATCATTTCGCGACAGCGGCCACGCTCGGCGATTCCAAGATATTCGGAGCGCACGTGTGGGCGGAATTAGGCCCGCGCCTCACCGACTTCCAGGACAAGCGGCTGCGCCTGATGGACGCGTCCGGGGTCGAGATCATGGTGGTGTCGCTCAATGCCCCGGCGATCCAAGCGATCCATGACGTCGCCAAGGCCATCGAGGTCGCGCGCGAAGCCAATGACGTGCTGGCGCAAGAAGTGGCCAGGCGCCCCGACCGCTTCGTCGGCGTCGCCGCGCTGCCGATGCAGGACCCGGAGAAGGCGGCGCAGGAATTGCGGCGCTGCGTGAAAGAGCTCGGCTTTCGCGGCGCGCTGGTCAACGGCTTCTCGCAAGCGGGCCGGCCCGATACGGCGATCTACTACGACCTGCCGCAATACCGGCCGTTCTGGCGCGAGGTCGAGAGCCTCGACGTTCCGTTCTACTTGCATCCCCGCAATCCGTTGCCGGGCGCGGTGCCCGGCTACGACGGCCATGACTGGCTGCTGGGGCCGAACTGGGCCTTCCATGCCGAGACCGCGGTCCACGCCTTGCGCCTCATCGGCAGCGGCCTGTTCGACGAGATGCCGCGCCTGCAAATCATTCTCGGCCACCTCGGCGAGGGGCTGCCGTACTATTTGTGGCGCATCGACAACCGCAATGCCTGGATGAAGGCCCCGCACAAATACGCCGCCCGCAAGTGGGTGGCGGATTATTTCCGCGCCAATTTTTATCTGACCACGTCAGGTCACTACAGCACGCCGGCGCTGATCGACGCCATCGCCGAGATCGGCGCGGAGCGGGTGATGTTCTCGGTGGACTATCCGTTCGAGGATATTGGCGATGCCGCCGACTGGTTCGACCGCGCGCAGATCGGCGAAGACGACCGCCGCAAGATCGGGCGCACCAATGCGCTGGAGCTGTTCAAGCTGAAGGGTGGGTAGGTTCTGTAGGGTGGGCAAAGGCGCGGACCAAGAAATTCATCGTTCTCCACGCCAACCACTGCAGCGCCGTGCCCACGCGTAATCGTCGCAGCGAAAAACCGGTGTCAAAGCAGCTGCGACGCGTGGGCACGGCGCGCAAGAGCGCGCCTTTGCCCACCCTACGGAACTTGCCGAACGCTGCTTCCGTCGGCATGCAAGGCGAGCATGTCGCGCACGGCGCGGTTCATCGGCGTCGGCACGCCGACCTGCGCGCCGAGATCGACCACGCCGCCGGCGAGCCAGCGTACCTCGAGCGGCTTGCCGTTCTGCAGGTCGTGGTGCATCGAGGTCGTCATCTCGGGCGGCCAGGCGTCGAAGAACGGAACGCGCGTCTCGGCGAAGTCGGCGGGCAGATCGACCCCGTGCGCGCGACCGACGGCCACGGTTTCCCGTGCGAGGTCGATGAGAAATTGCCGGGTCAGCGGATTGCTGCGGATCGGCCCGATGGTCGAGCGCATGGCGGTGGTCGCGCCGGACATGGCGACCAGCACCACGTATTTCTCCCACAGCGAGCGGCGCACGTCGTCGCTGATCTCGGCATTGATGCCGCCGCGCTTGCACGCTTGGTGGAACGCTTCGACCCGGGCCGAGCGGCGGCCGTCATATTCGCCGAACACCAGCCGCTCCACCGGGCCGGTCTGCGCGATCACGCCCGGGCGGCCGATCGCGGTGCCGACATAGGCGACGCCGCCCATGAGCGCCTTGTCGCCGAAGATCGGGCGCAGCGTGTCGTCCTTGGTCACGCCGTTCTGGAACGAGATGATCCCGGTGTCGGGCAGCATGATCGGCAGGAGCTGCCGTGCCGCGCTGTCCGTGTCCCACAGCTTGACGCAGAACATCACCATGTCCACCGGACCGATGGTCCGGGGGTCGTCGGTCACGCTGACCTTGGGCAGATGGATCGGCCTGGGTCCGCCTTCGATCGCAAGGCCGTGCTCGCGCATGGCGGCTAGGTGCGAACCCCGTGCGATGAAATGAACGTCGGCGCCGCCCGTGACCAGCCGGGCGCCGAAATAGCCGCCGACGCCGCCCGACCCCATGATCGCGATACGCAAGCTTGTTCTCCCCCTTCCCGAGCCGCGGACGGTGCGATCATTACTGTGCCCGCGCGCCCCGCTCAATCCGGCAGGCCGCCGCGAGCGCTGGTTGATATGGTTAAGCCGCGGTTGCAGGCGTTCTTGAAGACTTAATCCATAGACCCCATATTGTTCCCGACCGGTCGGCGGCGGAAATCCGCGCGCCGGACGGTCGAGGGGGTGCCGTAAGGGCCCCGTCAAAGTCGCTTACGAGGGCTTTGAGACCATGTCCCGAGTTCCGTCTCTGTCCAGCCCATTCCTGCTCGGATTCGACGAGATCGAGCGTGCGCTCGACCGCGTTGCCAAGGCCGCTGACGGCTATCCGCCCTACAACATCGAGCGGGTCGCCAGAGAGAACGGCCAACCCGAGCGCCTGCGGATCACGCTGGCGGTCGCCGGGTTCACCCGCGATCAACTCGACGTGACGGTCGAGGAAAGCCAGCTCCTCATCCGCGGGCGGCAGCAGGACGACAAGGAGCGCCACTATCTCCACCGCGGCATCGCCGCGCGCCAATTCCAGCGCACGTTCGTGCTGGCCGACGGCATGGAGGTCCTGGGCGCGGACTTGAAGAACGGGCTGCTGTCCATCGATCTCGCCCGGCCGGAGCCGGAACGGATCGTGAAGACGATCAACATCTTGGACAGCGATTGAACTCGAACAGGGCTCGACGCGTTAAGTGGAAAGGAGTCGAGTGCCATGACTAGCAACGAAATCACCGCCCGAGACCAAATGATCTCGCCGGAAGCGCTTGCGCTGCTCGGCGGCGGCAAGATCGCCTATGTGAAGACGGTCCGCTCCGAGGACGTGCGCAAGCAATTCCCGCAGGCGCCGCAGCTTGCGCCGGGGACCCTGCTGTATTCCCTGCACGCGGCCGACGGCACGCCGATCATGCTGACCGACAGCCGCGAGGCGGCCATCGCCAATGCCTGGAGCCACGAGCTCGAGACCGTCAGCGTGCATTAACCCAAACTGAACGTCCGTTAATCCAAACGACGATAGAACGACCGGCGACGGATTGCGGCGGTGCGGGATGAACCGCATCGCTGTCATCCGGACGCCGGTCGTCTAATTTTGGACTGACTGTGTATTCCGGGACACAGCGAGAAAGCCCGTATTTACGCGCAAATTATGCGCGGAGGTATATTTGGGCCGACTGTGTGATCCAGAGCACAGCCAGCGCGCCGGAATTGAACGATGATGCATTCGTGCACGATCTGTGCGCGGGGAGCACGTCATGTTCGATCCGACCGCAGCCAGCTACATGTCGCCGGAAACGTTCGCGACCTTGGGCGAGAACCGTCTCGCCTATATCCGAGCCATGCGCTCGGAGCAGGTCGCCTTTCTCTCGCCGGAAGCGCCGATGCTGCCGGCCGGGCATTGCGTGTTCGTGCTGTATGCCGCGGACGGCAGCCCGATCCTGCTCGCCGACAGCCGCGAGGCCGTCATGGCGGATGCGGCCGACCGCGAGATCGAAACCGTCAGCCTGCATTGATCGACATCTGCGCTGGAATCGAAAGCGGCGATCACGCCGCACTCGCCGACGGCATCGCCAGCACGGCGTAGAGCGCTTCGGCGTCGCGGGAATCGCGTAGTTTGCGGGCGACGTCGGCATCGCGTAACAGCCGCGCCACGCGCGCCAGCGCCTTGAGATGATCGGCGCCCGCGGCCTCCGGCGCCAGCAGCAGGAACACGAGGTCGACGGGCTGGCCGTCGAGCGCTTCGAAATCGACGGGACGTTCGAGGCGCGCGAACAATCCGAACAACTTGTTGAGCTTCGGCAGCTTGCCGTGGGGAATGGCGATGCCGTTGCCGACGCCGGTCGAGCCGAGCTTCTCGCGCTGCTGCAGAATTTCCAGCACGGTGCGCTCGTTCTGACCGGAGAGCTCGGCAGCTTTGGCCGCGAGCTCCTGCAGGACCTGCTTCTTGCCGTTGACCTTCAGCGCCGGAATGATGGCGTTGGGCGCGACCAGATCGGTGAGCAGCATGGACCTTTTCCAGAAATCTGGGAGCTCAGCGGGACCGAGAACTTGGGGGGCCGGCATCGCAAAGGCGGCGGAACATAAGTAGGTGGCGGTGGCCCGTCAATGGGCGTCCTTGTCGATACTCGGCGGATCGATCCAGCCGATGTGACCGTCCGCGCGGCGGTAAACCAGATTGACGCGGCCGTGTCCAGCGTGACGAAAAACGATCACGGGAACCCCCGTCATATCGAGCTCCATCACCGCCTCGCTGACCGAAAGGCGCTTCAGGGCGGTGGTCGATTCGGCGATGATGACCGGGTTCCATTCCGCTACCTCCTCCTCGCTGTCGTGCGCGGGGGCGGCGATGACGTAGCTCGGCGCATCGATTGCGGGGCGGTCGCGCATCCGTCGGTCGCCGGCGTCGACCTGCGCGGTCTGGTGACGCTTGAGCCGGCCCTTGTAGCGGCGCAACCGCTTCTCGATGCGCAATGCGGCTTGGTCCGCGCTGGCATAGGCATCGGCCGCGAGCGCGTCGGCTTCGAGCACGATGCCGGAATCGAGATGGATCACGCATTCCGTGCGGAAGCCGAAGCCCTCCTTGCCGACGGTGACGTGGCCGGAAAACCCGCCGTCGAAATACTTCGCCGTGGCCTCCTCGACGCGCGCATTGATGCGTGCGCGCAACGCCTCGCCAACGTCGATGTTCTTGCCGGAGACGCGAAAAGACATGATCGACCTCCGCTGCGGCGCTTCGGAAGCACGGCCGACAACACGCGTCGATACATAAGCTAACGCATGTCCCGGAAAAAGCCTGCCCCGCACTTGATGCGGGGTGGGAACCGGTTTTCCGAACAGGACATGCGCAAACTCGAAGAATCTCGCGCGCTCGGTGCCGCGCGCATCCATAAATGCTGCGTCAGGTGGCCGCGCCTAGGGACGACTGTTTCTCCCGCCGGCGCTGGACCGACGAGGCGATCCGCATCGCCTCGCGATACTTCGCGACCGTTCGCCGGGCGATGTCGATTCCCGCCTCGCGCAGCTTTTCCACGATCGTGTCATCGGACAGGACGTGGTCGGGACTTTCGGCGTCGATCAGTTGCCGGATGCGGTGGCGCACCGCTTCCGCCGAATGGGCTTCGCCGCCGTCCGCCGCCGCGATCGCCGAGGTGAAGAAGTATTTCAGCTCGAAGATGCCGCGATTGGTCGCCATGTATTTATTGGCGGTGACGCGCGACACGGTCGATTCGTGCATGGCGATCGCGTCGGCGATGGTCTTGAGATTGAGCGGCCGCAGGTGCTGGACGCCGTGGGCGAAAAAAGCGTCCTGCTGGCGCACGATCTCGGTCGCCACTTTCAAGATGGTTTTCGCGCGCTGATCGAGCGCGCGGATGAGCCAGGTCGCGGATTGCAGGCAGTCGGCGAGATAGGTCTTGTCCTTGTCGTTCTTCGCGGTCTTGACGACCTCGGCATGGTAGCTCTGGTTGACCAGCACCTTGGGCAGCGTGTCGGAATTGAGCTCGACGATGAAGCCGCCGTCCGGGCCCGGGCGCACGAACACGTCGGGCACGATCGGCTGCACCAGGGTCGAGCCGAAGGCGAGGCCCGGCTTCGGGTTGAGCTGGCGAATCTCGCCGATCATGTCGGTCAGGTCTTCGTCGCTCACGCCGCAAATCTTGCGCAGCGCCGCCAGGTCGCGCTTGGCCAGGAGATCCAGGTGGTTGACCAGCGCCTGCATGGCGGGATCGAACCGATCGCGTTCCCTGAGCTGGATGGCGAGGCATTCGGTGAGGCTCCGCGCGCACACCCCCGGCGGGTCGAAGCCCTGCAGGACTTCGAGCACGGCCGCGACCTCGTCCCCGGGCGCGCCGAGCTTTTCCCGCACCAACGCCAGATCGCCGCTGAGGTAGCCGGCTTCGTCCACCAGATCGATGAGGTATTGCCCGATCATCCGTCGCGCGGGGTCGACGATCGCGAGCGTGAGCTGCTCGGCGAGATGATCGACGAGCGTCGTTTCGACCGAAACAAAGGCTTCGAGATTGTAATCGCCGTCGCGACCGCCGGCGCCAGTACCGGCCCATTCGGAATAGGCGGCCGGCGCCTCGCCGTTCGACCGCGAGGTCGCGGCATCGGTATCGGCGGGGGGAACATCCTCGTGCTCGGCGGCGGTGCGCTCGCGCGCGGCGCCATCGCTTCTCTCTTCAGCGCCGCCCGTCCAATCGGCGGGGGCCGCCGCAGGGGATGCGTCGCGCTCGGCGGGGCGCCGCTCGCCCTCTCCTTCGTTCTCGCTTGTCCGCTCCAGCAGCGGATTGCGCTCGAGCTCGCCCTCCACGTAGGCCGCGAGGTCCAGATTGGACAGCTGCAGCAGCTTGATGGCCTGCATCAGCTGCGGCGTCATCACCAACGCGTGGCTCTGCCGGATTTCCAGTCTTTGGGTCAGCGCCATGTACGCGCTCTAACTCCTGAAGTGCCGAAGCCGGCCTCGTCCTGAGCATATCCGCACTGCCCGGACAAAAGCGAGGCTAATTGGTCCGATTCTTGCTTATCCGGTTCCTGCCCCGGTGTATACAGGCTCTATGGGACTGTCGCAAATGGGGGCAGAAGGCGAAAGGTGGTCCAGAATAGCGGGGAAAAACCCGGCCTATCCGGCCAAGTCTGCTCAAATCTTGAAATCTTCCCCGAGATAGAGCTGGCGCACCTGGGGATCGTTGACGATGTCGTCCTGGCGCCCCTCCATCAGGACCTCGCCGGAATAGATGATGTAGGAGCGGTCGGTCAAAGCCAGCGTTTCGCGCACATTATGGTCGGTGATGAGCACGCCGATGCCGCGCGTGGTCAGCCGCCGCACCAGCCGTTGGATTTCCACCACCGCCTTGGGATCGATGCCGGCAAACGGCTCGTCGAGCAGCATGTAGTTCGGCCGGCTCGCCAGAGCGCGGGCGATCTCGACACGGCGGCGCTCGCCGCCGGACAGCGCGATCGAGGGGGTCTTGCGGCGAGGCGTGATCTCGAACTCGTCCAACAGCGCGTTGAGATCGGCCTCGCGCCGGCGCCGGTTCGGCTCCACCACCTCGAGCACGGCGCGGATATTGTCCTCGACGTTGAGGCCGCGAAAGATCGAGGCCTCCTGCGGCAGATAGCCGATCCCGAGCCGCGCCCGCTGGTACATCGGCAGGTGAGTGACGTCGTAGCCGTCGAGCTCGATCTGCCCGCGTTCCGGCTTGATCAGGCCGGTGATCGTGTAGAACGCCGTGGTCTTGCCGGCGCCGTTCGGCCCGAGCAGGCCGACCGCCTCCCCGCGCCGCACGTAGAGGCTCACCCCGTTGACCACCATGCGGCCGCCGTAGCTCTTTTGCAGCCCGTGCGCGGCGAGGTAGCCGTCGGTGACCTCGGGACGAGCGACCGGCTCCTCCCTCCGCACGCGCTGCCGCGAGCGCGACGACTTGGCGGGCGAAGACTTGGCGGGCGAAGACGTGGCGGCTTCGCCGCGGGCGGACGACATCGGCCCACCCGGCGCGGTGAGGTCCATGTCCTGCCAGCCGCCGTTCCCGCGCTTGCGCGCGCGCCGGGGCGGACCGCGGTGCCGGAACAGCGCGAGGAAGTCGAGCACGCCTCTGCCACGAAGCCGCTGGTTCAACTTGGGTCGTCCACTCGTGTGGCGGATTTGACGTTCCTACCAGGCTTGCAGCGAGTCCTTTGTAGGAACGTCAAATCCAAAGCCACACTAGAATCATAGAGTTGCCAGTGTCCCTTTGGTTCCGACGTTCGTAAAAGTGGCGTGCTGCAAGGGGATACGAACGTCGGAACCGGGACACTGGTGAGCGCGGGATATTAGCCGATTCCAATGGGCCATGCCGGCCTATCGGTCAAGTCGCATGATCGAGGATTCGCCCTTGTCGATCAAGGGTTTGTGGCATTAGCAGGCGGCAATCATTTCTTTTCCGGATTGCGCGGTCCGGCCTGGAACAAGCCCTCGACCCGGCCCTGATCCATCTTCGACACGCCGTTGGTGAGGTCCACCACGAGCCGCTGGCCGCGCAGGACGTCGGCACCTTTGGTGACCACCACGTTACCGGTGAGCGTCACCGTGTTCTCCCGCATGTTGAAGATGGCAGCATCGCCGGCCGCGTTCTGGTCCTTCTGCACGACCGTGACGCCGCCCTTGGCCTCGATCCGCTTGATTTGCCGCTCGCCTCCCGGGCCCGGATCGGCGGCCTTCATGTTGCGGCCGCTGGAATCTTCGTCGTAGAACACGGTGAGCGCCTTGCAGCGCAGCTCGGTGTCGCCGTTCATCACGTGCACGTCGCCGGTGAAGGTCGCGACTTTGTCCTTCTCGCGCACCTCCAGCGATGCCGCCTGGATCTTCACGGGTTGATCGCGGTTCTGCGAGAAGCCCTGCAGCGCGTTCGGCGGCCCTTGATTTTTCTGCGCGTTCGCGTGCGGCGCGCACATCGACACGGCGATTGCGACTGCCGCCGCCGCGGCGGGCTTCCGCCAACCCAAGGTCATCCGTGGGCTCACGGCTTGCGCTCCCCGCCACCCCCGCGTGGAATGAGGACATCGACCGGCCCCTGATCCATCTTCGATACGCCGCTGGTCAGGTCGATCTCCAACCGTTGGCCGCGCATGACGCTTCCGGCCCGCGTCACGACGACATTGCCGGTGAGCGTCACCCTGTTTTCACGCATGTTGAAGATGGCGGCATCGCCGGCCGCGTTCTGCTCTTTTTGCGTTACCGTGACGCCGCCCTTGGCCTCGATCCGCTTGATTTGCCGCTCGCCACCCGGGCCCGGATCGGCGGCCTTCATGTTGCGGCCGCTGGAATCCTCGTCGTAGAAGACCGTGAGCGCCTTGCAACGCAGCTCGGTGTCGCCGTTCATCACGTGCACGTCGCCGGTGAAGGTCGCTACCTTGTCCTTCTCGCGCACCTCCAGCGACGCCGCCTGGATCTTCACGGGCTGATCGCGGTTCTGCGAGAAGCCTTGCAGCGCGTTCGGCGGCCCCTGGCTCTTCTGCGCAGTCGCTTCCGGGCCGCAGATTGCCACGGCCACTGCGATCGCGGCGACCAACTGCCAACGCGCCGTGGCCCACGCGCTCATCGCTTTCGCACTCCGGCGGTCGTGGCGGGCGCGGTGCTATCCGGCAGCAGGATCACGGTGACGCCGCGCTCGAACCGCATGAGATCGCCGGACTCGGCGACCTCCATCCGGTTGGCGTTGATGGTCCAGGCGGAAGTCTTCACCTCGACCGGCTTCTCGGAAACGATCTTGCCGGCGCGCACGTCGACCACCGCTTCGCTGAGCAAAGCTTCGTAGCCGCTCGACGACGTCACCACGATGTCCGTGTTCAGCGTGAGCTGCTCGGTCTTGCTGTTGTACAGCCCCATCTTCGCGGTCGTCTGGAAAACGGCCTTGTCCTGCATCTCCATGGTCGCATGGATGCCGTGCAACTCGACCAGGTCGGGCTTGGTCACATCCTGGCCGGCGGCTTGGGCGGTGAGATCGTAGCGCCGGTTGTCACGCGTGAAGCCGGCGAGGCGGGGCTGCTGCATCATGATCTTGGAGCCGGATACCACCAGCGAGCCCAGGTCGACCGGCAATTTCGACAGCATGCGCAACGGCTGCAGCAAAAGCGCAAATGCAATCCCGCCGAGCACGGCGACGACCACGGCGGCCGGAACCGCCACGCGCAGGACACGGACGTGGCGGCTGTGGCGAACGGCGGCGCGGAATACGCGCTCGCCGTCGGCGCGGCCAACCTCGGCAAAAACGCGCGGCCTTCGTTGATCGACGTCCGACACTGCCGTCAAAGAGTTGATCCCCCGAGCCTCTCCGCCTGCGCAAAAGAATCAGGCGGTCCCCGGCTCAATCATAACCCCTTTGGGGCGCGATAGTCGCCGCCAAATATGGCCCGGCCGCGGCATGGCGGCGCGCCCGGGACATCGCAATCCCGGCCCCAGCGAAAGCGGGGAAGCCGCGCGAATCTAAGGGGTTAGAACCTATACCGCAGATAGGTTGACGCGCCGTGCACGAAGTCACGAATGCGCGAAAATGTCCTCGGCGGCCCAGCCGGCGAGATCGAGCCGCGCCCGATCCGGCAGGAAGCGGAAGCAGGCGGCCGCCATGTCGGCGCGGCCTTCGCGCGCCAGCATGGCGTCGAGCTTCTCCTTCAGGGCATGAAGATGCAGCACGTCGGAGGCCGCATAGGCGACCTGGGCATCGCTGAGCGCGTCGGCTCCCCAATCGGAGCTCTGCTGCTGCTTCGACAAATCGATGCCCAGCACCTCGCGCACGAGGTCCTTGAGGCCGTGCTTGTCGGTATAGGTGCGCGCGAGCCGCGAGGCGATCTTGGTGCAATAGACCGGGCCCGGCATGACGCCCAAAGCCTGCTGCAAGATGCCGATATCGAAGCGGGCAAAATGAAAGATCTTGAGGATCGCGCCGTCGGCCATGAGCTTCGTCAGGTTCGGCGCGCCGGCATCGCCGGGCGGAATCTGCACCACGTCGGCGGAGCCGTCGCCCGGGGAGAGCTGCACCACGCAGAGCCGGTCACGGTGCGGATCGAGCCCCATGGTCTCGGTGTCGACCGCCACCGCGCCGCCGCGGTAGCGCGAAAGATCGGGCAGGTCGCCGCGGTGCAGGCGGATGGTCATGACGGCTTCCGGACCGGCGACGGCATGCAGATGCCCAATGCGTTGGTGCCCAGGAGAGGACTCGAACCTCCACGCCTCGCGGCGCTAGTACCTGAAACTAGTGCGTCTACCAATTCCGCCACCTGGGCTTTGCCGCGATAGGTACGGAGCGCCTTTGTGCTTGTCAAATGGGCGCAAGCTGCCCCTATCAAG
>WNEY01002457.1_pt1 | contig 13605 bp, 12 predicted proteins | sample 5400531 | NCBI WGS metagenome assembly WNEY01 (sample SAMN13153338, study PRJNA577476) | soil metagenome | isolation source: 200 cm saprolite under Douglas fir tree site 1 | place: USA:California | collected 2015-04-18
CGCCTCGGAGAGCTCGAACGCCGAGGTCATCGGACGGGTTGTAGCACGGCGCAGCGGCTGCCCTCGGCGGGGACGAAGCGGGCGGGCCCGGGCACGAAGAGCGTGAGCACGGCGGTGCCGAAGAAGTATCCCATCTCGCACCTTCCGGCCGGCGAGTACGCGTGGGTGGAAATCCTGCCCGCGTCGGTGCGCTCGATCAGCGTGCGGTAGCGCGCCGCGCGCACCCGGTCGAGCACGCCCTCGATGCCCGGCAGACGGGCCGCGGCGAACGGAGCGAAGCTGGTGGCTTCGACTTCCATCGGCTGTCCGACGAGCGGGTATGCATAGGCGGTGCTGGTGGAGAGCAGCGGCGGTCCGCGCTCGAGAGCGAAGGCGTAGAGCGAATGCGCGGTGAGCTCGTCCGCCGGCGAGGGCCGCGGAAGAATCTGGATCGAGGCGACGGCCAGCGCGAGCAGCGATCCGGCGAGTTGAGCCATCGGGTTGCGGCCGAGCCAGCGCGCAACCAGCACGGCCTGGCCGCATCCCCAGGGGAGCAGGTACGCGAACATCGCGCCCGAGGTATCGAGCAGCGGCAGCGAGACGGGCCCGGCCAGCCACAAAAGCGTGGCGCCATCGCGCAGCGGATGCTCCTTCTGTCGCGCCCGCCAGAGGAGCGCAGCGGCGCCCAGGAGCAGGGTCGCGCCCTGGCGCAGCGTCCATCCGGCGAGGAGCCGCCCGCGCTGGTCGGAGATTCGCGGATGAATGAGCTGCAGGGAGAGGCAACGCCAGAACCCGCCGCCCGTGGCGATCTCCAGCGCCGCGAATACGGCCGCCCCGAGCAGCAGCGTGGCCGCCGCCAGCCGCGCGGAGGAGCGGACGTCGACGAGAGGCCACCCGAGCACCAGCGGCGCTCCGAGAAGCGCGCCGGTTGGCTTGGCCAGCACACAGAGCACGAGGAGCGTCGCGCCGGCGAGCGCGCGAGGCCAGCTCAGCTTCGCGAATCCGCGCTCCAGCCTCTCGGGCAGGATGACGACGGCGGCGCAGAGCCAGAGCGCGATCAGGGGACTGTCGGCGCGCAGCATCACCAGCCAGAAGCTGTGTCCTACCGGCGCGGCCAGCAGCACCGCGGCGAGCAGTCCGCCGAGCGGCCCGCCGGCGCGACGCCCGAGCGTGAACGCCGCCGCCAGCGCCAGCAAGGCGAACGCGCAGCTCACCAGCCGCGCCGCCGGAAGCGAGGCGCCCCAGATCGCCACCACCGGAGCGAGCACCGCCGGCAGCAGCGGTGTATAGACGAGCGGGTAGGGAACGACCGTGTCCGCGGGATAGAGCGTCCGCGGCGCGTGCAGCAGTCGGACGGCGTAGTCGATGAACATTCCCTCGCCGGGGTCCCAGTCCCAGGGGTACGCCGCGATGCGCGCGCACCCGACGGCGAAGCGGGCCAGCACGGCCGCACAGAGCAGCACGGCGGCGATGCGCAGCGCCCGCTCACGGGGTGGCATGGAGACAGCGTAGCCGATGCGAGCGACCTTGAAGAGCGCCTGGTGGGCGGCGCCCTGCGTGGTCCTGCCCGCGCTGCTTGCGATCCCCGCGCTGATGGGGCAGGCGCTGCTCTTTCGCGACGTGCTCCACTTCAATCTGCCGCAGCAGATGTTCGCGGCGGCGGCGCGCGCGGCGGGGCGGCTGCCGCTCTGGGATCCGGGGCGCTACGGTGGCGCGCCGTTCTTCGCCGAGCCGGGGACCGGGGTGCTCTATCCGCCGAACTTTCTTTTCCATCTGCTCGCGCCGCCGGCCGCGGCGACCTGGTTCGTGCTCCTGCACCTGCCGGTCGCGGGCGGGGGCGCGTATCTGTTGGCGCGGCGGCTGGGCCTCGTGCCGCAGGCCGCCGCGCTGGCGGGGTGCGGATATACGGCGAGCGGATATCTGCTCTCGATGCACGGCGGCCATTACTATTTCGCTTCCGCGGCGCTCTTCCCGCTGCTCTGCGCGCTGTTGCTGCACGCGCGCGATGGGCGATCGGCCGCGCTGGCGGGCGTGATCTGTTCGCTCGCCGTGTTCAACGGAGAATTCCAGGCGCTGTTCTTCGCGGGCATCGTCGCTCTTGTGCTCGCGGTGTGCGCTCCATCGGACCGCATGCGCGGTGCGGCGTGGGTGCTGGTCTCGCTGCTGCTGGGAGCCGGGCTGGGCGCCCTCCAGCTCGTCCCCACGGCGATGTTCGCGCGGGAGACCGTGCGCGGCGCCGGACTGTCGCTCGCGGAGGCGGGGCTCTGGCCGCTCCATCCGCTGCGCTGGATCGAGCTGCTCCTGCCCGCTCCTTTCGGCCTGCCCTGGCCGGAGAATGGCTACTGGGGCTCGGTGCTGGTGTCGGGCGCGCACCATCTGCCCTGGGCGGTGAGCATCTTCCTCGGACCCGCGCTGGTGGTGCCGGCTCTCCTGACCGGATGGCCGGCCGATGCGCGCCGGCACGCTCTCTTGATGGTTGCCCTGGCGGCGCTGGTGCTAGCGGCGGGCCCATTGCTGAAAGTCTTCATGTTCTGGGTGCGCGTCGTCCCTCTCGCAGATCGCTTTCGCTACCCCGAGAAATATGCGCTCCCCGCTACGCTCGCCCTCTGCCTTTTGGGCGCCTGGAAAGCGCAGGAGCTTTCGCCGCGCGCCGCGACTGCCGCGTTCGCCGCAGCTGCCGCGCTTCTCGCCGCGGGCGCGTCATTGGCATGGGCGCAGCCGCACTGGCTGGCGAGCGCGATCGGCCGCGGGCTCGTGGAAGCGGAAGCAAATCTTTCGCAGGCAGATGCCGCCGGAACGCTCGTCGCCTCGCTGGTGCAGACGGCGGCGCTCTGCGCGGCGCTGGCGGCGGCGGCCATGGCCGCGCGATCGCGGCCTGCCGCGCTCCTGCCTTTCCTGCTGGTGGCGACGATCGCAGCGCAGGGCGCGCACGGCCTGCGCGCACTGTCGTGGGGGAACGCGTCGTTCCTCTCGCGCGAGCCGGCATTTCTCGCTCCCTGGCGCGCGGCGCTGGCGCCCGGCAGTACGGGCAGGGTGCTCAACGACGGCAGCTGTGGATTTGCGGGCGGCGGGAGCGGGTCGCTGCTCGAGCGCGTGCGCGCCTTCCACTGGGACACCGGCAAGGAGAACTTCCCGCTCCTCTTCGGGCTGCGCGAGGCGCTCGGATACGGCGCGGCGGAGAATCCTCGCCAGCTCGCGCTGGTGCACGCACTGCGGCCCAGCGGGCTGGAGGCGACCGCGCGGGCGATCGGCGCCGCGGCGATCCTCGGCTGCTCGGACGGCAAGGTGCGCGTGCGGCCCGTCCCTTCGGCCATCGCGCGCGTGCGCGTTGACGGGGACGGCTCGCGCGCGCAGCTGGTCGAAGATCTCCCCGAGCGGGCGCGCATCTCCGCGCAAGGCCCCGGGCTGCTGGTGCTCGCCGACGCGGCTGCGCCGGGCTGGAGCGTGCGCGTCGATGGAGTGCCGGTGGAGATCCACACCACTGCCGAGCTCTTCCGCGCCGTGGAGCTGCCGCCAGGCCGGCGCGAAGCGATCTTCGAGTACTCCGCGCCGGGGCTCCGCGCCGGGGCGATCATCAGCGGCCTCGCCCTCGTGCTCTGCGCCGTCCTCGTGGCGGCGGGCAGCTGGAGGCGGCGCATCTAGTACCGCGACCGAGGCGTATTTGATGCCCAAGCTCGCACCCAGACGATTTCCCGTATTGCTAATAGTTAGCTCACGAGGTAATAGACAGGGACGTGAACAGGTCGGCACCCTCCCTCGAAGAGATTGAGGCAGTATTCATGGCGCTTTCGCACCAGGCCAGGCGGCACATCCTGCTGATCCTGAGCCACTTGGGCGGCGAGCTGCCATCAGGCTATCTGGCGAAGCGATTCCACCATAGCTGGCCGACGACGACGCGCCACCTCGGGGTCCTCGAAAAGGCTGGTCTCGTCCAGGTGCGGCGTCAAGGCCGGAGCAGCCACTACCGCGTCAACCGCGAGCGTTTGTCCCGCATCGTTGGGGGTTGGCTGGACAACCTGCGGCGGCCGACGCCGGAGCGGAAATGGATCTCGTCGGGCCCCAAGTCGACCCGCGCGCTCGCCATTCGCAAGCGCAGCAAAACCACGAAGTCCAAATCGAAGGGGAAGCGACTATGAGTGCTGCACGCAAGACGGACCTTCCAAAGATTTTCCGCATCACCCTCGAGGTTTCGAACATCGACGAGGCAGCGGCGTTCTACTTCGGACGCGTTCTCTACCGCGCCCAGGGCTGAAGCATAAAGAGCTCTACGACATGCGCGACCTCGAGGCGGTGCACACACGCGCGCGCGGCCTCAAGGCGCTCGCTCCGGTGCGAAGAAGCGAAGATTTTTTGGTGGGAGTCATCTTGGGCGCCCGAGGTGGCTCGCGACAAAATGATCTTCGCGACTTTGCGTCTTCGCGGTGAGATTTTGTTTTTTCTCGAGGCCAGCACCATCTTGCGGCTGCCGTAGGAGCTCAGTTCGGCTGATACTGCGTCAGAATCACCGTCACGTTGTCCACCCCGCCATTCGCGTTCGCCGTGTCGATGAGCTTCTTCGCCGCCGCCTCGAGGTTCCCGCTCTGCTTGACGAGAATTCCCTGCATCACCTCGTCGGAGATCATCCCCGAGAGCCCGTCGGAGCAGAGCAGGAAGATGTCCCCCGCCTGCGGCTGGTACACGTTGATCTCCACCTCGACGATCTTCTGCTGCCCGAGCGCGCGCAGGATGATGTTCTTCTGCGGGAAGTTCTTCGCCTCCTCCTGGGTGATCTTCCCCAGCCGCAGGTACTCCTCGACCAGCGAGTGATCGATGGTGATGCGCTGCAGCTGCCCGCCGCGAAAAAGATAGACGCGGCTGTCGCCGACGTGCGCCACCAGCGCCCGCGGGCCGCCGCCGTTGCGCTCGACGAAGTGCACCATCACCGCGGTGGTGCCCATGTTCTTCTTGGCGCCGTCCTGTTCGCTGGCCTCGATGATGCGCGCGTTGGCCAGCTTGATGGCGGTGATGGCGCGGTTCTCGTCGTAGGTGCGCTGGCGCTCGCCCTTGAAAGGCCAGGTGGCGTCCTCGTCCTTGCCGGTGAAGGAGAAGAACTCCTTCACCTCGTTGGCGGCGATCGAAGAGGCCACCTCTCCCGCTGCGTGCCCGCCCATGCCGTCGAACACCGCGAAGACGTTCTGCTCGGGAAACACGAGCAGGTTGTCCTCGTTGTTGTCGCGCTTCATGCCGACGTCGGACCTGGCTGAATGAAGGATGCGCATGGGCTCGGGATTGAACGTGCCGCGGCCCGCAGGCAAAGGCACTTCAGGGACAAGGTAGCAAAGCGGGCGACCAAGGGTCAACGAACGGTTTCCGTCTCGAAAACCAGCAGATCGCCTTCGCGAGTGCCGGTGCGCGCCAGCGTGCCGGCGGGAAGCTCCACCACCATTGCGGCGGAAGGATACAGGCGCGTCGCCCGCCAGGGCTTCATCTCCCCGATGGCGCGCAGGACGCGGCCGTCGCGCGAAAGAAAGGCGGCGTCGATGGAAAAGCGCATGAACAGCGTGTGGATCGAAGTGCACGGCTCGATGACCAGCGCCTCTCCTTCGGGCAGCGCGGAGCGGCCGAGAAGCCCGCGCAGGCGCTGGAGCACGGTGAGCGCGCGCTCCACGCGCTCCGCGAGAGTCGCGCCGCGGGTGCGGTTCACGAGCCGCAACTGTGCCTCATGCGCGCACCAGCGTGACGCGCGGGCCGAGCCCGACCGTGAGCCTGCCCGAGGCGCTGGAGTAGATCTCGCCGTCGAGAAACCAGCCCAGCGGCGCGCGCGCGGTCAGCTCGAGCTTTTCACCCACTCCTTCGAGCAGCCGATCGCGCCGCGCATGCAAGCCGAGAAGGAGCCGCGGCAGCTCCAGCGCGAACTGCCGCGGTCCGGCGGTGAGGCCCAGCACCTGGAAGGCGCCGGGCTGCTCGGTGGCGCGGCGGAACGGCCTCAGGCCCAGCCCCGCTTCGGCAACGGAGGAGCAGACGAGCCCGTAGATCTGCACGGCCGGCCACTCCTCGCCGTCGAGCCGGACGCGCAGGTCCATGGGCGCGTAGAGCTTGCGCGCGAACGGCCCCAGGCTCATGGACGACCAGAACGCCCGCGCCAGCAGCCGCGCGCTGGTCCAGATGCCCGGGTTCTTCGTCTCGTAGATGGCCTCGACGAAGCGCACCGGCAATCCCACGCCGAAGCGGAAGCCGCAGCGGCCTTCCACTTTGAGCATGTCGCGCTCCTCGACGGTCAGCTCGCTGCCGGAGGAGATGGCTTCCGACAGCCGGCGCAGGCGATCCTCGGCATCGCCCGATCCACCGAGCGGCGCCAGCGAGTCGTACGCGCCGCCGCCCAGGAGCGCCAGCGCGGGAAGCTGCCCGTCCATCACTTCCGCGAGCGCGGTCACCGTGAGCGTCACGGTGCCGTCGCCACCCGCGATGGCCACTACCCGCGGCTTCTCGGCTGCGATGGTCCGCGCCGCCTCCGCCAGCTCCTTCGGGCCGCGCGTCTCCAGGATCGTCGCCCCGGGCGCCGCCTTGCGCAGCTGCCGGGCCGCGAGAGGCCATTCGCGGTTGCGGCGCGCGTTGGGATTGGCGATGATCGCGATCCCCGCCATGCCGGTTCCGAATAGCGGTCAGAAGCTCTCCGCACAAGGGCTGTTCCTCGATCCCCGGGCCGCGCCGCTCAACCTCGTCCTGGTGCAGCCGCAGATTCCGCCCAACACCGGAAACGTGGCGCGCCTTTGCGCCGTCACGGGGACGCGGCTTCACCTCGTGGCGCCGCTGGGCTTTTCCATCGCCGACAAAGACCTGCGCCGCGCGGGGCTCGATTACTGGGACAAGGTCCACGCCGCGACCTGGGCGTCTTTCGAGGAGCTGATCGCCTCGGAGAGCTTGGAGGCGGAACGAGTTCATCTCTTCACCGGACGCGGCGCGACGGGCTTGTGGGAAGCGCGCTTCCGCTCCGGCGACTGGCTCATCCTCGGCGACGAGGTGGTCGGCCTGCCCGACGCCGCCCTGCAGCGCTTTCCGGAGCGCTGGGTGCGGGTGCCGATGATCCCCGATCCCTCTGCGCGCAGCCTCAATCTTTCCACTTGTGCGGGAATTGCCCTCTACGAGGCACTCCGGCAGATACGGTTCGCGCAGACGGGTTAGGATGCGCGCGGTGGAGACCTACGAGCTACTCCCTTCGCTGGCGAGCGGGGACCTGGGGGACGCCAGCTCGCCCGAGCTGGTGGCCGCCGTGTTCCGCTCGCGCGCCAGCGGCACGCTCTGGCTGGAGGTCCCGGACGGCGAGATCCGCATGTTCTTCCGCGCCGGCGACATGTGCGGCTCCGGCTCGTTCGCCGGCTTCCGCACGCTCGCGCACGTTCTCCTCGAGAACGAACTGGTAGACGCGCTGGACATCGACTCCAGCCGCGACGAGGCCGTCGCCAACAAGATACGCCATGGCGAGGTGCTGGTGGCGAAGGGCATGCTCACCCCCGAGCAGCTCCACTCCGCGCTCGCCGCGCAGCACCAGGCCAATCTCGCCACGCTCCTCGGCCTGACCCAGGGCAAGTACGACTGGCGCGGCTGGGAGCCGCCGCCGCCCTGGGCCCGGGAGGTGGTGGTCGATCCGGTCAGCTGCCTGGTCGATGCGCTGGAGCAGGAGATGCACGCCCCGCGGCGGCAGCGCGTGCTGAGCTGGCTGGGCGCGAACGCGGCGCGGCTTTCGCTCGACTGGCCCGAGCTGCAGGGGCGCATCGCGCTGGGGGATCAGGAGCGGCGCGCCGCCGCGCTCCTGGCGCTGCCGCGCAAGCTGGCGGAGTTCGTGAAGGCCTCGCGGCTGCCGAAGGCTCGAGCCGAGGCGCTCCTGGTCACGCTGCTCCTCTGCGGAGCGGTGGAGCCGCAGCCGGTGGCGAAGCCGGGGCGCGCTCCGGTGGATTCGCAGGAGCAGACGCCGCTCGAGGGCGAGGCCGTCCTCGATCCCATCCACGAGCTGGAGCCGGAGCCGGATGCGCTCTCGCGGCGGCCGCGGCGCGCGACGGTGGACGAGGACGAGGCCATCGCGCGGCTCGAATCGGTGGCGATGGATGAGGGCTCCCCGGCGGAACCGCCTCCCGTGGTGGAGGAGACGCTGGAGATCGATACGGGGCCCCGCTTCCCCGCCCCGGTGGGCGGAAAAACCGTGCCGCCGGCGCGCGAAGAGCCCACCTTCGTGGAGGAGTCGCTGCAGGACGATCGCGCGCGCGACCTGCGCAAGAAGATGGTCGCGCGCGGCGTGCGCAACCTGGGGGCCAAGCCGGCGCAGGCGCGGCAGGCGATCGAGGAGAAGAACATCCCGGAGTTCGACGATTCGCAGCTGAGCGAGGAAGAGCGACGCTTCGTCGAGGAGGTGCGCTCGCGCGTGGATCAGCTCGAGGGCCAGAATGCCTATGGGCGCCTCAACGTTTCTCCCTCCGCGCCGCAGGAGACCGTCAAGCACGCGTATCTGACGTCGGCCAAGCGCTTCCATCCCGACCGCGCCGTCGGGGGCCTCGCCGGGCTTCAGCCCGACCTGCAGGCGCTCTTCACGGCGCTCAAGGAGGCCTGGGATTCCCTTTCTACGCCGGCGCTGCGCACCAAGTACGATCAGCAGATCAAAGGCACTTCCAAGTCGGGCTCGCGCCGCGACGAGGCCAGCCTCACCTTGAAGATGGGCGAGACGCTGCTCAAGAAGCGCGACTTCGAGGGCGCCCTCACCAAGATCCGCCGCGCAGTCGACCTCGACCCCAACGGCGACGCGATGGCGGCGCTCGCCTGGGCGCTGATCAGCGACCCCAAGGCCACGACGGCGACGAAAGAGGAGGCGGCCTCGCTCATCAACCGCGCGCTGCGCGCGCCCGGCATCACCGCGCGCACTTATTACGTGGCGGGCGTGCTCTGGCGCACCAAGGACCCCGACTCGGCGGTGGACGCCTTCCGCAAGGCGCTGGAAATGGAGCCCAACCATTCCGACGCGGCGCTGGAGCTGCGGCTCATCGAGCAGCGGCGGGGGAAGCCGCAGAAATCGGGCGGCGGAGTGCTTTCCGGCCTCCTCTTCGGCAAGCGAAAGCCCAACTCGTAGCCGCGCCCGCCGCAGGCTGGTTAGCGGCTACGCTTTTCCAGATTGACACAGCTGCTCGCGCAGGGGGACGATCCCTCTTTCCTCAGCCCTCGAGCCGGCACACCCTTGTCCAAGCCCAACCTGCTCGTCGCCGACGCCGACCCCCGCAGCCTGCGCATTCTCGAAGTCGCGCTGCGCAAGGCCGGCTTCGCCGTCGCCACCGCGAACGACGGCGGCGAGGCGATGCGGCGCGCGATGCGCACGGTCCCCGACATGGTGCTCTTCGACGTGGCGCTGCCGGTCCAGGACGGGCTCTCGCTGTGCCGCGCGCTCCGGGCGGAGCAGCAGCTCTCGGGGATGCCCATCGTGCTGATGGGCCAGGACAAGACGGCGGTGGCGAAGGCGCGCGCCATCGAGTCGGGGGCCGACGACTATCTGGCCAAACCGATTCTCCTTCAGGAACTGGTGCAGCGCTCGCGGCTGCTGATCGAGCGGCGCGAGCGGCACGATGCGGTGCGGAAGGAGCAGCCGGCCGCGCTGACCGGATCGGTGGGCGACCTCGGGCTGCTCGACGTTTTCCAGTCGCTCGACAACTGGAAGAAGAGCGCGGTGGTTCTCTGCCATTTCAACGGCCACGCCGCGCGCGTGTGGGTGCGCGATGGGCAGGCGATCGACGCCGAGCTGGGGCCGCTCTCGGGAGAGGCGGCGTTCTGGCGCCTGATGACCTGGGAGAGCGGGCAGTTCCGCGTCGAGTTCGGGACGGTGGATCGCGATCCGCGCATCGAGGGCGGCACCCAGGCGCTGCTGATGGAAGCGATGCGGCGCGTGGACGAGATCAGCCGCAGCGCCGAGGCGCTGCCGCCTCCGACCACGATTCTGGCGGTCGACTTCGGCGCTCTCGCCGCGCGCCTCGCCGAGCTGCCCGACGAGATCAACGGGGTGTTGCGCGCGTTCGACGGCAACCGCCCGCTCAGGGAGTCGCTGGAGCTGTCGCCCCTGGACGACCTCAGCACGCTGGCGGTCGTGCAGCGGCTGCTCGGCGACGGCATCCTCCGCCGCGCCGATGCGGCCGCGCCGCCGAAGAAGCCCTCGCTGCAGCAGTGGCTGGGCGCGAACGCGCCGGTGTCGCAACCGCCGCCGTTCGTGCCGGGCGAAGATTCTTCCCCAGCGGCCGCCCCCGCGCCGAAGTCCATCGGCCTGATTCATTTTCCGCCCCTGCGCGGCGTGCGGCGCGAGCGGCTGCGGCGCGAGGCGGAGGAGGCGCGGGCGCGCATCGGCAGGGGCGATCCGGTGCGGCTCTCGCACGTGGTCGAGCTGCCGGGCTGGCGCGGCGACGGAGCCGACGCGCTCTCCGGCTCGATGCGGCGCATGTCGCCCGCGGTGGGCGAGGCGGCGAAGAAGTTCGCGCCCGACGCGCCGGTCTCGCGCATCGTCGCCGGGGATCAGCCGCCCTGGGAACAGCAGACGGCGCCGTCGTTCAAGCTCGCCGATCTCCCTCCAGCGCAACCGGCGGTGGAGCAGAGCGCCGTGATCGAGTCCGAGGCGACCACGTTGCCGCCCTCGCCGCAGCCGCCCATCGCTCCGGTGGCGGCGCCGACGCCGGCGCCGGTGGTCACGCCGCCGACGCCGCCCCTGCGCCCGGCCGAGATGGATCTCGCGGCGGAGCTGCGGCGCATGATGGGCGCGCGCCGGCTGCGCTGGCTCTGGTACGGCGCGGGCGCGATGGCCGCCGCGGCCGCGCTGGCGATCTTCCTCTGGCGGCAGCCCTCGACCGACAAGAAAGATGCGCCGTGGCTCGAGGCGGCGCCGCAGCGTTCCGTGACAGCGCTCGAGCCTGCGCTGGCCGCAGCGGGCGTGGTCCCGCAGGACGAGAGCTACGCCAAGGCGCTCGCCGACGGCGAGCAGTTCTTCAAGCGGGGCAAGTACCGGGAGGCGATCAAGGAATTCAAGCGCGCGGTGCAGCTCTATCCGGAGGCGGTGCCCACGCTGCTGGCGCTGGGCGACGCGTACCTGGAAGCGAATGAGCCGCGCAATGCGCTGGGGCCGCTGGAGAAGGCGGCGCATCTCGACGCGAGCAGCGGGCGCGCGCAGCTCCTGCTCGGAACCGCATACCAGAGCCTGGGCCGCAATCCCGAGGCGGTGAAAGCGTACCAGCAGTATCTCGAGCTGGAGCCGAGCGGGGATTTCACCGGCGACGTGCGCACGATTCTCTCCAACCTGTCACGATAAGTGCGCGTCCTCGGCCTCGAGACGAGCTGCGACGAGACGGCGGCTGCCGTGGTGGAAGTCACCGACGCCGCGAGCGAGCGCCCGCGCGGACGCGCGCTCTCGGACGTGGTGCACACGCAGGCGGCGGTGCACGAGCGTTTCGGCGGCGTCGTGCCGGAGCTGGCGTCGCGCGACCATCTGCAGCGGGCGCTGCCCATCGTCGACGAGGCGCTGCGGCGGGCGGGCTGCGAGCTGCGCGATCTCGACGGCATCAGCGTCACGCGCGGGCCGGGGCTGGTGGGAGCGCTGCTGGTCGGCGTGCAGGTGGGAAAGTCGCTCTCGCTCGCCTCGGGAGTGCCGCTCGCGGGCGTCAACCACATCGAGGGACATCTGCTGGCGGTGCTGCTGGCGGACGACGCTCCCGCGCCGCCCTGGCTCGGCCTGGTCGTCTCGGGCGGGCACACTTCGCTCTACGAAGTGCGCGCGCTCGGGCAGTACCGCGCGCTCGGGCACACGCTCGATGACGCCGCGGGAGAGGCCTTCGACAAAGTGGCCAAGCTGCTGGGGCTGCCGTATCCGGGCGGGGCGCACATCGATCGGCTCGCGCGAGGAGGAGATCCGCGCGCGTTCGATTTCCCGCGCGGCCTCTCGCGGCGCAGCAAGGCTGCGTACGATTTTTCTTTCAGCGGCCTCAAGACCGCGGTGCTCACTCAGGTGCGCGAGCGCGGCGTGCCCGAGGACCTGGCCGATCTCTGCGCCAGCTTCCAGGAGGCGGTCTGCGACGCGCTCACGCTGCGCGCGCTGCGGGCGGCGCGCGCGGCCCGGCTTCCCGCGCTGGTGCTCTGCGGCGGCGTGGCGGCCAATTCGCGCTTGCGGGCGCTCGCAGCGGAGCGCTGCGCCGCGGAAGGGATCGCGGCGTACCTGCCGCCGCCGCAGCTCTGCACCGACAACGGCGCGATGATCGCCATGGCGGGCGCGCACCGGCTGGCGCGCGGCGAGCGTGCGTCGCTCGACATGTCCGCCGATCCAGGATGGCGGCTGTGAGCTCCGACGACGCGCCCAAGGCGCCACCGCTGCCGGACACTCTGCGGGTGAATCCCGGCGAGCTGCTCCGGCAGCATGGGCTGCGTCCGAAGAAGGAGTGGGGCCAGAACTTCCTCGGCGACGCGCGCATCCTCGGACAGCTGGCGGCGCTGGCGCGGCTTCTGCCCGGCGACGTAGTGGTGGAGCTGGGCGCGGGCCTGGGGCACTACACGCGCGCGCTTGCGGCCACCGGCGCGCGGGTGATCGCGGTGGAGCGCGACCGCGAGCTGGCCCCCATCCTGCGCAAGCAGCTGCCCGGCGTGGAAGTCGTCGAGGCTGACGCGAAGTCGTTTGACCTCAAAGCGATCGGGGGGCGCGTCGTCGTCTGCGGGAACCTGCCCTTTCACCTCAGCTCGCCCATCCTCTTTCATCTGCTCGATCAGCGCGAGGCCGTGCGCCGCGCGGTGCTGCTCCTGCAGCGCGAGGTGGCCGAGCGCATCGCCGCGCAGCCCGGCGGCCGCCAGTACGGGCTCCTCTCGGTGCTGGTGCAGCTGGTCGCCGAGGTGAGCATCGGGCTCCCGGTTCCGCGGCACGCCTTCACGCCGCCGCCCCAGGTGGACAGCTCGGCGCTGGTGCTGGAATTCCTCGACGCGCCGCGCGCTCCTGTCGCCGACGAGCAGCGCTTCCGCGCGCTGGTCAAGGCGGCTTTTCAGCAGCGGCGCAAGACGCTGCGCAATTCGCTGAAGAATTTTGCCGGCGGGCGGGAGGCGCTGGCAAGGGCGGAGATCGACCCGCAGCGGCGCGCCGAAACGCTCAGCGTCAGGGAATTCGCCGCCATCGAACGCGCGCTGGGGCCTTAGCGCCAATGCTCGTCAGATTTGCCCTGCACCGGGAAGGGGAACGGGAAAAGGAACGGGAACGGGAACGGGAAAGGGAAAGGGAAAGGGAAAGGGAAAGGGAAGGATGCAGGCGCGCGCCAACGCCTTCGGCGTTGTCACTGGCGCCTGCATTTTGGGGAAAAAAGAGCCTTCGCCTTCGGCGCGTCAGCTTTCTCGGGATTCCAGTCGTTCGTCATCGCCGGCTCCTCGCTGCGCTTTTGTGAAAGGAGCCGGCGATGACGAACTTTGGAAGTCTTCCTTTTGAAAAACTGCTTGCGTACCAGGAGGCGCGGAAGCTGCTCGATGCTGTTCGCGAGTCAGCCATCTCGGAGGGCCGCTTGCGCGATCAGGCGATGCGCGCCGCGACCAGCGTCTGCCTGAACATCTCCGAGGGCGCTGGCCGGGCGGGGTCGGCCGACAAGGCGCGGGTTTACGCCATTGCCC
>WNEY01002458.1_pt1 | contig 13603 bp, 15 predicted proteins | sample 5400531 | NCBI WGS metagenome assembly WNEY01 (sample SAMN13153338, study PRJNA577476) | soil metagenome | isolation source: 200 cm saprolite under Douglas fir tree site 1 | place: USA:California | collected 2015-04-18
CCGTGAACCAGCCCCAGGCGGGGCCGCCCATGTTCGACGCCCAGTAGTAGAGCCCGCCCGCGGTCGGGAACTTCGACGCGAGCTCGGCCATCCCGAGCCCGACGATGATCACGAACACCGAGACGAGCGGCCAGCCGTACGCCTCCTCGATCGGGCCACCGTAGTTGATCCCTGTCCCGTAGAGCGTGAGCGTGCCCGAGAGGATCGAGATGATCGTGAACGAGATCGCGAAGTTCGAGAAGCCGCTCATGCCGCGCCGCAGCTCCTGGGCGTAGCCCAGCGCGTGGAGCATGCGGCGGTCCTTGTCGAGGTGGTCCATGGTCGTCGCCTCCTTATATCGAGGTCGCGGGAGCGGTTTCGAGCGCCTCGTCGGCGAAGACCTCGCCTTCGGGCGCCTCCAGGTGCGACGGCTTCATCCGCTGCACGAGCAGGAAGTAGGCCGCACCGACGACGGTGACGGCGACGAACACCGTCCAGAGCACAGGCCGCGCGTTCAGCCAGTGCCAGTGGAAGTTCAGCGCCTTGCCCGTCTGGAGCGGGGTCGGGTTCGACGCGGCCCGCGGCCAGGCGAAGTTGACGAGCATGCCGCCGCCCCAGGCGATCCCGAGCACGGTGAGCGGCAGGCCCCAGCGGCCGAGCGAGAACGGCGCCTTCGTCTTCGGCCAGCCGCGCAGGCGGGCGCGTAGGAGGGCGAAGTTCCCGATCAGGTAGCTGAGGTAGATCATCCCGGTCGCCGCGATCGCGACGATGCCGGCGCCGGCGTACTGGAGCATCGGGATGAACGAGAGGATCCCGATCGCGATGCACGAGGCGATCGGCGTGTGCAGCCGCGGATTCACCTTGGCGAGGAGCGCCGAGATCGGCAGCTTGTCGTCCCGGGACATGCCGAAGCAGAGCCGGATCGTCGACGTCTCGATCGAGAGGCAGCAGACGAAGATCGCCGCCGACACGACGAGTAGAAACACTGTCGCGAATGCGTTCGAGAAGTTGGCGCTGATGATGTCCGCCGGCCCGAAGCCGCCCTTGATCGCGTCGTGCAGGTTCGGGATCGCGAGCAGGCAGGCGAACAGGAACACGGCGCCGATCACGAAGGCGCCGATGACCGAGGCGAGCACGGCCTTGGGTGCCTCCGTGCGTGGGCTCCGCGTCTCCTCCGCCAGGGTGGAGGCGGTGTCGAAGCCGTAGATCACGTACAGCGACATGAACATCGCGACGAGGAACGTGCCGGTCGTGAGGCTCGTGCCGCCGGTGTGGAAGATCACGGCGCCGGACTGGTGGTGGTGGAAGAGCGCCAGCACGAACGCGAACACCACCATGCCGAGGATCTCGAACAGCACGCCGGTGTTGTTGATGATCGCGACCAGCCTGACGCCGAAGATGTTCAGCACCGTGATCGCCGCGAGCGTGATGATCGCGATGATCCGCTGGTTCGAGTGGTTGTTGGCCAGGTTCCAGCCCATGTTGTTGAAGGCCGGGATCAGGGCGAGCGGCAGCGTCACGCACACGGAGGTGACGGTCAGGATCCCGGCGAAGAGATAGATCCAGCCCGCGAACCAGGAGTAGGTCTTGTTGGACAGGTACTTCGTCCACTGAAAGACCGAGCCCGCGACAGGGTAGTGGCTGGAGAGCTCGGCCCAGCCGAGCGCGATGATGAACTGCCCGATCGCGACGATCGGCCAGCTCCAGATGAAGACGCCGCCGACCGTCGTCAGGCCGAGCGCGAACAGCGTGAAGATGCCGGTCGAGGGCGAGATGTAGCTGAACGCGACCGCGAACGAGCTGAAGACGCCGAGCGACCGCCTCAGCTCCTGCTTGTAGCCGAAGCGCGCGAGATCGGCCGCGTCGCGCGCCGCCTCCTGAGGTGCCTCGTGGTGGATCTCCACTACCCCTCCAAGATCGGGAACGAGCCGATTTACACACGCCTCGACGAGGCGTGTCAATGACACGCTGGTACGGTTCGTGACGTGCGCGTCAAAGCCTCCCCCGAGGCTGTCCGGCTCGTCCAAGAGCGCGGGGGAAAGCTGTACGTCTGGGCCAAGAGCGCGCGCTGCTGCAGCGGTTCGCTGACCTTGCTCGAGACGTCGAGCGACCCGGGCGAGCGGCCGTTCCGGCGCGTGCCGGCGGACGAGATCGAGCTCTACTTCGACGAGCGGCTGCGCGAGCCGGAGGAGCTCGAGTTGGACGTCGGCGGCCTGCGCCGCAAGCACGTCCACGCGTACTGGGACGGCTGCGCCTACGTCGTCTAGCCGGGGCGCAAGCCCGTGCGGGAGCGAGCCGCTTGTGCCTCCGCCGCCTGGCCGCAGGATACGAGAGGCGGGAACGCCGAGCGCACGCCGCCGGTCTGAAACGGACACCTGTGGGGACGAATCGTCGTACTTCCGGCACGAACGCCACGGCCGTTCCAGCCACCTGCGAGGGTCAGACCCTCGAGACGCTGCCACGAGGCGCGCGGTAGCGGCTCAGACGAGCGCGCGGCCGAAGCGCGGCTCGGCCGCCGTTCGCTGCAGGCGCTCGAAGTGCTCGGCGGCGTAGCCGGCGAAGTCGAAGTCGAGGTCGGACAGCGCCTGCTGGACCACGCCCCACATCGCCTCGCGGAAGTCGGACATGAAGCGCATCAGCACGTGCGCGTTCAGGTCGGCGCCGCCGTAGGCTTCGAGCAGAGCACGGTCGCCGTCCTCGTCGAGCCCGTTGTTGACTGCGAAGTTGGCCAGGTCGAACGCCGGGTCGCCCATGCCCGCGTACTCCCAGTCGACGATCCAGACGCGGTCGCCGTCGTGGATGAAGTTCGCGGCCAGCAGGTCGTCGTGGCAGGGATGAAGGGGAACGCGGCCGCGCCGCGCCTCGATCCGGTCGGCGAGCGCCTTCGACCGCTCATAGGCGGGCGGCAGCGCGACGCCGTAGTCCCGCGCCGTCTGCGCGTATCGCTCGGTGACGCGGAACGAGTCGAAGCGGCCCGCGATCGGGCGCCCCGCGTGGAAGCGGCGCAGCAGCGCCGCAGCCTCCTCGAGCGTGACGCGGCCGACCTGGCCCTCGACGTAGCGCGTGACCAGGTAGCCCTCGGGCTCGAGGAACGCGACTACCTCGGGGCCGATGCCGAGCTCGGCGGCGCGCACCGACGCTCCGTGCTCGACGTCGCGGTCGATCCCGAGCAGCTCCGTGTCCTCGCCGCCGATCCGGAGCACGAAGGCCTCGCCGCCGGCCGTGACCTTGAAGTTGCGGTTCGTGATCCCGCCGCCGAGCGGCTCGATCGAGTCCACCCCGCCCGGCCACACCCGCCGTGCGATCTGGCGGCTCACGCCCGCACCCGCTCGCCCTGCGGGTCGAAGAGCGGCTCCGCGGCCACCTCGCCTTCGACCCACTCGCCGAAGATCTCGACCTCGACCGGCTGCCCGACCTCGGCGCGCTCGGCCGGCAGGTACGCGTAGGCGATCGAGCGCTCGACGGTGTAGCCGAAGCCGCCGCTCGTCACGCGGCCGACGAGCTCGCCATCGACGCGCACGGGCTCCGAGCTGAGCGCGACCGAGCGCGGGTCCTCGAGCGCCAGGCAGCGCAGCCGCCGCTCCGGCTCCTGCTTCGAGAGCAAGGCCTCGCGTCCGATGAAGTCGCCCTTGTCGAGCTTGACGGCGAAGCCGAGCCCTGCCTCGTAGGGCGTGTCGTCGGGCGTGATGTCGGCGCCCCAGACGCGGTAGCCCTTCTCGAGCCGCAGCGAGTCGATCGCCTTGTAGCCGCCGGCGACCAGCCCGTGCTCGCGGCCGGATTCCCAGATCGCGTCCCAGAGCGCGAGGCCGAACTCGGTCGGGCAGTAGAGCTCCCAGCCGAGCTCGCCGACGTACGTGACGCGGAGCGCGAGGCACGGAACGGAGCCGACGGCGAGCGCGCGCGCGCGCAGGTACGGGAAGTCGAGCCGCGTCGTCGTCAGCGGCTGGAGGATCTCGCGCGAGCGCGGCCCCCAGAGGCCGAGGCAGGCGTACTGGGAGGTCACGTCCGCGACGGCCACGCCTTGCGGCGCGTGCTGGCGGATCCAGGCGAGGTCGTGCTGGCCGAAGGCGGTGCCGGTGACGATACGGAAGCGCTCGCCGGCCAGGCGGGTGACCGTGAAGTCGCACTCGATCCCGCCGCGGGGGTTGAGCATCGAGGTGTACGTCACCGACCCGTGTTCGCGTGTTACCATGTTATCGCAGAGGTATTCGAGGAATGGAGCTGCGCCTTCGCCGGAGACCTCGATCTTCGCAAACGACGTCTCGTCGAAGAGCGCCGCCGTCTCGCGGCAGGCGACGTGCTCAGCGCCGATCGCGGGCGACCAGAGCCGTCCGGCCCAGCCACGCGGACGCCGGCTCTCGTCCCCGCGGGCCGCGTTCGGCTCGAACCAGTTCGCCCGCTCCCAGCCGGACTTCTCGCCGAAGGCGGCGCCCAGCTCCTGCAGCCGCGGGTAGGTGGGCGACAGACGCAGCGGCCGTCCCGCCCGCCGCTCGTGGCCGGGGTACTTGACGTCGTAGTAGGTCTCGTAGACCTCGCGCGTGCGCGCGAGCGTGTACTCCCGCGAGCGGTAGTGCCTGCCGAAGCGGCGCGAGTCCATCTCCCAGGTGTCGAGCGACGGGGTGCCCTCGACGATCCACTCGGCGACGAGCTTCCCCATCCCGCCCGCGCCGGCGAGGCCGTGCGCGCAGAAGCCGGCCGCCGTCCAGAGGCCGCGCACCTCGGTCGGGCCGAGGATGAACTCGCCGTCCGGCGTGAACGCCTCCGGGCCGTTGATCAGGCGCACGACCTCCATCTCTTCCAGCGACGGCACGCGCACGACGGCGTTGTCCATCAGCTCCTCGAAGCGCGGCCAGTCCTCCGCGAGCAGCTTGCCGTTGAAGTCCGGCGGGATGCCGTCGAGCGACCACGGCGCAGGGTTGCGCTCGTAGCCGCCCATGATCAGGCCGCCCGACTCGGGGCGGAAGTAGACGAGCAGCGAGGGGTCGCGCATCGTCGGCATGTCGAGCGGCAGCCCGGTCGGCTTCGTGACGAGGTACTCGTGCGCCATCGGCACGACCGGGACGGTGACGCCGGCGAGCGCACCGATCTCCTTCGCGAACATGCCGCCGGCGTTGACGACCACCTCCGCCTCGAGCTCGCCCTTGTCCGTGACGACGCCGGTGACACGGCCGCGCTCGACCGAGATGCCGGTGACGCGCGTGTGCTGGTAGAGCTCGGCGCCGCCGCGGCGCGCTCCCTCGGCGAGCGCGAACGTGAGCTGGGAGGGGTCGATGTAGCCGTCGGTGGGCAGATAGGCTGCGCCGAGCACGCCTTCGGTGGAGATCGGCGGGAAGAGCCGCCGCGCCTCCTCCGCGGAGATCAGCTCGAGCGGCAGCCCGAAGGTCTTCGCCCAGCCGGCCTGGCGCGAGAGCTCGTCCATGCGCTCCTGCGAGGAGGCGAGCCGCAGCGACCCGACCTCGTGCCAGCCGGTCTCGAGCCCGACCTCGGCGCCGAGCGTCCGGTAGAGCTCGACGCTGTTCATCATCATCCGCGTCAGCGAGAGCGAGCCGCGCAGCTGCCCGACGAGCCCCGCGGAATGGAAGGTCGAGCCGCTTGTCAGCTCGGCACGCTCGACGAGCACGACGTCGGGCCAGCCCAGCTTCGTGAGCCAGTAGAGGATCGAGCAGCCGCCCACGCCGCCGCCGATCACCACCACCTGCGCCTGCGTCTTCACCGGGCGAACCTACAGCACCCGATGTCCGGTGCCTGGCACCGATTACGATCGGTCGGTGGCAGAAGCGCACGAGGACGAGCTGCCGGCCTGGAGCGTCGCGGCCGAGGAGGTCGCACAGGTCGAGCTGCCGGGCGAGTGGCCGGCCGAGCTCACACGCGAGTGGGCGTGGGGCGGCTCCAGCGGCGCCGGCGTGCGGGTCTGCATCCTCGACAGCGGCGTCGAGCCGGATCACCCGCTCGTCGGCCCGGTGCAAAGCGCCGTCGAGATCGCCGTCGAGGACGACGAGACGATCGTCAAGGAGGACGATCGGGGCGACCTCTGCGGCCACGGCACGGCTTGCGCCGGCATCGTCCGCGCGCTCGCGTCCGACTGCGAGATCCACTCCGTGCGCGTCCTCGGCGCCGGCTACACCGGCTCCGGCCCCGTGCTGCTCGCCGGGCTCGAGTACGCCGTCCGCCAGGGGTTCGACGTGATCAACATGAGCCTCTCGACGACCAGGTCGAAGTTCGCCACCTTCCTACACGAGCTCGCCGACGACGCCTACTTCAAGCGCACGATGCTCGTCGCCTCGGCCCACAACATGCCGATCGAGAGCTACCCCTGGCGCTTCTCGTCCGTGCTCTCGGTCGCGAGCCACGAGGACGCCGACCCGCTCGTCTTCTACGCGAACCCGGAGCCGCCGGTCGAGCTGTACGCGCGCGGCCTCGACGTCGAGGCGGCCTGGCTCGGCGGCGCGACCCTGCGCGTGACCGGCAACTCGTTCGCGACCCCGCACGTGGCCGGGATCTGCGCGCTCGTGCTCGGCAAGCACTCGCGCTTGACCCCGTTTCAGCTCAAGACGGTGCTGCTGATGACGGCGTCGAACGTGGGAGCTGGACGATGAGCTACGACCTGCGCGCGGCCGTCGCTGCGGGTGTGCTGCCGGCCGACGAGGTGTTCCGCGAGCTGCTCCAGTCGATCGTGGACGTGGCCCGCGCGATCTTCGGCGCCAAGGCGTCGTCGATCTTCCTGCTCGACGAGGAGACGGACGAGCTCGTCTTCGAGGCGGTCTCTGGCGAGGGAGCGGGCACGCTCGTCGGCCGCCGCTTCCCGTCCGGGACCGGCGTCGCGGGGTGGGTGCTCGCTTCGCGGCAGTCGCTCGTGGTCGAGGACGTCCAGCAGGACCCGCGCTTCGCGCGCGAGGCGGCCGAGTCGACGGGCTACGTGCCGAACGGGCTAATGGCGGTGCCGCTCCTGCACGGCGAGCGCGTGCTCGGCGTACTCGAGGTCCTCGACCGGCCCCAGCGCACGCATTTCTCGCTCGTGGAGATGGACCTGCTCGGCCTGTTCGCGAGCCAGGCCGCGATCGCGCTCGACCTGCTCTCGCGCAGCCGGCGCGCCAAGGCCGCGCTTGCTGGAGACGGCCGCCACGCGGCCATCGCGCGCGTCGCCGAGGTGCTCGAACGGTTCGAGGACCGCGGAGCGGCCGACCGGCTGCTCGCGGCGCTCGCCGACCTGCTCGAGGCGTGAGCAAGGGCGGCCGACCGTTACCTGTCGCCTCGCGGACGCCGTGATCGGGACGAGGCTCTCGGCCGCGCTCAGTGGCTAGAGAGCATCTTCGCCATCGACTGGAGGAGCTTCCAGGCGATCGACGCGTTCTCCTCGACGATCGGGCGGAACGTCCACGAGGTCATGCCCCAGCACTTGAGCTCGTCCTCCGCCGTCACCGTGGCGGTGCGGTCTGAGCCGGCGATCAGCGCCACCTCGCCGAAGTAGTCGCCGGCGCCGAGTGTCCTGCGCTCCACGCCGCTGACGGACACCTTCGCCTTGCCGCTCTCGATCACGAAGAAGCCGACGCCCTGCTCGCCCTCGGCGGCGATCGTCTCGCCGGCCGCGAAGCGGCGCTCCTTCATCGAGCCGGCGATCTGCTCGAGCTCGCGGTGCTCGAGGTCGCTGAAGAGCGGCACCTGCCGGAGGAGATCTGTGGGCGCGCCGGCCATTCGAACGCGATTCTACGACACCGATCGGGCCGGGATGGAAGGATTGCCCCATGATCGGGCTGGAGCCGTGAGGCTCACCGTCGTGGGCTGCTCGCCTGCCTGGCCGAATCCAGGCGGAGCGCAGTCCGGCTACCTCGTCGAGGGACCGGGACGGCTGCTGCTCGACTGCGGCCCGGGCGTGCTCGCGCGCCTGCGCGAGCAAGAGCCATGGCCGAGCGTCGAGGCGATCGCGATCACGCACTTCCACCTCGACCACTGGGGCGATCTCGTGCCGTGGGTCTGGGGCTCGATGTTCGGGCCGGGCACCGAGGTCGAGCAGCCGCAGCTGTGGGTGCCGCCGCGCGGCGCGGAGCAGCTTGGCGACCTCGGCGAGCTGCTCGGCAACCGGGACATGTTCGAGAAGAGCTTCCGCCTCTCGGAGTACGGCGAGGGCGAGAGCTTCAGGGCCGCCGGTTTCGACGTGACGGCGCTGCGCGTGCCGCACTACCTGCTCGAGTCGTACGCGTTCCGGGTCGCGAACGAGACGAGAGCGCTCGCGTACTCCGGCGACTCCGGCCCGAGCGAGCGGCTGGTGGAGCTCGCCCGCGACGCCGACCTCTTCGTCTGCGAGGCGACCCTGCTCCACGAGGAGCCGAACCCGCGTGGGCACCTCTCGCTCGAGGAGGCGCAGGAGGCCTTCGCCGCCTCGGGCGCGCGCCGGCTACTCGTCACGCACCGCCCGCAGGAGCGCCCGCTCGACCACGAGGTCGAGGTCGCGCACGACGGGCTCGTCGTCGAGCTCTAGCGTGTGAGCCCGCGGCGCGCGAGCTCGTCCCGGGCCGCGTCGACCCGATCCTCGGCCGTCTGTCCGCTGAGCCACTCGGCGAGCTCCGCGATCCCGTCCTCCAGCTCGACCTGCGGCTCGAAGCCGAGCAGCTCGCGTGCGAGCGAGATGTCCGCGAAGCAGTGGCGGATGTCGCCGGCGCGGAACGTGCCGGTCATCTCCGGCTCGACCGGCGAGCCGAGCGCGGCGGCCAGCCTCTGCGCCAGCTCGCGCACGGTGACGCTGCGCCCGCTGCCGACGTTGACGACGCGGCCGTCGGCGCCGTTCGTCTCCAGCGCGAGCCGCGCTACCCGGGCGGCGTCGTGCACCGAGACGAGGTCGCGCCGCTGCAGGCCGTCCTCGTAGATCAGGGGCGGCTTTCCGTTCAGCAGGCGCGAGGCGAAGATCGCGAGCACGCCCGTGTACGGGTTCGAGAGCGCCTGTCGCGGCCCGTAGACGTTGAAGAAGCGGAGCGCTACCGTCGGGATCCCGTACGCGCCGCCGGCGATCAGGCACGCCCGCTCCTGCTGGTACTTGTTCAGCGCGTAGATCGACGCGAGCGCGACCGGCTTCGTCTCGGGCGTCGGCAGCGGCTGCGGCCCGGGCTCCCACTCGCCGCGCTCCAGCTGCTCGCGTGTCCGCTCGACGGCGTCGCCGCCCGGCCCCTCGTACAGCCCCTCCCCGTAGACGCTCATCGACGAGGCGACGATCAGCTTCGCGACCGGCCGCTGCGCGAGCGCCTCGAGCAGCACCGCCGTGCCGAGCTCGTTGGCCGATGTGTACTCGGCGATCTCGTACATGCTCTGGCCGACCCCGACGCGGGCGGCGAAGTGGACGACGGCGTCGCAGCCGTCCAGCGCGCGCGCGACCGCGCCGGCGTCGCGCACGTCGCCGATCTGCAGCTCGACCCGCGGAGCGAGGTAGTCGGGGCGTGAGCCGCCGTGTACCTGCCGCACGAGGCTGTCGAGCGCGCGCACCTCGTGCCCAGCCGCGAGCAGCTCGTCCGCCAGCCGGGAGCCGAGAAAGCCGGCGCCGCCGGTGATCAGGACCTTCATCGAGGGCGGAGGCTAGTTGAGCCGGGAGCGGTACGCGCGCAACTCCGCCTCGAGCTGTGTGTAGAGCTCGACCGGCATCGGCAGCAGCAGGCGCAGCTCCGCCGCTTGGATCGCGCCGAGGAGGTCGCCGTGCTTGCCGTACGCGGCGGTGAGGTTGTTGAGGATCCTCAGCGCGGTCTCCTGCGCGCGCCACGGGCGCAGGAGCTCCGGCGGCGCTTCGAGGTCGACGAGCCGCGCGCCCCCGGCGAACGGGTCGTAGACGAGCGGCGGGTCGGCGCCGAAGTGGGCGACGACGTAGTGGCCGGGCAGGCCCACGCCGTGCAGGTCGATCCCGCGCCGGCGGGCCACCTCCTCGTACACGACGGAGAGCAGGATCGGCAGCCCGCGACGCCGTTCGAGCACGAGGTCGAGCATCGAGTTGTCGGGACGGTCGTAGTGGACGCGGTCGCCGGTGAACCCGTGCCGAACGCCGAGCAGCGACGCGACCGCGTCGCCCTGCTCGACCGGCGTCTCGCCGAGATGAAGCTCCTCCGCGAAGGCGTCGAGCTGCGCGAGCGCGGCCTCTTCGTCGACGTCGCGGAACTCCGCCGCGATCGCGAGCGCGAGCCGGTCGAGCGGCGGGTCGTGGGTGGCCGCGAGGCTCTCGAACCTCAGAGCAGCCCCTTCAGCATCGTCGCGTTCGTGGGCGCCTGCGCGACCTTCTCGCGGTCCGTCTCGCCGAGGAGGTTCTTCGGTACCTCGCCTCCGGCGGAGCGGCCGTTGTTGTTGAACATCGCGTAGACGACCTCGGCCTCGTCGGCGAGCTGCTTTACCGTCGCGGCCCACTCCTTCAGCTCCGCCGGCGAGTACAGGTAGTCGAAACGCTCGGCCGTCGAGCCGGTGCGCCTGTACCAGGTCGACGCGTTCCGGCCGTGGAAGCGGACGTACGCGGTACCGCTGGTCCGCCCGACCACGAGCGGGATGACCGACGGCGGTGCGTCGACCGTCACGTACGTGAGCCCGCGCGACTCGAGGAACGAGAGCGTCTCCTCCGGCTGCTCGAACCAGCTTTTGTGCCGGAACTCGATCAGCAGCTCATGCCCCGGCAGCTGCTCCTGCGCCCACTCGATGTACTCGTACGAGGCGTCCTTCGGCACCACGTACGAGGGAAACTGCAACAGGATGCCGCCGAGCTTGCCGGCGGCCCGCAGCGGCTCCAGCGCTGCCGCGAAGCGGCGGAAGACCTCGGCGCGCAGCTCGCGTGGCGGCCGGTCGACCCGGCCGCGCTGATCCACCGGCGCCGCCTCGCGCAGGTCGGGCGGGAGCACGTCGGCCTTGACCGGGTGGCGGGTCATCATCCCGAACGCCTTCATGTGCATGACGAAGCCGTCCGGCGTCCGCTCGGCCCAGCTCGCGACCAACGCCTCGTCCGGCAGCCGGTAGAAGGTCGAGTTCGCCTCGACTACGTCGAAATGGTCGGCGTAGTAGCGGAGCCGCTCCTCGCCGGAGCGAATCCCGCGCGGGTACCAAGCCTTGACGAAGCTCTCGTCGGCCCAGGAGCAGGTCCCGACGCGGATCACAGCAGCTCCTCGATTTCCCGCAGCACCGCCGGCCATTCTGACGACCACGGCTCGATCGGCTCGAAGTGGCCTGCCCCCTCGAGCGCGACGAGCCTGGCGCCCGTCGCCTCCGCGTAGCGTGCCGAGAGCGCGAACGGCACGACTTCGTCGGCCGTCCCGTGGATGAGCGTCTGGGGCGCCTCGCCCTTTCGCGGTGCCGCCTCCGCATAGGCCGCGGGCGAGTTGCCGAGGAAACGCTCGACGGCGCCCCCGCCGAGGCCGAGCCTCCGTGCCTCCTCCAGGTCGGCGACGGGGGCGAGCGCCACGGCGGGCAGTTGCGTCCAGAGGGCCAGGTGACCGCCTGCCGAGTGGCCGACGACTACCGCCCGCTCGACGAGCACGATGCCCGCGCGCACGTCGGCGAGGGTGTTCCGCCAGTCGTCGCGCCGGTACTCGAGGTTGAGCGTCGGGATTCCAACCGCCGCGAGCGCCGCGCACGCGTGGCCCGCGTGGGTCAGCTCGTACTCGGGCTTCCAGAACCCGCCGTGCACGAAGACGACGCGCGGCTCGCCCTCCCCATAGCGGTCCGCGAACTGCAGCGGCAGCTCGCCGTAGCGGACGCGGGCGTCCGCGACCGGCGGCGGCTCGGTCAGGACGCGCGGCGCGGCGTCCACTTCCCCCAGGCTGCGCCGGTCACCGTCGCTCCGCACACCTGGAGCGTAGTCGGCCGCGATCGGTATCCTGCGGCGCGTGAAAGGGCTTATCGTCACGGCACTCGCCGCCGCAGCGGTCGCGCTGCCGGCCAACGCCGCCGCCGCCGTCCCGTGCTGGAAGGCGGTCCAGAACGACTGGTACGCCCACGGCCGGGTCGTCAAGCACTACAAGCTCGCGTGCTACACGCTTGCAATCAAGAAGCTGCCGGCGGACGTCGCCACGTACGGCGGCGCGGCTCACGACATCCGCAAGGCGTACCTCGCCGAAAAGGCGCGGCTCGCCCGGCTGCACAAGAAGAAGCACTAGCCCGGCGTCTGGTCCGTCAGGCCGCTCGTTTGCGGTTGTTGCCGATTGCACAAAGAACGTGCGTCGTCGAACACAGGAGGACCTCATGCGCAAGCTCCACCGACCCCTACTTCTCCTCGCCGTGCTCGGGCTCGCGCTCGCCGTGACCGCATCCGCGTCCGCGCGCTGCGGCGCCGGCACCGTCAAGGGGATCGCCTACGTCACGGGCGGCAGCTCCGGGGTAGGCAGCCTCTCGGGCACGTTCTCGGCCTCGGCCGCGCTCTTTGGCTACCGCTGGAACTGCTCCGGCGGCGCGGTCGAGGTGCGCAAGCCCGACTCGACGCCGCCCGGCTTCGACGTCCGCTTCGCCGGCAATCCCGGCAAGGTCGCGATCGCGAGCGCGACGGGCCCCGCCGCGGCCTCGGTGTCGCGGAACGCGGACGGCTCGTTCCGCGTCTATCTGACGGGCGTCCTCGGCGGGGGGTTCACGACCCGGAACGACCTCGCCTTTGTGATCATCGTCTTCTAAAGAAGAGCAGCCGCCGGGCCCTCACTGCGAGGGCCCGGCCGCCGGCGCTCTCCCGCGTTTGTAAATCCTTGGTTAAGAGCGGGCCTGCAGAGCGTCAGGTTTCCAGGCCGCAGGGATCTCTCAAGGTGAGATCAACAAAGGAGGGGTGATGACAAAGCGCTTGCTCGCGATCGTCGTCGGCCTCGCGCTCGCGCTCGGCTCCGGTGCGGCCGCGACTGCGGCGACAGTGGTCGTGACACCGTCGAACACCGACGGCTGGACCGCCGTCCACGAGAGCTGCGACGCCGTTCCGACAACGGGGTCGCAGGCCTTTGTAAACGGGCCCGGAACACCCCCGGCCGGTAGCGGCAGCTACGAGTTCCGGATCGGCGCGAACCCGCAGTCGTACGAGACGTTCCGCCAGAAGGACTACAACGGCACGAAGCTCTCGAGCCTCACGTCTCTCGGCTACTGGACCTACGTCCAGCAGTTCGGCCAGGGTTCCAGCGGCCAGGCACCGTACATCGACCTGTACGTCGACAACAACAACGACGGCGTGAGCGATGACACGCTCACGTTCGAGCCGATCTACCAGACCGGCACGTACTCCGGCGACGCCGTGCCCAACCAGGGTGCGGTAGCGCGGAACAGCTGGCAGCGCTGGGATGCGCTGCACGGCGGCTGGTGGTCCGACAATGCCGGCAACGGCGGCCCGCCGCTCGTGACGCTCGCGCACTACATCGCCGACCATCCCGACGCGAGAATCGCGGCTTCGCAGCCGGGCGGGTTCCTGCTCTCCACGGGCTGCGGCGGCACCTGGATGAACTTCGTCGGCAACGCGGACGCGCTGACCATCGGCGTCAACGGCAACAGCACCACCTACGACTTCGAGCTCGCGGCGGCGACCGCCGGTCCGCCGACGAGCAAGGCGCAGTGCAAGAAGGGCGGTTGGAGGCAATTCACCAACCCGTCGTTCAAGAACCAGGGCCAGTGTGTGAGTTACGTCAACCACCACAACGGCAAGGGGAAG
>WNEY01002460.1_pt1 | contig 13603 bp, 8 predicted proteins | sample 5400531 | NCBI WGS metagenome assembly WNEY01 (sample SAMN13153338, study PRJNA577476) | soil metagenome | isolation source: 200 cm saprolite under Douglas fir tree site 1 | place: USA:California | collected 2015-04-18
CGGGTCGCTCGAGGAAGTGATCGAGCACGTCGGCGAGCTTTCGCCCGCGCGGCGCAAGAACATCACGGAGCATGCGGAGCAGGCGCGGCAGTCGAAGGACCTGGCAACGATGCGTCGCGACCTTGACCTGGACTGCGATCCGGGCGAGCTCGTGCTGCTGCCGCCGGACCGTTCGGAGCTGCGCGAGATGTTCCGGCGCTTCGAGTTCCGCAACCTGCTCGGGCGCGTCGACATCCTCGACGAGGCCGTGCCGGCACAGCCGATGCGCGTCGAGGGAACCGAGGTTGTCTGGCGGGAGGGCGAGCTGCCGGAGGTGCGTGGGCGCGCGTCGCTCGCGATCCGGGACGGGCGCTTCGCGCTCGCACAGGACGACGGCGTCATCGTCGGCCCATGGGAGCCGGGTCTCGAGCGCCGGCTCGACCACGCGGAGCTGATCGCGCACGACTTCAAGGCGCTGCCGCGGCTCACGATGGAGCCGGCGGAGGACACGATGCTGCTCGCGTACCTGATCGAGCCCGGGCGTGCGGCCTACGAGCTCGACGACCTCGCGCAGGAGTACGGCGTCGAGCCGATCCCCTCGCCGGCGATGGACGACGAGACGGCTGCGCTCGTGCGTCACGCGGAGATCCCGCGTCGCCTGGCGCCGACGATGATCGAACGCGTCCGCGAGCGTGGCGCCGAGGACCTGTACCGCAACATCGAGCTCCCGCTGACCGCCGTCCTCGCCGCGATGGAAGACGCAGGCGTGAAGATCGACACGTACCGGATGGGAGAGATCACGGCGCGGCTCGCCGACCGCCTGGAGGAGCTGGAAGCGAAGGCCTACGAGCTTGCGGGCGAGGAGTTCATGCTCGGCTCGACGCAGCAGGTCGCGCGGATCCTGTTCGAGAAGCTGCAGCTCACTCCGGGCCGCAAGGGGAAGACCGATTATTCGACGGACACGCGCGTGCTGCGCTCGATCCGCGACGAGCACGAGATCGTCGAGGTGATCGAGGAGTGGCGCGAGTACTCGAAGCTGCTCAACACCTATCTCGGCCCGCTGCCCTCGCTCATCTCCGAGGCCGACGGCCGTCTGCACACGCATTTCAACCAGACGGTCGCGTCCACCGGACGGCTGTCCACCTCCAACCCGAACCTCCAGGCGATTCCGATCCGGACCGAGCTCGGCAAGGAGATCCGCTCTGCGTTCATCCCGGAACAGGGATACCGGCTCCTGTCCGCCGACTACTCGCAGATCGAGCTGCGCATCCTCGCGCACGTGTCCGGCGAGCGGAAGCTGCGCGAGGCGTTCGCGCGCGGCGAGGACATTCACACGGCCACGGCCGCGGAGGTGCTCGGAAAGGATCCCGCCGAGCTGACGTCCGGAGACCGCTCGATTGCGAAGATGATCAACTTCGGGATCGTCTACGGCATCTCGGCGTTCGGCCTCTCCGAGAACCTGGAGATCCCAAGAGAGCAGGCGCAGGAGTACATCGACGCCTACCTGGCGCGCTTCCCGCTCGTCCAGGACTTCATCCAGCGCACGATCGAGCAGGCGACGCGTGACGGCTACGCGACGAGCCTGCTCGGCCGCCGGCGCCCGACACCCGAGATTCGAGCTTCGAACCGGCAGACGCGCTCACTGGGAGAGCGGCTCGCGGTCAACTTCGTCATGCAGGGATCGAACGCGGACATCATCAAGAAGGCGATGATCGCCATCCACCGGCGGCTCCGCGACGAGGGCCGGGGCGCACGGCTCGTCCTCCAGGTGCACGATGAGCTGCTGCTCGAGGTGCCGCAGGCCGAGGTCGGACCGGTGAAGGAACTCGTCCGCGAGGAGATGTGCCGGGCTTACCCGCTAGATCCGCCGCTCGCCGTTGAGATCGGGGTCGGCGACGACTGGAGCGAAGCGAAGTCGTAGTGGGCCGATCGGGCCATTGAACCTGCGGCCTGAGACTTCGGTCAGCAGTTGAGTAGCACGTCAGCCAGATAGCCGTCCAAATACTGTCCGTTCGTTCGGCAAAAACCATCCTTGTGTGGGGCGGCACGCCCTGCCTAGACTCGCACAAAGGCGAGCAGAATCGAGCTCGCATGCGGACCAAGGGAGAGTGGATTGATGCGGCACACTCGCACTAGCCGCCCGCTGTTTGGTAGTGGGGTGGCGCTTCTCATGCTGGGCATGTTCTTCACGTTGTTGGTGATCGGTTCGTCCGTGGCGAAGGCCGTAACCGGCAAGCAGGCTTTGGTTCTCGGCAGCAGCGTCTCCGGAGGTGCCTCGAGCGCCGAGGCGACGCGGGCCACCAACCTTGGCTTCACCGTTAACGTCGTCAATGACACGACCTGGGGTGCGATGACCGCCGCCCAGTTCGCCGACTACCAGTTGATCATCGTCGGCGACCCGACCTGCAGCAGCCTGCCGGCAGTTGTGAGCCAGAATGCCAAGGCGCTGTCGGATGCGGTCATGGCGCGGGCCGGTGGCAACACCAAGGCCGGCAACCGGATCCTTATCGGGACCGATCCGGTGTTCCACTTCTTGCAGGGGGGCACCAAGCTCATCGACGCGGCCATCGACTTCGCCGGTGTGCAGTCCGGAGCGAGCGGCTTGTACCTCGACTTCACATGCAGTGACCCCGACTACGACGCCAACGGCGTCCCCGATGGCCAGGACAAGCTCCTGCCGCTGTTGACCATCGACCCAACGCCGAACTGGACGCAGAACACGGGTCCGCCCTGTGGCGGCGACGTCTCGCTGATCTCGAACGCCGCCCAGTTCTCGACCCTCAAGAGCAGTGACATCAGGGGTTGGGGTTGCTCGGTGCACGAGGCCTTCCCGACCTTCCCGACGGACTGGTCGGCACTGGCCATCGCCACCGACACGACGACCAAGCCGACCTGCGGCAACGACGTCGACACAGGCGCAGCGCGCTGCGGTCAGGCCTACCTCCTGATCGCCGGCTCGGGGATCGTGTCCACGGCTCCGAACCTCAGCCTCAGTCCGGCGACGGCGACCAACCCGGTTGACACTAAGCACACGGTCACCGCGACTGTCACGAACGCCGACAACGTACCCCAACCCGAGATACTCGTGGACTTCCTGGTCACCGGAGCCAACGCCGGCGCCGCAGGCACCTGCGTCCCCGCCTCCTGCATGACCGACTCCGCGGGGAAGGTGACCTTCACCTACACCGGGACCAAGGAAGGTGACGACACGATCAACGCTGCCATCACCGTCGGAGGCTCCCGCCAGACGGCGACGGCGAGCAAGACGTGGACGGCGGGCGCGGCCGGTGCCGACATCGCGATCGTGAAGAGCGCGCCGTCGACGAAGCCGAACCGTTACCACCTCCGCTACACCTTGGCGGTTACGAACAACGGGCCGAGCACGGCCGACAACGTGGTGGTCACCGACAAGTTGCCGGCGGGTCTTCTCCACCCATTCACAGCGACGACAAAGGGGACGTGCTCGATTACCGGCACTAGCACCACCGAACTGACGGTCACCTGCAACCTCGGCTCGTTGACCATGAACGAGACCGAGACCGTCACGATCACCGCGGAGCTCGATATCCCGCACGGCGGCACGATCACGAATACGGCGTCGGTCGCTTCTTCGACTAGCGATCCGATCTCGTCCAACAACAGCTCGAGCGCGACCACAACCGTTACTCCATAGATCGAGGTTGCCGGGAGGGTCGCTGCCAGCGGCCCTCCCGGCGTCCTATGGCTAACTCTGGCAGCTCTCGACTGGAACGAGGCCAAGTCGTAAGCCGATCGGCCTATTGAGGGTTGGCCGAGAGCGCGATACGATCGTCGCGGCCCTTGCCGCAGAGGGCACGTCGATACAAGGAGGCCGTCAGTGAACGCCGCTCGCTTTCGCGTGGGGGCATGTCTCGCAGTCGCACTCGTTGCCGTGTTCGCCGGCGGACTACCCCAGGCGGGGGCGGTGATCCCCGTCGTCGTGACAGCCACGACCCCACCAGACGGCGCCACGGATGTCCCGGTCGATTCGAACCTCACGGTCACGTTCAACCAGCCGGTGGTCGTCAGTGGCGTTTGGGCCGAAATGTTCTGCACGAAGAGCGGTGGCCACCCATTGGTGTTCAGCGAAGGCCCACAGACTTGGGGCCTCGCTCCGCAGGGCGACCGTGCGACGAACGAGTCATGCGCAGTGACCATCAAGGCGTCCAATGTGGTGGGCATGGTGACCAACTTCACCTTCACGTTTGTGACCGCGAACGTCCTACCGCCTGACGCGGCTCCTGCCGTGATCAGTACGACTCCGGCCAACGGGGCCACCGATGTCCCGGTCAATTCGAATATCACCGTCGTCTTCAGTGAGCCGATCGGTCTTTCCAGCGGCATCACCATCACGTGCTCGGCGTCTGGTGCCCACGGCTTCAGCATCGACGTCGCCGGCACCACGGCGGTTTTCGACCCCGCAGCTGACTTCAACGTCGGCGAGACCTGCACGGTCGCGATCCCGGCCTCGGCGGTCTTCGATCTCGACACGAACGATCCGCCCGACAACATGGCGGCTGACTACAGCTGGAGCTTCACCACGGTCGCTCCGCTCAATACGCCGCCGACCGCGAACGCCGGCGGCCCGTACGACGTCAACGAGGGAGGCAGCACTCCCGTGACCGCCACCGGGAGCGACCTCGAGGGTGGCCCGCTCGCCTACGCCTGGGATCTCGATAACGACGGAACCTTCGAGACGCCGGGTCAGACCGCGACCTTCTCGGCGGCCAACCTGGACGGGCCTTCCACACGGACGATCCACGTCCGCGTGACCGACAACGGGGGTCTCTCGGACGTCGCCGACGCGACTGTGACGATCCACAACGTCGCGCCGACCGCGACCTTCAACGCCCCGGCTTCCGCACCCGCCGGGTTCGCCTTCACCGTGTCCTTGTCGAGCCCGCTCGATCCCTCCGCGGCTGACACCGCGGCCGGGTTCACGTACGCGTTCGACTGCGGCAGTGGTTACGGGGCCTTCGGCTCCGACCCCAGCGGCTCGTGTCCGACCACGGACACGGGCACGCTCTCAATCGGCGGCAAGATCCGCGACAAGGACGGCGGCGTCACCGAATATCGCGCGAGCGTCGAGGTGTTCGTCACGTTCACGAGCCTCTGCGATCTCGTGCGCTCCTATTCGACGGACCCGCAGGTTGCCGACGACCTCTGCGACAAGCTCGCCCAGGCAGAGATCGCCCCGAATGGGAACGCCCGTGCGGGGCTTCTGACTGCATTCCGCAACCAGGTCGATGCGAAGACTGGGAAAGGCTTGACCCCGGCGCAAGCTGCGCAGCTGAAACTCCTGTCGACGAGGTTGTAGCCGTCGGTCACGGGGTCTTTGGGCGGGCGGAAGGCGCTCAAAGGCCCTGGCTATACTGACCGACCGCTCATGGCAACCGAGCAAACGGAGCAGAGAACCGCCGGCGACGGCGTCTGGATCACCGGTCCGGACGGCGAGCTGATCCCCGACTACGAGTCCACTTTCCCGACCATCAACGAGGGCGAGGTCGTCCACGGGAAGGTCGTCCGGGTCGACAAGGACGAGGTCCTCGTCGACATCGGCTACAAGTCGGAGGGCGTGATTCCGGTCGCCGAGCTGTCGATCCGGCGCTCCGTGAGCCCGGCGGACGAGGTCTCGGTCGGCGACGAGATCGACGCGCTCGTGATGACGAAGGAGGACGCCGAGGGCCGGCTGATCCTGTCGAAGAAGCGCGCCCGTTTCGAGCTGGCGTGGAAGGCGATCGAGCAGGCGGCCGAGTCCGGCGAGCCGGTGAACGGCAGAGTGATCGAGGTCGTCAAGGGCGGACTCATCCTCGACCTCGGCGTGCGCGGATTCCTTCCGGCCTCACTCGTCGACATCCGCCGCGTTCAGGATCTGGACGAGTTCATGGGCAAGGAGCTCCGCTGCAAGGTGATCGAGCTCAACCGCTCGCGGAACAACGTCGTCCTCTCCCGTCGCGCCGTCCTGGAGGACGAGCGCAAGGAGATGCGCCAAGCGATCCTCGACCGGCTCAACCCGGGCGACGTCGTCGAGGGCCAGATCTCGAACATCGTCGACTTCGGCGCGTTCGTCGACCTCGACGGCATGGACGGTCTCATTCACATCTCCGAGCTGTCCTGGTCACACGTGAATCATCCGTCCGAGGTGCTGGAGATCGGGCAGACGGTCAAGGTGAAGGTGCTGGACATCGACCGCGAGCGCCAGCGCATCTCGCTCGGCCTCAAGCAGACGCAGTCCGATCCGTGGCAGCAGGTGCTCGAGCAGCACAAGGAAGGCGACGTCGTCGAGGGCAAGGTCACGAAGGTCGTCACGTTCGGCGCGTTCGTCGAGATCCTGCCCGGCGTCGAGGGACTCGTGCACATCTCCGAGTTGGCGCAGCATCACGTCGAGAACCCTCGCGAGGTGGTGGCGCAGGGAGACGTCGTACCCGTCCTCATCCTCGAGGTGGACGCGGAACGGCGCCGGCTTTCCCTGTCGCTGAAGCGCGTCGACGCCGACCGCCGCGCCGAAACCGAGGCGCCGATCGAGGGGACGCCGCACCTCGATCTCTCGGAGGACGTCTTCACGGATTCGTCAGCGGCCCCGGCTCCGGCGCCGGAGGAGGACGCATCGCCGGAGTTGCCCGCCGCGGTCGAAGAGGCCGTCGAGCGGGAGGCTGTGAGCGCGGGCGGCGAGGTGGATCCGGCCGTGGCCGACGAAGTCGCTCCTGCCGAGTCCGCCTCCTCAGACGAGCACTAGACCGCTTTCGGTCGCCATCACGGGCGGAATCGGCGCCGGGAAAAGCGCGGCCCTCGACGCATTCGCGCGACACGGTGCGGCCACGATCTCGAGCGACGAGATCGTCCACCGACTGCTGCGTGAGGATCCCGATGTTCGCCGCGAGCTCGTCGAGCGATTCGGGACGGAGATCATCGGCAGCGACGGGGCGGACCGGGCGGCCATCGCGCGGGTCGTCTTCAACGATCCGGCGGAGCTCGACTGGCTGGAGGAACTGCTGCATCCGAAAGTAGTGCGGGAACACGCAGCGTGGAGAGAGGAGCTGGCCGGCAGTTCGGATCCCCCACGGGTGACCGTGACCGAAGTCCCCCTCCTGTACGAGACGGGCGGGGAGACGCGTTTCGACGTCGTCGTCGTGATCACGGCATCCCCGCGGGTGCGAGCGGAGCGCCGGCCGATCGCGGATGCGCGGGAAGAGCGCCTGCTGCCGGAAGAAGACAAGGTGCGGCTCGCGGACTACTCCTATGCGAATGACGGATCGCTGGAGGAGCTCGACGCGTTCGTCGCCGGCGTGATGGCGCGAATCGCGGCGTGAGGCGGGTCCTGACCGCCGCGGCGGTCGCAGCCGCGCTGGCGGGCGCATTCGCGGTCGTCCAGACGTCGAAGCCGGGGTGGTGGGAGCGGCTCTGGTATCCCCTCCGGTACGAGCAGATCGTGCACGGGCACGCTCGCAACTACAGCCTCGATCCGGCGCTGCTCGCCGCGGTCATCTACCAGGAGTCGAAGTTCAAGGTGGACGCACGCTCGCGCTCGGGCGCGATCGGTCTGATGCAGCTTCTTCCGGACACTGCCAAAGGGATAGCGCTTCACACCGGCGGCACGCGCTTCCGCGTCGAGGATCTCTACGACCCCGAGATCAACGTGCGCTACGGCGCGTGGTACCTCCATCACCTGATCCAGAAGTACGGCGACGAAGAGACCGCCTTGGCCGCCTACAACGCCGGACAGGACAACGTCGACCGCTGGCGGCGCGCCCGGCACGGAATCCAATTCTCCGAGACCCGCGCCTACGTCAGCCGAGTTGAGGAGCTGAAGAAGATCTACCGCCGGGCCTACGGCACCGAGCTCGGCGGTTCCTGACGCGGGCAGCCGGACGGGGTGTCGGTCTCGTTCGCAACAGTGAATCGCTGCTGCCCCTCGGACAAGTTGCCGCGCATGTCGCTCACGTCGACGGTGACCTCATAGACGCCGTCGCGATAGGACCGTGTATCGACGGAGCTCGCGAGGTTGTAGTAGTAGCGGCCCGGTACGAAGTACTGGTGCCTCCAGAAGCGAGCGGAGTTCTGGAAGCTTCCTCGAGCGTAGACGTTCCAGAACTCCCTGAGCGCAGGCAGCGTCGTCCGGAAGTCCGCAACAGGAGCGTCCCGGACGTAGACGGCTCCCCCGATCCGGCGGAAAGTCCACGTGACGAGAGCCGGCGAAACTGCGTAGCCCGCAAACTGGGAAGGGAGGCGGAGGGAGGGCGGATCGAACGCGGCCGCGACGATCGAGACGGTTCCGCAGATTTTCGCGGGGTCGAGCGGTACTTGGGAGGCGGGGCGGCGCAGGTCGATCGAGGTGACTTCTGGGATGGTGCCGTCGCCGTAAGGCGCGATGCCTCCCGCCGCGAGTGGGTTCCAGACCCTGTGGCCGCGAATCTCCGCCAGATGGACGTGCGTGTAGGGGCGCATGACGTATCCGAGCACCGTGCGGCCCGCGACGACGTGTTGGCCGTCGGCGACCCTGAGCACTATGTGGAAGTACTGAAACGTCCGGTGCTCCTGCGTTTTTACCGAGATCGCCGAAGCGTCGATGAGCTTGACCGTGCCGGAGACGACCGGGTAGACAGGTGTCCCATCGGGCGCGGAGATGTCGATGCCGTTGTGGAAGCGGAATGTGCCGGGCCCTGCGAGGCCGTTCGCCAGGAGGTCTTTCGCGAAGATCGTGCGGGGATCACCGAAGTTGCCCCGGATGGGGTGTTGCTGGTTGAACGGCTTGATCGGCCAGGGATACGCGGAGGCCAGGGGGGCTGCGAAGAGCGAGACCCCGGCGAAGATGGAGATGACGAGCAAGCGGAAACGCATGGCTGGTGGGACGACTTCGACGGGAGGGAGGTTAGTCCCTCGGGCGGCCGCGACAGACGGTGTCATCGAACACGCCGACCGGCGGCCGGCGCCCGCCGGAGCGAGCGCCGGCCTCCGAGCGGCTCACGGCTTCGTCATGTAGCGCCAGAGGTTCTCCAGCAGCGGAGCGACCTCAGAGGAGGTCGCCTGGCCTGCAAGCGTGAACGCGCCAGCCGAGAACACCTTTGCTCCGCCCTTCTCGTAGAAGCTCATCTCGGCGCTGTGAATGCCGATCACGTGCGGGATCGTCGCGATCATTCTCGTCCCGGAAGGAGCTGCCGACCCGATCTCGTCGATCTCGACGCCGCCGCGTCCGAACCTCGAACCGTTGTGGAGTTCGGTGCCGGCGAACAGCCACGGTGCGACCTCCGCGTGGACGATCACCCACGGCTTCTGATTGCGACCACCGTTGTTGGCCCGGTACTGGTCCCCCATTAGCTCGCTCTCCGGCTCTCCGAGCGAGCGGAAGGTCGCCGTCCGCTGCAGCAGATTGCCGTGTCGAACGGTGTGCCAGTAGAAGTTGTTGGCCGACAGGTAGGCCAAGTTGCCGCCCAGGCTCCGGTACCCCCGCATAAGCCGGAACTCACGTGGGGTCACGTACTCGTGGTGCCCGGGAAATACGATCAGGTCGTAGGCGCGGGCCAGCGCGGCTGCGCTCGGCGCGGACGCAACGTCAGTGTCGGCGAGGTAGTCGACGTCGTGGCCCCGCCAGGCCAGCCAGTGCAAGAAGTTCAGGTCGTATTGGCGGAAGTTCGGCGGGATGCCCCGGCCGACGTAATGCCGGCCAAGCCGCACCGAGTCGCGATTGTCCCACGACGCGTACCACGTCTCGCCCCAGCCGTCGCCGTTCTCGTCCTCGAAGTTGTACGCCTGCCAGGTAAAGGTCGGCAGAACCACCGCGACTCGGTGCTCGCCGAGGCGCGCCGGTCGAACGATCAAGGGCGCATATCCAACCCGGCCGTCGTCGGCCGTCAGGCGGGCGAAGTACACGCCACTCGGCCAGTTCCCGACCGGCACGTCGATGGGGTACGGCGCGTTCGGGTGGTTCCAAGCGAGGGTGACCGGCTCCCCCATTGTGGGGCCGAAGACGTCGAAGTTCGTCAGGCGCGGATCGTGGCCCGGGCCTGAGTGAAGAACATCGAGCCGGAGGGACCGCGCGTCGGTAGCGACGAGAAGCCGCGCCGTGCTGCCCGACACGTAACTTTCCTGAGCGAACGACGCGTCGACGCCCCGGACGCGGATCACCGGCGTCACGAGCCTGCCGGCCTGCACCTGGCGCAGAGCGCCGTAGGTGACCCCATTCACGCGAAGGAGCGCGAGGTAGGTCCGGGGCTCGGTCTTTCGCGACGGAGCCCAGACGAGCGATTGCCGGCCTGCGCCCAACCTGATGGTTCTGGTCTCGACCGGCTTGGGCTTTCGGTCCAGGACTTCGGCGATCTCCAGGTGAACTACGGCCGGTGCGCTGAGCCGGAAGTGGATCGTGGCCCGGTCGCGGAGCCCGTCGCCGTTGGGAGTGATCGTGGTGAGGAGGCGGTTGTCGCCCACGAAGGGGTGGCCGCCGTTCGTCAGGGAGATATCCGTGACCGCCGCGCCCGTCGCGTTCGCGGCCGCTGGGGCGAGCGCGAAGGCGAGGAGAGCGAGCGGGAGGCAGACGCGCGCGAGCGCCCCGCGAGTTGAGCTGAAGAATGAGGTAGCCATGCGGCCACCGTCGAAGGGGGTCGTAACCGCGCCCTAATCGCCGGCCAATCAGCCGCCAACCGGCGGTGTTCATCGAGGCCCTGCGGTGTTACAAAGGCCGCATGCTCGACTTTCGAGTGCTAGGGCCACTCGAGGCCTGGGACGAGACGGGCCCGCTACTGCTGGGAGGACAGAAGCAGCGGGCCGTGCTTGCCCTGCTCCTGATGGAGGCGCCGCGGCCTGTCTCCACGGACCGCCTCGTCGACGCTCTCTGGGGGGAGCAGCCGCCCAGGACGGCCGCAACTTCACTCCAGAACTTCGTCTCCCAGCTGCGGAAGACGCTCGGATCGGACGTCTTGCTGACGAAGCCGCCCGGCTACGCGCTCCAGATCAAGCCTGAGCAGCTCGATCTGGAGCGGTTTCGCAGCCTCATTGCGGAAGCCCGAGGAACCGCGGACTCGTCGGATCGCGCCGGCAAATTTCGTCAGGCCCTCGATGTCTGGCGTGGACCGCCCTTCGCGGACGTCGAGTTCGAGGCCTTTGCCCAGCCTGAGATTGCGCGCCTCGCAGAGGAGCGGCTCGCTGCGCTCGAGGAGCGAATCGATGCCGACCTCGAAGCCGGCCGGCACGCTGAGCTCGTCGGCGAGCTCGAGGCGCTCGTGGATCGATACCCCGTGCGGGAGCGCCTACGTGCCCATCTGATGCTCGCCCTCTACCGCTCAGGTCGGCAGGCGGAGGCCCTCGATGCGTATCAGGCCGCGCGGCGCACCCTCGTCGACCAGCTAGGCATCGAGCCTGGCCACGATCTCCAGCAACTCCACAGCGAGATTCTGCGGCAGGACGCCGGGCTCCAAGCTCCCGGGACGGCGCCGCCCACGGAGGATCACTTCGAGGAAGCGCTGCGAGTTCTGCTGAGCGGCCGGCTGGTCGCGGTGCTCGGCGCGGATGTCGGCGACCTGGCGACGCGGCTCGCCGAGCGGTTCGAGTATTCCGGGAACGGAGCCGAGCTTCCACGTGTCGCGCAGTACGTGGCCGTGATGAAGGGTTCGGGCCCGCTGTACGACGAGCTGCACGCCTTGCTGGACGCCGACGCGCCGCCTACCGCGGTGCACCGGTTCTTCGCTCGGGCGGCACCGCTTCTGCGTGAGCGCGGCGTCCCCCATCAGTTGATCGTGACAACGAGCTATGACCTCGCACTCGAAACGGCATTTCTCGAAGCCGGCGAGGAGTTCGACGTCGTCTCCTATGTCGCCTCCGGTCCGGCGCGCGGCAAGTTCTGCCACATCACGCCGCAGGGGAGCGGGCGGCTGATCGATCTGCCCAACACGTACGCGACAGAGCTATCGCTCGAGAAGCGGACCGTGATTCTCAAGCTGCACGGCCAGGTCGACCGGGGCGCAGAGCGCGAGTGGGAGAGCTTCGTCGTCACCGAGGACGACTACATCGACTACCTCGCGCAGACCGATCTCGCCGGCGCTGTTCCCGTTGCCCTTGCCGCGAAGCTTCGCCGCAGCCACTTCCTCTTCCTCGGGTACACGATGGCCGACTGGAACCTGCGTGTGATCCTGAACCGGCTCTGGAGCGACCAGCCGCTCAGTTACCGGTCCTGGGCGGTGCAGCCGGAGCCGAAGCCTCTCGAGCGCGAGTTCTGGAGAAGACGCGACGTCGAAGTCCACGAGCTTCCGCTCGAGCAGTACGCGGGAATCCTCGCGCGGTACGCAGGCATCGAGCTCGCCGAGGTCCAGGCGTGAGCGCAATCGTCGCTCCGGCGTCGCCCTACAAAGGGCTTGCAGCCTTCGAGGACTCGGAGCTCGATGCACTGCTCTTCTTTGGACGCGATCGAGATAGCCAGATCATCGCTGCGAATCTCATGGCCTCACGCCTAACGGTCCTCTTCGGACCAACGGGAGTAGGAAAGACCTCGGTGCTCCGGGCAGGGGTCGCATACCGGCTTCGACAGGAACCGGCCGTCGAGGTTCTCTTCCACTCCTCGTGGACCGGCGACCCTGTAACGGGGATCGTCGAAGCTGCTGGTCGTCGCGGTGACTCGCTCGGCGACGCGCTCACACACGCGGCCGGCGCAGGCGGCGACCTCTACCTCATCCTGGATCAGTTCGAGGAGTACTTCCTCTACCACGATCACGATCCAGGCTTCGTCGAGGGGTTGGCCGAAGTGATTCGTGCCCCCGACCTCCGCGTCAACGTGCTGATCGGGATTCGAGAGGACGCGCTGGCCCAGCTCGACAGTTTCAGAGCGATCATTCCCAATCTGCTGTCGAACCGTCTCCGGCTGGATCGTCTCGACCGCGCGGCCGGGCAAGACGCGATTCTTGGCCCCGTACGCCGTTACAACGAGCTCGTTCCTCCGGAGCGTCGCGTCGAGGTGGAGCCGAACCTCGTCGCTGCGGTGCTCGACGAGGTCGCGGCGGGGCGGGTCGAGCTGGGTGCGGTGGGGCGAGGGGTCGTGACCGGCGGTGGCGACGCAGACCGGGTCGAGGCGCCCTACCTCCAGCTCGTGATGACGCGGCTCTGGCAGATCGAAACGGAGCGTGGCTCCCAAACTCTGCGCCGCGACACGTTGCGCGAGCTCGGCGGCGCAGCCCAGATCGTTCAGGACCACCTCGAGCACGCGATGGCGGAGCTCTCGCCGCGGCAGAAGGACGCAGCGGCGGCCATGTACAACTTTCTCGTCACGCCGTCCGGGTCCAAGATCGCGCACGGCGTCCGGGATCTCGCCGGGTATGCCGAGATCGACGAGGAGGCCGCCGACGTCCTGCGACGGCTCGCCGCCGAGCGCATCGTCCGGGCGAGCTCGGAGAACGGCGCGGCGACCCGATACGAGATCTATCACGACGTCCTCGCGGACGCCGTAGCGGCCTGGCGGAACCGGCATCGAGCTGAGCGAGCTCTGCACGATGCCGAGCGGCGGCGCCGGCGTGCTTTCGCTGTCGCGATCGCTGCGCTCGTCGGTCTCGTCCTCGTTGCCGCCGTTGCCGTCTTCGCGCTGGTGGAGCGAAGTCACTCGCGCTCCGAGGCCCGTCGCGCGCATGCA
>WNEY01010928.1_pt1 | contig 13601 bp, 11 predicted proteins | sample 5400531 | NCBI WGS metagenome assembly WNEY01 (sample SAMN13153338, study PRJNA577476) | soil metagenome | isolation source: 200 cm saprolite under Douglas fir tree site 1 | place: USA:California | collected 2015-04-18
GTCCAGCCCGGCTCGACGCGGACGTGGAGCTGGAGGAAGACTTTCGCTCCCAGGAGGCGCTCCATCTCGCGCCGCGCCTTGGTGCCGATCTCCTTCAGGCGCGCGCCGCCCTTGCCGATGACGATGGCTTTCTGGCTGTCCCGCTCGACCAGCACCGTGGCCATGATGCGCACCAGCCCGCGCGGCCCCACCGCCCGCTCCGACTCGTCGAATTCCTCCACCAGCACCGCCGCACTATAGGGAACTTCCTTTTCGGTCTGGCGGAGGATCTGCTCGCGCACCAGCTCGGCGCAGAGATCGCGCTCGTCCACGTCGGTCCACGTCTCGGCGGGAAAGAGCGCCGGCCCTTCGGGGAGATACTTCACCACCGCGTCGAGGAAGCCGTCCACGTTCTCGCCGGTCAGCGCGGAGAGCGGGTAGATGTCGGTCCAGGGGTGGAGATCCTTCCAGCGGTCGATCAAGGGCAAGAGCTTCGTCCGCGGCAGCTCGTCGATCTTGTTGACCACCAGCAGCGTGGGCTTCTTCGCCGTCCTCACCTGCTCCAGCGCCTTGTGGGTGGCCGAATCGATGGCCGGCGGCCCCGCCTCGATGAGAAAGAGCACCACGTCGGCGCCGGACAACGTCTGCAGCGCCCGCTGCACCATGCGCGCATTGAGCCCGCCGCGCGCCGAGTGCAGGCCGGGCGTGTCGAGCAGCGCGACCTGCGCGTCGGGCCGAGTGACCACGCCGAGGATCTTGCCGCGCGTGGTCTGCGGCTTGGGCGAAACGATGGCCACCTTCTGCCCCACCAGCCGGTTGAGCAGCGTGCTCTTTCCGACGTTGGGCCGGCCGGCGATGGCCGCGAAGCCCGCTCTCAAGCGGGAACTTTTTCCGAGCGCACGATCTCGACGTGCTCGAGCTTCGTCTGCGCGTTTCCGGCCCGCGCGATCTGCGGCACCAGCTCCTGGCCCTTGACCACCTCGCCGAAGATGGTGTGCCGGCTGTTGAGGTGCGGGGTGGGCACCTCGGTGATGAAGAACTGCGAGCCGTTGGTGTTGGGGCCGGCGTTGGCCATGGCCAAAAGGCCCGGTCTGTCGAACTTGCGGCCGCTCTGGAATTCGTCCTCGAACTTGTAGCCGGGGCCGCCGGTGCCGGTGCCGAGCGGATCGCCGCCCTGGATCATGAACTGCGGAATCACGCGGTGGAACATGGTGCCGTCGTAGAGCTTCGCCTTCGACTTCTGGCCGGTGCGCGGATCGACCCAGTCCTTCTTGCCGGTGGCGAGCCCGACGAAGTTCTCGATGGTCTTGGGCGCATCCTTCTCGAAGAGCTTGATGACGAGGTTGCCGCGGCTCGTCTTGAAGATGGCGTAGAGATCGCCGGGACCCTGGGGAATGTTCGACATGGTGTTCGTCCTCTCGTGGGGCGCGGAAGATAGCGGACCGGCTTCGCTCCGTCCACAGGCGCTTCAGCGCTCGCCGCCGTCCTGTTTCTCTGCCGCTTCGAGCGCCCGCTCGAGCGCTTCCGGCGCAGCCAGGGCGGCGCGCGCGGCCGCCTGCTCGGCTTCTTTCTTCGATCGCCCGGTGCCGCTCGCCAGCGGCGCGCGGTCGAGGCGCACTTCCACCTCGTAGGAGCGGGCGTGATCGGGGCCGGAGACGGTGAGGACGTGGTACCGCGGGGTGCGCTTGCGGCTCTGGAAGAGCTGCTGCAGCTCGGTCTTCGGGTCGCGCCCGAGCGCCTCGGCCTGCTCGAACACGGGCGCGAGCACCCGCTCGATCACTTCCCGCGCCCGCTCCAGCCCGCAGGAAAGAAAGACCGCCGCGATGACCGCCTCCAGCGCATCCGCCAGCCGCGATGCGCTCTCCCGGCCGCCGCCGCGCTGCTCGCCGCGGCCGAGCAGCAGGAGCTCGCCCAGCCCCAGCCCTCGCGCCACGATGGCCAGCGATTCCTCCCGCACCAGCGACGCGCGCAGCCGGGTCAGCTCTCCCTCGGGCGCGTTGGGAAAGCGGTCGTACACGCGCTGCGCGATGGCGTACCCGAGCACGGCGTCGCCGAGAAATTCGAGGCGCTCGTTGGAGCGCAGCTGCTCGCGGCCCGGCGCCAGCGAGCGCTCGTGGACGAAACTGCCGTGGCGGAGCGCCTCGAGAGCGAGGTCCTCGCGCAGCGATCCTGCCGGCAGCCCGAGCCTCTCGGTGAGCAACGCCACGCGCTCCTGATCGCCGGGCTCGCTCACAGCCGCGCCGCTTCGTCGGCCACGGTGTAGGGATCGATCTCGCGCCTGGCGATGCGCAGCGCCAGGTCGTCGAGCTGCGCGCCCTGCTTCGCCAGGCGCTCGAGCGCGGCCTTGAGGAGGCGTTCGCGCAGCACGCCGATGAGCTCGGTGCGGGCGCGGTCGCGCTCGCGCTGGAGGAGGCCGGGGCCGCTGCGGAGGAACTGGTAGTGCGCTTCGATGGCCGCCCAGAGCTCGGAGATTCCCTCGCCGCGGGAGGCCACGCACTTGAGGATGGGGATCTCGCGCTCGGTCATGGTCAGTTCCAGCATCGAGCGCAGATCGCGCACGGTGCGGTCGGCGCCCTCGCGGTCGGCCTTGTTCACCGCGAAGAGATCGGCCACCTCGAGAATGCCCGCCTTGATGGCCTGGATGTCGTCGCCCAGCCCGGGCACCACCACCACCACCGTGGTGTGCGCGAGCCGGCAGACTTCCACCTCGTCCTGTCCCACGCCCACGGTCTCGATGAGCACGATGTCTTTTCCCATCGCGTCGAGCACGCGGGCGCAGTCGGAGGTGGCGCGCGAGAGGCCGCCGAGCTGGCCGCGGGTGGCGAGCGATCGGATGAACACGCCCGCGTCGAGCGCGTGGTCCTGCATGCGGATGCGATCGCCGAGGATCGCGCCTCCGGTGAACGGGCTGGTGGGATCGACGGCCAGCACGCCCACTTTTTTTCCGGCAGCGCGCAGATGGGCGATGAGGCGATCGACCAGCGTGCTCTTCCCCGCGCCGGGATTTCCGGTGATTCCCACCAGCTGCGCGCGGCCGGTGTGCGGCCAGAGAGCACGCAGCTCCTCTTCCGCTTGCGGCTGCGCGTCGTCGATGAGCCGCATCAGCCGCGCCACCGCGCGCACGTCGCCTTTGAGAACCAGCGGTGCGAGCGTCGTAGTCATGCGCGGAGCAGGTCGCGCGCGATCACCAGCCGCTGGACTTCGCTCGTGCCCTCGCCGATGGTGCACAGCTTCACGTCGCGGTAGATGCGCTCCACCATGAACTCCTTGGTGAAGCCGTACCCGCCGTGGATCTGCACGCCGCTCGCCGCTGCGCGGCAGGCTGCTTCGCTGGCGAAGAGCTTGGCCATCGCGGCTTCCATCGTGTAGGGCCTGCCCTCGTCGGCCAGGTGCGCCGCGCGCCAGACGAGGAGGCGGGCCGCGTCCAGCTCCATCGACATGTCGGCCATCATCCAGCGCAGGGCCTGGAACTCCGCGATGGGCTTGCCGAAGGCCTTGCGCTCGCGCGCGTACTCGACGCTTTCCTCGAGCGCGCCGCGGCCCAGTCCGACGCTGAGCGCGCCGATGGTGATGCGGCCCTTGTCGAGGATCTTCAGCGTATCGACGAAGCCGGCATTCACCTCGCCGATGCGGCGCCAGTCCTCGACGAAGACGTCCTCCATGATCAACTCTGCCGTGTCCGAGCTGCGCATCCCCAGCTTGCCGTGCAGCGGCCGCTGGCTGAAGCCCTTCAGCCCCTTCTCGAGGAGAAAGGCGGTCACGCCCTTCTGCCGGCGATCGGGCTCGGAGAGAGCGAGCACCACGAACACGTCGCCCACGCTCCCCTGGGTGATGAACATCTTCGCGCCGTTCAGCACCCAGCCGTTGCCCTTGCGCACGGCGGTCGAGCGCATCCCGGCCGCGTCCGATCCGCTGCCCGGCTCGGTCAGGCCCCACGCAGCGAGCTTTCTGCCCGAGGCGATCTCGGGGATGTAGCGCTTGCGCAGCTCCTCGCTGCCGAAGCGCAGGATGTGCGAAGTGCCCAGGCCGTTGTGCGAGGCGACCGTGAGCGCCAGGGATCCGTCCCAGCGCGCCACTTCCTCCACCACCGCAGCGATGCTCACCGCGTCCAGCTCCGCGCCGCCCAGCTCCTCGGGCACGGTCATGCCGAGAAGCCCGAGCTCGCCCAGCTGCGCAACCACCTCGCGCGGGAACCGCTCCTCGCGGTCCCATTGCATCGCGTGCGGCTTCACCTCGCGCACGCAGAAGTCGCGCACCATTTCGACCAGCTTCCGCTGGCTCTCGTTGAGCTCGAAATCCATCTACTTGCGCACCACCAGCTCCCCGATGGCGAGCAGCTCCGGATTCTGCGAACCCTCGGCCTGCCGGTAAATCTCGATGTCCACGGTGTGCTTGCCCGCTGACAGGTCGGCGAGGCGCGTTGCCAGCTTGCCCAGGTCAGGGGTGAACTGATCTTCCTCCGGCGCGAAGGAGCCGGGATAGATGATCTGCGCGCGCTTCACGCCGTCGATCCAGACCTCGTGCCACAGCTCCTCGGGATTGTTGGGCCCAAGCGAGCGGGCGAGATAACAGCGGCCGAAGATGGGCTCGTTCGCCTCGAATCTCGTGCTCACGCCGGCCTGAGCTTCCTTTCCGCGCTCCAGCTCGCGAGGCGAGAAGACGCAGTTGCCGAAGTGGTTCTGATGCACGAGCTTGAGCTGCGGCGCGGAAGGCCCGGGCGATGCCCATCCTTCGGCCGGCATGCGCCCCCCCGGCGGGCTGCGCAAAAGCAGCATCGCCACCAGCGCCAGCACGAGCAGGCCCGCCCCCGCGCCGACCACCACGCCAATCCACATGCGCGAGGTGGGCCTGGGCACGGGCCTGCGCACCTCGGGGCGCGACTTCGGCTTTTCCGCCGCTGCGGGCTTGGGCGGCTGGCGCGCCTGCACCTTCGGCGCCGGAGGCGTCTGCGCCTTGGCCGGGGTGGCTGGCCGCTTTCCCTGCCTGGGCGGAGACGAGACCTCCGCCTTCTCCCGCCGCGCCGGTGGCGTCTCCGGAATGGTGGCGGTCATGTCGTTCTGCTTGCCGCCGAGCTGGCGGGGGAGATTGTCGAGCGCGGCGATCAAATGTTGGCAGTCTGCAAAACGCTTCGCGGGCTGCTTGTCGCACATCTTCTCGACGATCTGCACGACGCGCTCGTCGACATCGGCCATCTGCCGCATGTCGGGCAGCGGCAGCTTCACCTGCTGCACCATCACGTCGACCTTGTTCTTCGCCTCGAAGGGCCGCTTGCCGGTGAGGAGCTGGAAAGCCGTGATGCCCAGCGAGTAGATGTCGCTGCGCGCATCGATGGGCTGCCCCATGGCCTGCTCGGGGCTCATGTAATAGGGCGTGCCCAGCACCGTCTGGCCGGTGAGGTCCTTCTTGGCGTCGCGCAGCTTGGCGATGCCGAAGTCGAGGATCTTCACGTCGCCGCTGTCGGCCACCATGATGTTGGCGGGCTTGATGTCGCGGTGGATGACGTTGTTGGCGTGCGCCTTTTTCAGGCCTTCCGCTGTCTGCCGCAGGATGTTGACCACCTGCGCGGCCGGCAGCGTGCTCTTCTTGATCAGCGCGTCGAGGGGCTCGCCCTCGAAGTACTCCATCACGATGTACGGATCGCTCTCGTCCTCGTCGGAGCCGACGATCTCGTAGATCTGGATGATGCTCGGGTGCATGATCTTCGCCAACACCTGCGCTTCGCGGCGGAAGCGCTCGATGTACTTGGGCTCGCGATGCGTCAGGACCTTGATGGCGACGTAGCGATCGAGGGACGGATCGGTGGCGCGGTAGACGGCGCCCATCCCGCCGGAACCCAGCATCACCGGGTCCTTGTAGCGTCCGAAGGACTGGGGAGGCTGGGGCGCAGGCGACGGCATCTGATCTTTTATACCTCAACCCGCTCTCGACGCAGCGAACGGGCAAAAGCCCACACTGCGCAGGCGAGGAGGGCCGCATAGCGCAGCGAAACCATCGGCCAGAAGACGGCCCGGGCGAACCAGTTGACCTGGGGCCAGACGCGGTCGCTCTGCAGATGCAGGAAGCTGAAGCTGACCACGAAGTCGGCGAATGCTACCGCGGATACGGCGGTTGCGAGCCACGCCGGCGCGCTGGCCAGGGCGATCAGCGCCGCGACCCACAGCCAGTACTGCGGCGAGTAGACCTTGTTGGCGGCGAAGAAGATGCAGACCAGGCCGCAGGCAGCGCGGAGCGGATCGAGCCGCCTGGTGCGCAGCTCCAGGGCAGCGATCGCGGCGGCGGCGGCGAGCGTCACGGCGGCGGAGATCCGGTTGGCGATGGGCGCGAAGCCACGCGGGTCGACTCCGGCGAGGAGATACAGGCTCGGCTCGATCTCGCGGATCTGGTTGTAGCGGAAGAACCAGAGCCAGTTCTCCGTCGCGGCGATGGCAAACGGCAGGTTCAGCACCAGCGAGACGGCGGAGAAAATCCCGAACAGCTCGATCGCGTGCCGGAGCGATTTCCGCAGCGCGACGAGCAGCAGGACTCCCAGCACGAGCAGGGGAAAGAACTTCGTCCACACGGCGAGCGCCAGCACGGCGACAGCCGCGCGCTCGCGGCCTTTGGCCCAGAGCCAGAGCCCGAGCGCCAGCGGCAGGATGCCGAAGAGGTCCCAGTTCAAGCCGCTGTAGACCAGCAGCGCAGGCGAAGCCGCCCAGAACCAGGGCGAGGATTCCGGCAGCGCGGAGAAGACCCAGAGCGCGGCCAATGCGCACACGGCGAGGGCGAAATACGTGAGCGCGAAGTATCCCGCGCGTCCCGGCGCGAGCACGCTGGGCCACCACATACCGAAGCCCATCAGCACCGGGTATTCGATCTTGTCCTGCAGATAGGGGAAGGCGTGCTGCTCCGCGCCGCGATCTTCGTGGAGCGCGATGATGTCCGAATAGGCGAGCGCGCCGAACGCCCAGGTCCGGTAGCCCCAGGGCGAGGGATGCCGCGTCCCCTCCGCGGTGCGCACGTATCCGGCGGCAAGCAGCGCGCAGCAGACCAGCGCGGGCCCCGCAAAGCGCCGCAGCGTCGCACGTCGGTCGAGTGGCGGAACCATGCACGGGCAGCGTGGCATGGAAAAGGCCGTCCCGATAGTTTCAGTTGGGAACCTTCGAGCTGGAGCCAGAGCTGGGGCAGGCTCGCGCCAACGCCTTCGGCGTTGTCACTCCGCCTGCAAGGTCAAAGTTGGGGAAGGATCTAGCTCGCTGCGCTCGCGCGGGCTGTGGACCGTCGTCCGTTCGTCATCGTCGGCCTCCGCTGTCGCTTTTGAAGGAGGCCGACGATGACGAACTGGACGACTTTACCCCACGAGAATTTGCTGGCGTACCAGGTAGCCAAGGAGCTGCTGCGGCTCGTTTGCGCTGCCGCGCCGCGGACAAGGCGCGCGTCTTTGCAATTGCGCGCGGTGAAGCTTGCGAGGCCGCTGCCGCACTGGATATTGCGGCAGTGTCAGGCGAATGCTCCACTGATGCCGCTAACGCAGCAGGCGCGGCTGCGCGGCGCGCGTACGCGCTGCTCACCGGCTTGATCCGGAAGAGAGCGTGATTTCACATACGCAACAGCCCTCCAAGCAGCGCATATAGTCTGCGCGCTGCGGGCTTTCCGGCCGCGGCTTGAGGCCCATCACACTCTCCCAAAGCGGCAGCGATCTCCAGAGCGGCTGCAGCCTCCGAAGCTTCTCCGCGCGCAATGGAATAGACGCGCTTCTGATCCGCGATGGTTCCCCTCCCAGTAGCCTCGGCGATATTGAGGCAGGTGCTCTGCGCCGCTCGCATCGCTTGATCCCTGAGCTTCGAATCGGCGATGTTCGCCCCCTTCACCGCAAGCAACAGCTCCCGCGCCACCTGCCACGCGATATGCAGGCGCAGTGACGGCCGCAGGCCGGCGCGAGCCTGCCAATTGAATTGATCCAACCGCAAACCCAAACCCCAAACGAAAACGCACAACGAAAACATTTTTGGTTTTAGACGGGAGTCACCGAGCGGCGCTTTGGTGTGAGCGGCCGCACGCGCTGCGCCGCTGCCGCGAAGCGCTTGACGATCTCTTCGCGCAGCCTGTCGCCCGGCACGATGGTGTCGACCACCTGCTCCGCCGCCAGCTTGTAGATGTCGATGTCCGCCCGGTACTCCTCGCGCAATTTCTGCACGTAGGTGGCGCGCTCGGCCTCGGGCTGCTCCTGGATCTTGTTGAAGTAGACGGCGTTCACCGCCGCCTCGGGGCCCATCACCGCGATCATCGCCTGCGGCAGCACGATGGTTGCGTCCGGCTCGAAGGCCGGCCCGCCGAAAGCGTAGAGACCCGCCCCGTACGCCTTGCGCACGACGACGCAGAGCTTGGGCACGGTCGCCTCGCTGACCGCCATCACCATCTTCGCGCCGTGGCGGATGATGCCCTCACGCTCCACCTTGGTGCCGATCATGAAGCCGGGCACGTCGGCGAGATAGAGAATGGGAATGCCGAAGGCGTCGCAGAGCCAGATGAACCGCGCCGCCTTGTCGGCGCTGTCGACGAAGAGCACGCCGCCCTTGTGCTTCGGCTGCGAGGCGACGATGCCCACCGGCCGCCCGTCGATGCGCGCGAAGGCGGTGATCACCTCGGGCGCAAAAAGCTTCTTCACTTCGAAGAGCGAGTCCGCGTCGATCAGCTCCTTGATGAGCAGGAACATGTCGAAGAACTTGTTCTGGTCGGCGGGAATGATCTCCTCGATCTTCTTGCCGGAGGTCCGAGGCGGGATCGGTTTGGAGATCGGCAGAGGTTGATCGAAGCTTTCGGGGAAGAAGGCGAGATAACGCTTCGCCGCCTCGATGGCCTCCTGCTCGGTCTTGACCAGCACGTCGCCGCAGCCCGAGACGGTGCAGTGCATGCGCGCGCCGCCCAGATCCTCCAGCGAGACCTTCTCGCCGATGACCATCTCGGCCATGCGCGGCGAGCCGAGATACATCGAGGCGTTGCCCTCGACCATCACCACGATGTCGCAGAAAGCGGGGATGTACGCGCCCCCCGCGGCGCTGGGCCCGAAGAGCAGGCAGACCTGGGGCACGAGCCCCGACATCTGGCACTGCATGTAGAAGATGCGCCCCGCGCCGCGGCGGCCGGGGAACATCTCGATCTGATCGGTGATGCGCGCGCCGGCGCTGTCGACGAGATAGAGCATGGGGCAGCGCGTCTTCAGCGCCTGCTCCTGGATGCGGATGATCTTCTCCACCGTGCGCCGGCCCCACGAGCCGGCCTTGACGGTGGAGTCGTTGGCCATCACCGCGACGACGCGGCCGCCCATCCGGCCCAGGCCGGTGATGACGCCGTCGGCGGGCAGCTCGGGGTCCGTCCCGTTGGCGAGGGCGCCGTCCTCGACGAAGCTGCCCTCGTCGAGCAGGAGCTTGATGCGCTCGCGGGCGAACAGCTTGCCCGCCTCGGCATTCTTCTGGTGGTACTTGGGCGCCCCGCCCTTCTCGATGCGCGCCAGCTCCGCCTTCAGCTTCTCGTCGAATGGCATTGCGCGCGCCTTCTAGCAGGAAGCGAGCCGGGGCGCACGCCTCCTGCCGGAGATTGCGGCCGAACTTGGCAAGAACGTAGACTCCGGCGGGGGTGCCACCATGCAAGCAACGATGCAGGATTTCCCGCTGACGCTGCAGCACATCCTCTGGCGCGCCGAGAAGCTCTTCCGGCACAAGGAAATCGTCACCAAGCAAGAGCGCGGCGTCCACCGCTACACCTACGGCGACTTCGTCGCGCGGGTGAACCGCCTCGCCGGCGCGCTCACCAGGCTCGGCATCCGCCCGGGCGATCGCGTGGCCACGCTCGCGTGGAACAACTACCGCCACCTCGAGGCGTACTACGCCGTGCCCTGCATGGGCGCGGTGCTCCACACGCTCAACTTGCGCCTCTTCCCCGATCAGCTCGCCTTCGTGATCAACGACGCCGAGGATCGGATCATCCTTGCCGATCGCACGCTCCTGCCGATTCTCGAGAAAGTCTCGGGGCGCATTCCCAAAGTCGAGAAAGTGATCGTCCTCGACGACGAATACGAGAAGCTCCTCGCCGAGGCGGCGGAGCGTTACCAGTGGCCCGTCCTCGACGAAAGGTCGGCCGCGGCGATCTGCTACACCTCCGGCACGACGGGAAATCCCAAGGGTGTCGTCTACTCGCACCGCTCGAACATGCTCCACACCCTGGTCGCGATGCACGCCGCCGTCCTCGGCGGCGAGGAGACCGACGCGATTCTCCCGGTGGTGCCGATGTTCCACGCCAACTCCTGGGGCATTCCCTACACGGCGATCATGGCGGGCGCGAAGCTCCTCTTGCCGGATCGCTGGATGGGCGACGGCAAGGTCCTCGCCGCCCTGGCGATCGAAGAGCGCGCCACCTTCCTCGCCGGTGTGCCGACGATCTGGGTGAACCTCGTCGGCGCGCTGGAAGCGTCGGAGACCCGGCTCCCCGAGGTGCACTCGGTGGTTTGCGGCGGCTCGGCCATTCCGCGGAGCTTGATGGAGCGGATGGACAAGCTCGGCCTCAAGCTCATCCACGCCTGGGGAATGACCGAGACGTCGCCGCTCGGGACTGTCGCCCGGCCGCGCTCCTGGCAACATCCCGACGATCCGCTGGCGATTCGTCTCACCCAGGGAGCGGCCGCGCCCTTCGTCGAGATCCGCATCATGGACACGGCGACCCGCGAGGAGCTGCCGTGGGACGGCAAGGTGTTCGGCGAGATCGAGGTGCGCGGCCCGTGGGTCGCGAGCGGCTATCACAACGCCGCCGATCCCGGCCGCCTCACCAAAGACGGCTGGTTCAAGACCGGCGACGTCGCGCGCATCGACGAGGACGGCTTCGTCACGATCGTGGACCGCACCAAGGACGTGATCAAGTCGGGCGGCGAGTGGATCTCGTCCGTCGAGCTGGAAAACGCCGTGATGGGGCATCCCAAGGTGCTCGAGGCTGCGGTCATCGGGCTCCCCCACAAGAAATGGCAGGAGCGGCCGGTGGCCTATGTCGTGCCGCGGCCGGAGCACAAAGGCGCCGTCACCGCCGACGAGATCAAGAGCTTTTTGCGGGACAAAGTCGCCGAGTGGTGGCTGCCCGACGAGGTCCGCCTCGTCGACGAGATTCCCAAGACGTCCGTCGGGAAGTTCGACAAGAAAGTGCTTCGCGCCCAGGCGGCGCCGCTCACGAAGTGAGGGGATAGGCCAGCCCTCCCTCGCATGGAAATGTTACTGCTGCGCCGCGTCAGCGAAACTGCGTGGGCGTCAGTTCTGAGCTACCCTAGAGAGCGATGCCCAAGGGGAAGCCGCGTGAGGATGGCGACACCTCGGTCGTCACCGAGAAAAAGTCCCGGACCCAGAAACCCCGGCTCTGGAAGGTCATCCTCCACAACGACGACTACACCACGATGGAGTTCGTCATCCACGTCCTCGAGGTGGTCTTCAACAAGATCCCCGCGGAGGCGCAGGATCTGATGCTGCAGGTGCATCATCGTGGCATGTGCGTCGCCGGCGTGTACACTTACGAAATCGCGGAGACGAAGGTGCAGACCGTGGAGCAGATGGCGCGGGCGGCAGAGTTCCCCTTTCTCTCCACCATGGAACCGGAATGAGCTTGTCGATCACAAAAGAGCTGGAATCGAGCCTGAGGCTGGCGTTCGCGGAGGCCAAAGCGCGGCGGCACGAGCACGTCACGCTGGAGCACCTGCTGTACGCCCTGCTGCGCGACCCGGTCGCGGTGCGCATCCTGCGCGCCTGCGGGGCGCGCATGACCGAGCTGAAGCGGGACCTGGAGCAGCACCTCCAGGAGTCGCAGCCGCAGCTCCCGGAAGGAAGCGAGCGCGACCCGGAGCAGACCCGCGCCTTCCAGCGGGTGCTGGAGCGGGCCGCCATGCAGGTGCAGTCGAGCGGCAAGGAGACCATCGACGGCGGCAACGTGCTGGTGGCGCTCTACCGCGAGCGCGACTCGCACGCGCTCTATCTTCTCGAGAAGCAGGGAGTCACGCGGCTCGACCTGCTCCGTTACATCTCCCACGGGGCGCTCAAGGTCCGCGACGAGAGCGGCCTGCGCCACTCCGGCGACGGCGACGAGCAGCAGCACGCCCATCAAGGCGACGAGGACGACGACGGCAGCCTGTCCGACGATCCGCTCGAGGCCTATTGCATCGACCTGGTCGGCCGCGCCGCCGAGGGAAAGATCGATCCGCTCGTGGGGAGGCAGGCCGAGCTGGAGCGGACCATCCAGGTACTCTGCCGCCGCCGCAAGAACAACCCCGTCTACGTGGGCGAGGCCGGCGTGGGCAAGACGGCCATGGCCGAGGGCCTCGCGCTCGCCATCCACGAGGGGAAGATCCCCGAGATCCTCAAGGACGTGGCGCTCTACGCGCTCGACCTGGGCGCGCTCCTCGCCGGCACCAAGTTCCGCGGCCAGTTCGAGGAGCGGCTCAAGGCGGTGGTCAAGGCGCTCGCCCAGAAGCCCGGCGCCATCCTCTTCATCGACGAGATCCACATGCTGGTCGGCGCCGGCGCGACCAGCGGCGGATCGATGGACGCCAGCAATCTCCTCAAGCCCGCGCTCGCCAACGGCGAGCTGCGCTGCATCGGCAGCACCACCTTCAACGACTTCAAGGCCAGCTTCGACCGCGACAAGGCGCTCGCCCGCAGGTTCCAGAAAATCGAGATCCTCGAGCCCAGCCGCGACGAGGCGGTGCTCATCCTCCAGGGCCTGCGCAGCCGCTACGAGGAGCATCACGGCGTCAAGTTCACCGAGGCCGCGCTGGAGGCGGCGGTCGATCTCTCCGCCAAGCACCTGGTGGACCGGCACCTGCCGGACAAGGCCATCGACGTGATCGACGAGGCCGGCGCGCTCCAGCGCATCATTCCCCCGGAGCAGCGCAAGCCGGTGATCGACGTTCCCGAGATCGAGCAGGTGGTCGCCAAGATCGCCCGCATCCCGGCGCGCAGCGTCAGCGCCGATGACAAGACGGCGCTGCGCAGCCTGGCGCCGGAGCTGAAGAAGACGGTCTTCGGCCAGGACGCGGCCATCGAGGCGCTGGCGTCCGCGATTCTCCTCTCGCGCTCCGGGCTGGCCTCGCCGCAGAAGCCCATCGGCAGCTTCCTCTTCAGCGGGCCCACCGGCGTGGGCAAGACGGAGCTGGCGCGGCAGCTGGCGCGCATCATGGGCGTGCCGCTGATCCGCTTCGATATGTCGGAGTACATGGAGAAGCACACCGTCTCGCGGCTCATCGGCGCGCCGCCGGGATACGTCGGCTTCGATCAGGGCGGACTTCTCACCGACGCCATCCGCAAGCAGCCGCACGCCGTGCTCCTGCTCGACGAGGTGGAGAAGGCGCACCCCGACGTGTTCGACATCCTCCTTCAAGTCATGGACCACGCCACCCTGACCGACAACAACGGCCGGCAGAGCGATTTCCGCCACGTGGTGCTCATCTTCACCACCAACGCGGGCGCGCGGGAGATGTCCGCGGCGAAGATGGGCTTCGGCGCCGGGACCCGCAACTGGATGGTGGGCGGCACCAAGGTGGACGAGAAGATCGCCTCGTTCGATCTCGACTCGACCGCCGGCGGCGATGCGAAGAAGGCCATCGAGCGGACGTTCTC